>Ga0157369_10000293_pt1 | contig 66670 bp, 54 predicted proteins | sample C25metaG_FD_113461 | JGI IMG/M metagenome (GOLD analysis project Ga0157369, IMG submission 113461) | Corn rhizosphere microbial communities from Kellogg Biological Station, Michigan, USA - C2-5 metaG | ecosystem: Host-associated > Plants > Roots > Rhizosphere > Soil | place: USA: Michigan... | reverse complement strand
CGCAGTCGCAAGGCACCACAGCAGGGCAATACCGGCTCTTATCCCTAGCCGCTGACGAGCCATGGCGATTCCCCCGTCGATCCGCATGTCGTTTCGTCGTCGAGAACCGGGAAGCCGGTGCAATGCGCTAGCCGATTCCTGCGGCGTTTGCATGCCGCGCTTGCGCATTGTCATTAGCGGGGCCGCGCATGTCTGAGCGGTGGCGTACGATCGAGCGCTGTTAGCCGACGCCGACGCTGCACTAGCGTATCGCGATCCCAGCCGATATCGCTTAAGGCAAATCCCACCAAGTGGGCAGCAGGCGGCGGACCTCGGCGCGCCGATAGCGGTCGTCGATCAAGTGCAAGACGCCGACATCGGTTCCCGTGCGGATGACGCGGCCGGCTGCCTGCACGATCTTTTGCAAGCCGGGATACAGATAGACGTAGTCGTAGCCGCTGCCGAATTTGGCATCCATCGCGCGGCGCATAGCTTCGTTGACGTCGTTGACCTGAGGCAAGCCGAGGGTCGCGACGAACGCGCCGATCAATTGCTCGCCGACGAGATCGACGCCCTCTGAAAACGCGCCGCCGAGGACGGCCAAGCCGATACCGCGATCGGCGCCGCGGAACCGCCCCAAGAAGGCGTCGCGCGCCGCTTCGTCCATGCCTGGCGCTTGCGTCCAGATCGGGACGTCGGGGTGTCGCTCGCTCATGAGATCGGCGATGCGCTGGAGGTAGTCGAAGCTGCTTAGGAAACCTAAGTAATTGCCGGGGCGCTCGGTGTATTGACGCGCCATCAACTCGACAATCGGCAGCAGCGAGCGCTCGCGGTCGCGCCAACGCGTCGAGACGTGCGCGGCGATATGCACTTTCAATTGTTGCGGCTGAAACGGCCCCTCGACGCTCATAAATGCGGCGCTCTCAGGCAGACCCAACATGTCGCGGTAGAAATGCTCGGGCGTAAGCGTGCCGGAGAACATCACGGTGGCTTGGGCGGCGGCATGACGCGGGGCGAGAAAGTGGGCGGGAACGACATTGCGCACGCACAGCGTCGACGAGGCCTTTCCGTTGCCGGGAGCGGCATAGCTGCCCAGGCGCACATCGAATACCGAATGCTCGCCGAACTGTTCGGACAACGAAACGAAATGCATTGCGTCGAAAAAGACGCGCAGCACCTCGTCGTCGATCGAGAGTGGCGCATCGGCTAAATGATCGGTTACGGTGCCGATTAAATTCTGCGCGGCGGATAAGATGCGCGCCGGTATCTCGGCGTAGGTTTGGTATGCGCTAGTTTGCGTTCGATTGAGCGCGTTCCATTCGCGCTGCAATCGTTGCAACGGCTGCTTCAATACGGCGGGCGCACGCTTTCCCGCTGCCTTGAACGCCGCTTGCTCGATCGAAGCCGTGTACATCTTGCGTCCCCGTTCAAGCAGATTATGGGCTTCGTCGACGAGCACCATCACGCGCCATTGATTGATCCGTGTCAGCGCATGGAGCAGGGCGCTCGAATCGTAGTAGTAGTTGTAATCGCCGACGACGACGTCGCACCAACGCGCCAGTTCCTGCGCCAGGTAGTAAGGGCACACGTCATGGGCGAGCGCCGCTTGGCGCACCGTTTCACGATCGAGCCGGCTGCTGACGAGCGCTGCGTCTCGCGCTTGCGCCAGGCGATCGTAAAAGCCGCGAGCGAGGGGGCACGATTCGCCGTGGCATGACTTGTCGGGATGCTCGCAGGCCTTATCGCGCGCAATCAGCTCAAGCGTACGGAGCGGCAACGCCTCTGCTTGCCGATGCAGCGAATCGATCGCATCGAGCGCCAGCGCACGGCCTGGCGTTTTGGCGGTCAGGAAGAAGATACGGTCGGCATGCCCTTGGCCGCATGCCTTGAGCGCCGGAAACAGCGTGGCGAGCGTCTTGCCGATGCCGGTCGGCGCTTGCGCCAGCAGGGCACGGCCGTCACGGGCGGCGCGATAGGTGGCGACGGCTAGCTCGCGCTGCCCGCTTCGAAAAGCGCCGTGCGGGAACTGCAAGCGATCGAGCGCCGCATCGCGGGCGCAACGATGCGCGCTTTCGCGCGTGGCCCAACCGAGAAACCGTTCGCACTGCCGATCGAAAAACTCCCGCAGCGCGGCCGCATCATAAGCCTGCGTCAGTAAGGTTTCCTTTCGCGTCGCGATGTCGAAGTAGACAAGCGCGACATTCAATTCGGAAAGGCCTCTAGCCTGACAGAGCAAATGACCGTACACAAGCGCCTGCGCCCAATGCAGCGCGCGATGGTTCTCCGGCATCGTCTCAAGCTGGCCTCGATACGTCTTGATTTCTTCGAGCCGATTGAGCGCCGGGTCATATCCATCGGCTCGGCCGCGCACGGTCAATTCGCCGTCGCCGTACTCGCCGCTCAATGTCAGCTCCGATTCGTACCCGGCGGGGCGGCGCGAAGTGACGGCCGCGTGGCCTTCGATGCCCTCGAGCGCGGTGGGCGAGGGGGTGAAGCGCAGATCGAGATCGCCGCGCTTGGCGGTGAATTCGCAGAGGGTGCGAACGGCGACGAGGTAGCTCATGCGCTGTCCATCGCCGTGGCGGTGGCCGATGCGTCGGGGAGATCCGGGCCGTACTCCCAGCGCACATCGAGCACGCGCACCGGCATGCCATGAGCGATGCAATAGCGCAGCCAACGTATTTGGTTGTCTTGCAGTTTGTCGCCGGGGCCTTTCACCTCGATCAATTCGTAGCGGTGCTCGGCCGGCCAAAAGCGGATGAGATCGGGCAGCCCCGAGCGGTTCTCGCGAATATCGGCAAGCAGCCGAACGAACCACAGCTTCAGATGCGATGCGGGCAGACAGCCGAGCGCGGCGTCGACGAGCCCCGGCGTCAGCGTGCCCCAGAACACGAACGGCGACTGTATGCCCGACTTCGTTTCGAGGTGATGCAGGATGGTCGAACGATAAGCCGCGCTATCCAACTGTGCGAGGCACCGCGCGAAGGCATCGGCGCGGCGCGCCTGGAAATCGGGCGCATGCAGATCGGCCGGCCCGCGCTGGAACGGATGGAAAAACGCGCCGGGAACCGCCGCGAAGATGGCTTCCCAACAGAGCAAACCGAATAGCGAGTTGATCAGGCCGTTCTCGACGTAGAAGACGGGGGCCGCATCGGTATGTAGATGATCGCGCACGACAAACTCGACGGCGAACGCCTCGTCGGGGTAGGGCAGCACGATGGTTTCGCGCTCGATCGAGCGTTCCCGCGCAGGGCGCGGCGCCGGTTCTCCCACGGCCCGGCGCAGCCTCGGCAGCATGCGTGAGATGCGCTGGAATTCGGCCTCGCTTTCCGGCTCGCGCAGTGCTAGCGAGGCCAATTCCAATGCTTGCGCGAAGCACCCGTCGCGCTCGTGGACGCGCACCCGGCGATGCCTCGCGCCAGGCCAACTGCTATGCGTGTAGGCGTCGAGCGCGACCGGCCACAGGGCGAGCCGCTCCGCATGATTGCCGATTCGATAGAGCAGCTTCGCACGTCGCGCTGCGAGCCAAGCGTGATCGGGTTCGATATCGATGGCGTTGACTTTGGCGATCAGCGAAGCGATATCGCCTGCATCAACCAAGGTGTCCAGTTCCTCGCGGCACGCATGCAGCGACACATAGGCCTCGATATCGGCCCGCCGGCGGAAAGCGCGCGCCGATGCCGGAAACCGCACCGATTCGTATTGATAGACGCCCAAATCGGCGAGCACGAACTCCGACCAATCTTGGTGAAGGTTGCCGAAGAACATCAGCCGGAGCCGATCGCAAAGCGGATCGATGGTCGTGCGCAATGCCGTATCGATAGGCGTATCGGCAGGCGACGTCGACTTTCCGCTGGCGTTGGCGCTGACGCCGACGCCGACGCACCATTCGCCGTAACGCTTCGGCTCCGGGTAATCGTCGCGCACCGTGTCGAGCCATGCGGCCTTTCGGGCCGGTTTGCCGCCGGCCGTATGCGGCAACATGCGGGAAAGCTCCGGGCGCGTGGCGATCGAGAATAATTCGTCGATGGTCAGCGGCGTATCGGGATCGACCCATCCCAGCGCGGCTAGCGGCGCGGCGGCTTTAAGCGGGCAGCCGATCTCTTCATAAATGAGCCGGCTTGCACGAAACAAGGACCCTCGGCGCATCACCATCCGCACGAGCAGCGCGCGCGAAGGTTGAGGCAAATTGGGGAAGGCCAGCAAGAAGCCGCGCTCGTCCTCATCGAGCAGATCGTCGTAGCGCGCCGCGATCCAAGCCAGTGCGCGCTCGAAATTGAGCAAGTAGTACGGCAAGGGGAACGAGGGGGCGAGAGACGGCACGACGATGCTGGCACTGTATAAACGTACAGGGATGATAGCAAAGTTGCGGGCGGTGGCCTCAGCCGATCGGCATCCTGGGCTGGGAGGGTGCCAGGTGGCGCGCCAGCGGCGATAATGGCGGCCAGCCGTTTCATGCAGGGCGCCGGACGCTGCGACACGGCTAACCGACCGATTGGAGAGCTATGAATGCATCGACGCGCATTGCGCGCTTTTTCCGTAATCGTCCGCGGATCGTGATTGGCGCGTTGCTCGGCGTCGTCGCGTATTTCATCGAACCGTGGCACTTGCGTCCGATTCAACGCGCGCTGCTCGCTTGGGACGCCGGCATGTGGCTTTATCTGGTCATGATTTGGACGCTGATGGCGAGGGCGAGCCCGCAAGACGTGCAGCGTGTGGCGGAGCGCGAGGACGAGGGCGCCACGGCGGTGCTGGCGATCATCACCGGGGCGGCTGTTGCGAGCCTCGTGGCGATCGTGGTCGAACTTTCGGCCGCCAAGGGATTGGGGCCGCGGCAAGCTGGGATCAATTACGCGCTCACGGGAGCGACGATGATCGGAACGTGGCTGCTGATTCCAACCGTCTTCACGCTGCAGTACGCGCGCTATTACCACCAAGCCGGCGAACACGAGGCATCGCTGAAATTTCCCGATCAGGACGAGCCGCTCGACTACTGGGATTTCTTGTACTTCTCGTTCACGATCGCGGTCGCCTCGCAGACGTCCGACGTATCGCTGTGTTCGCGACGCGCCCGTCGCACGGCGCTGGCGCAATCGATTCTGTCGTTCTTTTTCAATGCCGCTGTGCTGGGGTTGTCGGTCAATATCGCGGCGGGGTTGTTGGGCTCCTGAGGCGGTCGGTGGAGGTGGGCGACGACGTGTCGCCGCACCTCACCTCACCTCATCTCGTCACCTCATCGCATGCGCGGCGTTTCCCGTGCGCGCAGATCGAACACGAGTACTTCCGCATCGTCGCCGTCGGTCAGCTCCAACGAAGTTTCGTCACGCAGCTTGACGCCATCGCCCGCGCTCAGCCGGATACCGTTCAGCGTCACCTCACCACGCGCCACATGGACATAGGCATAACGCTCTTTCTGCAACGTCAAGGACGCCGTTTCCTTGCCGTCAAGCTGCGCAGCGTAGACGCGCAGGTCCTGACGCACGGCTAGCGCTCCATCGCCGCCTTCGGGCGAGAGCATCAAGCGCAACGTGCCGCGTTTTTCTTCGGGGCCCACGTGCATCTGCTGATAGCGAGGCTGCGCACCGAGCGCGGCCTCCGACGGCAGCATCCAAATCTGCAGGAAATGCACGCGGTCCTTCGCCGACGGATTGAACTCGCTATGCGCGACGCCCGTTCCCGCGCTCATCAGTTGCACGTCGCCCGGCACGATGGTCGAGCCGTTACCCATCGAATCGCGATGCTCGAGCGCGCCGTCCAGCACGTAGGAAAAAATCTCCATGTCGCGATGGGGGTGGCGGCCGAAGCCTTGCCCCGCCGCGACGCGATCGTCGTTGATCACGAGCAGATCCGAGAAGCCCGTATGCTCCGGATCGAAATAGTTGGCGAACGAAAACGTATGGCGCGAACTAAGCCACCCATGCTCGGCGACGCCACGATCGGCAGCTTTGCGGATTTCGATCATTGTTGTTTCTCCGAAACGTTAGGACGCCCGACTAATGAAACGCAGCAGGCATCGATGGCTACACAGTCTAGGCGTCTGTCTCCGCGGGCAGAAGACCTACAGTGCAGACTCACCGTCTCATGGATAGGACAATCGCGGCGTAGGCGATCCTGGGCGGCGCGGCCCGCGCTCAAGGACTAGCTTCGGCGATGCGCGGTGGCCGGACGAATAAAACTATCAGTGCGATGCCTATTTAAACCGGTGGCATCGCAATCAGGCGGATCGACGCGCGCCGCGTCTATGCGAGCGCTTTAAATCGTCAAGGGCATCGGGCGCTTGCTGCCCCAAATACTGCCAAAGCCGCTCGGCGATTGGGCCATGGGGCCGGTCGCTGCGGCGAGCGATGACGATCGTTTCGTTCGCGCCGGGCAAATGGCGTCCGGCGAGCGAGCGTAGCCGATCGGTGCGCAGGTCGTCCTCGATCAAGTAGCGGGGCAGGTGGCCCCACGCCAACCCCTGCAGGATGATTTCCCGTTTCATCGATTGATCGGCGACCGTGCATTGCGGGGCGCCCTCGATCACAAAGTAATCGCGTGCCGGCGTGTGGCGCGCCGTGTCCCGCATCACGCATTGCGTGAGGTCGCGCAGATGCTCGGGTTTGATCGACCGCGGCAAATGGGCGGGCAGCAGCGACGGCGCAATGACAGGAATGAGCGCGATCTGGCAGACGTCCACCCATTCGATGCGCGGATCGGCTTTGTCGACTACATGCACGATCACATCGGCGTCGCCGTCGAGCAGCCGCTCTTGCGGGCCGGCGACCGCTTCCAAATGCAGATGCAGGCGGGTGCCGGGGCATGCGGCGAAAAACCGAGCCAGCAGTTGGAGGGTTGGGTGTCTAGGACAAAGATCGCCGATCACGACATGCAAATCGCTTTCCTCGCCCATGGCGAGCTGTGTGGCGTATGTGCGCAGGCCGTTGAATTCGGTGAGCAGCGTCTGTGCTTTGCGATGCAACGCGCGGCCCGCCGCCGTCATGCGGACGCGATAGCCGCCGCGGTCGAGCAGCGCCAGGCCGAGCTGCCGTTCCAGCCGAGCCACGGCGGCGAACACAGCCGGGTGCGAGCGATGCAATGCGCTGGCGGCGGCCTGGAAGCCGCCTTCGCGCACGACGGCGTCGAAGCACTGCAAATCGTGCAGCGTGAATTCGTTCATCTAGCGTGCGGCGGCATCGTGCGGTGAGGGTTACAAAGAATATCAAAACTTTGTAATGTTTTTTAGCGGCGTGCGTCACTACGATTCTCCTATCGAACGGAATCGAAACCGAAGCGGGAACCCGAACCGAATCCGTTCGCCGTTCATCTAGGAGAAGGTCATCATGGAAGGTCTATCGTTTTTTACCGCCGGCGACGGCGCCCGCATCGCCTATCGCTTTGACGGCCGCGAAGGCGCGCCGGTCTTGATGCTGTCCAATTCGATCGCGACGTCGTTGCACATGTGGGACGACGTGATGCCGGAGCTCGTCGAGCATTTTCGTGTGCTTCGTTACGATACGCGCGGCAACGGCGCGTCGGACGCGCCGCCCGGCGCGTATTCGCTCGATCGATTGGGGCGCGATGTGATCGAGCTGCTCGATGCGCTGAATCTAGAGCGAGTGCATTTTCTTGGCTTGTCGCTGGGCGGGTTTATCGGCCAATGGCTGGGCGTGCGTGCGCCGGAGCGGATCGATCGTTTGATTTTGAGCAATACCTCGGCGCATCTTGGGCCGCCCGAGTACTTCGACGGCCGGATCGCCGAGCTGATGAGCGACCGCGCCGATATGGCGCAGACGGCCGAGACGTTCATCCGCAATTGGTTTCCGGCAGGGATGATCGAAGCGCGATCGCCGGCGGTCGAGGCGTTTCGGAAGATGGCGTTCGAGACCTCGCCCCAAGGGTTGGCCGGCAGCTTCGCCGCTGTGCGCGATGCCGATTTGCGTCGAATCGTGACGCTGGTGACGCGGCCGACGCTGGTGATCTCGGGGACGTACGACACGGTGACGGCGGCGAGCCACGGTGAGGAGATCGCCGCGGCGATACCGGGGGCGTCGTACCTTGCACTGCCGAGCGTGCATTTGCCGAACGTCGAGACGAAAGCGGCGTTTGTCGAGGCGGTGCGCGGGTTTCTTTGGTCGCGCTAGCGACGCGCGGCACAGAGCGCCGCGCGGGATGCATCAAGCCGCGCGCGGCGCCGAATGTCCCTCTGCTTGTCCGCCGCCATTTGCTTCGAGCTGCAATGTCGTGACCTCTTTGCCGGCCTCGCGCCAAGCATCGATGCCGCCCTTGAGCGGCAGCACGTCGCGAAACCCCAGCTCGATCATCTTCTTCGCCATCCAAGCCGCGGAGACTTCGTTGGGACACGAGCAATAGATCACGACCTTCTGATCGGGGCGATAGGCGGCAACGATCTCGTCAAGCCGCCGCTCGTCGGCGAAGCGTGTGCCGGGGATCACGTACGGATCGAGTTGCCGTTTTTCGTCTGAGCGGATGTCGAGAATGACAGGCGCTAGGCCCTGCGACAGCAGTTCATGCAACTCGTCCACGGCAATGCGCGCATCGACGAGCTTGTTCTTCAGCGTGCGCCGCCGCATCCACCGATACCCGGCATACACAGCGAGCAACGCGATGACGACCAAAATCCCCGCATGACCGAGGCGGCCAATGGTGGCGAACATCCAATCGACTTGTCGCGAGACGATCACCCCGAGCGCGAGCCCGAGCGTCGCCCAGATCGCCGCGCCGATGCCGTCGTGCGCGACGAACGCGCGGTAAGGCGTGCCGACAGCGCCCGCCATCGGCACCGACAACAGCGACAGGCCCGGTACGAGCTTCGAGACGGTGAGCACGCGCACGCCCCAGCGGCCGAAAAAGCGCTCCGTCTTCTTCACGCAGGTATCGCGCGAAAGCGATAGCCGGCACAAGGTTTTAAGCGTCGCGCCACCGTAGCGGCGGCCGGCCCAGAACCACACGCTATCGCCGATCACCGAGGCGAACACGGCTAATACGAGAACAGGCAAGAGCTGCGAGCCGATCGATACCGGCTGCAAGGCAGCCATCGCGCCGAACAGCACGAGCGTCGGCATGGCCGGTACGGGCAAACCGAGCGCCGCCGCCAGCGCATTGACGAAAACGAGCGCAGGCCCGTAGCGCGCGACCAGATCGTGAAGCATCGAACGTTTCCTCGCGGTGAACTACCGCTTGAAATAGGCGGCACCCGCGAATTATGCCGCGATCGATGATTCGGTGCGTGATACCTAACCCGTAGAAGAGAGGATTGCCGTCGCGATCGGCGCGGATTAAGCCGTGGAAAAGCATCGAAAAAGCGCCCAGCCAAACGTGCGTATGACTAGGCGAAACCACCGGGGAGGCCGGCGGCGGAGGTATCGATGAAAAAACGGCTTGCCCTCGCTCAGCGCGAGGCAAGCCGGATTCACTACGATTTCTGCGAGAGTGTTTTGCATTCGCGCCGTAGGTCGAAACTCCCCCCATGGCGCGAGGGTTTAAAGCAAGCGATTAGTTGCCGAAGTACACCGGTTTGAGGCCTGCTGCTTGGACCGGTGCGCCGGAAGCCGACGAACCCGCGTGGGCGCCGCCATAGGCCCCGCCATTGCCGTTCTGTGCTTCGATTCGCGCTTGGGCCGCTTGTGCGGTTTCCGGATAGTACGGATCGTTCCCCAGGGCGCGGGCGCCGCCGGCTTGCTCGAACTGCACGAGTTCAGCCTTGACCTGAGCGCGCGTCACCGGTGCGTTCGATTGCGCGAACACGGCGACGGGAGCGGTAAGAGCGGCGGCGATAACGATCGATTGAATGAGCGATTTCATGGTAACTACCTCCAAAGTTGTTTGTCCTATCTGGCGCTTGCGGTTCATTGCGAGAACCGATGACTGAAGTCTAGCGATCGGAGGCTCTAGGGTTAACGCCTAATTCGATAAATCATCGTTACGGGATTGGTCATAATCGACGCGCAGCTTCGTCATTTCCCCCCGTTCGTTACGGAGCACGACATGCCGCTTTCATTACAAAAAGCTTTCGTTGGGCTGTGCCTCGTTGCGACGCAGGCTTGTTCCGTCGCCTTCGCACAGGCGCCCGATACGGTTCAGCTCGAAGATCTGACCTGGACCGAATTGCGCGATCAGATCGCGGCCGGCAAGACGACCATCCTCATCCCGATCGGCGGCACCGAACAAAGCGGCCCATACGTTGCGCTCGGCAAGCACAACGCACGCGCTCAATGGCTCGCCACGCACATCGCTCAGCGGCTCGGTAACGCGCTTGTCGCACCGGTCATCGCCTATGTGCCCGAAGGCGGCTATTCGCCGCCTACCTCTCACATGCGGTTTCCGGGCACCATTACCGTGCCGGACGACGTGTTTGAAAAGACATTGGAATCCGCGGCTAACAGCTTCAAGGTTCACGGCTTCAAAAATGTCGTGTTTCTCGGCGATCACGGCGGCTATCAGGACGACATCAAGCATGTCGTCGCGCGCTTGAACAAGAGCTGGGCCGCGGGTAAGGCGCGGGCCTTCTCGCCGCCCGAGTACTACGCGCAGAGCTCGGACGGCTACGCTCGCCAGTTGCGCGAGAAGGGGTATCGCGATGATGAGATCGGCACGCATGCGGGGCTCGCCGATACCTCGCTGCTGCTTGCCGTGGCGCCGCGGATGGTGCGGCTCGATGCGTTGCGCCGCGCGCCCAAGCTCGGCCCTGCCGACGGCGTTTATGGGGGCGATCCGCGGCGTTCGAGCGCCGAGCTTGGGCGGATCGGCATCGATGCGATCGTCGATCGCACGGTCGATGCGATTCGCAAGGATACGGCAGGGCGTTGAACGGTTTTCGGCCTGGTTACCGATTCGAATTCTCTTCGCCTGCTACGCTCGGCGGTGAAGATCGACATGGAGGTGCTATGCGTTTGAAGAGCTATCGGCCCGCAGGCCTCGCTTCATCGATCGGCGCAGCGCTCATTGGCGCGTGCGTCGCATCCGCACCCGGCTGCGCATCCGCCTCGACGGTGCAAACCGTGGCGGGCATGCCGAGCGTCGTCGACGCCTCGAATCTTTATGGCGAGGCGGGCGCCAATCACATGAGCCCAGCCGTCAGCGGGGCGCTCTCGCGCGTGTATGTGCCGAATTTGCGGTCGAACGATGTTTATGTCATCGATCCTTCCACCTACAAGGTGGTCGACAAATTTCCGGTCGGCCGCAGCCCGCAGCACATCGTGCCGTCGTGGGATTTGCATACGCTATGGGTGACCAACAACGCGGAAGGGCGCACCGACGGCAGCCTGACGCCGATCGATCCGACCACGGGCAAGCCGGGCAAGGCCGTGATGGTCGACGATCCCTACAACATGTATTTCACGCCCGACGGCAAGCAAGCGATCGTCGTCGCGGAAGCGCATGCGCGGCTCGATTTCCGCGATCCGCACACGATGCAGTTGCAGTCGAGTTTGGACGTACCTGAATGCAAGGGCATCAACCACGCCGATTTTTCGATCGACGGCAAGTACGCGATCTTCACCTGCGAGTTCGGCGGCAAGCTCGCGAAAATCGATATGGTGCAGCGGAAGGTGATCGGTTATTTGGAGCTGCAGAACAAGGGCATGCCGCAGGATATTCGGATCGCGCCGGATGGGAAGGTGTTTTACGTGGCCGACATGATGGCCGATGGCGTGTATGTCGTCGACGGCGATCGCTTCGAGAAAATCGGCTTCATCCAGACGGGCGTCGGGACGCACGGGCTCTATCCGAGCCGTGATGGGACGAAGCTCTATATCGCCAATCGCGGCTCGAACCATGTGCATGGCGGCCGACATGGCAAAGGCAGCGTCTCCGTGCTCGATTTCGCCACGCGCAAGATCGTGGCGACGTGGCCGATCCCGGGCGGCGGCAGTCCCGATATGGGCAACGTCAGCGCGGACGGTAAGACGCTGTGGCTGTCGGGGCGCTTCGACGATGTCGTGTACGCGATCGATACGTCATCAGGAGCCGTCAAATCGATCCCGGTCGGTATGGAGCCGCACGGCCTGACAGTATGGCCGCAGCCCGGGCGCTATTCGCTCGGGCATACCGGCAATATGCGTTGACGAGAGAAGGGCGCCGAGCGTCGAGCGCGGCGCCGGCGCGCATCAGGCCGATCAGGCGTTGCGCTTGGCGGGACGCAGCGCGTAGGCGCCGTCGCCGAGCAAGAACAACACGACCAGCGCGACGGCCCAAAACGCCGGGTACTCCCAGCCGCCGCCCTTGTTCGTGAACATCCAGCCGTTGGCGCCGTGAACAAGAACGATCGTGCCGAGCATTTCCGCGGCCAGCGGCAACGCTACCCATGAGGCGTAGATGCCGAGAATCAGCGCTAGGCCGCCGAACAATTCAAGGGCGAGCGTCAAATAGGCGGCGACGGCCGGCAAACCGAGCGAGGCGAAATAGCCGACGAAGCCCGGCACCGTGAAGACAAATAGCTTCAGGCCCACGTGCGCGAGAAACAGAATGCCAAGGCTGACGCGTAGCAATAGGGCGGCGAGCGGAGCGGTTTTGTCGTTGATCATGGTGCGTGTCGTAACCGATAGGAAAGGGTTGAAGGCGATCGCGTTGCCCGGGCATCCCGCTCGCGGCCGCGCGTTTGTCCCTTGAGGAACCGTCACGATACGATCGTTGGGAGGCCTGATCAACTCGGCTATGATTGATCCATCATTAACTCCTGGTTGACGATCGGATGGATACGCTCACGAGCATGCGGGTCTTCCGCCTGGCTGTCGAGTTCAAAAGCTTTGCCGCGGCGGCGCGCCGGCTCGATATGTCGCCGGCGATGGCGAGCAAGCATGTCATGCATTTGGAGCGACGTCTGGGCTCTTTGCTGCTCAATCGAACGAGCCGTCATCTGAGCCTCACCGAATCGGGCGCGACCTACTTTGAGCACGTGCGCCAGTTGCTCGATGAACTCGACGACGTCGAAGCGGCCGTCAGCCAATCGACTGCGGCGCCGCACGGTACGCTCAAAGTCAGCATGCCGGTGTGGATGGCGAATCCCGATTTTGTCGGCGTCCTAAACGATTATCGAAAGCGCTATCCCGATGTCGTACTCGATGTCGATTTGTCGGGCCGTTTCGTCAATCTCGTCGAAGAGGGCTTCGACCTCGCCCTGCGCGTCACCAATCCGCTTTCGCTGGGGCCGGCGCTCATCGCGCGGCCGATCGCACCCGTCACGTTCCATCTCGTCGCCTCGCCCGCTTATTTGCGTAAGGCCGGCGCACCTATGAACGCACAAGATTTGGCGAACCACGTCATGCTCGGCTATTCGATGCTGCCCGCCAACAACACGTTGGAAGTGGAAGGGCCGCGCGGCGCGGAGGCGCTCAAGTTCGCCCCCGTGCTGCAAACGAACAACGAATCGTTGCTGCGGCTGGCGGCGCTCGAAGGGATGGGCCTCGCATTTTTGCCGCGCGTGCTGATCGCGCGCGATCTCGAGGCGGGAGCGCTCGAAGCGGTGCTAACCGACTATCGCTTTTTCGGCACCAAGCTTTATGGCGTCTATCGCCATCGCAAGTACCTTTCGCCGAAGGTGAGGACGTTTCTCGATTTCCTATGCGACGACGCGCGCCTGCGATAAGGTCGCCGCACTCATCGTTCGTTTGTTCGGCTCGCGTCGGTTTGCGTCTATATCGACGCCGCGATAATTTACCCTCTCATTTTTGGTGGGTTTAACCGGCGCACTTTCAATCTTGCAATCTTGTCCGAGCACCGTTAATGTCTGTCGGCGCCCTCGGCTTTCCGGCGCGGCTGTATGTCGTTTCTAGGCGGCAACAAGCAACGGAGGCGCAACCATGAAAGCGAGGGATTCGGATCGGCGCTCGCATGCGCTCGCCGCCGCTCGGCATTTGATCGGGGCGGCGGTTTGCGTGGCAGCGAGCGGCGCGCAGGCGCAAGGGACGGTCGAGTTATACGGCATCGTCGATGACGCGCTGACGTACGTCACGAACGAGGGCGGTAAGCACGCGTGGACTCAAACGAGCGGTGTCGGGCAATCCGATCGCTGGGGGCTGCGTGGCGTCGAGCCGCTCGGCGGCGGATGGCGCGCGTTATTTCGCCTCGAAAACGGCTTCACGATCAATGACGGGCGGTTTTCGCAAGGCGGGCTCGAATTCGGGCGCCAAGCGTTTGTCGGCCTCGGGAGCGATCGCTTCGGCACGCTGACGTTCGGGCGGCAGTACGATTTCATGTCGACCAATCTCACGCAGTTCGCCGCCGGCACGCTCACGCCGTCGGTCTTCGCGTTCCACCTCGGCGATCTCGATCGGCTCGGCGCGGAGCGCATCGACAATGCCGTCCGCTATCTAACGCCCAACATCGCCGGCTTCCAATTCGGCGGCCTCTATTCGTTCGGCGGCCAACCCGGAAATTTCGTCGCCAACAGCGCGGTCGCGTTCGGCGTGACCTACGCCCACGGGCCGTTTCGAGCCGGCGCCGCTTATTTAGGAATCCATAATTACACGACGGCGTTCGGTATCGGGACGACCGTCCTCGGCGCGTCGCTCGTCGGGACGGGGCCGCAGGGCTTGCTGACGCCGTTCAAGGTGTTCGACAAGCTCACCGTCTCGGGCATCGGCGCCGGCTATCAATGGGGACCGGCTTTTCTGCACGGCCTCTTCACGCTCGTCGAATTTAGCCAAAACGGCCCGAGCGCTTCGTTGCGCACGGTGGAGGGGGGGGTGAAGTATTCGGTGAATTACGCGCTCTCGGTTTCGGGCAGCTACGCCTACTCGAAACTTGGGCAAGCGCATTGGAATCAAATCGTGGGTGGTATCGATTACTCGCTATCGAAACGCACCGATATTTACTGTAATGCCGTCATGTTGCGTGCGAGCAGCGGCGTGCGCGCACAATTATTTTCTCTTCCCGCCTCCAATTCCGCTTCTCAAACGGTCGTTTCAATCGGCGCCAGACACCTGTTTTAGGCGTGATTTCGGCGATTTGCTCGCGCGTTTAAAAAGGCGTTTATTTTCCGGCCGCTCCTTTCCGATCGACCCGCCGTCGTGAGCGGGTTTTCATCGATAGGGTTTGTTTGACTTGAATCAACATCGCCAACCGTTATCTTTCGTACAAAAGAGCCTAGAAGAAAACGAGCTTTTGCTGCGGCGCCCGACACCGACCCCAGGGTGACCGCTTCACTTATTCGCTTGCCTTATCAAGCGCCTGTGCCGGCACAAGATGCTTCGATGCATCGATGGCGCCCGGCGATCGACTAACGAATGTTTGCGACGGTTTGGGTCGTCGACCCGATCCGCGGAGCTTAGCGCTCCGCGTGGAGGCGTGCGCGCGTCTGTTCTGCGCGCTGGCCCGACGCGGTTGGCCGGCTGTGCGGCGGGTTTTCAAGGGGAATAGTGTGCGAGTGATTTCTGAACGTGTGAGGCATGCCTGTCGCAATTGGTTTGCGCAGGGATTTGCGCTCGCCGTGCTCGCGCTCGCATTGGCCACGACGGTCACCGTCTATACGCTGTGTCAGCAGTTCGTCGATCGAGAAGCGCAACTTCGTTTCGACAACGATTCGCGTAGCGTTGAGCAGCAGATCGCGGTGCGCGTGCGGCTTTATACCGACGTGCTGGTGACGATGCGCGCGCTTTTCGGGGAAGATTCCAGCGTGACGCGCGCCGAATTTCATGATTTCGTCGCGGGGCTCGATTTACACGGCCGCTATCCGGGTTTCCAAACCTTGAATTACGCGGCTTATGTGCGCGCGGCGGAGGCCGATTCGTTCGTCGCCGCGCAACGCAAGGACGCCACGCTGCGGCAAGCGGGCATCGATTTCGCGATCCATCCGGCCGGCGTGCGCGATAGCTATGACGTGCTGACCTATCTGGAACCGCTGAGCGTCAATCGTGAGGCGGTCGGCCTCGATATGGATGGTCTGCCGGGCCGGCGAGCTGCGATGGAGGCGCTGCGCGATACGGGCGAACCGATCAGCAGCGGACGCTTGATTCTCGACGATCGCGGCGCTCGCTTTGTCGGCCTTGCGATGCGGATGCCGGTCTATCACAAGGGGATGCCGACGGCCACGGTGGCGCAACGCCAGCTTGCGTATGCGGGCTCGGTCGGCGCGGGCATTCGCGTCAACGACATGATGGACGGGCTGCTGAGCGAAGAGACCCTGCGCGTCATCAAGTTCAAGATTTACGACGCCGGCTCGATGCGCAAGGCGCCGCTGCCGGTATCGAAAGAATCGCTGCTCTACGACAGCATTAACGGCGTCGCCAATACCCAGCCGGCGTTTCCCGCAAGCTTCACGCACGCGTCGACGCATGCTCCTGCCGCGGCCGTTGTCCCCTATGCACCGCGAGCGACGCGTTCGGCAAAGCCCGAAACGCTGCGTCGCAGTTCGGAACAGCCGTTCGCCGGGCGGCGCTGGGTCATCGAATTTTCGGCCGATATGGGCGCGCTCAGCGGCACCCAGCGCGTCTTGCCCGATCTCGCGTTGCTGTCCGGCCTCGTCATCAGCGCGTTGCTTTCGATTTTGACCTACGCGTTATCGAGCTCACGCGTACGTGCAGTCAAGCTGGCCGATCAAATCACGCGCGACTTGCGCACCAGCGAAACGGCGCGCGCGGAGGCCCAACGAATCGCGCATCTGGGCGATTGGCGCGTGAGCGTCGACGACGGCGCGGCCCAGCTATCGAATGAAATGGCTCGGCTGCTCGGTCTGCAGCGGCAGACACCTTCGCTCAAAGTCTTGCTGCGCGCCATCGATGCGCCGGATCGGCGTAGCTTGCTGCAGTCCGCTCGCGCCACGCTGGCGACGCGCGATGCATTCGAACTCGAATGCCGCTACCGTTCGCGGCTTGGACGGCGCGGCTGGCTGCGCGTGATCGGCCATAGTTACGGCGCGCCCGGTGCGCGCACGCTGCGCGGCACCGCGCTGGAAATCACGAAGCAAAAATCGATCGAACGGGCCCGAGACCTCGAGCATGCATTTACGCTTTATCTCGCCACGGCGGGCAACGAATTCGACGTCTGCCGGCATCTGATCGAATCGATCACGCGCGGCATGGATTGGGACGCGGGCGCATTTCGCCCGACCCCCGCCGGCGTGAAGCAGTTGCTCTGCGCCACCTCGACCGCCGCCGATAGCGATTTGGAAACCTGGTTGCTCGTCCATGCGCCCAGCGTGACGATCGAGGAAGACACGCCGGCGGCGCCGCGCTGGTCGGCGATCGGCGCGCTGTCGCGCCCGCGCGGTGTGCAGACCGGCAGCGATGCCAATCATGGGGCTCGCGTTGATCATCCCGATTGGTTGGCCGATGCGGGAATCGCCACGACGTTCTCGTTCGCGCTGCGCTTGGGCTCGGTCGTGGTTGGCGTGGCGGAATTCTATTCGCGCGAACGGCGTCACGCCGAGCCGCAAGCGCTTGTGATGGCGCGTTCGATCGTCAGCCAGCTGAGTCACTTCCTGCAACGCAGGCAAGCGGAAGACAACCTGCACTTCCTCGCCACGCACGATGCGTTGACGGGGCTGCCCAATCGCTTGATGTTCCGCGAGCATTTGGACGAGCTGCTCGCACGGGCGCGCGCCGATGCCACAGCGCTGCACGTGCTCTTCATCGATCTCGATCGCTTCAAGGACGTCAACGATTCGCTCGGCCACAACGTCGGCGATTTGCTGTTGCGCTCGGTGGTAGCGCGCTTGCAGGACGCGCTGGGGCATGCCGATATGATCGCGCGCCTCGGCGGCGACGAATTCGTCGTGCTCGTGAAGCAGCAAAGCGATGGCGTGGCGGTCGCCATGGAAACGATCGATGCGATTCAGGCGGCTCTCGCGCAGCCGTTTGCGATCGGCGGTTCGCAATTACAGGTGAGCGCCAGTATCGGCGTGAGCTCCTTCCCCGGCGATGGCGACGATGCGCAAACGCTGCTCAAACATGCCGATATGGCCATGTACGGCGCCAAGCAGCGGGGCAAGAACACCTATCAAATGTATATGCGGCAGATGAGCATGTCCTTGCATCGTCGCGTGGAAATGGAAGGGCAATTGCGGCATGCGGTCGAGAACGGTGAATTCACGTTGGCCTATCAGCCCCGAATCGATTTGCATTCGAATCACTGCACGGGCGTGGAGGCGTTGCTGCGCTGGAACAATCCTGCGCTCGGCGCGGTTCCGCCCAACGATTTCATTCCGGTTGCCGAGGAAACGGGCGCGATCGTGCCGATCGGCGCTTGGGTGTTGCGCGAAGCGTGCCGGCAGGCAGCCGAGTGGCGCGAGCGCGGCATCGGCCCGATTCATGTCGCCGTCAATCTCTCGGCGCGGCAGTTTGCCGATCCCCGCTTGCACGAGAGCATTCTCGATGCGCTGGAGGATGCCGGATTGCCGGGCGAATTCCTCGAGCTGGAACTGACCGAAAGCATGGTGATGCGCCACCCGGAGCAAGCGGTCCGCTGGCTGGCCGCCATCAAGCGCACCGGTGTGCGGCTCTCGATCGACGATTTCGGCACCGGCTATTCGTCGCTTGCCTATCTAAATCGTTTCCCGATCGATACGGTGAAGATCGACCGATCGTTTATTCGGAACGTGCCGGATAGCCATAGCGATACGCAGATCACGAGCGCGGTGATCGCGCTGGGTCACAGCCTGGGGCTCTCCGTCATCGCCGAAGGCGCGGAAACGCAAAATCAAATCGATTTTCTACGCCAAGAAGGCTGCGACGAAGTACAGGGGTACTTCTTCAGCCGTCCCATTCCTGCTGCCGACGTCGAGGCTTTTCTCGGCCGGGTGGCGGATTCCGGTCTCGCGTTTCCGTCGGGGCCGTCCACTAGCGGAGCACAGGGCGATCGCCCCGGGCCCTCCTATTACGCCTTGAAGGAACAGCATCATGCAGACCACTGAGCGCGATATTGCCGATATGTACCAAGCCATCGACGAGCTCGACTTCACTCGGATTAAAGCCAAGCTCATGCATAAACAGGATGGGGTAATCGCGCTGCGCAAGATCGAACGTGCGGAGGCCGGTTACCGGCAATTCCTCAAACTCGCGGCGAAGTATCCGGATGCGCCGATCGTCCCGAGCAAAGAGGTGGACGAGTTTTGGCACATGCATATTTTGGACACCCAGCGCTACAGCGCCGATTGCGAGCGGATCTTCGGTTATATGATTCACCACGATCCGTACAGCGGGATCGAAGGTGGCGAAGACGAAGCGCGCCATCTTGCGCTTGCCGCGGCGAGCGAGGCAATGGCCGTTCGTGAGTTCAGCGAAGGCGAGGTGGCGTACTGTGTGAAGGCGGCCGGCGAGGGCGCCGTAGAGGCGTATTGCGTCAAGGCCGCTGCCGACGGCGATAAGCAGGCGTATTGCGTAAAGGCCGTTGCCGGGCGCGAAGACCAGGCGTATTGCGTGAAGGCCGTTGTTGGGCGCGAAGACCAGGCGTATTGCGTAAAGGCCGTTGCCGGGCGCGAAGACCAGGCGTACTGCGTGAAGGCCGTTGCCGGGCGCGAAGACCAGGCGTACTGCGTGAAAGCCGTTGCCGGGCGCGAAGACCAGGCGTACTGCGTAAAGGCCGTTGCTGGGCGCGAAGACCAGGCGTATTGCGTGAAGCCGGAAGCAAAGGCAATCGCCGCCGCGTACTGCGTTCGCCCCATGGCCGTGCCCGTGGCCGCACCCTCCGAGCTGCGGCATGCCGCTTGATCCCGTCGGCCGGTGAACGCCGGCTCGCCGAGGCGGGGCTATCCGAGCCCGCCCGCGCGCCGGATGCTCTCTGCCGCCAGCCTTTCTGTTTGCAGACTCTTTCTCTCCGATCGCACAAACGTTCCCCCTCGGCAGCCGCCATGCACGGCCCGTCCGCCGAGGAACGGCGCCGCTTTGCCCTCGATTGACCCAGGTCAAGGCCGATTTCGCTCTTTGCCCCAAGATGAAACGCATCGAGTCAAGCGACGCCGGTGCGCGGTTTCTGGCGGCTCGAGCAATGAGCGAGAGGACAGCAAATGGGCATCGGCATGCAAATCGTGTACGTCGGCTTTCCCGGCGCGGCGCGAATCGAGGCCGAGGCAGGCGTCCAATTACTGCGCCTAATGCGATTTGCGGCGCAGGTGGGCAGTTGCCGATTGGCGATCGAAGCCTTGAGCGGGCCGAGCGGGCCCTACTACGACGCTCGGCTCGACATCGTTACCCCTGACAAACGGTTCATTTCCTTGCCGCACTGCGCGGATCGAGAGCCCGAAGCCGCCGTGCGCGCAGCGTTCGATTACGCCGAGCGAGAACTCGTAAGCCGGGGGGACGACGCTACGCGCTCGCGTAGCTCATAACAAGTCGGAGGGGAGCGGACGCAGGCGCCGCACACCTGAAACCGTTACACGGCGCCCGCGCCGTCGACCTTTTCCCGCGCAAGACGCGCGATCGTCTCCATGGCGAGATCGAATTCCGTCGTCTTATCGAAGAAGTAATCGGCGCCGGCCACGACGCTGGCTTCGCGGAACACGGGCGAGGCGTAGTTCGTCAGCACGATTGTGACGATCGGGTCCGTCCGATTGCGCAACGCATGAAGCAGATCCATGCCGTTGCTGTCGATCAGGCGCAAATCCAACACCACCACTTCCGCATCGGTATCGGCGATGCCCTGCAGCGCCATCTCGACATCTTCCGCCTCGCCGACGATGCAGGCTGCGCCGTCCGGCCCGATATGGCGGGCGAGGCGTTCGCGCACGAGCGTCGATTCGTCGACGACGTAGACTCTTAGCGGTGAAGGGCTGGTCGATTTCATGAAGACAGTATCGTCAGCGCTTCTCGAAATAAAAATCGGCTCGGTAGGAATGTGTTGTAGGTCGCGCGGAAGGCGCCTGTAGGCGAACACCTACACGAATCGCGACCGGCCCGAGCGGCGGGCCTTTGCCGCGCGGCATGCACCAATGGAGTAACGACTCGTTACAAATCCTCGCCATCCTCGAAAAGCTTGTGCTGGATGGCGTAGCGAACCAACGCGGCTTCGTGCGGCATTTGCATCTTTTCGAGAATGCGCGTCTTGTAGGTACTGACCGTTTTTGCGCTGACGCATAGTTCGTGCGCGATTTCGCTGATCGTCTGTCCCGCCGCAATGCGCCGAAAAACGTCGAATTCGCGATCCGAGAGCCGCTGGTGGGGCAGCATATCGGTCGGTTCGTTCAGGCTTTGCGCGAGGCGCTCGGCCATCGACAAGCTGACATAAACGCCGCCGGCTGAGATCTTAGTCAGCGCCGAGACGAGTTCCTTGCTCGCGCTTTCCTTGGTCAGGTAGCCCGATGCCCCAGCCTTGAAGGCCCGCACCGCATACTGCTGTTCCGCATGCATGGTGAGGACAAGCACGCGCAGCGTTGGGATTTCATCTTTGATCTGCTTGACGAGCTCGATGCCGTTGCGCCCCGGCATCGACAGATCGAGCACGAGCACATCCGCGGGCGTGCCGCGGACGAGCGAAATGGTGGTCGGGCCGTCGTACGCTTCCCCGACGACTTCAAAGCCGCTCGTGCCTTCGAGAATATGACGCAGGCCATCGCGTACGAGTGCGTGGTCGTCGGCCAGCAGTACTTTTGTCATGGCAGAGCCTCTTCCTGTTGTATTGCGGCCAGTGGAATACGCGCCGTCAACGCGAATCCCCGTTCGGGCGCTGTCTCGATCGAAACCGAGCCGCCCAAGACATGTACGCGTTCACGTATTCCCAACAGCCCGAAGGATTTTTCCCCGTGTCCTTCCGTCGCCTGCGCGTCGCGCGCGCCGCGCCCGTTGTCGGTGATGCGAAGCACGCATTCGCCGTCTTCGCAAACCAGCGAGATCGACACGCGCGTGGCTTCCGCGTGCCTCACCACATTGGTTAGCGCTTCCTGCATGACGCGAAAGAGCGTTGTCGCGCCATTTCGCGAAAACACCGTTTTGCCGGGCTCGATGCGGCGCTCGATCTCGATTCCATAACGCGTGTTGTAATCGTTGAGCAGCCAGTCGATGGCGGGCAACAAGCCGAGATCGTCGAGCATGACCGGGCGCAAATCGGCCGCAATGCGCCGAACCGAGCCGACGGTCGAATCGATCAAGCGTCGCATCCCGCGCAATTGCGCGATGACCGGCTCGGGCTCGGACGGCGTTTCGGCGAGCGTTTGTTCGGCCGCCGAGAGGTCCATTTTCAAGGCGGTTAACTGTTGACCGAGATCGTCGTGCAACTCGCGCGCGATTCTAGTCTTCTCGTCCTCGCGCACGCTTTGTAAATTGGACGACAATTCGCGTAATTCTTGGCGCGAAGCCTTGAGCGCATTTTCGGCCTCCACGCGCTCCGTGACATCGCGCAGCATGACGGTGTAAAGCTTGCCCTTTTCATCGCTGACCTGCGCGATCGACGCTTCGATGGGAAATTCTTCGCCGTTGGTCCGCAAGCCGACCAGCACCGGCTGCTGCCGTCCCATCTTGCGTTGCGTCACGCCGGTTTCTCCAAAGCGCTCCACATGCTTGCGATGTCCCTCGCGAAAGCGGGCGGGAATGAAACGGTCGATCGACGTGCCGATCGCGTCCATCGCCGAGCAACGGAATACCTCTTCCGCAGCCGGGTTGAACATGACGATGCGCTGCGCTTCGTCGAGCGTGATGATCGCTTCGCCCGACGAATGGAAGATCGCCATCATTCGTGCCTCGTTCAGCGAGGAGCGCGAACGCGCCATGCCCACTTCTGCAAGCGTCGTGCCACGCTTGCGCATGAAAACGAAGACCGCGGCGCCGGTGAACAGCGCGGCGGCGAAACCCGCCGATAGGATCGCGCTGCTGCTGAAATCGGCCGATGCGGCCAGCGACGGATCGCTGGTGGCGTAAAAGAGCGAAAGCGCTTGTCCGCCGAAGCGCAGCGTTTCCGTTCGTTGGAACCGTGACGGCCGATCGTTTTGCTTAGGAAGCGCGGCACCGGGGGGATAAAGCGAGATCGGCGGCTGGCCGGCGGCCACTCGAATCTCCATGCGCGGCTCGTGCGCGGCGATGCTGGCGAATAGATATTCCGTATCCAATCGCGCGACCACGAATCCCATCAGTGCGGCGCGGCGGGCCGGCACCAGCACGGGCGGCGGCGCCACGCGATAGACGGGTAGAAATAGATCGACGCGCGCGCGAGCCTGGCTCTCGGAAGCCTCCACTTCGTTCGTCGCTTCTCGCGGCTGCGTGCGAATCGCGAGCGCCGCGTCGCCGCTATTGGCTGCGCGCATCATGGCGGCGCGCGTAGCGTCGCTCACGCCAAGCTCGCCGCCGTCGGCGCTGTCGCCGCGCGGCGGCCACATGACGACGCCGTGCGCGAGCGGTCCGGGCGCCGAATTGTCGTTTGCGGCGGTAGCCAGCGAGGATGCGTCGGCATAGCCGAGCGTGCGCACGCAAGGCGGCGTGTCGTCCAAATCGAGGCGCGCAATGTACCGGTCCCACGCCTCCGCGGTGGGTTTCCCATCACCGCCCGATTGCGTTTGCGCGGCGACGAGGCCGCTCGCGCCGCGCAGCAATTGCGTGCAGAGCTGCAACTCGCGGCGCACGTCGGACGTGACATGCGACACGCGCGTTTCGAAGTTGGCCTGCGCCACGCCGAGCAAATGATCGCGCACGATCAGCGCGGAAATCACGGCCGCCACGAGGAAAATGACGGCCGTGGCCGCCGCCGCGAACAACGGCCCACGCAACGGCGCACCGCCATTGGCGCGCGCGGCGTGTGGTTTGGCGGGTAACGGCGAATTTCCTGCTGCGGGCATGCGCATCCTGCGGATGGTCCAATTCCCGCGCCGCTGGAATGAGCGCAGGGCCGATAGTTCGAAGTGCTTAGCCGGCTCTCGCCAGACCCAGTTTCTGCTGCCTCGCCGCGAATTGTCCTAGATTACAGCTCGCCTGCCAATGGTCGGAGTGCGGTGCGTTGCGCACCCCTCCGGAAAAGAATAGGACAGCGAGGTGCAAGACGCGATGCGCTCAGCGCGCCGTCGCGAGGTGACTGTTGACTTTGGGGCGTATCGTCGTCGCTTTATCGTCGCAATCGATGACGACCACCGCGCGCGCCGCTACGGCCGTTGACGGCATGCACATCGGCTGGCGTGCGACCTACGGGCAAGCGGGGCGGCGATCAGTCTTGTCCGTTGTCGCGCAGTGCATCGACGAAGCGCAAGAACGAACTCAACGAGCCCGCGACGCTTTGATATTTCTCGCGGCCGATCTGGCCATCGAGCGTGACGAGCAGTCCGGCGCCGCGCGCCAATTCGAGGATGTCTTCGACACTTCCCGTCAAGGCTTTATTCTCAGCTTGGATCGACATGGCGGCTCTCCGTATGGCGTTTCGTCGCGAGCCGACCGGGAAATGGAATTCTCTCGCTCGGCTTTGCGGATCGGTATCCGTTGTCTTAAGTATTGGCCGGGCTATGTGCTTTGAAAATAAGTGAGCGCCGAACTTTGCGTAGGCGCGCGAACATCGTTGTCGGCGTTTGCCTACAAGAGACGAGCCCTGAGGGCGAGCCCTAAGGGCGAGCCCTGAGGGCGAGCCGAAACGGAGAAGCGCTTTTGAACGTCAGAACGCGATTTGCAAGCCGAAATCGAAGGCGAGCACGAGCAACGAACTAAACACGCCGAGCGAAAGCGTCGTGAACCGCTGCTCGAGGTCGGATTGGCGGCTGATCCAGGCGGCGGCCAGAAACACGCCTTCGGCCACGACTTGGACGGCGAACACGGCGAGCATGAGCCGAAATCCCCAGCCTCCGTCGCCGAATTCGCTAAAGTCGATGCCGTGCGAGGCCATCCAATAGCCGACTCTATACACTTCGTACGCCACGAGTAGCAGCGGAAACAGGTAGCTGGCCAGATAGGTCGGCGAGATCGTGCGGGGCAACACCCGGTTGTCAGCGCGATCGCAATGCTGCATGGCGACTTCCCTCCGTGACGGTTTCTCTCTATGCGCGCGTCGATTCAGCCCTTTTGACATGAATCGATTACCCAGGCGCTGCGCGGTATCCACTTCGCTCGCATTTCCGGCTCGCCATCGATGATGAGGGCAATCTGAAATGGAAATGAAAGAGAATCGATCGCTTGAGCGCGCTAGAGAACATTCGCCGTCAAGACGGCGTCTTCGGATAGTGCTCGGAGAGTTCGGTCAACACGGCCGGCAGGCGCAGGAATTCGCCCGCCTTGTCGAGAAACAAGCGGGCCCCGAGATCGAGGCAGGCCTTGCGCATCTGCGCGTAGGCGGAATTGCTGAGCACGATGGCCTGCGTCTCAGGCCGATGCTCACGCAACCATTCGAGGATCGTCAGGCCGCTCGTGCCCGCCTTCAGTTGCAAATCGACGATGACGACGTCGGGTTCGCTCTCGCGAATCGCTTCGAGCGCGGCGTCGGGTTGATCGGCTTGAGCCACGATGCATGCGCCGGGGACGGTCTGCACGAGTTCGCACAGGCGGTCGCGGATCGGGGCGAAATCTTCTACGAGGAGCACCTTCATGACTGACAACCACGGTTTCTGACTAGATGGCGCCAGTGTCAGGGAAACGATAGAGGCTGGAAATCAGCGTGGGACTTGATTCTTGTGCGTCTTTGGGCTGGCCTGTCAGATGCGACCTACACGCCGATGGCGGCAAACGTTTGCGTTGCCTGTGCGCTCGCATGGCAGTAGAAGGCTGCGAGCGTTAGACTGACGTATCTGCCGAAGGGAGCCGGTCCGTGAACGTTCAACCGTCACCTTTTAATCCGCCCGCCGACGGCGCAATGCTGGCCCGCATATCGCCCGAAGAGCGCTATCGCGTGCTCGTCGAGTCGATCAAGGATTACGCGATCTTCATGCTCGATGCGAAGGGGCGGATCGCGACCTGGAACTTAGGGGCGGAGCGGCTCAAGGGCTATCGCGCGCAGGAAATCATCGGACGTCACTTTTCGGTGTTCTACCCCGAAGATGTCGTCGCGCGCGGTTATCCCGACGAAGAGTTGCGCCATGCGGCCGAGCTCGGCCGGTGGGAGGACGAGGGCTGGCGCGTGCGCAAAGACGGCTCGCGCCTCTGGGCCAACGTGGTCATCACGGCGCTGCGCGACGAGAACGGCGAGCTGATGGGCTTCGCCAAGATCACGCGGGATTTGACCGAGCGCCGCAACAATGAGGAGCAACTGCGCCAAAGCGAGGAGCGTCTGCGGCGGCTGATGGATGCGGTCGAGGATGCGATCTTCATGCTCAATCCTCAAGGGCGCGTCACCAGTTGGAACGGCGGCGCGACGCGCGTGCTGGGCTTCCATGCATCGGAAATCATCGGCCGGCACTTCTCGCGGTTTTATCCGATCGAGGGCATTTCCGAGCGCGAGCCCGAGCGCGAGCTTGCCGATGCGGCCGCTTACGGGCGCATCGAGAAGGAAGGCTGGCGGCTACGCAAAGACGGTTCGCGGTTTTGCGCCAACATCGTGGTGACAGCCGTTTATGGGGTGGCCGGCGAACTGGTCGGATTCGCCAAGGTGGTGCGCGATATAACCGAGCGCAATCAATTGCGTCACCTCGAATACGCAAGCGAACTCGCCGCGCGCATTGAAGCCACACGCGAAGAAGAGAAAAAGCGGATTGCGCGTGAATTGCACGATGACTTGGGGCAGCAATTGACGGCATTGAAAATGGATTTGTCGTCATTGGCGACGGCCGATATACCGGCGGCGCGCAACGAGTCGAACCCAGAGGACGCCGTGCGAGCGCGCGTGCTGGCGATGCGCGAGGCCGTGGATCACGCGATCGCGTCGGTGCGTCGGCTGGCGGCGGGCTTGCGTCCGGCCGTGCTCGACGATCTTGGGTTGTTGCCGGCGCTCGAATGGCTCGTCGAGGATTTTCGCCAGCGGTCGCGGCTAAGCATCGACATGATCAGCAACGCCGAGGGCATCGTCTTCAACGACGCAGCGTCGACCGCGATCTTCCGCATCGTTCAGGAAGCGTTGACGAACGTCGTGCGGCACGCACAGCGCGCGAGCGCGGTCAGCATCGAACTGACGATCAACGCGTTGACGTGCGATCTATCCATCCGCGACAACGGCGTAGCGATCGAGCCCCAGCCGTGCGGCAACGAGGGGCGGCCCAGCCCGTCCGGGCTCGCCGGCATCAGAGAGCGCGTGCGTCGGCTAGGCGGCTCCGTCGCCATCGGCAGCGAGACGGACGGCGGATTTTCGATCCGTCTATCGGTGCCACGCGAGGCGGTCGTCATATCTTAGAACTCGTAGATCACGGATACATCGAATACCCCGGACGCGCGGCTTTGCGTAATCGGGCTATGCGCGGCGGCGCCGACGAGCTGTTGGAACGCGCCGTCCGCGCTGACGATCCAATGTTTTTTGAGCGTGAGGTTGGCCGAAACGCCGAAGCCGACCGAGCGAATGCCCGCCGATGCATCGTATTGCCGGTAGCCCGACCGCGCCGCTTGCTGCGCATTGACGCCGAACCAGCTATTCATATAGCGGGAATCGGCGATCGTCATCGTCGGCCCCGCGAACCAGGCGAATGTCTCCGAACTGCCGGGCATCGGCATATAGGCCCCAAGATCGCCGATCCATCCGTTGTCGCCGCCAAAACTGCGGCGCACATCCGCGGTCAACACGAGCGGAAACGATTTCGAAATAGCATACTGGCCGATCAGCCGCAGGCTCGGCGCCGGATTGATATTGCCCATGCCGGACAGATGGCCGAGATCGTCGGCCGCGCGACGGCCGAGATCGTAGCCGGCGGCGAGGCCGATGCGCCAATTCGGTCCCGTCAGCACATTCATGCCGATGCCTTCGCCGGTGGAGAGGAAGAAGCGGTCGCGGTAGCGAATGTCGACGGTCGGCCCCGCCAACGCGTGATAACGATCGGAGCCATCGTAGCGTGGCTGGAAACTGCCCGACGCGCCGAGCCGAACGCGCCATGTGGGTAGCTTCGGCTCGAACATTTGCTCGAGCAGGATGCCCGACGAGTATTGCCACTGGGCGAGCGGCGAGGGCGTCTGCGCATGGACCGAGGCAGGCGCAACGGCAGCGAGAAGCGCGCCGGCGAGGACCATGCGCGGTGCCGCGAGTGAGGTCGACATAAGGTGTTTTCCTTGTTCGAGAGCGCGAGGGCGCGAGAGCGCACCACGCGACCGGGACCGGTACTGACAACCCTGAAGCAAATCGTGCCAGAGCTCGGAGCAAAGCGCATGCCCTTTTTTTGTCGCGGCTCGCGGGTGCGGGTTCGTTATTTGCATTGGTTCGCGTTTGCGCGAAAGATCAACGGGAGAAAGGGCTGTGACCGAGCCGGACAAACCGAGCGACGATGTCGTGTTGTGGCGAACGTTTCGGCCGGCGATGGCGGATCATCGCCGCGTGCTGGTTGTCGACGACTACCGCGACGCGGCCGACGCCTTGCAACTTTTGCTGGACGCGGACGGCTTCGAGTGCCGCGCGACAAGCGATTCGCACGCGGCTTGCGAGATCGCGCGCGAATGGCAGCCGTTCGCCGTCTTGCTCGACATCGCCATGCCGGGACTCGACGGCTTGGAAGTGGCGCGGCGCCTGCGCGCCGATCCTATCACCGCGCATATGCTGCTCATCGCGTGTACGGGCTACGCGTCCTCGGAGGATCGGGCGCGCGCCCGGGAAGCGGGTTTCGACGCGCACTGCGCCAAGCCGCTGACGCCCGAACTGATCCTGCGCGTGCTGGAATTCGCGAGCGAAGGAACGCATCGCGTCGCAAACGATCTTGCCGGCTCGTGCGACGACGCACCATGCTCCGGCCTCTGAGCGCGCCGCGTCGCTTCGCGCAGGTCACGTTGCGCACGCAACGAATCCCCTTGCTTGCCAGCGAAAAAACGGCGTGATCCAATTCGCGCCGAGCGCGCGTTGCACAGACGCCGATCCGCGCCGCGCGACCTTCGGGGGAAGAAAACGATGAAGCATTCGCAGCATGCATGCGTCGCCGCAATGGTGGCGGCGGCCGTCGCGATAGCCGGCCCATGCGCCTGGGCCGATGGTGTACGTGCGAACCACGGCAACGATCCCTTCTTTCAGATCTCTCATGCCGTAGCGGACTGCCCGGTCCCGCTTGGCCCGCTGGAGACGGAGCAGGAATGGCTCGGCGAATCGCATTACCGCATCGAACGCGGCAACAGCTGCTGGTGGGAAGGGCGATGCAGATTGCCGAACGGCTATCTCTACGACAAAGAAATCGAAGAGGCCGCACAAAGGCGCTTGAATAATATCGAGCCCGCGACGCATTGGCGCGAACGAACGACGCTTTGGCTAACGTTGCAGCGGCGGTTCATCTATGTACAGGGCTGTGTCGCGCCCGATTTCGATAAGAAGGCCTTCCTATCGGAACTCGCGAAGACCGCCGACGTCGAGCGCGTTCTCGACCAAACCACTGCCACGCCGGCGTCGGATTCGTTGCCCTATCGCACGCTCGCTCACCCGGAGAAGTTTGCGTTCCCGCCCGAGGGCGGCTAGCGGCGCGCCGACGCCCGCCGGCGCCGATAGTGGTTCATCAACGGCGTAGCGGACATGCCATGCACGAACACGGATGCCGCAACGACGGCGAGCGCATACGGCACGAGCGGCACGATCTGATCGGCGTGGCCATGTTCGAGGGCATACGCCAAGTAGTAGACGGTGCCGATGCCGCGAATGCCGAACCAGCTCATCAAGCGCCGCTCCATTGGCTTTGCGCGCGAGCCGAGCAGCGCGAGTTCGACGGAGATCGGACGAACGACGACAAACAGTGCAAGCACGAGGACGACGCTGCGCCACGTAAAGAGCGGCGCAGACAGCGTGCTCAACAGATTGCCGACCAAAATCATCATCGCCATTTCGGCGATACGTTCGACTTCGATCGTGAACCCGAGCACGGATTCGGCCATGTAGGCGTGTGCTTTGTCGGGGTGCGCGGCGGTGGCCGCGACATCGGACGAATCGATCGCGCCGATGGCGTCCTGCGGCGATCGCTCGCCCGTGGCCCGATGTTCGGCGCGGCGCATCGCGACGCCCGCCGCGAATGCGGCAAGGAAGCCGAACGTATGGAGCCCTTCCGCCGCGCCATACGAAAGCTCGATCAAACCGAGCGCGAAAAACCCCTCTAAGCCGAGCGCCTGCGCGTATCGCGTTCTGAGCCAGGCCACGGCATGCGTCGTGGCGAATCCGAGCAGCGCGCCAATGCCGATCGCTCCGACGATCCCCCACAGGCTCTGTGCAAGCACCTTGACGACGGGTAGCGGGGCGGAAAGCGCTTGCGCATCCGGCGCCGCGCTTGCGCAGCACGCGAGCGCCACCAGCATAAAGGGCTGGGCGATGCCGTCGTTCAGGCCGCCTTCGCCGGACAGCGAGAAGCGGACGATGTCGAGATCGTTGGCGTCTCGCACTTGTACGTCATGGGCGAGCACGGGGTCGGTCGGTGCGAGCATCGCCGCCAGCACCCAGGCGGCCCCCCATCCTATCCCTAAGCACCAAACACAAATCAGCGCGAGCAGCGGCACCGTGACGATCATCGCCAAGAAGCCGAGCCGCACGGGCAGCGACCATAGCGCGGCGCCGATCGGAGCACGTAACCGCAGACCGATCGCAAACAAAGAGGCGAGCAGCGCCACTTCGCTCACGAGTCGCACCAACGGTGCTTGCTTGACGATGTCGAGCGCGAGCAGCCCGCCCGATTCGAACGGGCCGGCAGGACCGAGCAGGTAGCCGGCCGCGATATAGAGCATCGCGCCCGTCAACGGCAAGCGCTTGAAAAGCGAGCTTGCCACGCCCATGCCGACGAACATGCCGCCGACGATCAGAAACCAAATCGTTTCGCGCATAGCCCAAGATCGTTGCCGCGCGATGCCGTAACTCGAGGGATGCGAGGCGAGGCGCGTCGCATCGGCGACGCAAAGCCTATGCCACCGGCGCCATTCGAAAGGGTTCGCCCATTCGGCCGTCCGCTCTTTGGCACGATTGATGCGTCCGCTTCATCGGGACGCGAGCGCTCTATTGCTGGAGCGGCTCGCCTTGGAAGCCGTGTTTCCTAAATACAAACCGATGGAGAAATCCCATGGCGAATCAACCGTTCTTGTCGGACGTCCAGGCCATTCGCAAGCGTGCGCGCGAGCACATCGAAGAAGGGGCCGTGACCGCCGGCTATCAGGCCGATCGCGACACCGTGCTGAAACTGCTCAACGATGCGCTTGCCACGGAAATCGTCTGCACTCTGCGCTACCGCCGCCATTACTTCATGGCTAAAGGCATCCACTCGAAGAGTATCGCCGACGAATTCCTGCAGCATTCGAACGAAGAGCAAGGGCACGCCGATCAATTGGCCGAGCGCATCGTCCAACTGGGCGGCGAGCCGAATTTCTCGCCGGACGGGCTCCTGTCGCGCAGCCATGCCGAGTACGTCGAAGGGACCTCGCTCGTCGACATGATCAAAGAAGATCTCGTCGCCGAGCGTGTCGCGATCGACAGCTATCGCGAGATCATCCAATTCCTCGGCGAAAAGGATCCTACGTCGCGGCGTGTCATGGAAAGCATCCTAGCCGTGGAAGAGGAGCACGCCGACGATATGGCGGATCTCTTGACCGGCATGCCGAACGAGGGAAAGGGACGTTGATTTAAGCGCTGGGCACCGCGTTTGCTGCGGTGCGGGCAGCACTTCATTCATTGAAAGGAGCGGCGCCGATGACCAACAAGACCAGAACATTGGAAGGCTGCAAGGTCGCCATCGTGGCGACGGACGGATTCGAAGAGGCCGAGCTGACGGAGCCGAAGCGGGCCTTGTCGGAAGCCGGCGCGCTCGTCCACGTGATCTCCCAGAAGCACGGGCAGATTCAAGGATTTCGCCACGTCGAACGCGGTTGCATGGTGACCGTCGATGCGACATTCGACCAAGTGCGGCCCGAACAATACGACGCCGTGGTGTTGCCGGGCGGTGTCGTCAACAGCGATGCGATTCGCACCGTGCCCGAGGCGCAGGCGTTCGTTCGCGCGATCGACGAGGCTCATAAGCCGGTGGCCGTGATCTGCCACGGCGGATGGCTGCCGATTTCCGCCGGGATCGTCAAAGGCCACACGATGACGAGCTGGCCCAGCTTGCAAGACGATCTTCGCAATGCGGGCGCGACTTGGGTGGACGAGCAAGTGGTCGAGGACGGTAATTTCATTACGAGCCGCAAGCCCGATGATATTCCCGCTTTCAACGAGAAACTGATCGCCCGGCTCGAGCATCGAGGGCAAGCGGCGTGAGGCGAGGGCGCAGCCGAGCGGCGGTGCGTGCGATGAGTCTCGCGCGAACCGCGCGCCCGGGGGGCGCAAGACGATGGGGCCAACCATGCGGGTGACGTTCCCCGACGATGCGCCGGTCTTCGACGGCGCGCAGATGGTCGTTCGCTTCGTGGCGATGGTCGACGGCGTGGCGCTCTCGTGCGCGATTTCGGCGGAGGCGCTCGAGGATCATTTCGGCGCCGGCTCGACGCTCGAAGCGCAACTGCTGCAGGCCTTCGAGCAAGGGCGTGCGCGCATCCACGACGTATGCAAGCGCGCCATCGAAGAAAGCGGCGGAGCCGCTGTCGTATTGCGCAGCGGCTTGTTCCGCATCGAGCGCGCTTGAGGCGGGCTCCCGAACGAGAAAGAACAAGGAGGACGTGTCATGTCGTTGATCGTTGCTGGTCGCTTCACGACGTTCCCCGACGCCGAAGCCGCCGCGAATCGATTATTCGCGGCCGGATTCGTGCAGGAGGACGTCACGCTGTTTTTTGTGAACCCGCGCGGGCAGCACGCGCGCTTTCCGATCGGCGGCGATCGTTACGCAGATCCTCAAGCGGCGCACGCATCGAAAGGCGCGGGAAAGGGTGGCGCGATCGGCGCGGTGATCGGCGCCGTCATCGGCGTGGCGCTTTTTAGCGCGGTCTCTTCGCCGTTTTTGATTCTGGTCGTGGCGGCCGGGATCGGCGCGTATATCGGCTCGCTCATCGGTGCGATGTCGCACACGCGCGGGGGCGGCAAGCTGCCCGACCATCAGGTTGCGCACGAATCGCGCGATTCGGGTGTGCTCGTGGCCGTGCATGTTTCCCCCGACAACCAGCTCGAAGCGGCGCGCGTGCTGCGCGAGGCGGGCAGCCTCGAAGTGGAGCGCGCACATGGACGCTGGCAGCACGGCAAATGGGCCGATTTCGATCCGACGAAGGACGTCGAACCGATCGATAGCGGAGCGCCTACGCACACTGCCGCGACGCCCGCCGAGGCGCACGCCAATCGTCTCCGACCCACCCAACGCTGATCACCCGCCGCAATGAGCCAGCGCGGCGGCGACGCCCCGCCGGCGCGCCGGCTTTCATCAGGAGGACGCCATGCTTCGATACGCAGTCGTATTCTTCATCATCGCGATCATCGCGGCTATCTTCGGTTTCACCGGAATCGCCGCGGGCGCCGCCGAGATCGCCAAGATTCTCTTCTTCATCTTCCTCGTCATTTTCCTCGCGACGCTGTTGATCGGCGTATTCAGGTGACGGCGGCAGGCACATAATAGGTTCGACCGTTGCAGGGATGACGAGCGCTTTGCAAGGAATGCAGAGCGCTCGTGACGCAGGCGAACAGCGCATTTCCGCACGGTGTACGCCGTCGGCATTGTCGTGCTTTCACCGCGCTGCCGGTAGCGAAAGGAGAATCGCCATGTCACGCGTGATTTGGAAAGGGGCAATCAGCTTCGGCCTCGTCAATGTACCGGTGCAGTTGCACCCCGCCTCGCGCCCCGAACGTACGAGCTTCAATCTGCTCGATAAAGATACGGCCGATCCGGTTGGGTATAAGCAGATCAACAAGCGCACCGGCAAAGAAGTGCGTCGCGAAAACATTGTGCGCGGCTACGAATACGAGAAGAACAATTACGTGATCTTGACCGACGAAGAGATTCGCTCGGCGAGCCCCGAATCGACGCAGACGGTCGATATTCTGGCGTTCGTGGAGGCTTACTCGGTGTCGTTTCTCTACCTCGATACGCCTTATTACCTCGTGCCGGAGCGGCAGGGGAAGAAGGCATACGCCCTCCTGCGCGAAGCGCTGGCGCAAACCGGCAAGATCGGCATCGCGAACGTCGTGCTGCACAACAAGCAGCATTTGGCCGCGCTGATTCCAGCCGGGCCTGTGCTTGCGCTCAATACGTTGCGATGGGGCGGCGAGGTGCTCGATGCCGGCGACCTCTCATTGCCGCCGGCCGATGCGAAATCGGCGGGCGTCAGCGCTCGCGAGATCGAGATGGCGAAAAAGTTGATCGAAGACATGACCGCGGAATGGGAGCCCTTGCGCTACCACGACACGTTTCGCGACGACATCCTCGCGCTCGTCGATCGCAAGGTGCGCGAAGGGAAGACGCACGAGATCAGCGAAGGCGGCCGCGCGCCGGCGCACAAGCGCGCGAGTGCGGACGTCGTCGATCTATCGGAATTGCTCAAACGCAGCCTCGGCCGCGGTAAGGGCAAGCATGCGGCATGACGGACAAGCTCGAAACCTATCGCAAGAAGCGCCGCTTCGATGACACGCCCGAGCCGTCGGGCGGCGCTCGCGCGCGGCGCGGCAAAGGGGGGAGCGCGGGCGCTGGCCCCGCGCTTTCATATCTGATCCAGGAACATCACGCTCGCCGTTTGCACTACGACTTCCGGCTCGAGCTCGACGGCACGCTGAAATCTTGGGCGGTGCCCAAAGGCCCCTGCCTCGACCCTTCGGTGAAGCGGCTCGCGGTTCACGTCGAAGATCATCCCGTCGAATACGGCAGCTTCGAAGGCGAGATTCCGCCCGGCAATTACGGCGCGGGAACGGTCATCGTATGGGATCGAGGCACCTGGGAGCCGGCAGGCGGGGTCGAACAGGCGCGCAAGGCCTACGCGGCCGGCCGCCTCAAATTCCATCTGCACGGTGCGAAGCTGCATGGAGGCTGGGCGCTCGTGCGAAGCGGAATGCGGGGCAGCGGCGACAAGGAGCAGTGGCTGTTGATCAAGGAGCGCGACGAAGAGGCGCGGCCCGAAAGCGAGTACGACGTGATCGAGCAACTGCCCGGCAGCGCCCTGTCGAATGGCGCGGCGCCGAAGAGGAAAGGCGGCAAGGCGAGCAAGAAAGCGGGCAACGGCGCCGCCCGCAACGCTGCCGGGGGCAATGGACATGGGCAGGCTGCCGCGCCGGCGCAGGCGCGGCGTGCGGGCCGATCGCGCTCGGGCCATCCCGACATCGTCGCGACACGCACGACGCAATCGCTGCGGGAGCTCGCCGTATCGCCCTCGATCGAAGGCGCGGTCAAAGCGCGCCTGCCCGAATCACTGAAACCGCAACTTGCCACATTGATCGATGACGTCCCGCCTGGGGACGAATGGTCGTATGAAATCAAGTTCGACGGCTATCGGGCCTTGACGCGGATCGATCATGGCGACGCCAAACCCGTTCGCATCTTCACGCGCAGCGGCCTCGATTGGACCGCGAAATTCAAACGCCAGGCGCAAGCGTTCGAGGCATTGGAGGTGAAGACGGCGTGGATCGACGGAGAGGCGGTGGTGCTCGACGAGCATGGCGTGCCGAGTTTTCAGGCGCTGCAAAACGCATTCGACGCGAACCGCCCGCAAGATATCGTGATCTTCGCGTTCGATTTGCCTTACTTGAACGGCTACGATTTGCGTGACGTTCCGCTCGTGCAACGCCGGGCGCTGCTGCGGGCATTGTTGGAAGGCTTCGACGACGATACGGTTCGGTTTTCCGAAGACTTCGCGCTCGATGCCCACGATCTACTCCATAGCGCGTGCGAGATGTCGCTCGAAGGCATTGTCGGCAAGCGGCTCGACAGTCCTTATACGTCGCGGCGCAGCGGCGCTTGGATCAAACTGCGCTGCCGCCGCCGGCAGGAGTTCGTCATCGTCGGCTATTCGGAACCGGCAGGCAGCCGGACCGGCTTCGGGGCGTTGCTGCTTGGCGTATATGACACGCGCGGCAAGCTGCACTACGCGGGAAGGGTGGGGACGGGCTTCGATGCGGCCACATTGCGTTCGATCAAGCGCGAACTCGATGCGATCGAAACGCAGCGCTCGGCGCTCGCGGAGCCGCCTAGCGAACGCAGCCGCACGAAAGTGCATTGGGTGCGGCCCGAACTCGTGGCCGAATGCAATTTCTCGGAGTGGACGAGCGAGCGCATCGTGCGGCAGGCCTCGTTCATCAGTTTGCGTCGCGACAAGCCGCCGAGCGAAATCGTGCGGGAGGCGCCGCGTAAAGCCGATGAAAAACCGGCGGAAGACGACGCTGCAGCGTCGCCACATGCGAGCGATAACGACGGCAAGCAACGTCCAACCGGCAGGAAGGCAAGCCACCGAAAACCAGCGAAGGCGAAAGCGAGCGACGACGTGGAAACGGCCAGCACGAGCAAGCAATCCGACCAGCCCTTGAAGGAGGGCGATACGGTGGCGGGCGTTCGCATTTCGAACCCGCAGCGCATGATCGATAAATCGATCGGCTTCGCCAAACGCGATCTCGTTCGGTATTTCGAGCGCATCGCGCCGTGGCTGCTGCCGCACGTGAAAGGGCGGCCGCTCGCGCTCGTGCGCGCGCCCGACGGCATCGACGGCGAACTATTTTTTCAGAAGCACGCCAGCCGCCTATCGATTCCGTTCATCACCCAACACGAAGGGCTCGACCCGGACCACCCGCCGCTGATCACCGTCGACAGCGCGCAAGCGCTGGTGGGCGTCGCGCAGATGGGCGCCGTCGAACTTCACACGTGGAATGCGGTGGCCGCGAGCATCGAAAAGCCTGACCGAGTGGTATTCGATCTGGACCCGGATCCGAAGTTGGGCTGGGATCGCATGATCGAGGCGGCGCAACTGACGCGCGAGCTGTTAAGCGAGCTCGGGCTGCAATCGTGGTGTAAGACGAGCGGGGGAAAAGGCTTGCATGTCGTCGTCCCGCTCGCGCGGCACGCGGGATGGGGCGAGGTGAAAGCGTTCGCTCAGGCGGCGGCGCAGCATATGGCGGCCACATTGCCCGACCGCTTCAGCGCGAAGATGGGCGCGCAAAACCGCCGCGGTCGCATTTTTGTCGACTATCTACGCAACAACCGCGGATCGAGTACGGTCGCCGCATTTTCGCCGCGCGCGAGGCCCGGCATGGGCGTATCGGTCACGCTTGCATGGGACGAACTGGCCGAAACGACGGGCGGCGCGCAATGGACGGTCCAAAACGTGCATGAGCGGCTCGAATCGTTGAAGACGGACCCATGGGCCGATTACGCAAGCACCAAACAGCGCATTACAAAGGACATGCGCGCGCGTTTGGACACGCAAGGCGATTGAAACGATGGGGTAAACCGCGTCCGGCATGGGCGCATTTTTTGCGCTGAATAGGGTCTCCCACGCTGACATAAATTGGAGGCACAGATGGCGCAGACGGTAGGCGATTTCCTCGTCGAAAGGTTGTATGAATGGGGCGTACGCCGCATTTACGGCTACCCGGGCGACGGCATCAACGGTGTGTTCGGCGCGCTGCGCCGCGCCGGCGGCAAGATCGAATTCGTGCAGGCGAGGCACGAGGAAATGGCCGCGTTCATGGCGAGCGCACATGCCAAATTCACGGGCGAGCTGGGCGTTTGCATCGCCACGTCGGGCCCGGGTGCGGCTCACCTCGTGACGGGCCTTTACGACGCCAGGCTCGATCATATGCCGGTGCTCGCTATTTGCGGGCAGCAGGCGCGCGCGGGGCTCGGCGCTCACTATCAGCAAGAAGTCGATCTCACGTCGATGCTCAAGGACGTCGCGGGTTCGTACGTCCAGCAGGCCAGCGTGCCGGCGCAAGTGCGGCATATGGTGGATCGCGCCGTGCGAATCGCGCTATCGCAGCGGCGCGTGACGGCCATCATCTTGCCCAACGATTTACAGGAGCTCGAGTACACGCCGCCGGCGCGCAAGCACGGCACGGCGCATTCGGGCGTCGGCTATTCACGCCCGCGGATTCTGCCGGAACCCACCGATTTGGCGCGCGCGGCGGAAGTGCTCAACGCAGGCAGCCGCGTTGCGATGCTCGTCGGAGCGGGCGCCTTGCACGCCACCGATGAAGTCATCGCCATCGCCGAACGATTGAAGGCCGGCGTCGCGAAGGCGTTGCTCGGCAAAGCCGTCGTGCCGGACGAATACCCCTGGGTGACGGGCTCGATCGGCTTGCTGGGGACGAAGCCGAGTTGGGATTTGATGACGCATTGCGACACGTTGTTGATGATCGGATCGGGCTTTCCGTATTCGGAGTTCTTGCCGAAAGAAGGTGAAGCGCGCGGCGTGCAGATCGACATCGGCGCGGACATGTTGAGCCTGCGCTATCCGATGGAAGTCAGCCTCGTGGGCGACAGCGCCGAGACGTTGCGCGCGCTGCTGCCGCTGCTCGATCAAAAGACCGACGATGCCTGGCGCAAGCGGATCGAAGGGTGGACCTCCGAGTGGTGGGAGACGCTCGACAAGCGCGCGAAGGAGACCACCAAACGCGGTGTCAATCCGCAGCGCATTTTCACGGAGCTTTCGCCGAAGCTGCCGGCCGACGTGATTCTCACGAGCGATTCCGGCTCGTGCGCGAATTGGTATGCGCGCGATTTAAGGATTCGACGCGGCATGATGTGCTCGCTCTCGGGCGGCTTGGCTTCGATGGGCGCCGCGGTGCCTTATGCGATCTCGGCGAAATTCGCGCATTCGGACCGCCCTGTGATCGCGTTCGTCGGCGATGGCGCGATGCAGATGAACAACATGGCGGAGCTGATCACCGTCGCCAAATATTGGCAGCAATGGAAGAACGGCTGCTGGATCTGCATGGTCATGAACAACGAAGATCTGAACCAGGTGACGTGGGAGCAGCGCGTCATGGAGGGCGATCCGAAGTTCGAAGGCTCGCAGACGCTGCCGAACGTGCCGTTCCATCGATTCGCCGAGCTGATCGGGCTTAAGGGCATCTACGTCGATACGCCGGAAGCGATCGGCCCGGCTTGGGATGAGGCGCTATCGGCAGGGCGGCCGGTGGTGCTCGAAGTGAAGACCGATCCCGAAGTGCCGCCGCTGCCGCCGCACATCACGCTCACGCAGGCGCGCAAGTTCGCCCGCACGCTAATGGAAGGCGATCCCGAAGAAGGGAGCGTCATCGTTAATACGGCGAAACAGGTGATGGCCTCCGTGCTGCCGGGAAAGAAGGACTCCTAACGACCATCAGAACGCAAGGGTGAGCTTCGCCTGTACGCCATAGACGGTGGAGCGCTTGGCGAACTGTCCGGAGTAGCTCACGCCGAACGTCGCGGCACGGCTTAGCGCCACATCGATCCCGGCGTCGACGCTCGCCGCATCGCGGGCGATCGGCACGCCTGCGATCGTGAATGCGCTGCCGCCCGCGAAGGCGAACGTGGACAACGGCGTCGTGTCGCCGAAGGCATGGCGCCAGCCCAGCGCGCCGTGCGCCGTCGTCTTCCAGCCATAGAGCGTGTAGGCCTTCTCGCCTCTCACGCCCATCGTCGTGAACATCACGTTCGTATCGCCGGCAGGGGTGGTGAGCGCAGCGGCGCCGCCCTGTTCGGTGAAGCCGTTCGTATGCAAGTTGATGGCGGCGAGATCGACAAAGGGCTCGAGCGTGACCACGGGCGTGCTGAGACGATAGCCGACTTCGCCGAAACCCTGCACGCTCGCCGCGCCGTAGTGCGAACTCAGATTGTCGCTAAACCCGGGGAAATCGACAGTACGGTGCGTGTCCACATCGTGCCAGGTGTAACCCACCCCGAAGCGTAAGCCGAGCGGCCCCCATTGGGAGCCGGCGTACATCGCCACATTTCCGCTGACGATCGCGCCGCCCGCGCCCCGATCGCTGACATCGAATCGCGAGTTGGTCGCTCCCGCCATGAGGCCGACGCGCCAGTTCTGCATAAGCGGCAGGTCCGCCCCGAGCACCAAACCGCCAAGCGAGCGGTTGAAGGTGGCCGCGTTGCCGTCGCCGTTCCACTGATTCCATGCGCCCAAGGCCTGCGCCCATAAGGCGACGGGGGCAACGATCGCAGTAGGCGCAATACCGTTTTCTTCGCCGCTCGCTCGCATGCGCTCGAGCGCGGCATCGCGGAAGACGCGGCTCTCGTCGATCATCGTGCTCTTCTGCGTGGCGTAGACATCGCCCGACAGGGCGTCGAGCGCATGGCGCGCGGTGGCGTCGTCGGGTGCGGCGGCGACGGCGTTGTAGATCGTATTGCCTTGACCGAGGCTTTCCACGCCGTCGCCGGTGGCGCATTGATTGCGCGTGAGGGCGATGCTGCAGAACGAGGTTTGATTGCGCGCCGTATCGATGTAGACGTGGTTAGCGTCATAAGCGAGCGACAGATCGACGAACGGCATGTTTTGCGTGAGCCCGCCGAACGTGCCGCTCACGCCGCCGTTTGCCGACACGATCGTCCACTGGCTGCCCGGCGTATACACGCCGCCTGCTTTCACCGCCTGAACCGTGCCGCCGTTGATGATCGCCTTACCGCTGCTCGAGATGAGATCGCCCGTTTGATCCGGTTTGATATCCGCGGAATAAGTCGAGCCGTTAGCGAACGTGATATCGCCGTTGACATGGAGCGTGCCCGGGGAATGGCCGGGGGCGATCGTGCCGCCGGCAGCGATCGTCGTCGTGCCGACGGTGCCCGTACCGGCCAACGTGCCGCCCGATTGCACAGAGAGTGTTCCGCCCAGGGAGCCGTCGACCGCCAGCGTGCCGTTCGATACTGTCGTCGCGCCGGTGAACGCGGAGGAGTCGCCGGTGAGATCCGTGGCGCCCGAGCCGATTTGATTGATGGTGCCGGCGCCGCCGATTTTGCCGTCGAACACCACGTTGTCGGAACGATTGAAGGCGAGGGCGCCGTTGTTGACGACGTCGCCCGCGATCGAGCCCGACGTCCCGCCATTACCCAATTGCAGCGTCCCCGACGAAATCGTGGTGCCGCCTGCGTAACTGCTGTCGCCGATGAGCACCGTTGTGCCGGTGCCTGCTTGCGTCAGGCTACCCGCGCCGCCGATCGCGCTGGCGAGGGTCCAGGTGTCCGAGCGATTGAGTACGAGCTTGGTGTCGTCGTCGATCGGGCCGGAGATGGAGCCTGTCGTACCGCCGTTACCGATCTGCAACGTGCCTGCGGAAATCTGGGTGCCGCCGGTATAGGTGTTGTTCGCCGCGAGCGTGAGCGTGCCGCTGCCCGTTTTGAGCAGCCCCCCCGCGCCGCCGATCACGTTAGTGAGCGTAAGATCGGCGTCGGTTTTGAATTGGCCGCCGCCGGCGCCGAGGGTCACCGCGCGCGCGGAGCCGAAACCCGCCGTGTTTTCTAGCGTGCCGCCGTCGAGGGTGACCGCGCCCGCCGCTGCGCCGAGATTCACATCGGAGGAGACGGAAAGCGTGCCGCCGTTGACGAATGTCCCACCCGTGTAGCTATTGGTGCCTGACAGCACGAGCGTGCCTTCATCGGTCTTTTCAAGGCCGCCGGCGCCTGTCAAGGCAGAGGCGATCGTGGCTGTGATGCCGGTCGCGATCGCACCGCCTCCCGTGCCGACGCGAATGATGGATTGCGGATTGGCAAGCGAGATCGCATCGCCGTTGATCACATACCCGTTCGTTGCGAACTGCATGCCGCCAACCGATACGACGCCTGGCGCCGCATCCTGGACCGTCACGGTGCCGGCCTGTCCCGCGAAGATGGCGAATTGGCCGTTGCTCCAACTGCCGTTGACGAGGCCGTCCGAGCGCGTCCAATTGCTGTTGGTCGAATTCCAGATACCGCTGCCGCCGTCGATCGCGCCGTTGTTATGGTTGGCCGCGTTGCCGCCATCCCAGTAGTTCAACTGGGCCCCGCCGGAATTGACGAGATTGACCTGACGGGCGATGGAGTTCGTCTGCACCGAAAGATCGCTGGACGTAACGCCTGCGGGAACGCTACCGATCTGAAGGCCGTTGTTCGTTAGGCTGCCTGAATAGTCGAATAGTCGATAGAGCCCAGGGCCAAACCCGCCGAGATCGGTCACATTCAATGTGCCGTCGAGCGTGAGGTTGCCGCCCACATTGAACATGCCTGGTGACGAATCGGCCGCTCCCAGTGACACATTGACGTTCGCATTGCTCGACAGCGTGAGGTTACCGCCAAAGTTGAGCACATCGCCTTGTCGCCCGACGAGCGACCCCGCGCCGATGGTCGTATTGCCGCCGAGCGTGCCGGTGCCGGTCAAAGCGCCGGCGTTGACGTTGACCGTACCGCCGAGCGTGCCGTTGACGATCAGCTTGCCCGCATTGACGGTGGTCGTTCCCGCATAGGCCGCGCTGTTGCCCGAAAGGGTAACGGTGCCCGCGCCGTTTTGGGTGATGTTGCTGGTGCTGTTGCCGGTGATGGCGCCTGCATACGTGAATGCGGCGCCGTCGTTGAATGCGAGCGTGCCGTTGTTGGTGATCGCGCTCGTGAAGGTGTTGTCGAAGCCATTGCCGATGGCGAGCGTGCCGGCGGAAATCGTCGTGGGCCCCGCGTAGGTGCCCGCACCTGTCAAGGTCAGCGTGCCCGAGCCCGTCTTGGTCAAGCCGCCGTTGCCCGAGAGGGTGCCAGACAATGCCAGCGAACTATCGGTTTGAAACGTGCCGCCGCCGTTGTTGAGCGTGACGTTGCGCGACGAACTCAGGTTTGCCGTATTTTCGAGCGTTCCGCCGTTGAAGGTGAGGCTGCCGGCGCCGAGGTTTGCCCCCGTGGAGATCGATAAAATCCCCCCGTTTAGCAGCGTGCCGCCTTGATAGGTATTGATGCCGGAGAAGATCTGCTTGCCGCCGGTGATCTCGACGCTGCCCGCGCCGGAGATATTGCCGGCGAAGTTGCCGGGATCGACAGGCGTGCTGCCCGCTTGGCCGTTGGATATGACCAGCGTCTTGTTACCGGTTACAACAGTGCCTGTGGACGCGCCCGATAAGCTCTGCACGGTCGCGCTATTGCCCGCGACACCGGATACGTCTAGCGTGGCGTCGACATTGACGTTGCTTGCGAGTGCGAGATTGCCGTTGGCGCCGAGCTTGAGCGTGCCTTGTTCGACTGCCCAAGGATGGCTATCGGCTACGCTTCCGGTGACTGTCCACGTGCCGAGGCCGGTTTTTTCGTATACCGCGAAGCCTTGGTATTGCTCCAAGCCGTTGGTGTTGTCGAGCGACGAAACGATCTTCGTTAGATCGAAGGTGCCGTCGGCCGAGCCCCCGAGCGCGAGTATATTGCCGCCGCCTGCGGCGATGACTTTGCCGCCCACCGCGTATCCGTTTTGCAGTTCGAGAATGTTGCCGTTACCGTCGAATCGGATCGCGATGCCGCCCGGGGCAGTTTGCGATTGATCGAGCGTGGACCACCCCCCTTCGATGGCGCCGCCGCTTTCATTGATGATCGTATTGTCGTTGCCGCTGACATGAACCCCGATGGCGAGCGTCGCGTGCCCGGCCGATGCGCCCGGATTGACATAGCCTTGATTCCGGAACGTGTTGTTGCTGCCCACGATGTCCATCGCGTCGCCACCGCTGCCGTCGGGAATGCCGCCCGAGCCCGCCGCACCGTAGCCGCCCTGGAAGCCGGTTTGGAAACCGCCGCTGACGTTGGAAATCGTCGCGCCATCGGTAGCCACGACGACGCCTGCTCCGCCGCTGCCTCCCGATGCGCCGCCGAAGCCGCCCTCGATTCGATGCACTTCGCCTGCGTCGTTGAAGCTCAACGTCCGCCCTTGAAAATACAGCCCGACGCCGCCGCCGCCGCCGATGTGGGTTGAGACGCTGTCCCCGCCCGGACCGCCCGTGATCGAATTGCCGATATCGACTAACGTGCCGCCCATAAAGACAACCCCGGCGCCCCCGCCGCCCGCGCCGCCGGCCGGCCCGCTCGCGCCGCCTTTGCCGCCATGGATCGCGGCGGTATCGGTGGGAGCCAATGCCAAGTCGCCCGAGCTAATGACTGCGCCGGCGCCGCCGCCCCCGCCCGCAATGCCAGCGGCGCCCGCGACGCCGACGCCGCCCGATACATCGGTAGTGATGACCGAATTCGTCGTGCCTGTCAGCCCGCCGCAGCCGGCGAGATAGTGATTCGTATCGCACGACGTTGCGCCGGCGCCTGCCCCCCCCTGATTGAGCGTGCCAGCCTGGCCTGCAGTGGAATCGATGCTGCCGCCCGCCCCCCCGCCGTTGTTGCCGCCACCGCCGCCGCCATTGCCCGATGCGGTGGACGCTCCGGCCCCGCCCCCCACATTGATGACTTGCGCGACACAAGGCGAAATGCTGGCCGCCGTGACGGCGCCGGCCATAACGAGTGGCACGACGCAGGCGCGCAAGCGATGTGTCGGCGAAAGCGCCGACGTCGTGGCGTCATGAAAACCGATCGATGCGATTTGAACGAACTCGGTTCCAAGTGCGGGTGAGCGATCTTTTCCCAGATTGCGGGTGTAGGAAGGGCTCTTCTTTTCCGAGCGCATGGTTTGTCGGATTGCCATGAATCGAGTTACGCCTCTTGTAGGTGAATGCGTTCGGGATGTGCTGTGCCCAATATTTGATATCGATAATGGAAATTCGGCGTTTTGGATAGATTTAAAGAAAAATCTCATTGAATCTTAGCAAGCTTTGGTGCTTGAAATGGCATGCGGGAAGACGGTCTGCGAGGCGTGATCTCACATATTGAAAATTTTCTGCGAATCTTAAAATTCTTTCCGAGTCCCGTCAATTGCAATTGGGGTTGAACATTCTCGTTTATCGATTTGACTTGCGCACGGTATATCGTGGATATTCGAATCACGGAGCGTCTCGAGCAGCGAGATGGCGATGGTGACGGCAGCTCCAAGTGTTGATCGATTCATTCCCCATTTCAGAAATTTCTCCACCCTTTGGAGGCAATCGACATGTCTAACGGCGAAACCACCACGGTCGTCGGCACGATCACGCTTAGTCCTGGCGACCAGACGAAGATCTATCAACACCAAGGGCGATATATCGTCGCCACGATCCAGATGCCGCCGAACACCGACATTCCCGACGGCGCGACGATCGATTTCATGCACGGCAACACGCAGTCCAGCACCGGTTTTCTACCGCTTCCGGGCGAGCCCGATCCGACTGCCGTGCCGATCGTGGTCAAAGCCGATAAGACCAAGGGCGAAGCACGGCTGGGCATTCGCTATGACACTACCGATACGTCGAACACCATCACGATGTATGCGCAGGCGAGTGGGAAATGGGCGCCAGCCCAGCCGCCCGCCGCCGCGGGCCCGGTCACTTATCCGATCGTCACGGTGGACCCCACGGTGACGATCACGACCCCCGATAACGCCTTGCTTGTTATGCCGGCCCAGGGTCAAGATCAACTTCCTCCGCAGGGCAACGAGGAGTCCACGGCGCACTTCTCTTGCAAGGTCGTAGATGACAAAGGCGCGCCGATTCCTGATTTCATTGTCGAATGGCATGAGTCAGGCGCGAAGTCCGCGGGGCTGTTTAGTTACCAGGTCAACGCCTATACGTCCGATACAAGCAGCTATGGCGACGTGCTGACGCACGGGATCGAGGGTGGATTGGTCCGCGACTCTGCTACGTCCGGCTACTATGTTCGAATGGTGACCAATGCATCCGGTGTTGCAGATCTTTATATGGTCGCCAAAAACATCCCCGGGATGTATGTCTCGTCCGTGATACCGCTTTTCGATTACAGCGAGTTAACACCAGTACCACTCCCTTTTCTCGTATGGAACCCGAAGGAAGTATCGATACTGCAATCTGCGCCGGTGATTGCTGGCGAGACAGGATGGTCGGCCGCTGGCGACGTTGGCTCCTTAGATTTCGATACGATGCCGGAAACACCTATCGTCCAAGCCACGGTTAATCCGTACGCACAATGTAGTTCATCGGATGCGATATATTTGATTTGTAATAAAAAAATCGTTGCGGGGCCTTTTTCGCCGCCCACGAACATTGCTGCTTGGACTGGTTGGGTAGCCCGTTTTATCGACGTGTATTGTTATAGCGATTCCGGGCCGAATGCAGGGCAAACGAATGACGTGTTCTTTGTCGTCGCTAAAGATGGTGGGCTTAGGGTAAGCGAGCACAATCAGTTCCTCGGCACGGGGAATATCCAACAAGGCGTTATTCCGACCGGTCCGCTGACGGTGCCGACATTTAACCCCTATCTCGGTACGATCAACGATCAGCTTGTCACCAGCACCCAACCGTTCGGCATCGATATCGATTTGAGCAGTCAACCCGCGTATGCCGGGTGGACGCCGCAGGAGGGCGATCGTTTGACCGCCACTGCCTATATGAGCGGGTGGCACGAGCAAGGCTACGTCGCGGCTGTGGGCAGTACCACTGCCACGCCCCTCACACTTGGTCAAGGTCAAACAAGCGGAACCGTCACGCTGTGGTTTCCTTCAAAAGATCCATTTAAAGGCTGGGATTCGCAGGCGAAAAAACCGTTTGAGAATAGCGTGTGCCTAATCGTCTATGCAGTGCATCCAAATGGCGCACCGGCCTATCACGTTTTGTATTCCGACGTCCTCGGCTTGATAGTGAATACGGCGAATGAAAGCTAACGGTTCGGGTTGCTCGAGTTCGCTTCGAGCATGTGGCTGTCACGGGCGTTGTCCCGTGGCAGCCAATCGGATGAACCAAACGCGGTCATATCGAGGGAAGCGCAGCGATGAACAGCGATAACCAGGAACCCGGCGGGCAGGGGACAACCTCTATTACAGTGGTCACGACCGATCTGGCTGCCTATTACGCCGATGACAATTCTCTTTATCCCTGCTGCTGGGTTAACGTCTACGGCCCGCCGGGCGACATGGTGAATTGCAGCTGCTCAGATGGGGTAAAGGTAATCGTGCCGCCGAAGGGTCAACCGTACGCGGGCGACGGCCCGGCATACGACACTTACCCAGCGACGCTGGACCCGAACGGTGTCGCCTGGTTTATAGTCAGAGCAACGTGTCCACCCCCATCGGATAAGGCGTCGGAGAGCCTCACGCTCACGGTCACCGCAGTGGATACCACGAGCGGCGCCGGCGCCGGGAGTGCCTCGCCAACCTTCCAGAAATACTGGGATGCCAATACGCTCAACCGCACGACCCAGCATTTCGTCGGTTACAACTACACGACCAACGCCCCCGCCGATAACTTCACGCCTTGTGCCGTCTACGTGAAAGTGGACAGTCCGAAGTGGAAGAAAGTCCACGTGACGGTGGACGGTAGCGCGACGATCTTCGAAGGTGATAATCCGCAATCCACCGATGCGGATCTGAACGCGGACGGCACGGCTGCGATTATGATCCTCGATACGGTGGCGGAAACGGTTCACGTCACGCTCTCGCTTCCGCGCGCGCCGTCAACCGAAGCGCAGCGCCTGCAGGTGACGTTTTGCAAAATCCCGGTCGACACCGATTCCTCCGGACAGGCGAAAGCGAGCGCCCCATGACGAGCGCGAAGACACCGCGCGTGGCGGTAGCCGAGTCGATCATATTGCCCGCGCCTTCGCTTCCGCAAGCGAATGCGCAGGGTGCCATCGACGTCGCCGCATTGGCGCCCGGCGATTTTGTCATCGTCCGAATTCCAAACGATCGGCGCGATCTTTGGCATCCTACGCCGGGCGATGTGGTGTGGGCGTATTTAACCGATCCGCAGTCCGGCGTGACGGTGACATCGGAAGTCGCCGTGGTGGTCGACGATCCCCATGAGGTTTCATGGGATGCAAAATTCGACCCCGGCAAGATTCCGAATGGCTCGTACCAGGCGACCTATCAGAAATGGAACCTGGTTTGGGATGTCGCGGCTTCCGCGCCTGCCTCCGTGACGATATCAGGGGCAAGCGCCACAGGCTATCCGGGCCCGATATTTCCCGACGCCACCCGCGGCGTGCTGTATTACTCGGCGCTTTCCAAGCAAGGCGGGGCAGAAATACGCACGAATTGCGGAATTTTGCCGGACGATCAAGTGACGTTCTATTGGAGCGGCGTCGATCGATGGGGGCGCGAGGTCCCCAACGCGGCATATAAAACCCCCGTCCCCTTGAAGCCGTCGTCGAACGATATCCACAACGGGTATGTGGCCGATAAGATCCCTTTCAGCAAAATTCGGAAGCTCGGCAACCTCGGATGCGGCGTCGGGCATTACGAGGTACGCCGGCAAGGAATAACGCATACGTCGCTGAACACCGGCGTTGTCATTTCCTGGTCCGACATCGCCACGCTGCAGCTGACATCCACGTGGGGTGCGCCGATCGCCACTGTGCAGCCGACGGACCTGTACCCGTGCAATATCGGCACTGCCTTCGGCGAGCCCGGATTGGCCGTAACCGTCTCGGTGAGCAGCGGCCAGATCGTCGAGGCCGATCCGGGCGACCCGACGATCTACTCAACTCAGTTCGATGAAAACGGCCTCGCGAACTTCAGCGTCATGTCGAACGGCGACCGCGTAATTGTCATCAGCGCGTTGGCGCAGGGGAGCGGCGCTATGAGGGCCCGCGCAACGTTCTTCGACTATCAAATGGTGAACACCGCGGGCATCAAGCAATACGCCTATACGACGTCCGCGGTGAGCGATGGCGTATCGGCCTGCACCATCTATTTTCAGGTGATGGACGCTTTCAACGATCCAAACCAAACCGTTACCGTTACGATCACCGACGCAGCGAGCAGCGCGCGGATCGTGGGCGCCGATGCGAATAGCCTGCACACCAGCGAGGTCTACTTGAACGATGATGGTAGCGCCTACGCGCAAATTGTCGACACCTGCGCGGAGACGGTACATGTCACGTTGGCGGTCACCGGGCAGGCAGACGTGGCGCGGCTCAATCCGCTTGGATTTATTTCCTTTCCGTTCGTGTCGTGATGCGGAACTCGGAGCATCGACGCCAACAACCATGAACACTGCGAACCCGTGGAGTCTTCTATGACCAACACGAAAGAGCTGCCTGTACGGGCGCCTGGCGGCGAGGCCGATGGGGCGTACTACAACGTTTGGCATACGATTCCCAGAGTCGAAGCGGGCGTGATGACGAACCAAGCGCGCGCAAAGCTGAGCTTCGGCCGATGGCTCGAGCCGGGCGAGCCGATCGTGTTTACGATCTTGAGTGGATCGGCCGTCTTCGCGGGTGGACTCAAGACAGCGACCGTAACGACCGATTCGTTCGGCTGCGCGTTCGTCGCGTTTTCCGATGCGGGATCGGATGCCGGCGAGATCAAAGCGGCCATGAAGAACAATGGGGATGTCAGCGACACGGCGCCCTATTCGTTCACCGGTGGAGCAAGTTCGGACTTCAAAGTCGCCGTGAGCGCAATCGTGAACGATGCACCGGCCGATGGAACGACGGATGACCAAGGCCGAGCGCTCGTCACCTACGGCGGTGGCCCGCTGCAAGATCGGCAGAACGTGCAGTTCGTATTCGCCGCAGGGTCATCGGCTGTCTTTGAAACGGACAAGCCGGACGTTCAAGAAGGCTCGACCGGCGCGACGCTCATCGTGAAGACGCATCTCGATGAGCAAGGAAACGACGTCGCCGACGCCTATTTCCACGATGCGAGCGGAGAACAAGTCACGCTCATCGCCACGCTCGTCGATCATCCTGAGGTGCCGGCCGGAACGATGGACTTCACGTTCTCCGCGGCGGCGCCGACAGGCTTCGAAATCGCCGTCAGCAGTGTCACGGACAACGCGCCGGCCGACGGAACGACGGATGATCAAGGCCGAGCGCTTGTCACCTACGGCGGCGGGAAACTGCAAGACAGGCAGAACGTACAGTTCGTATTCGCCGCAGGGTCATCGGCTGTCTTCGAAACGGACAAGCCCGATGTGCAAGAGGGCTCGACTGGCGCCAAGCTTATCGTGAAGACGCACCTGAATGAGCAAGGCAGTGACATCGCCGATGCGTACTTTCACGATACATCGGGGCAACAAGTCACGCTGATCGCCACGCTCGTCGATCATCCTGAGGTGCCGGCCGGGACGATGGGTTTCACGTTCTCCGCGGCGGCGCCGACAGGCTTCGACATCGCCGTCAGCAGTGTCACGGACAATGCGCCGGCCGATGGAACGACGGATGACCAAGGCCGAGCGCTAGTCACCTACGGCGGAGGGAAACTGCAAGATCGGCAGAACGTGCAGTTCGTATTCGGCGCCGGGTCATCGGCCGTCTTCGAGACGGACAAGCCCGACGTTCAAGCAGGCTCGACCGGCGCGAAGCTCATCGTGAAGACGCATCTTAATGAGCAAGGCAATGACATCGCCGACGCCTATTTTCACGATACAAGCGGAGAAAAAGTCACGCTCATCGCCACGCTCGTCGATCATCCCGACGTGCCTGCGGGAACGAAGGATTTCTCGTTTTCAGCGGTAGAGGCGAGCTTCGCTCTCGTCGTGAACGCGATGGCGGACAATCAGCCGGCGGATGGCGAATCCGAGGACCAAGGCCGCGCGCTCGTTACTGAAAACGGCGGCGCGCTGCAAGCGCCGAAGATCGTCAAATTCACCTTCGATAGCGGTGTGTCGGCACGCTTTGATACGACCGAGCCTGCGGGTTACGTTCAACCGAATTCCAGCGCGACCGTGCTCTATGTAAAAACGCATTTCGACGGCAACGCGAAGCAGGACATCGCCGATGCCTATTTCACGGATAGCGTGGTAGAGGGGGTCACGCTCACCGCCAGCCTCGTCGACGAGCCGCACACGCAGCCGCAAACGCAGGAATTCCAATTCACGGCAAAGTCCGCCTACGGCCTGGACTTCGTCTCGATGACACCGGATGGTGTTCCGTCGGACGGGATCTCCGAGAACATGGGCCGAGCGACCCTCTGGGGCTCCACCTCCCTACTCTCGATTCCGCAAACCGTGAAATTCGAATTGCTGGGAGGGGGTACCTTCGATTTGCGTGGAGACTACGTACTACCCGGGTCCGACGGCCGCACGCTTTACGTGAAGACCCATTACGACGCTAGGCAGGGGGATGTCGCTTATGCTTACTTCACGGGGACTTCGTCAGGGGCGACATCGGTTCGGGCGTCGCTTCTCTATCTTCCGACAGTACAACCCCGCACGGTCGACTTCACGTTCAATGTACCGCCTTCCCCGTACGCCATCTCACTGCGTACGGACACCCTCGATGGCGTACCGGCGGATGGTTACACGTCGAACAGCGTGCAGGCCATCGTTACCAAGGACGGTAAGGCGATGGGACCCACGGATGTGACGTTCGCACTGGACCCGTCGACCGGCGCGAGATTCAGATCAGGGCAAACGTCAACAACCGTTAGCACTCAGGTCGACGAGCAAGGACGTGACGTTGCGGACGCACTTTTCACCTGTGTGAATCCCGGCTTGGTCAAGCTTACCGCCACGTTCCCCGAATACGGCCAGCAGGGCACTCCCCCCGCGTGGCGATACTTCATTTTTGCGGATACTCAGGACAAGCGGAATTGACGCGCCTCGAACGCGCCGCCGTATGGGCGGCGATCCGCACGATACAAGCGCTAACGCGTCGGATCCAACGAGTGGCTCCTGCGCGCCAGGAAGGCGATCAGACCTAAGCCGACGGCCATTGCCGCGCCTACCGTGGCGGCCCGATGGGTGTCGATCCACAGCGCGGCGCAGGTCGACTTCGCCTCTGTGCTGAACGAGCCGCGTACACGGTGCAGCCCGGGAACCGGATGCCATAGATCGACAGGGTGCTCGGGAGCCGTCGCGCTCTTGCGTTGTTGGCCGCTGAATGCGCGCTTCGCAAGGTACCGATCCAAAAGCCCCGGCGCTATTTTGTTCGCGACGATGGCTGTGATCGACGACAGCCCGACATACAGTTCTCGCCGCGGGTGCTCCGCTGCCCAAACGATCGCTCGCGCAGCCACTTCGGGCTCGTAGACCGGCGCGACCGGCCGCGGCGCTCCGGGCATGCGACTCAGCGCCCAGTCGAACTGCGGCGTATTGAGCGCGGGCATTTGAACCATCGTCACGCGGATCTTGCTTTTGTCGTGCATGAGTTCGCAACGCAGGGCATCGGTGAAGCCTCGTATGGCATGTTTGGCGCCGCAATAGGCCGATTGCAACGGAATCGCGCGGTAGGCGAGGGCGGAGCCGACTTGCACGATGACCCCTTTGTCGCGCTCGCGCATTCGCTTTAGCGCAGCCATGGTTCCCCAAACATAGCCCAAGTACGTCACCTCGGTGATACGTGCGAACTCTTCGGGCTTCATCTCGCTGACAGGCGAAAACATCGTCACCATGGCGTTATTGACCCAGACGTCGATCGAGCCGAGCTCTTTCTCCACACGCTCGGCCGCCGCTTCGACGGCATCCGCGGTGCTTACGTCCATCGGGATCGGCAATGCGCGTACGCCGTAGTCGCGCGCCGTCTGCGCCACTTCTTCCAAAGCTTCTCCGTCGCGGGCAATCAACGCGACATCTGCGCCTTGTTCGGCAAACGCGAGCGCCGCCGCACGGCCGACGCCGGCGCTGGCCCCGGTAACGACGACGATAGAGGGACGGCGAGAAGAGCGGGTCATGGCAGTCTCCGACAGGAAATTTTGATTGTTGCCGCGCGAGCGAATCGACCGATTTCTCGGCACGCTGATGTGGTCATTGCCCGCATATCGCGTGCCAACTTCGGACGAAGGCGGGACGGCGATCGGCGCTGACGCCGAAGCGATGGGAAATGATCGAACGTCTTCAGGAGCTTGGCGAAATCAGCTTGCGTGGACTCGCACGCAGTCTTGAGCGCGACGTCAAGCGCGTCCACGAAGATGCGGCCGTCTTGCTGGATTGGGGGCTCATCGAGCGTACTGTGCAGGGCAAGATCTGCGTGCCATACGAAAAGATTCACACAGGGTTCGATCTGCTCGCAGCTGCGTGATTTGTCGGGCAAACGCCGGCGCCTGGAGCAGCGTCGTCGCGTGTTGAAGCGTTACGGCCGGGAGTGCCCCTTGCCGATTTCCTCCAGACTAAACACCTGCTCCGCACGGGACCCGTTGCGTTCCTTGATGTCGACCGTGCCGTGATAGGCCACCCGCCATCCCTCGCGCGTGGCCACGATCGGCACGTTCCCGCCAGGCCGGCTATCGAGATCGACTAGTCCATCCGGCGGCACCGGGATGTTGTTTTCAAGCGTCGCGTTCGAGTTGATGACATTGTCCTGCCACATCGACGCATCGCGGCGTGCTTCGAGCCCTTTGGCGTCGGTATCGACCGTATTGTCCGACGCGGCCATGCCGGCGTTGTCCACGGACGTGATTCGCGCGTTCGCTCGTGCGACGGGATCGGGACTATCGGCATCCTTCGCGCCGTGTTCGATCGACGGCAACGGAGCGGGGTTTTTCGCCGCCACCGATTCGGCCGAAGTCGCCCGTTTGGTCTTGCCGAATTCCTTCGCTTGCTGTTTCGCATCGGGCATGTCGCCCGCAGCCGGCGTCTTTGCCGGGCTCTTCGCGGCGATTTCGTTTTGCTGCGCCTGGGTCGGATTGTTTTGCGCGTTTTCCACGATCGTTATCCTCCAAGAACGTTGGATCTGCTCTGTGAAAATCACGCAACGATCGTGCCGGGCCAAATCCGAATACCGGACACGTTCTGGCCTCACAACTCTCCACGCGCGCGCAACGTCGCGATGCGATCGGCCGTTCGGCAGGCGATCGCTTGGATCGTCAGCGAGGGATTGACGCCGCCCACCGTCGGAAATACCGAGCCGTCGCAGATCCAAAGGTTTGGAATGTCCCAACTGCGGCAATCGGCGTTGACGACGCTCGTGCGCGGATCGTCGCCCATGCGCGCGGTGCCGTTTAAATGGCAGGTATCGTCCTCCTGGCGCCAGATCTCTTTGCCGCCCGCCGCTTCCAGGGCAGTGCTCATAAAGTTCAGTGAGTGCTCGATAAGCCGCTTATCGTTATCGCATAGCGAGTGCGTCACGCGTGCGATCGGCAAACCGTAGTCGTCCTTTTCATCGGCGAGCGTGACGCGATTCATCTCCTGCGGCAACGTTTCTCCGACGATCTTCAATCCCGCTTGGTGGTTGTACTTTTCCATCTCGCCGTGCAACGCTTCGCCCCATAGGCCCCGCCCGGTTTGCACGGCCGCCCATGCGTTCGGCAGCGGCCCTTGGCTCATATAGCAATAGCCGCCGAAGAAGTCCTTGCCTTCGTCGGTGTAATTCCAATGCTCGGTCATGGAGAGCGAAGGCGGCCCCTTGTACCAGCGAATCTCTTCGTCCATCAGGCCCCACACGGCCTGATTCGACTGCACCATCAGATTCTTGCCGACGAGCCCGGAGCGATTCGCTAGGCCATCCGGGAAGCGTGGCGTCGCCGACATCAGCAATAGCCGCGGCGTTTCGATGGCATAGCCCGCCACCACGACGTTGCGCGCGCGCTGAAATTGCCAGCGTCCCTCACGAAAATATTCGACGCCGTGCGCACGGTCGTTTTCATCGAGCACGATGCGCCCGACCATCGATAGATCGCGGATTTCCGCGCCCGCTTTGACGGCGCGTGGAATCCACGTCACCAGCGCGCTCTGCTTGGCGTTGGTTGCGCAGCCGGCTACGCAGAAACCGCGATAGACGCAGGGATGCGCTTTGCCGCGCGGCGCCGAAAGCGTCGCGAGCGGCGTCGGGCTCCACGGGATACCGAGCGCCTCGCAACCACGCGCGAGCACGAGCGCCGCGGCGTTCAGCTCGTGCGCGCGGTAGGGGTAGCGCGGGCGATGCGGGCCCCACGGATAGTTGACGGGCCCCGAGATCTTCAAGGCATCTTCGACATAGGCGTAATAGCGCCACATCTCGCGCCAATCGATCGGCCAATCCGCGCCGTAGCCCAGCAGGCTGCGCGCTTTGAACCACTCGGGACGAAAGCGCAGCGACACCATTGCGAAATGAACGGTGCTGCCGCCCACTGCTTTGCCGCTGTTGTTGCTGCCGAGCTTGAGCGGTTGCTCGCCGTCGCAGATGCGTTCGTCGGTCCAGTACAGCTTCGATTGGTGGGTCTCGTCGGAGGCGAATTCTTCGAGTGGGCGCCACCAAGCGCCGGCATCGAACGCCACGACACGAAAGCCCTGCTCGGCAAGGCGGCAGGCCAACGTGCCGCCGCCCGCGCCGGTACCGACGATAGCGAAATCGACAGGATCGTCGGCGCCATACTCTTGCATCGGCACCCAGCCGCCCACGGTGAACACATCCGGTGCGCGGCCGTTTTTGCCGCGGGGGATACGCAAGGCGTCATTGCGCACGGCGGTTCTCCTGTAACGCTTGCGCTTCTTGTCCCGGCTTCGCTTCGGCTGGCTCCCACGGATCGCGGCGGTTCGCTTGCATGCGGACGTACCCGCGAGGATTGGCCGGCCCGCCGAAGCCGATTTCGTTCCACGCTTGCGGATGCGCGTAGTAGGCGCTGCCGATATCGTGCAGCACGCGCAGGCTGAAGAAGACCTCGCTCGGCATGCCCTCCCAAGCGGCGTCCTTCAATTCGCCGCGCTGCATGCGCGTGACGAGCGTGCGTTGGCGGGTGGCGTCGATATCGGCGAAGGCGGCGCCGTACGCTTGGCGGCTTTCGGCGTCGAGCGCGGCAAGGCCGATACGCCATGCATCCCTGATCGGCGGCAGCCGCGCATCACGATAGCCGTCGCGGCCGTCATGAAGCAGCTTCAAATCGATGAGGGCGGCCACGGGTACAGTGGGATCTTCCCAACGATTGTCTACGTCGTCGATACGGCCTTCAGCGATGACTGTTTGTCGGTGCGCGCGCGATCTCGGCACGATCACCGCACATAGGGCGTCGAGCGCGCGCCATTGCGCGTCGTTGCAAAAGCTGGGCGCATTGCGCTGCCCGAGCCGCTGGTCGATAACTTCACGCGTGACGTCGTCCCACGACGGCGTATCGCGTTTTTGCATGACGTCATAACCCGGATAGCGTGGAGGGCGATCGATGCTCATAATTCGGTATCCCTGAGTCGCAAGGCCGCGAGGCCGGCTGTGGCCAGCGCGGTGAAGCTCGGCGGCGCCGGAATCGGGGGGCCGTTGAGGACGTTCTGCGACCAATTGCGCCAGCCGCCCTGTTGACGGGCGACACCCCGAAGATGGAAGCCGACGCCGAGCGCGCCGAGCAAGGCCGTCGCGCGCAACCAGACACGGGTCCACCAATTCGGCTGCGGCGGCGATAACGCCGCGGTTGCGAGCAGCGCCGCTGCGATGGGCGGGATCGTCACGGGCGCATACATCGCGCGATGCTGAAACGCGCCACGGAAATGCAGCAGCGCCACTTCGCCCACCGTGCCGGCCATGCCGATGGCGGCGAGTAGGGCGAGCGCCTTACCGGCCGGCATCCCGAACAAGCGCGGATCGTGAGCCGGCTCGTCCCGTAGCCGCTCGCCGACGGCCCCGAGCGCGCCCGACAGCAGCAACGCGGCCGGCGCCCCTAGCGGCGCACCGTAAAACAAGTTGTGCCAGCTGAAGCCGCCGGGCCGCTTCGTGACGTTGTAGAGATGAAACCCGGTGCCGGCGAGGCCGACGCCGGCTGCGGCCAAGTAGATGGCGTGCCGTATCGGGTGCCGACTGCCGATGTGATCGGCGCCGCCGTGGACGCCCGCTGCGAGCGAGAGCGAGCCGACGATGAGGGGCGTATACATCGCGCGATTTTCAAACGAGCCGCGATAGTGTTCGATAGCCGAATCCGTCAGGGCCGACCAAGCCAGCAGGGCCGAGCTTCGGTTAAACGAGCGCGCCGCATGAATATGCGCATCGATCTCCGTGCGCTTGCCCACTAGGCGTAGCGCGGACGCGCCAACGCGACGCGCGGTTCGCAATGCTTCATCGCTAGATTTCGCCTCATGCGACGACGCGGCCTTCACCACCGCAGCCGCGGCGAGCGCGCCGCCGGCGATACCGAGTGCCGCGACGAGCCCGTCCGCCGTACGATTGATCACCGGTGTTCTCCCTTCAAAGTGCGTAAGGCTGCGCATCGGCCCGTTTGAATTCGAGCCCGCACCCGGGGCGCGAAAGATCGGGGGCGATGGAGCCGTGTTCGGCAAGCGGCGCCCCGTCGAACAACATCGATTCGATGCGTACGTGATCGTGAAACCATTCGATGTGCCGAAGGCGGGGCGCCGCCGCGGCCAAATGACGATGCAACGAAGGCGCGCAGTGCGCCGAGAGCGGGATATGCCATGCGTCGCACAACTGCGACGCTTGCATGAAACCCGTCACGCCGCCGCAGCGCGTGGCGTCGGCTTGCAGCACGTCGACGGCGTGCATTTCGAGCATTCGACGAAAATCGTCGCACGTATAGGCGTATTCGCCGGCGGCAATGTCCATCGTGACGGGCGCCGCATCGCGCACGAAGCGCAAGCCTTCCAGATCGTCGGACGAAACGGGTTCTTCGAACCACGCCACACCTTCGTCGGCGAAGCAGTCGGCGTATTGCAACGCGCCTTTGACGGTCAGCGCGCCATTCGCATCGACGAACAGCGCAGCGTCGCCGATGGCCTCGCGCGCGGCTTTCACGCGCGCGGGATCGCGCTCGGGCTGCGAGCCGATTTTCATCTTGACAGCGCGGCAGCCGTCGAACTCGACCCATTGCGAGAGTTGATCGCGCAGCTTTGCGTCGTCGTAGCTCGTGAATCCACCGCTGCCGTAAATTTCGACGCGCTCGCGCAAGGGGCCGCCGAGCAGGTGTACCAACGGCACGCCGCGCAATCGCGCGTTCAGATCCCATAGCGCAAAATCCAGCGCCGAAATAGCGTTGGCGCACAACCCCGAGCGGCCGATGTTGCGCACGCGGCGCCAAAGGCGCGCGGTTAGCGCGTTGATGTGTCCGGCGTGCTCATGGAGCCATTCCTTCGCCAGCGTGTCTCGTATCAGCGTGACGGCGCAGGCGTCCGTGTAGGTGTAGCCCAGCCCTGTACAGCCGCCTGCATCGATCTCGACGACGATGAGCGTGGTCGAGGTCCAGGCGAATGTTCCGTCCGCTTCCGGCGCGTCCGTCGGGATTTTGTAGGCGTGCGCGCGGATCGCCGCGATCGGCGTCGTGTCGATCGTATCGATGGAAGGCTGCGCTAGGGCGCCGCCATGTGCGGCCATCGGCCGCGATGGGTGATGCGAAGCGGACGTCGTCATGTGAAACGTGAGAGGAGCGGGCGCGTTGATCGGATGCTGGCAGGCGGAAAGCCGGAAGTCGCCGCCGCTTTGGGGCCGATGAACGGGCCAGCAAGCGCTATGCCGCATCCTCCCATCCGCCGCCAAGCGCCTTATAGAGCGCGACGAGATCCGTTTCGACCTGCGTCTGCGCTTGTACGAATTGCGCCTTCAATTGCGCTAGTTGACGCTGTGCGTCGAGTACGGCGATGAAGCTGACGAAGCCTTTCGAATAGCGTTCGCGCGCGAGATCGTAGGCGCTTTGTTGGGTATCGAGAGCTGTCGAAAGCGCATCGCGGTGGGTGCAATCGGTGCGGTACACCGCGAGTGCGTTGTCGACATCATGTAAGGCGACGAGGACCGCACGGCGATAGGCCAGCGCCGCTTCCGCTTGTCGCGCGTTCGCCATATGAAGATTGGCGACGAGCGCGCCTCCGGAAAATATCGGCAGCGAAATGGCCGGCCCGAACGAGTAAAACAGATGCGACCAGCGGGCAAGATCGGATGCGTTCGTCGCACGCGTGCCGACTTGGCCTGTCAGCGTAATGTCGGGATAAAACTGCGCGACCGCTACGCCGATGTCGGCCGTCGCTGCATGCAATTGGGCCTCCGCTTGACGGATGTCGGGGCGGCGGCGCGCGAGCGTCGAGGGCAGGCCGATTGCGATGTTGAAAGGAACGGCCGGTAATGCGGCGCTCCGGTTCAATTGGGCGTCCAATGCACCGGGCTGCGCGCCCACGAGCAACGCGAGGCCGTTTTCCGCCTGTGCGATCTGCCCATCGAACGGGGCCACGCGCGCCTGCGCCTGCGCGAGTTCGGCGGCGGCCTGCTTGACATCGAGCGAACTTGCAAGCCCCACCGAAGCTTGGCTCTTCGTCAACGACAGCGTGTCGCGTGCATCGTCGACAAGCTGTGCGGCGATCGCGCGCGACGCCTGCGCGCCACGCAATTGCAGATAGGTTTGCGCCACTTCGGCTTCGAGCGAGAGCAGGGCATCGTTGCGGCTTTCGCGCGCCGCGTCGACGGCGGCCGAGGCGGCTTCGACCGAACGGCGCACGCGGCCGAATAAGTCGAGCTCCCACGAGGCGTCGAAACCGGCTTGCCAAAGATTGATCGGCGACGTCAAACGCCCGAGCACGCCGTCGGCTTGTTGCTGTAAGGCGGGGCCCGCACCGGGCGCGATGGCGCTCACGGGCGAGTTCGGCGCGCCGAGTTGATCGACCTGGTTGTACACGCCGTTCGATTGCAGCAAGCCTTTCAACCCGAGCTGTTCGCGCTGATAGCTCGCGGTTGCGCGCAAATTTGGCATACCTTGCGCCTGCGCCGACTGCATTTGCGTGCGGGCCTCGACAATGCGCAAGACCGCTTGCTGAAGATCGAGATTGCCCGCGCGCGCTCGTTCGATCAACGCATCGAGTGTGGGATCGCGAAAATTGCGCCACCAGTGCGGATCGGGATCGCTGTCGGTCGTGACATTCTGCGCCGATGTGGCCTGCGCTGCGCTGGCGGCCTGGGCATCGGATGCCGTTTGGACGACGGTGGACGGACGCGAAAGGTCGCGCCAGTTTCCCGGCAGTTGGGCCTGCGGCGCATGAAAATCCGGCCCGACTGTGCAGGCGGTCAGGAACGGTAACGCCACCAGTAGGAACGGCCGTATCAATGCAACCGCCAAGCGCTCGCTCATCCTAGTGCCCTCCCGCGCCACCCGCGGCCCTGACCGGCGAGAAGAAGAACATGAGCGGCACGCAAAACACGCACAACACGGCCAACATGGCGAAGACGTCGACATACGCGAGGATGGTCGCTTGCGAAACGAAGGTTTGATAGAGCATGCCGGTAGCGGTTTTCGTGGCGGCGGCCGGCGGCTGCCCGGAGATCGATGCAATAGTCGCGGCCCGTGCATGTAACGCATCGGTGAAGTTTTGCGAAAAGGGCGTCATGTGCGAGGCCAAATGCGCCATGCGCGCTTGCGTGCGCTCGCGCACGAGCGCCGTCGATACGGAGATACCGATCGATCCGGCTACGTTACGAAACATCGTAAATAGCGCGGACGCATCGTTATTGAGCTCGCGCGGAACGCTAAGGTAGGCGAGCGCGGTGGTAGGCACGAACAGGCATCCGATCGCGAACGATTGCGCGCTGCGCATCATCACCAAGGTGGTGTAGTCGATATCGGGGGTGAGCCAATGCGCGTAGGCGAGAGCGGCGGCGAGCAGCGCGAAGCCCAGGCCGATAAAAAAGCGCGTCTCGACGTGCGGCATGATCTTGCTAACGATGGGAATCTCGAGCGTGATCAACAACGCGCCGGGCGATAGTACGAGCCCCGCGAGCGTTGCCGTGTACCCCAGCCGTTGCTGAGCCAACTGCGGAATCAGCACGGAGCTGCCGTACAAGATCATGGCGAAGGCCGCCATCGCCACGCTGCCGAGCGCGAAGTTGCGATCTTTCAGCGGATCGAGCCGTACGACGGGTTTGCGCGCGTAGCTGAGCCACATCGCGGCGCCGACGAGTCCGATCGCCGCCATGACGGCGAACACGCGAATCAACGTCGAGCCGAACCAATCGGCGTCTTCGCCGCGATCGAGCATGACCTGCAAGCAGCCCAACCCGACCGCCAGCAAGCCGATGCCGATGTAATCGATCGAAAGCCGCTCATGCTTGGTTTGCGCCCAGGGTGGATCGTCGACGAGTTGCTGCACGCCGAGCGTGGTCAGAATGCCGAACGGCACGTTGAGCAGAAACACCCAGCGCCACGAGAAATGATCGGTGATCCATCCGCCGAGCGTCGGCCCGATCACCGGCGCCACGACAATCGCCACGGCCGCGATCGAAAATGCGCGGGAACGTTGCGCGGGCGGAAACGTGTCGAGAATGATCGATTGCTGATTCGGCTGCAGGCCCCCACCGAAGAAGCCTTGCAACACGCGGAACACGATCAACTCGCCGAGGTTGGTCGCGATGCCGCACAAAAACGAGCACACGGTGAAGGCCACGATGCAGAGCAAAAAGTATCGCTTGCGCCCGAGCAGCCGCGCAAAAAACGCCGAGATCGGCAGGACGATGCCGTTCGCCACGAGGTAGGACGTGAGTGTCCAAGTGGCTTGATCGTAGCTCGCCGACATCGTCCCGGCGATGTGCGGCAACGCGACGTTCACGATCGTGGTGTCGAGCACCTCCATGAAAGCGGCGAGCGTGACGACGACGGCAATCAACCAAGGGTTCGCTTTGGGTCGCCAAGTTTCGTCGGTCATGATGCGAACGGCCCCTACGATTACTTCAGATAAACGGTCGGCTCGACCGATAGGCCGAGCGGCAACGGATGATCGGTGGGCAGGCCGCTATCGATGACGATCTTGACCGGTACCCGCTGCACGATTTTCACGAAATTGCCGGTCGCGTTTTCAGCGGGGAACGCCGAGAAGCGCGAACCGCTTCCTTGCTGAATGCTGTCGACGTGTCCATGCAATGTCAGGTTCGGGTAAGCGTCGACATCGATCTTCACCTTGTCTCCGGGCCGCATTTCGTCGAGTTGCGATTCCTTGTAGTTGGCGGTCACCCACAATTGCGGCGTGACGATCGAAAACAGCGATGCGCCCGGTTGTAAATACGTTCCCAACTGCACATTGCGACGCGTAATCCAGCCATCGGATGGCGCTCTCACCTGACACCATAAAAGATTGAGCTCGGCTTGCTCGAGTTGCGCCCGCGCTTGATCGACTTGTTGACGTCGTTCTTCCACCGCCGCCACGGCCTGCCGGATTTGCTGTTGAACGAGGGAGGCGGTGGCGAGCCGCGCATCGGCCTCTTTGACCGAGGCACGCGCGGACGCCGCTTTGGCATCGGCTGTGTCGATGTTTTGCTGAGAGGTGGCGCGCGCATCCACGCGATGCTCGCGTTCATAGGCCGCTTGGGCCTGCTTCCAGTCCGCTTGCGCGGAGGCCGTTTGCGCCTGCGCTTGTCGGTATTCGGCGGGATAGCGTACGCGCGCAATGTCGAGTTGCACTTGCGCCGTTTGGAGTTGCGCGTTGGCGAGCCCAAGTTGCGCGCGGGCGGCGTCGACTTGCGCTTGATACTCGCGCGGATCGATCGCGACGAGTAGATCGCCCTTATGAACGTAGACGTTGTCGTTGACGGCGAGACCAACGACATAGCCCGCCACTTTCGGCGCAATCGTCACGGCATTGCCATCGGTATAGGCATCGTCGGTACTTTCCTGATTACGCGTCATGAACCACCAAACGAACGCGACGATCGCCAGCAGCACGACGACGATCGCGAGCGCGATCAACGGCTTCTTGCTGCGCGGCTTACGTTCGGCTTGTTCGTCGTTGGCGTTGTCCTTGCGGTCGCCATGACGGCTTTCGGAAGATTCGTCGGAATTAGACATGGGACGCAGCCGTCTCAAAGGTGATCGCACGTTCGCAATCGATGTGCCAATTGGGTATCGAGCATTGGCTGGCCGTTATCCGATTAACGTGACGCACTTTTACATGCTCGGTGCAATGAACACACGGTTCGGCATCGACGTCGAGTGGGCATGACCTTTGCGTGAGAAGGTTCGTTTTCGGACGTCCAGCGAGGAGGATCACGCGATGTCTCAATCAAGCGACAAGCGGCAAAGCGAACGCAAGCATGAAGAGGAACGCATCGATCACGGGGTAGACGAAACGTTTCCCGCGAGCGATCCGCCGGCGGTAGGCGGGGCCACGAAGATCGGTCCGAAGGATTCGCCGAACGAGGGTGCGGGCGGCGCCAGCGAAGACGGCGGTGGGAGCGACGACACGCCGGATCAAAAGGCAAAAGGCCACGCACCGAACCCGACCGGAGAGAGCGATAACGGCCTCAGCGGAATTGCAGGCTAGCCGCTTCCACGTACCCGCCGTGTACCTATAACCCGCTCCCGAATCGCAACGCCCGATGAGCGCTGCCCCTCTTCAATATTTGATGCATGCGGCCGGCCCAGCGTCGGCGCCCACCTTTACGCTCGGCTGGGCGCTGATCGCGCTGGTGACGGCCGTCATCGTCATCATCGCGGTCTTGCTTTTGACGGCGATCGTCAGGCGCCGCGGCCCGTTGCCGCCAGGCTCCGCCGAGAAGCTCCCCGCCGACGCGGGCGGGCTCAAATGGCTTGCCATCGGCACGGGGATTTCATCGATCGCCTTATTCGCAGCGCTCGTCTACGCGATGGTGACGCTCGAATCGGTGGCGTCGCCCTCGCGTGAGCCTGCGCTGACGATTCTCGTCACCGCCTACGATTGGTGGTGGAAGATCGACTACCCCGACGCACAATCGCCTTCGCGCGGCTTTGTCACCGCGAACGAGATCCATATTCCGGTGGGCGTGCCGGTGCGCGTAGAGCTTCGCAGCGCCGATGTGATCCATACGTTCTGGGCCCCCCAACTCGCCGGAAAGACCGAGATGATCCCGGGCCAAACCAACGTGCAATGGATCGAAGCCGATGCGCCTGGCGTATATCGCGGCCAGTGTTCGCAGTTTTGCGGCTCGCAGCACGCGCATATGGCGTTCGAGGTCGTAGCGCAATCGCAGGCGGATTTCGATGCGTGGCGCGAGGCGCAACGCCATGGCGCCGCTTTGTCCACAACGCCCGATGCGCGTGCCGGCCAACATCTCTTCGACGAGCGATGCGCCGGTTGCCATTCGGTGCGCGGTACCACGGCGGCCGGCATGCAAGCGCCCGATTTGACGCATCTGGCCTCGCGCCGCTTGATCGCGGCCGGGCAACTGACGAACACGCCCGAGCATCGGCTCGATTGGATCGAGCACGCGCAGCGCATCAAGCCCGACTCGCTGATGCCGTCCATGCCCCTTTCGGCCTCCGATGCCATGGCGTTGTCGGCCTATCTCTCCACCTTGCAGTGAGCGACAAACGATGCCAGAGACGCCCATTTCCGCATTGCCCGGCGATCCCCCCGGTACGGTCCGCTTATCGCGGCCTCTGCAGCGCGGCGTGCTCGACGAAGCCGGAAAGGCGCGCTTACACGAGCTATGGGAGACGCGGCCCGGCTGGCGCGGTTGGCTATCGACGGTCGATCACAAATCGATCGGACTGCGCTATCTCGTCACGGCCTTCATCTTCCTGCTGATCGGCGGCATTGAAGCGCTTATCATCCGCGTGCAGCTCGCCCGTCCGACTGCGGGGATTCTCACGCCCGAACAATATGATCAGCTGTTCACGATGCACGGCGTGACGATGATCTTTCTCTACGCGTTGCCAGTGTTGTCTGGCTTTTCCAACTATCTCTGGCCGCTCGTGCTCGGCGCGCGCGATATGGCGTTCCCGCGCTTGAATGCGTTGTCGTATTGGGTTTTTTTATTCGCCGGCCTCTTCCTTTACGCAAGCTTTCCACTGGGGCAAGGCGCCGACGCCGGATGGTTCAACTACGTTCCTCTGTCGAGCTTGACCTACGATCCTGGGCCCAACATCGACGTGTACGCCCTGGGAATGATTCTGCTCGGCGTCTCGACGACGGTGGGCGCGGCCAATTTCGTGGTGACGCTGTTGCGGATGCGCGCACCCGGCATGTCGATCGATCGGATTCCGGTGCTGGTATGGGGCACGTTGACGATTTCGGTCGGAAACTTATTCGCCGTACCGTCCGTCAGCCTCGCTTTTTTGATGTTGTGGCTCGACCGGCGTATCGGCACGCACTTCTTCGATGTGATGGGCGGCGGATCGCGCGCGCTGCTTTGGCAGCATCTGTTCTGGGTGTTCGCTCACCCCTGGGTGTACGTCGTCGTGCTGCCGGCGATGGGGATCGTTTCCGATGCATTGCCCGTGTTTTGCCGACGGCCGCTCGTCGGCTACGGGCCCGTGGCGATCTCCACGGTCGCCACGATGGTGATCGGCTTTGTCGTATGGATCCACCACATGTTCGCGACGGGGATCCCGCCGCTGGCGCTGGCCTTCTTCGGTTCGGCCAGCATGATCATTTCGATCCCGAGCGCGGTCGCCACCTTCGCGTGGATCGCGACGATTTGGATGGGGCGGCCCGTATTCAAAGTGCCGTTTTTTTTCTTTGCGGGCTTCGTGCTGTTGTTCGTGATCGGCGGCGTGTCGGGCGTCATGACCGCGGCCGTGCCGCTCGATTGGCAATTGACGGATACCTATTTCGTCGTCGCGCATCTGCACTACGTGCTGATCGGGATCAATGTGTTCGCGGTGGTGGGCGGCACCTATTTCTGGTTTCCGAAATTCACGGGACGCATGATGAGCGAACGGCTCGGCCGCATCGCGTTCTGGCTCATGTTCGTCGGCTTCAATCTCGGATTCTTTCCGATGCACATCGCCGGCTTGCTCGGCATGCCGCGGCGCATCTACACCTACTCGCCCGATATGGGCTGGAATACCGTCAATATGCTGACGTCGATCGGCTCGTTCGTGTTCGCGTTCGGCATCCTGGTGTTTCTGATCGACATCGTCTACAGCCGCAAGCACGGGCCGATCGCGGGCCCGAACCCGTGGGATGCGCCGTCGCTGGAATGGTCGACGTCTTCGCCGCCGCCGCCTTATAACTTCGCCGTGCTACCGATCGTCGCGAGCCGTCACCCGCTATGGGAAGCACGGATGGAAGAGGAAGCCGACAAGCCGGTTCATGCACGGTCGCATCTTCACGAAGGCTATCTGCTGGGCCAAGGGCGCGAGGCGTTGGGCACGACGGCGCTCAGCGGCAAGCCGTATGTGATCCTCAAGATGCCCGAGGATTCCTACGCGCCGTTTATGTTGGGGTTGTTCGCGGCGCTGTTGCTCGCGGCGCTCGCGATGAAATGGTGGGGCGCCGCCATGTTGATGATGGCGGGATGCGCCGTCTCGATCGTGGTTTGGCTTTGGCCGGAGCGGGCGTTGATCCAGCGCGAGCCGGCGCCGGTGGAGGAGGCCTAGCCATGCAATCGACGTACACGGAAGGCGACGACACTCAAGCGGTGCTGCTGCATCCCGCCAACCCATTGCCGGTAGGCAGCGCAGGCGAGCGCACGAGCGGGCTGCTCGGCTGCGTGATGCTGATCGCCACCGAGGCGGCCCTCTTCGGCTATCTGATCTTCACGTACCTCTATCTGGCCGTGCAGCAAACCTCGCATTGGCCGCCCGAAGGTTTGCCGAAGCTCGGCTTGTCGTCGGTCAACACGGCGATTCTGCTATCGAGCAGCGTCTTCGCATGGGGTTGCGAGCGCTTCGTGCGCCGTAGGCGCAAGCGGTTGGCTGTGGCCTCGATGGCCGTGGCGGTGCTGCTCGGCGTGATCTTTGTCGGCATCCAGCTTCACGAGTGGCGCGATCACCCGTACGGGCCCACGTCGCACTTATACGGCTCGCTCTATTTCACGATCACGGGCTTTCACTTGGCCCACGTCATCGTCGGCCTTGTCGTGCTCGTGTTACTCGGCTGGTGGACAGCGCTCGGCTATTTCGATGAACGGCGTCATGCCGCATTGACGATCGGCAGCTTGTATTGGCACTTCGTCGACATCGTGTGGCTGTTCATCTTCACGACGCTGTATTTGACGCCGTATTGGCTATAGCGGGTGATCGCGCCATGCAAGCGAAGCAAACGAATCAAGCGGCTCAAGCGGCTCAAGCGGCTCAAGCGGCTCAAGCGGCTCAAGCGGCTCAAGCGGCTCAAGCGGCTCAAGCGG
>Ga0157369_10000291_pt1 | contig 66998 bp, 60 predicted proteins | sample C25metaG_FD_113461 | JGI IMG/M metagenome (GOLD analysis project Ga0157369, IMG submission 113461) | Corn rhizosphere microbial communities from Kellogg Biological Station, Michigan, USA - C2-5 metaG | ecosystem: Host-associated > Plants > Roots > Rhizosphere > Soil | place: USA: Michigan... | reverse complement strand
GTCATCCGCGGGATCAACGGGAGCGACAACGTGCTCTTCGCACTGACTCGCGTCGACGACTGCGAGAACGTCGTGTGGGAGAGCCATTTCTACGGCGACGACGACGCCGACGACGCGTTCGACTCGGGTGCGGTGATCGGCATTCCCACGGCGAAGCTCACGGTATGGAAGAGCGCGCAGGACGACGGCGACGTGGACGAGGACGGCATCGCGTTCTGGCAGGTGCCGGAGAACAACCTCGTCAACGGCAGCAGCAACTTCGACAGCGACTGGACCAACCAGGCGTTCACCAGCGGCAGTGCGGGCGCTACCCCGGATCAGGACGGCTGGGGCGACGAGATCAGCTCGCTCAAGCTCGACCTGCCGACCCGAAACTTCCTCGAGTCGGTCACGCCGGTGCACTGATTACGGCGGTCAGCCGCCCGCGGACTCAGTGGTCTTGCGGGCGGGCCGCAGCAGTGCGGCGGCGATGAGCAGTACGAGGCCCGCTCCGGCCACGGCTGCGGCGAGCAGGCGGCGGTCGCGTACGACGTCCTGCGGGACCGTGATGCCGGCGCGGACGAAGTCGGCGTGCGTCGGGTGCGCGGGGAGCGAGACGTAGGAGTACCGGCCGAAGTCGCTGTAGTGCGGCTGGAACGCGTTGCCGCTGACGCCGTTCGCGTGCAGCGGCCAGAGCATGACCGCTACTGCGGCCGCGAGCAGCGCGAGGCCGAGTACGGCGACGAGGCGGCGGGCGACGGGCATGCCGGGAGTATGGCGAATGCGCTGCCGGATTTCGCCCGAGGTTGTGGTCGCGGTGCGCGGTCTCAGGTCGCGGCGATCGCCGTGCTGGAGCAGCTGAACGCGAGTCGCAGACTTGCCGGCGCCGGCTTCCAGGCATGCCGGCGGCGCTCCACTGCATCAGGACGATCCGGCGTACCCGGGGCCTCGAGGTCAGCGATGAGATCCTCGCTGGAGTGCTCGCGCAGCAGGAGCCGGTCGCGTTCCATGGCGGCGAGCGTCGACTCGGGCGGCTGCCAGCCGGCGGCGATGAACGCCTCTTTCACCGCGATGCGGGCGGCGATCACGCGGTCCGCCGCCGCTACCGTCGGAGCCACGCGGTAGAGCGCCATGGCCTTGACCAGCCGGACGGCTGCGGCCTGCAGCACTTCCTCCGAGGGCATGAGCTGATCGTACGAGTCCTTGCCGCCGCCCGCCGTGTGAATCGCAGGTCAGCCTCCGGGCGGCGTCCGTTTACGGCGGGCCGTACGGCGTCGCCGCCCTCCGGCTGGACGACGATCACGCTGACCTTGCCCGGCCATTCATGCCACAGCGACCCGGCCGCATCGACGTGAACCACATCCCAGAACGGGCACGGCCCGAGAACAACTGCGATACCCGTCGACGTGAAGACGACGAGCGCGTGCGCGACCGCAAGACCGATGACGACGCAGCACGATGACCGCGGCTAGCCGGTGACCGGCGGAATCCAGCTCAAGGCGCCGAGAAGCGGTCGCAGGCGCAGCATTTCCTCGCGAGGTGCCGGCACTTCGAGGACGATGCGCCGGTACTCGCTGCCGGGCTTCAACTGGATGACGAGCACCTCCTCGGCGGCTCGCACGTTCCAGAAGTCGCGCGTGTCACCACGGCCGTAGCTACCCGCGCGGATGAGACCGGGGATGGCGGTGCCGGGCGCTCGGAGTCCTTCGGCCGGAACCTGGCTCCGCATGTAGACGCCCACGCCGTCCACGTCCGCGAGCGGGAAGGCGATGCCGCGCTTGACGCAGTAGAGCGCGTCCCATCCGCGCAACTGCACGACCAGGTTGTCGTGCTCGATGTCGATGCGGACGTTCGTCGGGCGCCGCATGCCGAAGACCAGCAGCACCACGAGCGCGAACGGCAGCGTCACTGCCAACAGCGTGGTCACGGCGACATCCATGTCGGGTCAGGCGTTCGGCCCACCAACAGCAGGCGAACCCGTCAGGCATCCGCCGGGTTGGGTGGCAGATCGCCCGGTCGTCGTGGCCCGCTACCTCGCCCCGCCGCCCCGTTCCGCTGCGGCGGTGAAAGGAAGTCCGCCGTCCAGACGAGGACGCCGCGGACGCCTTCGACGCCGCGCTCGCGCGCGTGTGATGCGCAGTACGCCTGCCAGTGCGCAGGTCTGCGGGGTGCGGCTGCCCGTTCGATCGCCGCGGCCGGTCCGTCCGGGCATCCGGAGACGGAGCACCGCCCGCTGTGCCACATCGCCCATCCGTTCTCTGCGGGCACTCCGATCGATGCGGCGTACGGGTCCGTACGTTCCTCGTCGCCCGGTGCGAAGCGGCTCACGGAAACGTCCCCGGGCTGCCGGGATGCAGTTCGTCGATCGAAACAATGGCGTGCAGGAGGGAGCGGTAGCGCTGCGCGAGCACGTTCCACTCGACGGCGGGCCGGCTGTTGATCCGGTGGACGCCCGTCAGCTCTTCTATCCGGGCGAGTCGCTCCTCGGCGGCCGCCTCTGCATCAAGCGTGAGCGCGACCGCGACGACCATCCGTTCGAGCCGTTGGACGAGCTCGACGCGGCTCTTGTCCAGCACCGTGAGGTCGTGCACGGCCTCGCGGTAGTCGGCTGCGGTCGGATCCCAGCCGATCTGCGTGCCACTGCCTCCGAGGTGCGTCATGGCAACCGGAACCAGACCGACTTGCCCGCCCCATGCTTTGTCGTGCCCCACTCGGCTGCGATCACGTCGACCACCAGCAACCCGCGTCCCCGTTCGGCGAGCAGCTCAGGCTTGGCCGTTCCGTGGATGGCGCGACCTGCATTGTCGTCGGTCACCCGCACCCTGAGCTGTCCGGCGCGGGACTCTGCCTGCACCGTGATTCCGGTCCCCGCGTGCTCGACAGCGTTACCCACGAGCTCCGAGGTCAGCAGTGCCGCGTCGTCGCCGAGGTCGGTCATGCCCTGCGCTTCGCAGAGGTCGCGGACGGCGTTGCGGGCCAAGCCGCACGAGCGTGTTTCGGGGGGAACCTGAGGGTGACCTCGACGGCAAGCAGCGTCTCGTCGAGGAGTGGCTGATAGCCGGCTGTCGCCGGACGACGCGCGCCGGTGCGTGGTGCCAACGAAACGCCTCTCCGCTTTGCGGGGGAGTCGAGGCGGCGTTCGTCCGGACCGGCCGACGTGTTCAGCATCCCCTTGTCACGCGCCGTTTACCAGCATTAGGACAAAGATCTTCTTGGTGAGTCATGTGCGACGCTCGACGTACCGCGCGCCGGGACCGGTCCAGACGATGTGCTCGGTCGCCGCCGTGACAGCGACCGACGAGCACGCCGCGGCCGTCCTTCGGCCAGTCGACGCGATGCCTCGGCGGGTGTACGTTCGGTTTGGCCCGCTCGGGTCGACGTATCCGTGACGAGCACCGCTCCGGCCCTTCGGTGGCGCTCCTCGCAAGAGGAGCCATGTGAACACTTCCCCGCCTCGCAAGCGTTCTCGTCAGGCTGACGGAAGCCCGCTCAACGTCGGGATGCGCCTGATGCGGCGCATGGTCAATCTGCACGGAAGTGCCGTCGGCAACGCCGCGGCCTCTGTCCGCGCCGATGACGCGGCGCGGGAAGCCCGGGATTCCGCCGCCGATGCCGTTGCTCTTGCCGCTGCATCGCCTGCCACACCCGCGCCCTGACAGTGCGCTAGGGGTGCTGGGCACCCCGATTTCTTGCGGCCGCGATCAGCGGTACGGAGAGCTGGGGCCTAGCCCTCCTCCGTCTTCGGCTCGAACGTCAGCGCGATGGAGTTCATGCAGTAGCGGTCGCCGGTCGGCGTTTGCGGGGCATCGTCGAACACGTGGCCCAGGTGCGAGCCGCAGGTCGCGCATCGCACCTCGGTCCGCACCATCCCGTGGGTGCGGTCCTCGATCAGCGTCACCGCCTCGCTGTCCGACGGGTCGTAGAACGACGGCCAGCCGCAGTGCGAGTCGAACTTCGTCTCCGACCGGAACAGCTCGCTGTCACACGCGCGGCACCGGTAGACGCCGACTCGCTTCTCCTCCAGCAGTGGCCCGGTCCACGGTCGCTCGGTCGCCGCTTCGCGGAGCACGGCGTACTCCTCCGGCGACAGGTCGCGCCGCCACTCTTCATCGCTTTTCGTCACGCGCTCGGTCATAGTCCGATCGTGCCATGGCGGAGCAAGCGCCGCGGGTGTGTCATAGACCCCACGACGAGGCCATGCGCCGGCGAAAAGCCCGCATGGCTTCGCCGTGTCCGGACCGCGTTCGTGACAGTCTTGACCTCGTGCCGTCGCCGTACGTTGAGATCGAGGTCGGGGAGCACACCGTCAAGGTGACCAACCCGGACAAGGTCTACTTCTCGACCCGCGGCGAGACGAAGCTCGACCACGTCAACTACTACCTCTCCGTCGGCGACGGCATCGTGCGCGCGCTCTGGGAACGCCCGACGCAACTCAAGCGGCACCCGGACGGCGCCGAAGGCGAGGCGATCTACCAGAAGCGCGTGCCCGAGCACCGGCCCGAGTGGATCGAGACGGCGCGCGTGTCCTTTCCGTCCGGCCGGCACGCGGACGAGCTGTGTGTCACCAATCTCGCCGCCGTCGCGTGGGCCGCCAACCTCGGCACCATCGACTTCCACCCGTGGCCCTCGCGCCGTACCGATGTCGAGAAGCCGGACGAGCTGCGCATCGACCTCGACCCGCAACCCGGTACGACGTTCGCCGACGCGAAGGTGGTCGCCGCGCACGTGCACGAGGTGCTCGGCGAGATCGGGTACGTCGGCTGGCCGAAGACGTCGGGCAACCGGGGCATTCACATCTACTGCCGGATCGAGCCGCTGTGGGGGTTCAAGGACGTACGACGCTGCGCGCTCGCGTTCGGCCGCGAACTGGAACGCCGGCTGCCCGACCTCGTCACGACGAAGTGGTGGAAGGAAGAACGCGGCGAGAAGGTCTTCATCGACTTCAACCAGAACGCAAAGGACCGCACGATCGCGTCGGCGTACAGCGTGCGCGCCCGACCCGACGGCTGTGTGTCTGCGCCGTTGCGCTGGGACGAGGTCGCCGACTGCGAGACCGAGGACTTCACGATCGCGACGATGCCGGCGCGGTTCGCGTCGCTCGGCGATCTGCATGCCGGGATCGACGATGCGGTGTGCGACCTGCGGGTACTGCTCGAGTGGGTCGAGCGCGACGAGCGCGACCGTGGTGAGGGCGAAGCGCCGTGGCCGCCGAACTACCCGAAGATGGAAGGCGAGCCGATGCGCGTGCAGCCGAGCCGCGCGCGCAAAGGAAACCCGGAATGACGAAGTATCTGATCACCTTCCCGAGCGGTGCGATGGATCACGTCGCCGCGGACGAGATGGCGGACGTCGTCAAGGCCGCGCACGCGTGCTGTCGGGAGCTCATCGACGCCGGTGTGTACGTCGTCGCCGGCGGCCTGCTGGATCAGCCCGCGACTCTGGTCGCACCCGACGGAACGGTCAGTCGCGGCAACAAGCCGGACCTCGTCAGCGGCGTGACGGTCATCGACGTACCCACGCTCGAAGAGGCACTGGCGTGGGCGGCGAAGATCGCCGCCGCGTGCCGTTGCACGCAGGAGGTTCGCGAGGTCATGCCCGACCCCGAGCTCGATGCAATGCTCAGCGCGCACCGCTAGCAAGCGTCGGCGATACGGCGCGCCATGGCGCGTCCAACCGCCGGCACTTCCCGCGGTCAGTGACCGCTAGGGCCTAGTGCCCGTCGAGGCAGCCCCTCTGGCCGTTGCGGTTCGGATAGCCGGTGCCGCCGGTGTACGCGGCGTTGCTCCATTCGCCCTGCACCTTCCACTGGCTGCCGTTGGAGAACTTGACCAGGGGCACGTTGAACGTCCACGCGCACTTGTCGCCGTTCTCCGCGCCGCTCTTGTCGAACCAGCCCGCGCCCTGCGGGTCGGTGCGCGCCTCGGACAGCTCGTGCGCCGAGACGTTCGCGAGCGCCGCGAGCGGCTGGCTGTGCAGGCCGGACGTGTCGCCCGGGTCGCAGCCGGAGTCACCGGTCAGGTCGAAGAAGAACGCGAACTGCACCGGCGTCGTACCGATCGTGCCCCACGAGTGCCAGGCGCAGTAGCCGGCGGTGCCGCGCGGCAGGTCGGTGTAGACGGGGTAGTAGCCGTCCGCGACCGGGTTCGAGATCTGGCTCGCGACCTCGTTGAGGATCTGCGACGTCGACGGCGCCTTCGTCGGGCCGGCCGAGGTGTCGACCACCGCGTTGCGCAACGTCAGGGACGGACCGACCTGCCCGTTGTTGCCCGTGTATTCGTCGGAGGTCTTCGCGTAGTTGGAGCTGCCGTAGCCGGTGTAGAAGCTGGCGAGGCCGCTCTCCTTGTCGTTGACGTACGACGAGTTGCCCCAGTGCGTGCCCCAGAAGATCGGCGTGACGTCGGCGTCGAGCATGATCCCGCCGTTGTGCCAGACCATGTTCGCCGAGCCGCCGTGCGTGCTCGACGCGGTGTGCGCCTGATGCGCGAGGACTTGCCCGAGCGGAGCCCCGGCACGGAGGTCCATGCCCGAAGGATGCTTCGCGGCTTGCGCGGCTGGCATCGCGAGGGCGGTCGCGGCGGTGGCGGTGGCGAGGACGGCGAAGGTACGGCGCAGGCGCATGGAAAGGATTATGTGGCCGCGGCGGCGGTCTGTCAGGCGTTCGCGGATAGTACGTCCGCAATTGCGTAGAGAAGTGGCCTGTCGAGCTGGTCGAAGGTGCAACTGGCCGGGTCGCGGTCGGGGCGCCAGCGGCGGAACTGCGCGGTGTGCCGGAACCGCGCGCCCTCCATGTAGTCGTAGGCGACCTCGACCACGAGCTCGGGCCGCAGCGGCTCGAACGACAGGTCCTTGCCCGCGTTCCAGCGGCTCGCCGCGCCGCCCGGACCCCAGCCCTTCTCGTCGTACCAGGGGTGGTTCTTCTCGGCTCCTTCGCGCAGCGGCGCGAGCTCCTCGACCAGCTCCTTGCGCCGAGCCATCGGGAACGACGCGGCGACGCCGATGTGCCGCAGCGCGCCGTTCTCGTCGTACAGGCCGAGCAGCAGCGAGCCGACGATCGGCCCGCTCTTGTGCCAGCGGAAGCCGGCGAGGACGCAGTCGGCGGTGCGCTCGTGCTTGATCTTGAACATGACCCGCTCGTCCTGGCGGTAGGTGAGGTCGAGCGGCTTCGCGACGACGCCGTCGAGCCCCGCACCTTCGAAGTCCGCGAACCACTGCTTGGCGGTGCCGACGTCTTTCGTTGCGGGGGTGAGATGTACCGCGTCGGTCGGGGTGAGGTGTTGTTCGAGGGCGGCGCGCCGCTGCGCGAACGGCGTGCCCGTCAGGTCGTCGTCGCCGAGGGCGAGCAGGTCGAACGCGACGAACTCGGCCGGTGTCTCCGCCGCGAGCTTGCGTACGCGCGACTCGGCCGGGTGCAGTCGCATCTGCAAGGCCTCGAAGTCGAGCCGGCCGTTGCGCGCGATGACGATCTCGCCGTCGACGACGCATCGCGGCGGGAGAGCTTGCTTGACCGCGTCAACGATGTCGGGGAAGTAGCGGGTCAGCGGCCGCTCGTTGCGCGAGCCGAGCTCGACCTCGTCGCCGTCGCGGAACACGATGCACCGGAAGCCGTCCCACTTAGGTTCTAGTTGACCGTACCCCGCACCACCGAGCTTGCCCTGTTCAGCTAGGGCGTGGAGCTGGTCCCATTTAACGGACTTCGCCAGCATCGGCTTAACGGGCGGCATGACCGGCAACTTCACCGCTTCATCATGGCGTGGTGCCCGAACGACCCGGGCACGCACGCCCGTGCTCGGCGCGTGGACGACAGCCGGCCGAGTCTGCGTGTCGAAGCAGACCTGTAGAGCGGAGGCTAAGACCACCTATCCGGGAACTTGCAGAGAGTCGGCGACGGTGGCGGCCCAGCCTCCCGCGCGGCACAAATCGCCTTACCTATTTCGTGCGCCCACAAGATGTACGTGAGCACCTGCCACTTGCCTTCTTTGCGAGTGAAGAGGTTGTGGATACGAAGCAGAGGCAGCTCGGCGACCGCGCTCCCGAGAACACCGATCCCGGATGGCAACCAGGGTGAAGCGGCGGTGGCGCCAGGCCGCGCGGACGCCGCTTCACTGTAAGGGCAAAGGCAAGGCGTCCCACGCCGCTAGAGGGCGTCGTCTGGTAAAAGCTCCGCGACGCGGCAGCCGAGTGCGTCCGCCAGCCCGTACAGGGTCGATAGGCGCGGATTCACTCGCGCGCCGATCCCTCGCTCCAGGGTCTGGACGTGGTTACGGGTGACGCCCGCCTTATGAGCGAGCTGTTCCTGACTGAGCCCTGCGTTCTCCCGCAGCGTACGGAGGCGCGTCGCGATCTGCTTCGCGCGTCTGGGCCAGGGATCCGCCACGCAAGCGACTGTCGCGGCGACGGCATCCGATGTCAGCCAACTATAGAGGGCAATCCGCGCTTGGTGCTTGCCAACAGTAGTGGGCCAAAAAAAGTGAAAAAATATTCGACTGGGTCGCGTAAGAGATTGACCTCCTGGCCGGTATACGAGGCAGACGGGGCAGCGTGCCGCGTCACGACCAGGCGCCTGCGTAAACGTGGGCAAGAAGGGACGCGAGAGTGCTAAAGCTAGGCAGAGTGTTGGTGGCGGCCGCGGTGGCCGCGGGCGTCGGCATCGGTTGGGCGCCGACTTCGAGCGCAAGCATCGGCTATGGCGACTACGGCGACTGCTATGCGGACAATGGGGCGCCCTTCACCGCGACTGATGCCTCGGGCAACCCCGAGCCGTCGATTCCGGTTCCTCCCTGCGTTCCGCTGGGGGCCACGCTCGCGGTCTCCCCTGACCAGGATCTTTCGACAACGGTCGACCCGCTGACGGCGGCTACCTACGACGTCACTCAGCTGGCGGAGATCGTGCCTAACGTCGGTGCCGCCGGGGCCGGTGTCGGTGTCCCGACCGGGGTCGGTGACATCGGAGGCATCGGAGGCAACGTCTGTGACCCGGCGTACACGTACAAGGTGACGAAGCGGTACGCGGACTCCGTGACAGTCGGCTGGGATGAGTCCGACTACAACCAGGGGCCGAACGTCGCGGACTTTTCGTTCACGTCGGGAGACTCCGTGAGCAAGTCGTTCGCTTTCACCGCGAGCTTCACCGCCGAGGAGGGCGTCATCTTCGCGGGGGTCAAGGAGACCTACGGGATCGACGTCCAGACCACCAAGGCGACCACGAAGGGCAACACGGCGACCGCGAAGGACGTGAAGCCCGGATGGACGGCGACTGGCAAGTACGGGATCTATCGCGCGGTCACCGACGGCGACTACTCGTACCTCGACCGCAATTGCAACGTGAAGGACTACGGCAACGTCCGTGCCTACTCGCCGTACCACGTCGGCTGGAAGCTCTACGAGACCCAGGGTGGGTAGTTAAGTAGCGGCTGCGGAGACGGAACGGAGGGTGGCTGATGGTGCATCGCTCGGGCGTCAGCCACCCTGCTCCGCCTTGGCCCGTCTTGGCCGCGTGCGGCTTCGTGATCGCGGTCGTCGGGTGCAGCCCCAACCACCAGGCGACCGCTCCGTCCGTGCCGCTGGCATCCACGCCGCCGACATCGCCGGCCCCCTCGCCCACGTCGCTCGGCGCCATACGAGACCCCTCGCTGGTCGACGTCGCGGAACGCACCGGAGCCTCCTCCACCGCTTTCGGGATCGGGCTTCCGTCGGCCGGACCACTCACCGTCTCCCTCGCGTGCTCGGGCGGCGGCTCTGTGTCGGTCGCTGTCGGGAACTTTGAGAACACGGTTCCGTGTTCCGGGGAGCCATCGACGGACCAGTTCGCGATGACGGCGGGGCAGTTCGTGGTGCACGTGCAGGCTCACGATCAGCGGTGGCGGCTGTTGCTCCAGCGCCGCCCATGACGGACGGGCCAGGCCGCAGGGAAAAGCGGCTAGCCGTCGAAATCTCGCCTCAGTTGCAACGGGCATCGGTACCGGGAGGGCTCATGGCACGGGTTCGTCGCGCGTATGCGGCGGCGGCCGTCGTACTCCTGTGTGGCGCGGCCGGGCCGGCGCTCGCCGTCGCGCGTGCAGATGCGACCCGAGACCTGTTCGTCTTGCACGGCTCCAAGACCGCCTCCGTCGTGGTCAAGGTCAACCGCGCGTTCTCACCCGCGGGGATCCGCGTTAGTGGCACAGCGGCGTACGCCGGCTATGAACTCAGCGACCTCCACAACAAGCTCATTTCGTGGATGCTGCAGGTCAAGGACGCAAGCGCGACGTTCGCCGAGGGTCCGGCAGCGCCGATACCGGCAGGGAAGTACCGACTGACGCTCCTGACAAGCGGCAATGTCACCATCACCGTGCGCGCGGATACCTCTGCGACCAAGCAGACCCTTTCGCCCAGGACAGCCGCGCCCTTTACGTTCGCTACCGCGTCATCGTCGGCCACCCCGGCCGCGATCGCGCGAGCGAACTTTCACGTCCCCACGAAGTTCGCACTCGCCGTCCACATCGCCGCCATCAGCCGAGACACCGACATCGCCGGGTACACGGCGGAATGTGTGACGGTCAGCAATCTGTGTGAGACGGACGGGAACGCCGATCACGGAGCAGTCGAACCTGCACCTGGCGGTCCCGGAAGCACCGACCAAGTCATCGACCAGTTCGATTACAAGCCCGGCTCATTGCCTCCCGGCACAGTCAACGCGATCGTGGAATGCGCTTCCGCGTCCGCGACCCTTAGTGTGTTCTCGGCAATGGTCGTCCTCTACTAGCCGCGGGTGGCCCCCTCGCGACCTTCCCCCGCCACCGCGGCCCGGCCGCGACGTATCGCAGATACCACTGTGTCTGCCTGGTCGTTGGAGTCGTGAGGCTTGATCGCTGAGCTAGTCCGGGTCGAGTGTCGTTAGGGCACTGCTCTGACTCCATGACTTGCTTCTCGATCTGAGAGCTGCTGTGTCTTGGGTTGGGGCTCGCGCGTGTTCCCCCGGGCGCGCGGTTCCGCACGAGGACTGACCGCCGACCGGACGAGCAAACGGGGGCTTGCCCAACACCGGCCGGCGGCACGCTCAGTGTGCGCGCTGATCGGCGTTCCCGCTCCGGTTGTGCACGATCCGCCTGGGCGAGATGCGCGGGACGGTCGAGGCCTTGCGTGGCGGCTGTGTTCGTCCCGCGAGTGGCGCTCAGGGCCTATTCCACCGACGTGATGGTCGTCGCGGGCACGGTCCTGGGTGGGGGAAGACGTACGGGAAACCCTGACCGCGATCGGCGGTGGGCGGGGGGAAGGGTTGGGCGGTCCAACCTCGCGGCTGAGGTTGGCGGCGTGCTGTCTGTGTCGGTCGCCGGGTGGCGGTCTGACGTGCGCTGGTGGTCGCGGTGATTTCGGTGGCGATGCTTGGCGGCGGCGCGGACGCGGCGGCCTACTACTTGGACCCACGTCTTCGACGGTTCCGACCTTCGCCGGCGCACCGACCGGAGACAACTTGTTCTTGGTCAACGGCATCGACTACCGGAATGCGGTACCGATTGCCGGCCTCCCCGTCGCGACCGATTCGAACGGCTGTGCCAACCCGCACCTGTCGGAGTACACGCAAATTGGCAAGGCCGTCGAAAAGTACGTCATCGTCGGCGAGACGCATTCCTACTTCGACGCCAAGGCCGGTTTCAGTTACGGCGGGTCAGCTGACAGCACCATCGAAACCGGCGTCTCGGGTGACTTCAAAGGCTGGGTCGGCGGCGGATTATCGCACATAAAGACAAGCAGCGGCGGTGACGCCATCAGCATCGAGCGCGGCTCATACTACGGCCGTCAGATGCTCATGGGCTTCATCTTCAAGGCCTGGAAGATCAGGTACCAGTGCTACGACAGCGACAAGACCTACTACCGCTACACGGTCGGACCCACGAAGTGCATGTTTGACTGGGCCCAAGGCGCTGACGTCTCGCAGTATGACGGCTACAACCATCCCCAAAATCAGAAGAAGCTCCAGCCCGGAGAAAAGCTCACGATCTACAAGGGGTCCGCGTACCACTACTCGAAGTCGTTCGGCGTCGACGGATTTTGGGGCAGCAGCACGTCCGGTCATTCGACCAATGTCGAGCAGTCCATTACCACCGGAAACAGGAACATGGAGCACGATGTTTGGGGCAACAACAAGCCGATCGAGGATAATCCGAACATCATGTATGCCTATTAGCGCAGTCCTTGCCGCTTGCGCGTACAGCCCGTCGCCGACCTCAGTCCTGGTCGGCGACGGGAACTACACCGCTTCGGTCAACCACTTCAGCGTCCATGAGGTTGCGTGGCTTGGCTTGCCGGTGCTGTCCGTCAAAGGGAAAGCCGCCGTCCGGGTAGTGAGCGTCCGCTTCGCTCACTACCCGGCCGTGGGGCTGTCGGCTCCGACTTTCTACCGCATTGCGTTCACCGGGACCGATCGCTCGTCAATCACGTTGTACGAGGACCGCTATTTCCGCGAGTTCGGCCATTCGGTTTCCGGCTCCTATTTGGGCACGACGCTTCGACCCGGCGACCCGACGGGATACGGGGTCGCCAAGATCATTGTTGAGGAGCCTGGCACCTTCACTGTCAGCGACGTAATCGTTCGTTACGCCGAGCCGGACGGCAGCGAGCGAACGCAGACCTTTCACCTCAGCTACGTCCTCGGAACGACCGGCGGGAAACTTCCCCGGTAGGGAGCACGGCGACGTGGAGCACGACGCACGGGCAGCAGCTGGTCCGATCGATCTCCACTGGCAACCATTCGGCGTGAGCGAGGCGCATACGAAATGCGTCTGCACACGCTGCGCCGTGCACGGCTCGTGGTGATCGACGTTCCCCCGCTGCCGGAGTCCGATCACGTTTCGCAGATACCAATGTGTCTGCGTGGTCTTAGGAGTCGTGAGCCTCGATCGGTGAGCTAGTGCGGGGTCGAGTGCCGTTCGCGCTGTTCTGACTCCGTGGCTTGCTGCCGCGGTTCTCAGCAGCCCTTCGCGAAGACGTAGCACTTGAGCGGGGGTTCGCTGGGCGTCTCCGGTGCACCGACGAGGTTCGCGTCCGGTACGACGATGCTCACGATCGCGGGCGCGAGCATCGCCGGCTGCAGGTAGTTCTGCGGGTTCGCCGGATCGATTCCGGGCTGGTAGACCTCGCTGCACACCGACGTAGGCACGTGCGTGGGGTTGGCCGGGCCGCGGTGCGAGAGCGCGTCCATGACGAGCGCGTACGTCACCGGGTCGACGGTGCCGAGGAAGTTGTGTTCGTACACGTCGGTCGGGCAGATGTCCTGCGTCGCGATGTTTGTAATCATCCCCGCGCCGGTGTGCAGCGACGACGACGCGGTGGCCGCGCTGTCGCTCGGCTTGACCTCTTCATCCGTGTGGGTGAACACGTTCGTGTACGAGATGCCGCGGAAGGTCTCGACGTAGCTGTTCAACGCGGCGATGAACTTCGCCGTCGCGGCCTGCTGCCATGCGGCTGGCACGCAACTCGTCCGGCCCTCGACGCATGAACCGCCGCCCGTGGTGCCGTGGTTGGTCGGTGCCATGCCGATGATGTCGTCGACCATCCGCCGGGTGTCCGGCCAGAACCGCAACGCCCAGCGCATCGACATGCCGCCCTGGCTGTGCCCGAGCACCGCAATCCGCCGACCGGCCATGCGATGCATCGTCCGGATGCCGTAGACGAGATATTCGCCCGCGACCTGAATGTCACCGAGCGTGTGGTACGGCATCGTCAGGTCACACCACGGCCGTTTCTGCGCGGTGAACGCCCGCTCGTAGTTCCACGAGAAGTTCTGCTCCGGCGTAGCGCTGGTCCCGGGGGAGAGTAGGACCGGCTCCAGGTGCCCGTGCCGGAAGTCGCCCACGCAATGCAGGGCGGCCTTGAGATCGGCAGCCGGCACCGAGAGCGCCGGACCCGGCCGGTCGAGCGGCGCGTACGGCGACGTCGTCGCGGTGGCGGCCTGAACCGGAGCGGCCAGCGCGCCGACGGCAAGAAGGGAAAGGAGACGAAGGCGCACGGGAACTAGTTCGGCGCCGGAGAGCGCGGTCCTGCCACGACGATCGCGGCGGCCAGGCCACGCGCGGGCGTCGACGCGAGCGCTCGTAGGGTGCCGTGAATGGACTACTTACGCCTCGGAAACACCGGCTTGCAGGTCTCGCGCGTCTGCCTCGGCTGCATGAGCTACGGCGTACCGAACCGCGGCGCGCATCCGTGGTCGCTGGACGAAGACGACGCGCGGCCGTTCTTCCGGCAGGCGCTCGACGCCGGCATCAACTTCTTCGACACCGCCAACGTCTACTCCGACGGTACGAGCGAAGAGATCACCGGCCGCGCTTTGCTGTCGATGGCCGCGCGCGAGGACCTCGTCATCGCGACGAAGGTGCACGGCCGGATGCGACCCGGGCCGAACGGCGCGGGTTTGTCGCGCAAGGCGATCCTGACCGAAGTCGACGCGAGCCTGCGCCGGCTCGGCACGGACTACATCGACCTCTACCAGATTCACCGCGCCGATCCCAAGGTGCCGTGGGAGGAGACGCTGGAGGCGTTGCACGACTGCGTGCGCGCCGGCAAGGTGCGCTACCTCGGTGCGTCATCGATGCACGCGTGGCAGTTCACCAAGGCGCTCTATCTCGCCGATCGTCACGGCTGGACGCGCTTCGTCAGCATGCAGAACCACTACAACCTGCTCTACCGCGAGGAGGAGCGGGAAATGCTGCCGCTGTGCCGCGCGGAGGGCATCGGCGTCATCCCGTGGAGCCCGCTCGCGCGCGGCCGGCTCGCCCGCTCGTGGGACGAGACGACCGAACGCTCGCAGTCCGACGAGTTCGGCCGGACCTTGTACGACGAGTCCGACCGTGCCGTCGTGGACGCGGTGGGCGAGATCGCGGAGCGGCGTGGGCTGGCGCGCGCGCAGGTGGCGCTCGCGTGGCTGCTTGCCCAGCCGGGCGTGACCGCGCCGATCGTCGGCGCGACGAAACCGCATCACCTGGCCGACGCGGTCGCCGCACTCGACGTACAGCTTGACGACGACGAATTGGCCGCGCTCGCGGCGCCGTACCGCCCGCACGAGATCCGCGGCTTCGTCTGATCGCTGTTCCGCCAGGCGCGCGACATCGTGCGCAAATAGCCGGCCTGACCCGCGCAAACCGCGGCCGTTTGCGCACGATGTCGAGTGGCTGATCCAAAGCGGCGCTGCGCGCGAACACAAGGGCATGACGACACAGACTGCTTCCAGGCTGCGGTGGCCCGCCGCGACCGCGTTGATGGTCGCGGCCGCCGCGCACGTTCCGGTGATTCCCGAGCACCTGCGCGAGGCGCCGTACATGGGCGCGCTGTTCGTCGGCTTCACCGTCGTGGCGGCAGCGCTGGCCGTCGTACTCGTGTCCCGCAGGTCCGTCGCGATGCCGTTCGTCGTCGCGGGAGTGCTGTGCGCCGCCGCGATCGGCGCCTACTGCCTGACCCGGCTCGTCGCGTTCCCGCAGCTCGCGGACGACGTCGGCAACTGGGGCGAAACCGCCGGTGTCGTGTCGATCGTGAGTGAGGCGGCAGTGCTCGCGTTGTCGCTCGTCTACGCGCGTGCCCGCACGAATCGCCGTGCGTCGTATACGCTGTAGTCGTTGGCGGAGCCGCAATGCTCCGTCGAACTCCCGCGAGCGAGCCGCTCGTGAGGTCGCAGAGAAGTGTTCCCGTCGTTGGTGAGCCTCGTGTGTGGCCTGCCTTTTCGACGTATCGGAGCAACCTGCACATGCCTTCCCACGCCCGTCGACGCCCCACGTCGTCAACCCACCGCAAGCCGAAAGCCCACGCTGCAGCCGTCAGCGCCGTAAGCGTGCTCGACCGCATGCTCGATGAGGCTGCGGCTCGGCCGGCACCCGTCGCCACGTCGTTCGCCGCACTCGGCGTTCCCGACGCGTTGACCCGCGCGCTCTCGCGCCGCGGCATCGAGGCGCCGTTCGCCATCCAGACCCGCACGTTGCCGGACGGCCTCGCCGGTCGCGACGTGCTCGGTCGCGCGCAGACCGGATCCGGCAAGACGCTCGCGTTCGGCATCCCGATGCTCGCGCGACTCACCGGTTCGCGCTCTGTCGCCGGCCACCCGCGCGGCCTCGTCCTGGTACCGACCCGCGAGCTCGCGATGCAGGTCGCCGACGAGTTGCGCCCGCTCGCCGACGCGGTCGGCATCCGTACGGTCGCGGTCTTCGGCGGTGCGCCGTACGGCCGGCAGCTCGCCGCGCTCGAACGCGGCATCGACATCGTGGTCGCGACGCCGGGCCGGCTCATCGACCTGATCGACCGCGGCGCGTGCAACCTCTCGCAGGTCGCCGTCGCCGTTCTCGACGAGGCCGACCACATGGCCGACCTCGGCTTCCTGCCCGCGGTCACGCGGCTGCTCAACGACGTCCCGGCCGGCGGCCAGCGGCTGCTGTTCTCCGCGACGCTGGACCGCGGCGTCGACCGGCTGGTCCACGCATACCTCACCGACCCGGCCGTGCACGCGATCTCGCCGGCTGCGGCGCCGGTCGAGTCGATGGACCACCAGGTGTTCCTGCTCGACCACACGGACAAGGTCGCGATCGCCGCGCAGATCGCCGCGCGTCCCGGCCGCACGCTGGTGTTTGTCCGGACGAAGCACGGCGCCGACCGGCTCGCGCGGCAGCTCGGCACGCTCGGCGTCGCCGCCACTGCCATCCACGGCAACCTCTCGCAGAACGCGCGCCAGCGTGCGCTCGCCGACTTCGGTGCCGGCCAGCCGCGGGTGCTCGTCGCGACCGACGTCGCCGCGCGCGGCATTCACGTCGATGACCTCGACCTCGTCGTGCACTTCGATCCGCCGAACGACGCGAAGGACTACCTGCACCGTTCCGGGCGGACCGCGCGGGCCGGCGCGAAGGGCGTCGTACTCAGCCTCGTGCAGCCGCACGAGGAGTCGGACGTCACCCGCCTGCACCGCGCCGCCGGTGTCACCCCGACCGCCGTACGCGTGCGGCCGGGGCACGCCGCGGTCCAGCAGATCGGTGAGTCCGGCGAGCCCATCGTCGTTCGTCCGGTCGCGATTGCGCCGGCGCAACGGTCGCGCCCGCAACGATCCCGTCCCCAGCAGCGCGGTCCGCAACAGCGGCACGGCGGCGCGCGGCCGCGGCGGCGCAGCTCAGCCGCGTAGCCGCGACCCGCGCGGGGGCAGCGGGAAGAAGCCGGACGTACGGCGTACGTACTCGGCGTAGCCGGGCTTCGAGTCGAGCATCATCCGCTCGAGCATCGGCTTGCCCGTCTTCGACGCGACGAAGTACGTCATGACGAGCGGCGACAGGATCGTCACCGCGCCCATCCACTGCTGCGCGGCGACGAGGTAGAGGCCGGTCCACAGACACGCCTCGCCGAAGTAGTTCGGGTGGCGCGTGTATCGCCAGAGGCCGCGGTCCATCACCTGGCCCTTGTTGGCGGGGTCGCGCTTGAACGCCGCGAGCTGCGCGTCGCCGACCGCCTCGAAGCCGAAGCCGACCGCCCACACCACGGCGCCGGCGACGCCGAGCGGACCGATCGCACTGCGCTCGAACATCGCGACCTGCACGGGCAGCGATACGAACCACGCGATGACGCCTTGCAACAGGAAGACGTGCGTGAGGGCGTAGACGTCGCGGCTTCCGGTCGCGCGCGCAAGCATCCGCTCGTAGCGCGGATCCTCGCCGTGGCCGCGGCTGCGGACGAAGATGTACGCCGACAACCGCAGCCCCCACGCGCCGACCAGCGCGAGCACGAGCCACTGCCGCGAGGTGGTGATCCCGTCGTCGGCGCGCGCCCAGACCAACGCCGCTGCGGCGATCGCGACGAAGGCGAGCCCCCATGCGACATCGACCACGTTGTAACGCCTGACCGCGCGCCCGACGAACCACGCCACGACGAACACCGCAACGGCGACGCCGAACGTGACGGCTAGACCCGCGACCACGCCGGCTCCCCGTCCGCACGCGTCGCGGGCATCCCGCTCGCGCCGTTGGCCGGCGTCCGTACGGCGAGGATCTGGTCGACGCCCATGCGGTTGTGCTCGAAGGCGAGGATGCTGCCGACGAGGTACAGCCGCCACACCCGCGCCTGCTCCATCCCTACCAGCGCAACCACCTCATCGAACCGTCGCTCGAAGGTGTCGAGCCACGCGGTGATCGTGCGCGCGTAGTGCTCGCGCAGTGCGTGCACGTCGCGCACCTCGAACCCAGCCGTCTCGACCAGCGCCAGTGTCTCGTGCAGCGGCCGCATGTGCATGTCCGGCGCGATGTAACGCTCGATGAACGGGCCGCCGCCGGGATGACGGCGACCGCGCGACATCTGCTGGATCAGCACCCGCCCGCCCGGCGCCGTCAACCGGAACAACCGGTCGAGGAACGCGGGATAGTTCCGCTTGCCGACGTGCTCGCCCATCTCGATCGCGGTGACGGCGTCGTACGGCGCATCGGTCGGGATGTCGCGGTAGTCCTGCAACCGCAGCTCGACGAGGTCCGCGACGCCTTCGCGCGCGAGGCGCTCGCGACCGAACGCGAGCTGCTCCGCGGACAAGGTCACGCCGGTCACCGTCGCGCCGTAGTGCTGCGCGGCGTGGACGGCGAGCGCACTCCAGCCGCAGCCGACGTCGAGCAGCCGCATCCCGGGATGCAGGTCGAGCTTGCGGCAGATCAGATCCAGCTTGTCGCGCTGCGCGTCGCTGACCGTGTAACCATCGCTTGCGTCGCCGGTCCAGTAGCCGCACGAGTAGGCCATGTGTTCGTCCAGCAGCAGTGCGTAGAGCGCGTTCGACAGGTCGTAGTGGTGGGCGATGACCTGCGCGTCGCGCCGCCGGCTGTGCAGGCGACCACGGGGGCGGGCCTCCGAACGTGGTCGGCTCGGCGGCGGGGCAAGGCCGCCGAGCCGAGTCATCGTGCGCGTCGCGGCGAGCCACGACGCGGGCGTGAGGCGGCGCGAGCCGGTGCCATCGGCTGACAGCGCCCAGACCCGGCGGAGCGCGTCGCCGAGGTCGCCGTCGACATCGAGCTCGCCGATGACGTACGCGCGGGCGAGGCCGAGCTCGCCCGGCGCCCACATGAGGCGGCGCAGCGCCGTACGCGACGTCAACACGACGACGGGCGCGCCGGCCGGTCCGGCTTCGCTGCCGTCCCACCCGCGAACGCGCAGCGGAAGTCGTTGTCCCGCAACGCGTTCGGCGAGTGCGGCGATGCTGTCAGCGATGGTCGTCATCGGGGAACCACCTTCAATCCGCGCGCCCACAGGGCGACGCCTTGCCGGCGGATGAGCGCGGATGTCCGCAGCGGCGTCAACGGGTAGCGCATCGCGAGCCGGCTCAGTGTGCGCGCGTTGACCGGAAGCCGCCGGGCCGTCAACGTCGCGACAAACGGCTCGTCGCCGCCGCGCAGCAGCCGCACGGTGACGGCGAGCCGCGGGCCCGGCGTGCTGACCCGGATCTCGTAGCGACCGTCGACCGGGTAGAACGGCGACACGTACATCGCCTTCTCGACCGTCTCGTCACCGTGCGGCAGGACGTACGCGTGCCGGCCGCCGTACGTGTTGTGCACCTCGGCGACGACCGCGACCGGCTCGGCGCTGCCCGAGCGGTAGCACCAGTGCACGCTGATCGGGTTGAAGGCGTAGCCGAAGCTGCGCGCGTGCGCGAGCGTCACGATCCGGTCCGCGGCCAGTCCGTGCTCGGCGAGCGCCGCGCGCACGTCGATTTGGTCGCCGTCATCGAAGCGGGCGAGCAGTCGCGCCGGCCCGCGCAGCACCGGCGGGTGATCCGCGTCGTACAGCCAGTACGACGTGCGGTAGCGGAACCGGTTGGCCAACGGCGCGCGCCGGCTGTGCGTCACGGTCGCCTCGTACAGCGCCGGCGTCACGACGTCGCTCACCACTCGACTCCGAAGCTCGCCGCCGCGGCGGCGCCGGATCGGCAGCCGTCCTCGTGGAAGCCCCAGCCGTGGTACGCGCCGGCGTACGCGGTCCGCCCGTCGTTCAGGTCGGGGAGAAGCCGTTGCGCCGCAACGGATTCGGGGGTGTAGATCGGGTGCTCGTAGCGGATCCGCGCGACCACGCGGTCGGGGTCGATCCGCTCGGTCGCGTTCAGCGTCACGACGTGCGGCGTCGCCGTCGGCAACGACTGGAGCCGGTTCATGTCGTACGAGACGAGCACGCGGTCGGTGTCCGCGTCGCACGCGGGCAGCAGGTAGTTCCAGGACGCGCGGGCGCGGCGCGCGGTCGGCAGCAGCCGCGGATCGGTGTGCAGCACGGTGTCGTTGCTGCTGTAAGGGAAGGCGCCGAGGGCGCGCCGTTCGGCATCGCTCGGATCGGCGAGCAGCGACAGTGCGGTGTCGGCGTGCGTGGCGACGACGATCCGGTCGAACTCGTGCACCTGGTCCGCGTCGTCCCGGACTCGGACCAGACCCTCGCCGCGCGAAATCGCGCGGACCGGGGTCGCGACGTGCACGGCGGTCAGGTGCTTCACCGCGCGCTCGACGTACGTCCGCGAACCTCCGACGACGCTGCGCCACGGCGGGCTGCCGAACACCGTCAGCATCCCGTGGTTGGCGAGGAACGTGAAGAGGTAGCGCGCCGGGTAGCGCAGCGCGACGCCGGGCGCCGCCGACCAGACCGCGGACACCACCGGGACCATGAAGTGCGCGACGAAGTAGCGCGAGTAGCCGCCGACGGCGAGGAAGTCGCGCAACGTCAGGTCGTCGCTGCCCAGCTCCATCACCCGGCGTGCGTGCCGGTGGAACCGCTTCACCTCGACCAGCATCCGCAGGAACGCCGGGTTGTACGCGGACCTGCCCTGCGCGAACAGCCCGCCCGCGCCGCGGGCCCCGGCGTATTCCAGGCCGCAGCCCTCGCAGCGCACCGACATGCTCATGTCGGCCGGCTGCGTCTCGACGCCGAGCTCGGCGAACAGCCGGAGCAGGTGCGGGTACGTGCGGGCGTTGTGCACGATGAAGCCGCTGTCGACGGGGACGGCGCCGGCGTCGTCGGTGACGACGTCGTGCGTGTGCGCGTGCCCGCCGAGCCGGTCGTCGGCCTCGAACAAGTGGACGTCGTAGCGCCGTTGGAGCAGGTAGGCGGCGGTCAGACCGGACACTCCGGCCCCGATGACGGCGACACGTTCTCTGGGCACGTATGTGCTTCGCTCGCGGGATCGGATTGGATCACCTCGACGGGCGAGAAGATCGCAGTGATCCAGAACGTGACGGCGGGCGAATAGACAAACGTGACCGATCACCCGAGCTCGGCCTCGGCCCTCGAAGACGCGACCTTGCTCCGTCGCGTCGCCCGCGGCGACGAAGCGGCCCTCGAGGCCGTGTATCAGCGCTACGGCGGCGCCTGCTTCCGGCTCGCCCGGCGGATCCTCGACGAGCCGCACCTCGCCGAAGACGTCGTCCAGCAGGTCTTTCTCGCGCTCTGGCAGGGCAGCGGCTACGACCCGGCGCGCGGCGCGGTCAGCACGTGGCTGCTCTCGATCACCCACCACAAATCGGTCGACATGCTGCGCCGCGAGAGCGGGCGCCGCAAGCGCCTCGCGGGCGACCAGGAGCTGATCGAGCGGCAGGCTGCGGGACCGGGGCCGGCCGACGAGGCATGGGCGACGCTGCGCGCGGAGCGCACGCGCGACGCGTTGCGCGGCCTGAGCGCCGAGCACCGCGAAGTGTTGCTGCTCGCCTACTACGGCGGCTACACGCAGCGCGAGATCGCGGAGATGACCGGGCTGCCGCTCGGCACGGTCAAGAGCCGGACGCTGCACGCGATGAAGCGGTTGCGCGCACGCCTGAGCGGTGAGCTCGGCGACGACGAAGGGCCGGAGTCATGACCGAATCCCACGAGCAATGGGACGAGCTCGCCGCCGCGTACGCGCTGCACGCACTCGAACGGGACGAGGAGCTGCGGCTGCTCGCGCACGTCGACACGTGTACGGCGTGCCGTGACCGGCTTGACGAATACACCCTCGTCGCCGCGCAGCTCGGCTCGCTGCCCGACGACGACGTGGCGCCGCCGGCATGGGCGGACATCCGTCCACTCCAGCTACCGCCGGCCGCGCCGGCGCCGGCGCGGGTCATCCCGTTCCGCCGCCGTACCGTCGCTGTACGAGCACTCGCCGCCGCGGCCGCGGTCGTCGTCGCCGCGGGCGTCGTCGTCGGATGGCAGCTCGGCCGGTCCGGGCCTTCGTCGGCCACGGCAGCGCTCACGGCGTGCCGGCACCAGGTCGGCTGCCGGGTCATCGAGCTTCGCGGGCAGGGCCGCAACAGCGCGGATCTGCTCGTCGTCAACGGCACCGCGAGCCTCGTGCCACTCGCGATGGCGGCGCCGCCGAGTGGACGGATGTACGTGCTCTGGCAGCTGCCGCGCGACGGCAGCCCGATCCCCGTCGCCTCGATGCGCGACGTGGCGCACCAGACGCCGAACGTCACGCTCCCGGCCGGGTACGCCGACACCGCCGCGTTCGCCGTCAGCCTCGAGATCGCCGGCGAGATGCCGTCGCGGCCGAGCCGCGTTCTTGCCGTGGGTGCCGCGCCGAACTGATCACAAGTGATCCGGATTTCCCTTTGTTTCGAACGTGGAAGTGACCGTCCATAACAGGAAAGGGACTTCCATGAAGGCAACGAACACGGCCGTCAAGGCGGCCGTCGGAATCGTCGCGGTAGCGCTCTCGGTGAGCGCCTGCAACGGTTCCTCGTCCAGCAGCACGAACGCCAAGGACTCGATGAGCTCGACGTCGTCGCCGTCCGCGTCGGCGTCGGCCTCCACTGACGCGACCGCGACCGCCGCCGCGACGTTGCGCTCCGGACTCGACCTGCTGTTCCGCGAGCACGTCGACCTGACCGGCTTCGCCGTGCAGACCGCCGTCGCCGACGGCATCGGCTCGGCCAACACGACGCAGGCGCTGGCCGCACTCGACGCCAACACGGTGGCGCTGGGCGACGCAATCGGCTCGGTGTACGGCACGGACGCGCGCACCGCGTTCCTGAAGATGTGGCGCGCGCACATCGGCTTCTTCGTGTCGTACACGAAGGGGCTCGCGACGAAGAACAGCGCGATGGTCTCGACCGCGCAGGCCAATCTCGCCGGCTACAAGCGCGACTTCGCCGCGTTCCTCGGCGGCGCCACGCAGATTCCCGCCGCCGCGATCGCGACCGAGCTGCAGGGCCACATCCAGACGCTCGAAGCCGCGATCCAGTCCATCGTCGCGAAGAAGCCCGACGCCGCGGCGAACCTCGCCATGGCCGCCATGCACATGGACGGCACCGCCGCCGCGCTGGCGAGCGGGATCGCCAAGGAGAAGAACCTCGCGGGCAACCCGGCCGGTGACGCGTCCGGCCTTCGCGCCGCGCTGACCGGCCTGCTCGTCCAGCACGTCGCGCAGACCGGTGCCGTCGTGCAGACCGCGGTCGCGACCGGTCTCACGTCGCCGCAGACCGCCGGTGCGGTGAAGGCTCTCGACGGCAACACGGTCGATCTCGCCGACGCCATCGGCTCGGTGTACGGCGCCAGTGCGCGTACGGCGTTCCTCACGATGTGGCGCGCGCACATCGGCTTCTTCGTCGACTACACGAAGGGGCTCGCGACGAAGAACAGCGCCATGGTCTCGGCCGCGCAGGCCAAGCTCGCGGGCTACCAGCGCGACTTCGCCAACTTCCTCGGTACGGCGACCGGCTTGCCGGCCGACGCGGTCGCGGCGGACCTGCAAGGCCACATCACGACGCTCGAAGACGCCATCCAGGCGATCGTGAGCAAGTCGCCGGACGCGGCCGCGAAGATCTCCATGGCCGAGACGCACATGGCCGGCACCGCGGCGGTTCTCGCCAAGGCGATCGCGGCGCAGAAGAACCTCGGTTAGAAGAGACATGCGCCACCACGCCATCCCGCTCGCACTCCTGGTCGCCGTACCGCTGGCGACCAGCGGGTGCGGCAACTCCACCGGATCCGAGGCCGCCGCGTCCCACGCGGCGGCCTCGGCCCGCGGCACCGCGACGCCGGCCGCGGACGGAGTGCAGGAGGTCGTGATCGACACGACCGATGCCTTCCGGTTTGCCCCGGCGACCATCGCGGCGCGTGTCGGCCGGCTGCGGATCGTGCTCGTCGACGACGGGAACTACCCGCACAACATCTCGTTCCCGTCGCTGCACAAGACCTCGGCGACCGTGAGCGGGACACCGAGCGAGCAGAAGAAGGTGTTCACGGTCACGTTCGACCAACCCGGCACCTACGACTTCGTCTGCACGTACCACTCGTCGGCCGGCATGAAGGGCCGCGTCGTCGTCTCGTAACGCAGCGGCTACGTCAGTGGGCGACCCGGGTAGGGGAGCGTCCCCTTCGGCACAGCGGTGTCGAGGTGGCGGCGCAGGCCGGTGTCGCCCATGACGTAGCCCCAGTTGATCAGCTTCTCCTGCGTCTCGTCGTCGAGGTCCGCGAGCCGCGTCGACAGCGCCGCGATCTCGAGGGTAAGCGCCGGATCGGCGGGCATCGGGTCGGTGAGCTGGTAGTCGGCGACGTTGCTGCGAATGCCGAGATAGACACCGTCGCGGTCGCCGCGCGAGAGCCCGTCGATGACCTGCCGCTTGCGCAGCGAGCGCACTTGGTTGTCGATGACGTGCAGCACGCGCAGCATGTGCTGGCCCCAGTCGGCCGGCGGCTTGGCCTCTGCCGCGAGGTGACCGCCGGCGTCACTGACGAGCACCGTGCGGCACGTCTTCCACGCGGTCTCCAGGCCGAGGTTGTCGTACACGCCGCCGTCGGACAGCCGCAGCTCGCCGCGGTAGTCCGGCGTCGCGAGATCGTTGCCGTCGTCGGTCGACCACTGCGCGCGGGACAGGTCCACGTGGTACGGCGAGAGGAACGGCGGGAACGCGGACGAGCACGCCACCGCGGTCGCGAGCGGGATGTCCGGCGAGTGGATGCGTCCGACGCGCCAGTCGGCGGCGTACAGCTTGGAGAAACGGAACAGCTCACCGGACGCGAGGTTCGTCGAGTTGATGACGAAGCGCGGCCGGTCGGGGATGTCCTGCAGCGTCTTGTCGCCGAACAGATGCTTCCGGTACGCCGACGCGACGTGGTCGCCGATGGAAGACAGCGGCTCGAACAACCCGATGAGGACGCTCGGCACGTCGATGGTGTGTTTTGCCAACGCCCGCAAGGGTTTCACCACGACATCGGCGAAGTTGCCGGCGACGCCGGAGCTCGCGTCAAAGTCGAGCGAGTCCCAGTGGAGGGCGAGCACGCCCGCGGTGATCGAGCCGCCGGACACGCTCGAGACGCGGTCGAGCTTCGGCAGCCAGCCGGCCTCGTTGAGCCGCATCAGTACGCCGACGTGGAACAGCATCGCGCGATAGCCGCCGCCGGAGAGGCACAGTGCGGTGCCGTCCGGCGGCGGTGTCGCGGAGTCGGTCGGCAGCAGCCGGACAGGTGCGGCGAGCTCGTCGTGGACATCGCGGAGATCGGCCATGGTCGCCCTCGTTCTCGCTCGTCGGTCAGTCTGCCCGGATGCTACCGATCGGTACGCGGGCTACTTCTTCTGCTCCTTCGTGACTCCGATGACCGACGGCCGTGGCGGCAGCGTGGTCGGGATCCCGACCGGCGGCATCGGGTACGGCTCCGCGGTCGTGACCGGCTTCTGCTCGAGGTGCTTCGCGATGCCCATCGGGTCGCCGCCGGCGGGCTCGCCCATCTGCGTGGGCATCGGCATCGGGTGCTTGCCGCCCTTCATCATCGGCATCGACGGCGTCATGGGCGCGGCGGTCACGTCCGCCCCGACGTGCACCTCGAACGACGTGATCGTCTTCGCGAGCGAGTTCTCGCCGCCGTGCGCGGCCTGCGTGGCGAACGCACCGCGGTCGTTCTGGATCGCGTGTACGACCTTGATGTCGCCCGCGGGCAGCCCGGCGACCGGAGCCGCCGGCACGAACTCGCCGCCGACCGGCGTAGCCGTCACGTCCGGGCCGATGTCGCCGAAGCGCGGGATCGATGCGACGTACCCGCTCCCCGTGGAGATGACGGCGTGCCCCTTGCCGTCGTCTTTCTGGGGGAGGACGTAGACGTCGACGGTCGTGCCGGGCGGGCCGAACAGCATCGCCGACTGCGTGTTGTCCTCGAGCTTCAGTGCATCGAGGCCACCCTTGTTGATGATGTACACGTTCTCCGGCCCGTCGAGCTCACGGGTGCCCTGCACGGTGCAGTACGTGTGCGGGTCGGCACCGCCCTTCACGATCAGCGCGCCGACCGAGGTGACGAGCTGCCGGAGGCCCTGTGCGTAGGCGAGCAGGTTCTTCGCCGCGGCCGGCAGCGCGTCGACGTTGGGCAGGTGGAAGAGCTGGTCGAGCCCGGACGGCTGGTTGTTGAGCAGGCTGCCGAACGAGACCGGAGTGCCGCCGAGCAGGCCGTTCGCGAGCTGGCCGAACGCGCTGTTGGTCAGCAGGTCCGCGCCGCCGTTGAGGTTGGTGAAGGGGCCGAGCGTGCCGTCCGCGAGCTGCTGGGCCGTCGGCAGCGCAATGTAGACCGCCGAGTCGTCCTGGCCGGGGCCGGCCGGCCACGCGTGGTTCTCCAGGAACGTGTTGGAGGCGAACTCCGGCCCGCGCCACAACGCGAACAGCGGCACGATCGGCAGCTTCGGCACGTTGATCGGGCCGGCCGTCAGCGTCACCGGGACGTCCGGGTGGCCGGCGGCAGTGAACGTGATGATCGCGTGCAGGTAGCGGGTGTCGTCGCCCGCGTTCACCGCCGGATCGCCGGATGCGGTGTACGTCGACAGGGGCAGCGGCCGGATGACGGCCTGCACACCGGAGTCGCCGAGGGTGCCGGTGTCGATCAGCGCCGGGTCGCCGTCGCCGGTTGCCGGCGGGGTCGGCTCGGGGGAGACGAGCCAGCGCACCTGCAGCCGCGCATTGACCGGCGTACCGGTGCCCGTCGGCGAGGGGACCGGCAGCAGCGTCGAGATCGCGTCGAGCACCTGGTCGGTCGACGGCAGCGGCGCGCCGGCGGCCACCTGCACGACCTGCGCGAGGATCGGCGTCAGCGGCGCGTTGCTGGTCCCGGCTCCGAGCGGCAGGTGCAGGTGCAGGGTCGACGCCAGCGCGTTGACCGCAGCCTGCCACGGGTCGGACGGTGGCGGCGTCGAACCTTCGGGCGAGATCGTGATCGAACCGCTGTGGCCCTTGACGCCGGAGACGCCGCTGCTCACGGTCAGCTGCCACGGGCCCGGCGCGACGAACGCCGCCTGGCAGGTGATCTGCGTGGAGGTCCAGCCGCCGGGCGCGATCACCGCGGGCGTGCTGACGCCGTTCGCGGTCACCGTGACCGAGCCCTGGACGGTGCCGAAGGTGGTCCCGTCGATCGCGGTGATACGCACGTCCTGCGGGGTCGCCGCGGGTGCCGCGACGTCGTCGGCCGTCGCCATGCCGACCCGTGCGGTGAAGGCCAGCGTGCCGACCGGTCCGGTCGTCGGCGCCACGGTGACGCTGCCGCTGTCGGCGTTGACCATCGGTACGCCGTCGCTGACCGTGATCTGCCACGGACCGGGCGCCGGGAACGCCGCCTGGCAGGTGATCTGGCCGGCCGTCCATCCGCCGGCCGCGACGACGGCGGGGGTGCTGACGCCGTTCGCGGTGACGGTCACCGTGCCGGGGACCATGCCGAAGGTCGTGCCGTTGATCGCGGTGAGCTGGACGTTCTGCGGGCTCGCAGAGGGGGCCGCGAGGTTGTCGTGCGTTTCGGTGCCGATGCGCGCGTTGAACTGGATGGTCATGGCTGCCTCGATTTCAATGGACGGAGCCACGAATGTGGCAATCGCGACAAGTCGTGTCGAACCCCGACGTGGTGTTCTGTCGCGGATCCGACTCAGGAGCGTCGCGCCGCGGCGCGTCGTACCGGCCGACGTCGGCGGGGTGCGCGCGGCGCGGTGCCCGGGATATCGCGGCGGCAACCGGGAGAATGCGGGCGACCGAGGGAAAGGTAGTGCCGCGTGTCGTCGCAGACGCCGACCGACCAGATCGCCACGACGCGGGTGTATCGCGACGGCCGGCTGGTGCTGGAGAACTTCCCGGTGGTCGACGTGTCCGACTACCTCGAACAGGCCGGGACGACGGTCTGGGTCGACCTGTGCGCACCGCAGGCGGCCGACCTCGCGCTGGTCGCCGAGGAGCTCGGGCTGCACGAGCTGGCGATCGAGGACGCGGTGGACCGGCGGCAACGGCCGAAGCTCGACCGGTACGCGAGCCACGAGTTCCTGAACATGTACGCCGTCCGGCTCGACGTCCAGACCGGCGAGCTCGGGCTTTCGGAGCTGGCCGCGTTCATCACGCCGCGGGCACTTGTCACGGTCCGCAAGGACGACAACTTTGACATGGCCGGGGTGGTGGCCCGGTGGGACGGTTCGCCCGACCTGGCCGGAAACGGTGTGGGCTTCCTGCTCTACGGGCTGATCGATGACGTGGTCGACGGGCACTTCGAGGCGGTGTCGAGCCTCGACGACGAGATCGAGAAGCTCGAGGACCTGCTCTTCGACGACACGCCGCATGACGCGGATGTGCAGCGGCGCAGCTTCGAGCTGCGCAAGAGCCTCGTCACGTTGCGCCGGGTCGTGCTGCCGATGCGCGAGGTGGTCAACAGCCTCATGCGGCGCGACATGGTCGTCGTCGCCGAGCCGATGCTCCCGTACTTCCAGGACGTCTACGACCACGTCCTGCGCGCGACCGAGTGGACCGAGTCGCTGCGCGATCTGGTGACGACGATCCTCGAGACGAACCTGACCATCCAGGGCAACCGGCTGAACATCATCACCAAGCAGGTCACGAGCTGGGCGGCGATCATCGCGGTGCCCACCGCCATCACCGGCTTCTACGGGCAGAACGTGCCGTACCCCGGGTTCAACACGCACGCCGGCTTCATCACGTCGACGGTGCTGATCGTCGTGCTCTCGCTCCTGCTCTACGTCGCCTTCCGGCGCAAGGACTGGTTGTAGCGACGATTGCCGCGTGCCGCGTGCCGCGTGGCGGCGCGCGGCTGACCCGGCGGGCATGGCACGGTACGGGGCATGTCGACGCTTTTTGACTACGTCCCGCACCCGCACACCGAGAGCCGGAAGGTGACCGGCCCGCCCAAGATCGCGGCCGCCGCGGAGAAGCTGCACGGCTCCGGCCTGTTCGGCAGGCTGAACGCGAAGCTCGGCCTGCGGATCACGGTGATCGTCGGCACGATGTGGTGCGCGTACCTGTTCACCATCCTCGCCCTGGTCAGCGCGCCGTCCGCCTTCAGCAGCGGCAACATGCTGATCATCGTGAGCTGGATTGCGCAGACGTTCCTGCAACTCGTCCTGCTGCCGATCATCATGGTCGGCCAGAACGTGCAGAGCGCCGCCGCCGACGCCCGCTCCCAGGCGACGTACGACGACGCCGCCGCGGTCCTCGAAGAGGCGAAGCAGATCCAGGCGCACCTCGCCGCGCAGGACGCCGCGATCGAGCGCATCCTCGCCAGCGTCGCCGCCGAGTCCGGGCCGCGCGCGGCCGCCACCGCGCCGCGCAAGTCCGCGGCCGCGGCCGCCCCGCGGAAGGCCGCTCCCGGCGCGCCCCGCAAGACGGCCGGCGCGGCCGCACCGCGCAAGGCGGCGCCGCGCACGACCGCCCGCGGGGCCAGCACCGGCGGGGGAGGCCGGCCCCGCAAGACGACCTGACCGTCAGAAGGCGGCGACCCCCTTGGGGGTGCCCCACCCGGTCGGGCCGTCCCAACCGCGCCGGGCGGTGCACCAGCGTGGCGTCGGGCACGAGCCGTTGCTGCCGCTGGTCACGTCGTTGACGCCGCCGGCGTGGTGCTTCCACACATAGGAGCCGTCGGCGACCTGCGACGTGTTGCCGGCGAGCGCGTAGACCGCGGCGATGATCGGCGCGGAGACGCTGGTGCCGCCGAACGTCAGCCAGCCGCCGGTGCCCTCGAAGGCATAGCTGTCGTAGACCGCCACCCCGGTGGCCGGGTCGGCCACGGCCGCGATGTCAGAGACTGCCCGCCGCGCGCACCCCGTCGTCGCGGAGCTTTGGTACGTCGCGGTGTTCGACCCGGAGCAACCGCTGCCGGCACCGGACCACGCGGTCTCCTGCCAGCCCCGTTTCGTGTGCGCGCGGCGCAGGCTGGTGCCGCCGACCGCCGTCACCCACCGCGAGGACGCCGGGTAGGAGACGCCGTACCCGCTGTCGCCGCTCGACGCGGTCACCGCGACGCCGGGGTGGTGGTAATAGCGGCCGTAGGTCGAGTCCGACGCGTCGGCGCCGCCGTAGGAGTTGCTGATCGCGACGGCGCCGAGCCGTGCGGCCGTGCCGACCGCGATGCCGAGATTGGCCTGAGAGGCAGACGACGCCTCCACGAGCAGCACGTGGCACCGCGGGCAGACCGCCGAGACCATGTCGAGGTCGAGCGAGATCTCCTGCGACCAGCCCGGATCCGCAGCGGGCAGCCGGCCGGTGCCGGACTGGCCGACCTTGCGGAAGCAGCCGTTCGCGGTCGTGCAGGCCGGCAACTTGAACTGCGCGCGGTAGACCCCGAGGTCTCGCTCGGCGGTCGGGTCGTCGTACGCGTCGACGATGGCGACCGTCCGGCCGGTGCCGCGGGTCGTCGGCAGCGCGTAGGCAGAGCGGAGATCGGCCGGGACCAGCCCGACCGGTGCGGCGGCGTGCCGGACCCGGCCGCCGACGCGGGTGTCGACGCGGATGGCGAGGCAGGCCACCCGGCCGTGCGGCGGGCGTTTGCAGACCGGCACCTGCGTGGTGCTCGTCGTCGCGCCGGCCGGCCAGGCGGGCAGCAGCGCGAACATCGCGAGCAGGGCGAGTAGACGGCGGAACAGCACGGACGGACCTCCCGGGTGGGGCGGGAACAAGTACCCGCCGACCTTGCCAGCGCCAACACCCCTACGCCGCAACCCGGAACCGACCTGGGGACGCTGCGGCAGCTACCCCCGGACTGTGGACATCCGGAGGAACAGCGTCCCGTCGTCCTCGAGCACGTGGCCGATCCGCAGCGGTACCGGGGGGACCAGCGGCAGGCCCGCGATCAGCCGGTCGCCGGCCCCGCCGGCCAGCAGCGGCGCGATGCTCAGACACAGGTCGTCGAGCGAGCCGGAAGCGACGACGTCACCGAGCAGGTGCGGCCCGCCTTCGCACAGCACCCGCGAGAGCCCGGCGTCGGCGAGCAGCGACAACGCCGTCGGGATGTCGACCGAATGCTCGCCCGCGTCGACCACGTGCGCGACCTCCGCCAAGGCGGCCCGCCGGTCACCGGGCGCGCTCGCGACGGTGAGCACCCATGGCCGCACCGACGTGTCGGTGAACAGCCGCGCCGCCGGGTCGAGGTCGAGCGAACGCGACACCACCGCGACCGGAGGCGGCTCGCCTCCGTCGTACGACCGCGCCCCGCCGTAGTTCTCCCGGCGCGCGGTGGTCGCGCCGACGAGGACGACGTCGCAGAGCGAGCGCAGCAGGTGGAACAAGTCGCGGTCGGCCTGGTTGGACAGCCCCGCCGAGGCTCCGTCGACCGTGGTCGCGCCGTCGGTGCTGACGACGAAGTTGGCCCGCACGTGCCGGCCCGGCGGCGGCGCATAGAGGGCGGAGAGGGCGGCGAGGTCGACCTCACCGCCCTCGACCGGGAACAGCCGGCGCACGAATCGTCAGCCGGGGAGGTGCAGGTGCATCCCGACCTGGATCAGGTCCGGGTTCTTGCCGATGAGCGTGCGGTTCGCGCGGTACAGCGCCCGCCAGCCGCCGGTGACGTGGTGCTTCGTCGCGATGGCCGATAGCGAGTCGCCGCGGCGGACGACGTAGATGCCCTTGGCCGACGCGGACTTCTTGGCGTGCAGGGCCTTGCGCGTCGCGCTGCGGCTGGCCCGCGACAGGTCCTTGCCGATCGCCGGGCCGCGGTGATGCGAGCACACCGGCCAGGCGCCCCAGCCCTGGCGGGCGAGCACCCGCTCGGCCACGGTGATCTGCTCGGCCTTCGTGGCGAGGTCGGCACGCGACGCGTACTGCGTGCCGTTGAAGCTGATCCACGTCCGCTCGGCGAACTGCAGGCCGCCGTAGTAGCCGTTGCCGGTGTTGATGTGCCAGTTGCCGCCGGACTCGCACTGCGCGACGTTGTCCCACTGGCTCTCGGTTGCCGCCGCCGCGGTGCCGGTCAGGACCGGCGCGAGGCCGACGACCGGCAGCGCCAGCGCGGTCGCGCCGGCGGTGGTGCGGGTGACGATCTGGCTCGTGTTGCTGGGGGCACGGTGACGGCCCTGATAGCGCGCTGCGCGCATGCGTACGTTCCCTTCGTACGCGCCTACGAGGTGAGCTGACGGGTTCGGGCCGAAGGGTTGGCCCGGCCGACGCGAGTCGGCTTCACCCCTGTCTCCGGGATGGGGTCCGGGAGGACGAGTGGGTCCCCCGCTCCTGTCGAACGGGTCGTTGCCGCCGCCGGGATGACAGGACTCGGCGCGTCCCGGCAGGGTCCGGGTGGGCCCCGGACGTCACGAAAGCATAACGGAGCGTCCGGCCGCGGTCACCCGAGGGTGACGATCGCGACCGTCTCGGCAGGCAGTTCAAGCTCCTCGCCGTACGAACGTACGTCTTGCGAGGCGAGCAGGATGTCGGCGACCGCGACGCCCTCGCCGAGCGCCTCTCCGAGCGGGACGCGGCGCGGCTCGGCGGCGAGGTTGACGACGACCGCGATGCCGCCGCGGCGTACGACCAGCCACTGCTCGCCCTCGTCGCAAGCCGTACGTACGGTCGGCAGCCAGGGGTCGGTCAGCTCCGGCCGGCTCGTGCGCAACGCGATCAGCCGCCGGTGCCAGTCGAGCAGGTCGCGGTGGTCGTCCTTGTCGACCTCGGCCCAGTCGAGGATCGAGCGCTCGTAGGTCGCCGGATCCTGCGGGTCGGGGATCTCGTCGGCGGTCCAGCCGTGCGACCCGAACTCGCGCCGACGTCCCTCCCGCACCGCCTCGCCGGTGTTCGGATCGGTGAACGACGTGAAGAACTGCCACGGCGTCGTCGCGCCCCACTCCTCGCCCATGAACAGCATCGGCATGTAAGGCGAGCACATCAGCAGCGCCGCGCCGATCCGCAGCCGGCCGGGGGAGACGTACGACGACATGCGGTCGCCGGTTGCGCGGTTGCCGACCTGGTCGTGGTTGTGCAGGTAGGTGACGAAGCGGGTCGCGGGCACGGTGTCGCGATCGAGCGGCCGGCCGTGCGTGCGGCCGCGGAACGTCGACCAGGTGCCGGCGTGGTGGTACGGCGACTCCATCGCCTTCGCCAATGTTTCCAACGATCCGAAGTCGCAGTAGTAGCCCTGGCGCTCGTCGGCGAGCAACGCGTGCAGCGCGTGGTGCGGGTCGTCGGCCCACTGCGCGGTGAGGCCGTAGCCACCGGCCTCCCGCGCCGTCACGAGCCGCGGGTCGTTGAGGTCGGACTCGGCGACGAGGAACAGCGGCCGGCCGTCCTGCGCGGCCAGTGCGTCGACGTCGCGGGACATCTCTTCGAGCAGGTGCACCGCGCGGGTGTCCACGATCGCGTGCACGGCGTCGAGCCGGAGCCCGTCGACGTGGAAGTCGCGCAGCCACATCAGCGCGTTGTCGACCGCCCACCGTCGTACGTCGTCGGAGCCGCGGCCGGAGTAGTTGATCGCCGGACCCCACGGGGTCGAGTAGTGCTCGTTGAAGTACGGCCCGAACTCGCCGAGATAGTTGCCGACCGGGCCGACGTGGTTGTAGACGACATCGAGCACGACGCCGAGGTTGCGCTGGTGGCACGCGTCCACGAACCGCTTGAACCCGTCGGGGCCGCCGTACGGCTCGTGCACGGCGTAGAGCGCGACGCCGTCGTAGCCCCAGCCGTGCCGGCCGTCGTACGCCGCGACCGGCAGGATCTCGACGGCGTCGATGCCGAGGTCGGTCAGGTGGTCGAGGTGCTCGATCGCGGCGTCGAGCGTGCCGCCGGGCGTGAACGTGCCGATGTGCAGTTCGTAGAGCACGCTGCCGGCGAGCTGTACGCCGCGCCAGTCCTGGTCGTGCCACGTGAAGTTGGCGTGGTCGTAGGCGCGGCCGGGCTCGTGCACGCCCTCCGGCAGCCACACCGCTCGCGGGTCCGGTCGCGCTGGGCCGCCGTCGAGCCGGAACGCGTAACGGTCGCCGTGATCGAGCGCGACGTCGTCCGGCGTGTCCCACCAGCCGCGGTCGTCGCTCTTGGTCATCGGCACCCGCCGGTCGCCGAGGTCGAGACTGACCTCGTCCGGCTTCGGCGCCCAGACCCGCGGCCGGATCACGCGCCGCCGTCCTTGACCAGCAACGCGACCGGAAGCGTCGAGAGCAGCGCGTCGACATCGCCCTCGGCTTGGCGGTCGGTGAGCAGGTCGTGCCACTGACCGGGCGGCAGCGCGAGCGCGCGCTTGTGCCCGCCGTTGTTGCGCAGGCCGACGGGGAGCCGGGTCGCGACGGTCACGATCTCGTCGTCGCCGCGCACGAACGCGACCGCATGCTCGCCCGCATCGAGCGATCGGTAACCGCCGGCGAACGCGCGCGGTCGCTCCCGCCGCAGCCGCAGCGCGCGCGCCGTGACGAGCAGCTTCGGGTCGGCGGGCGCGGCGAGTTGCGCCCGTCTTTCGTCGTAGTCGACCGGCCGCCGGTTGTCGGGATCGACGAGCGAGAAGTCGGGCAGTTCCTGGCCCTGGTAGACATCGGGTACGCCGGGCATCGTGAGCTGGATCAGCTTCTGCGCCAACGAATTCGACCGCGCCGCGGCCGCGACGTGCGTGTCGATCCACCGACCGACGTCGGCCATGAGATCGGCGTTGCCGAGAACCTCCTGCGCGTACGACGACAGCCGGCGCTCGTAGTCCTCGTCGGGGTCGAGCCATGACGTGTGTCGCTTGGCTTCGCGCACGGCCTTGCGCAGGTAGTCCTCGAGCCGCTCAGCACTGATCGGGTGGGCGCCGACGAGGGTCTGCCAGAAGAAGTACTCGGTCTCGCTGTCGATGCCGCCGCTGCTCCACCGCCGGACCGCGGCGGCCCACTCGTCGGGAATCTCGGCGAGTACGGCGAGCCGCGCGCGCACGTCCTCGGACCGTTTCGTGTCGTGCGTCGACAACGTCGTCATCGTCGCCGGCCAGTCCGTGGCGAGCCGCGCGCAGAAGTCGTGGAACTCGCCGATCGTGCTGCCGAAGTGGCCCGGATCGCCGCCGACTTCGTTGAGCGCGAGCAGCCGGCCGTAGCGGTAGAACGCGGTGTCCTCGACGCCCTTTGCCGTCACCGGTCCGGACGTCTGCGCGAACCGCGTCGCGAACGTCTCGTCGGTGCGAAGCGCGTCAACCACGGCGTCGATGTCGGCGGCGAGATCGGGGCGAGCGGCCTTCGCGGCGCGCGCGGCGTCCTCGACGTACTCGCCGGTGTAGGTGCGGTAGACCGGAAAGTGCACGAGCAGCTCGACGACGGCATCGCGCGGATGGTCGCGTGTGAGGCGGTTGATCTCGGCGATGAACAGGTTGTCGATCGCCTCGCGCTTCCCGGTCGCGACGACGTCGTCGTACGGCTCGGTGCTGCCGGTGAACTCGGCGTACAGCGCCGTCATCGGCGCCTCGGCCGACGGGTCGATGAGGACGCGCGTGACCGCGGCCGCCGCGTCGTAACCGGTGGTGCCGTCGCAGGCCCACGTGCGGGGGAGTTGCTCGTCGCCTTCGAGGATCTTCTCCACGACGGTCCAGACACCACCGGAGAGCTTCTCGAGTTGTTCGAGGTAGCCGCGCGGATCCGCCAGGCCGTCGGGGTGGTCGACGCGCAGCCCGTTGACGTCGCCGGCATTGACCAGCTCGCCGATGAGCTGATGCGTCGCCGCGAAGACGTCCGGGTCCTCGACCCGCACGCCGATCAGGGAGGTCACGTCGAAGAAGCGGCGGTAGTTGAGCTCGGCGTTGCCGCGACGCCAGTCGACATAGAGCGCGTGCCCCTCGACGCGTTCGTCGCCGGGGCCTGGCAGCACCGGCTGGAGCACGAGGCCACCGTGCTGCGTCCAGTCGATGTCGAACCATTTCGCGTACGGCGACTCCTGCCCGTGCGCGAGCACATCGGCGAATGCGTCGTTGGGGATCGCCATGTGGTTCGGGACGATGTCGACGACGATGCCAAGGCCGTGCGCGCGGCACGCGCTCACCAGCGCGCGCCAGCCCTCCGCGCCGCCGAGCTCCTCGTTGAGCCGGCTGTGATCCACGACGTCGTACCCGTGCGCGGATCCCGGCGCGGCCTGCAGGATCGGCGAGCAGTAGACGTGCGAGACGCCGAGGTCGGCGAGGTAAGGAACGACGGCGGCTGCGTCGTGGAAGCCGAACTCCCGCCGGAGCTGAAGGCGGTAGGTGCCGGTGGGGACGCGGTCGAGCTGCATCGTCAGTAGGCCTGGCGGAGCACGAGAATCGATCGGGCTTCGACGGCAATCTGCTCGCCGGATTTGACCGACCGCGGGCCGGCCTCGTCCAGCATCGGCGCGTGCGTGTCGACCACGACGTGCCAGCTGCTCGCCGCGCCGATCTCCGGTACGACGAAGTCGAGTGTGTCGTGATGCGCGTTGAACAGCAGGAAGAACGAGCTGTCGGTGGTCGGCTCGCCGCGCGGGTCGGGCTCGCGGATGGCCGCACCGTTGAGGAAAACCGTGACCGACTTGGCGAAGCCGGAGTCCCAGTCCTCGTCGCTCATCTGGTCGCCGTCGGGACGGAACCAGCCGATGTCCTCCAGCGTCGTGCCGTGCACCGGCCGGCCCTTGAAGAAGCGGCGCCGGCGGAACACCGGGTGCTCCCGTCGCAGCGCCGCGATCCGGCCGACGAACGCGGTGAGGAAGTCGTAGTCGCGCGCGCGCTCCCAGTCGACCCAGGCGAGCTGGTTGTCCTGCGCGTAGACGTTGTTGTTGCCTTCCTGCGTGCGGCCGAGCTCGTCGCCGTGCAGCACCATCGGCACGCCCTGGGAGAGGAACAGCGTCGTCAGGAAGTTGCGTTTCTGCTGCTCCCGCAACGCGATCACGTCGATGTCGTCGGTCGGCCCTTCGACGCCGCAGTTCCAGCTCCGGTTGTGGCTCTCGCCGTCGTTGTTGTCCTCGCCGTTGGCCTCGTTGTGCTTCTCGTTGTAGCTGACGAGGTCGTGCAGCGTGAAGCCGTCGTGCGCGGTCACGAAGTTGATCGAGGCGAACGGTCGCCGGCCGTCGTCTTCGTACAGGTCGGACGATCCTGTGAGCCGGTAGGCGAACTCGGCGAGGGCCGCGTGCTCGCCACGCCAGAAGTCGCGGACGGTGTCGCGGTATTTGCCGTTCCACTCGGTCCACAGCGGCGGGAAGCCGCCGACGTTGTAACCGCCTTCGCCCACGTCCCACGGCTCGGCGATGAGCTTGACCTGCGAGACGACCGGATCCTGCTGCACGAGGTCGAAGAACGCCGAGAGCCGGTCGACCTCGTGGAACTGCCGGGCGAGCGTCGAGGCGAGGTCGAAGCGGAAGCCGTCGACGTGCATCTCCAGCACCCAGTAGCGCAGCGAGTCCATGATGAGCTGCAGCACGTGCGGATGGCGCATGAGCAGCGTGTTGCCGGTGCCCGTGGTGTCGTAATAGTGCTCGGGATCGCCGTCGACCAGCCGGTAGTACGAGGCGTTGTCGATGCCGCGGAACGACAGCGTCGGGCCGAGCTGGTTGCCCTCGGCGGTGTGGTTGTAGACGACGTCGAGGATGACTTCGAGCCCGGCCTCGTGCAGGGCCTTGACCATGGCCTTGAACTCCTGCACCTGCTGCCCGCGCTGTCCGGACGCGGCGTAGTCGTTGTGCGGCGCGAAGAAACCGATGGTGTTGTAGCCCCAGTAGTTGCGCCGGCCCTGCTCGACCAGGTGGCTGTCGTGCACGAACTGGTGCACCGGCATGAGCTCGATCGCGGTGACGCCGATGCGCGCGTAGTGCTCAAGCATCACCGGGTGGGCGAGTGCGGCGTACGTGCCGCGGATGTCCTCCGGGATGCCCGGGTGGCACATCGTCAGGCCCTTGACGTGCGCCTCGTAGATGACGGTCTCGTTGTACGGCGTACGCGGCGGGCGGTCGTTGTCCCAGTTGAAGAACGGGCTGATGACGACCGACTTCGGGATGTGCGGCGCCGAGTCGTCGTCGTTGAACGCCTCGGGGTCGTCGAAGCGGTAGCTGAAGCAGGCCTCGTCCCAGTCGACCTCTCCCTCGACGGCTTTCGCGTAGGGGTCGAGGAGCAGCTTCGCCGGGTTGCAGCGGTGGCCTTGCGAGGGGTCGTACGGGCCGTGCACGCGGTAGCCGTAGCGCTGGCCGGGGCCGACGTTGGGCAGGTAGCCGTGCCAGACGAACGCGTCGCGCTCGGGCAGGCGGACGCATGTCTCGGTGCCGTCGTCGTCGAAGAGGCACAGCTCGACCTTCTCGGCGACTTCGCTGAACAGCGCGAAGTTGGTGCCGCTGCCGTCGTACGTCGCTCCGAGCGGGTAGGCCGTTCCCGGCCAGACGCGTGCGGGGCTAGTCGGCATAACGCAGCAATGCTCCAATCCCGTCGCCCGGCGACTGCTCGACACCCCCGGTCACGAACTGTACGTCGGCGCCCGTGCCCCAGGCCGCGCGCAGCAGCAGCTCCTCCAGCGGGGCCTCGTGGTATGTGCCGACGCCCATGGCGTCCAAGTCCGCCGTCGTCAGCGCGAGGTGGGTCGCATCCGGGCCGCCGTAGGCCTGCTGCGCCGAGTCGCGCGAGTCGGTCAGGATCAGCGTGCGGACCTGGCCTTTCTGCAGCGCCGCGATCGTCGGCCGGATGCCGTCGGCGGCGCGGTCCTGCTGGCCGCGTTCCTGGCTGAACGTCTCGAGCAGTTCGATGGTGTCGGCGGCGACGCGGTCGGCGAGAACGCGCAGGACCTCCTGCGCGATGAGCTCGTCGGAGCCGTCCTGGTGCCGGCCGCCGCCCTTGACGGTGACGAAGCGGCCGACGAGATGGGTCGGGAGGTGCTGCGCGATGAGTTGCAGCGCGCGGTCGTCGCCGCAGGCCGCGATGACGCGCGCGTCGATGTCGCCGGCGAGCTTGTCGATCAGGCTCGCGACGTCGCGCGCGCTCTGCTCCCAGGTCTCCTCGACGTCGTTGTCGTAACGCTTCGCGGCCCAGCCGCCCGCGTGCACCTTGCGCTGCGGGAAGCGGTCGTTGTCGGTGCTCTCGGTCTCGACGGGGTCGTTTCCCTCGGTGGTGTACGCAAGGACGTCGGCGCCGGTGCGGTCGGCGAGGACGACGAGGTGCGGGAACTGGAGCGCGAGCGCATCGGCGAGCGGGACCAGCCGGGGGAGCGGGCCGACGGTGATCTCGTGGTCGGTGGGCGGCGGCTGTGGCAGCGAGGTCGCGAGCTGGACGGTGCCGTGGGCGGCGACGAGGACGCGGGTGCCGCCGTTGGTGTGGTCGCCGCGTGCTTGGGTGAGCGCTTCCCTCGTCGCGTCGTCGATGCCGTGCTCGGCGAGCTCGCGCAGGATGTTCTTCCAGCGGGTCTCGAGCTGGGTGGCGGCGTCCTCGGTGTCGCCGCGGGTGTTGAGGTAGATCGTGACGAACGGGCCGTCGAGGGCATAGAGCTTGGAGAGCGTGCGGGCGTCCATGCTCTAGCCCCTGCCCCGTTCAGCGGCGCTTATGCGGCGCCCGCCGCCGGACACGCGTTAGCACGATGTCGAGGTATTCCGCCACGTCCTCAGCCTCCATCCGTCACGCCGATTAGCGTGAACTCGTGCGCGGCTGTCGAGTACTGCTTACCCTCGCCCTCGCGACGCTCACGGCCTGCTCGGGCACGTCGACTGCGCCGGCCGCGAAGCCGGCGCCAACGCCGACGACCGCAACGCCCACCCCGACCGGTGCGACGCCGACGCCGACGACTCCGACACCGTCGCGCAGGGTGGCGCGTGCCGGGGGTCCGTGCGGCCAGCCCGCCGCCGCACCGATCACGCACGTCATCTGGATCTGGATGGAGAACCGCACCTACGCCGACGTACTCGGCTCCGGCGGCGGCGACTCGCCGCACCTCGCGTCGTACGCGCGCGCCTGCGGGCTCGCCACGCACTACGACGCGATCACGCACCCGTCGCTGCCCAACTACCTCGCGGCGACGTCCGGGTCGACCGGCGGCGTGAGCAGCGACTGCTCGCCGGCGGACTGCCCGCAGCATCGCGACTCGCTGTTCGGCCAGCTCGACGCGGCGGGCCGGCAATGGCGGACATACGCCGAGGCGATGCCGACGCCGTGCAACCGCGTGTCGCAAGGGAGGTACGCGACCAAGCACAACCCGGCCGTCTACTTCACCCCGATCACATCGCGTTGCCGGCAATGGGATCTGCCGATGGGCGCCTTCGATCTCACCCGGGAACTCGCGGCGTTCACGTTCATCGAGCCGGACATCTGCGACGACGGGCACGACTGTACGACGGCCGTCGCCGACCGATGGCTCGGCGCGATGCTCGAACGCATCACGACGTCGCCGTCGTACCAGCAGGGTGGCGTCGCGGTGTTCGTGACGTGGGACGAGGGCATCGGCGACAACCAGCACGTCGCGACCGTCGTCATCTCGCCGGGCGTTCCGCGCGGCACCCGCGCGGCGCAGCAGTTCACCCACTACTCGCTGCTGCGGACGACCGAGGCGCTGCTGGGATTGCCGCCGCTCGGCAACGCGAAGGCCGCGAGCGACATGCGCGCGGCGTTCGGCCTGCGCACATGATCATCGCGGCCTCAACCAGCCGATGAGGCTCCTACGGGCTGGTCCAGGCCGCAATGATCAACGGCTATGCGACGGCCGGAATCAAGCAGCGGCGGGCGCGGGCGTTGCCGATCCGTGCAGCAGGCCTTCGTGCCTCGCCACCCGGAAGGCGATCGCGATCGTCGCCAGCGCACCCAGCGTCGCGATGCCCGGCGTCAGCACGCTCTTCACCGCGACGAACGTCGACAGCGGCACCGACTCAAGCAGCCACAGCGTCGCCGCGGCCTTCACCAGGCAGATGAACGCCCACAGCAGCGTGAGCCGCCAGAACAGCCGCTGGATGCGCGGCCGTAGCGCGACGTCCTCGGTCATCGGGTAGAAGTCACCGGCCAGCCGAGCGACGACCGGCCGAGCGGTCGCCAGCGACGCCAGGAACAGCAGCGCGACCGCGCTGTCGTTGACCGCCGGCTGGACGAAGTAGAGGAACGTGCTGCCGGTCGCGACCGACAGCGCCGTCTTCACGGTCAGCCCGATCGCGGTCAGCCACAGCAGGCCGGACGTACGGCGGCGGGTCGACAGCCGCCAGGCCATCGCTCCGTAACACCAGACCAGCGCGGCGATCAGCGCGGCCCAGACGTTGCCGGCGGCGAAGCACAGGTAGAACAGCGCGGCGGGTACGACGTTGGCCCAGAGCAGGCTCAGGCCCAGATGCCGCAGGATCGCGCGCAGTCGCGGCCGCGCACCGGCGGCAGCGGCGTCACTGGGCATGTAGTTCCCTTCGGCGCGTGCGCACCCGGAGTTGACCCACCGATCGGTCTAGCGCTTCGCCGGCTGGATGACGGCCACGTACGTGTACTGGTGCTGGTGGCCGTTGCCCGACTTGAAGCTGCAGTTGCAGGGCTCGCCGCGGTACTTCGCCATCGCGATGTTGTGCACGAGGTACACCCGGCCGTTCGACGCCACCGCGAGCTGGTTGTAGTCGCCGAGGAACGCGCCACCCCGGCTGAAAGCCGCATAACCGACATCCGACCGCACCGAGTTGACCCGCAGCGGATTCGACCACGTCGCGCCGTCGTCGTTCGACTGCTGGTAGTAGGTGTCGACGTACGGCGAGAGGCCGCTCGCCGACCGCAGCGACGGTGCGCCCTTGACCTCGACGCGCTGCTGGTAGCCGATGCTGATGACGCCGTTCGCGATGTCGACCATGGCGTTCCAGTGGTCGATGTGGCTGTTCTCCGCGTCCTTGTTGACCCGGCGCGGCGGCGACCATGTGATGCCGTTGGTCGACGTCGAGAAGAACAGGTCGTTGAGCCCGTCCTTGCGCAGCCGGCCGTCCTCCCACGCGACGACCATCTCGCCGGTCTTGGTGTCGACCGCGGCCGCCGGCAGGCTGCCCGCCCGCTGCTCGGCGATCCCGTTGTCGTTGTTGGCCGAGATGCCCGTCGAGACCGGGGTGAAGGTCAGCGGCGCCGGCCACGGCACCGCGCCGGCGGCGGGAGCCAGAGCGATCTGCAGCTGCGAGCCGCCGACCGCGACGTCGACCGGGTTCTCCGACGACGGCGGGTTCTGCACGCCGGGCGGGCCGCCGAAGTCGCCCTGGAAGATGACCGCGAGCGTGCCGTTCGGCAGCACCAGCGGGTACGAGCCGATGCCCGGCTGCGCGTTGTAGACGTAGAACGTGTTGTTGCCGGTCGTCGCGTCGGCCCAGTTGGACAGCTTGTCGCAGCCGCTGTCGCAGTAGGTGTAGACCATCGGCGTGATGCGGTCCCACACGACGTACACGCGCCCGGTCTTGTGGCCGGTCCCGGTGCCGTTGTCGGCGACGATCCAGTTCTTGTCGTTGAGGCCTTCGAGGCCGTCCTGCTCGAGGATGACGGCCTTGGTCCAGTGCAGGCCGTTGTCGCGGGACACGTTGACGGCCATGCCGCTCTTGCTCGTGTCACCGCTCGGCCCGCTGCCGTCGTTGAACACGAGGCTGTTGGCGTAGACGAGGTAGTGACCCTTCTGCGCCGGGTCCGCGCCGAACGTCACGACCGCGTCCGAGGCGCGGTCGAACGTGCCGCCGGTGTAGCGGGTGAGCCCGGGCAGGTAGCCGTGGTGCCAGGTCTTGCCGCCGTCGGTCGTCGTCGCCCAGCCGTTGCCGGCGTCGCCGCCGACGTCGACCCGGTCCTCCTGGAAGGCCGCGACCGCGTTGTTCGGGTTGGCGGGGTTGACCGCGATCGACGGCTCGATCTGGGTGTCCGGCTGCGGGTGGTTGCCGTCGATCGGGTACGTCACGCCGCGCAGCGGGATGTCCGCGACCGACGCGCGGACGTCGCGGATGACCGACGCTCCCGCCTTGGCGCCGGCCGCGGTCGGCACGAGCGCCGCAGCCGTGGTGAGGCCGGCCAGGGCAGCGGTGGCGATGAGCAGCGGTCGGGTCGCGCGCACGCGGAACTCCCTCATGACGGCGCTGCCAGCAGACACCCCGTGGGTCAGGACGCGGCGGTCAGCGGTTGTCCGTTGGTTTCGCCGTACCCGTCCCGGATTCCTCCCGCCGGAACGCTCACGACGTCGCCGGGGCGCAGATCCACGCTGGCGACCCACCGGGCCGAAGAAGCGTCGTACGCCGCCGGCACCTGCCGCTGGTGGCCGTCGAGGGACGTGATGAGCACGGTCGCGCTCGCGACCGAGCCCACGGTGGCCCACGGCCGGACCGCGCAGCGCTTGCAGACCACGCTGTAGACGTAGTTGCCGGCGCTGTCCACGAGGCCGCCCTGGTCGTCGGCGTAGAAGCGCAGCTGCGCGTGGTGCGCGGGCAGTCGCGGGTAGCGGATCGGGTCGATCACGAAGGACGCCTGGTTGCCACTCACGACCAGGTCGTGCGCGGTGATGCCGGTCCACGGCACGACCGTGAACGGTGACGAGGCCAGGTGGTACGGCGCGACCGCGCCACCGGTGTGGATCGAGCCGTCCACGACGAACCGGTAGACACCGTCCGCGACCTGCCCGCCGACCTGGTCGACCCGCGGGCTCGCGTCGAAGACCTCGAACGACGCGGTCCAGTGCCAGGCCTGCTTGCCGGTTCGGTACGTCGGGGTGGACGAGACGAAGTCGCCGGGCGCCGCCAGGCTCACGACCACCTCGCCGCTCTGGTCGGCGTACGGCTGCCAGGTGCCGTCGGCGGCCTTCCGCTCGACCCGCGCGGTCGGGTTGTCGGTCCAGTTGTCGCCGCCGGTCCACGTGAACGTCGCGTCGTCGAACCGCTGCACGGTCGCGGCCGGCTGCGTGTCGGCCGCGGCCGGGCCGGCGCTGTCCGGGATCTGCGCGGTCCACGCGTCGTAGTAGGCCGACGAGACCTGGCCGAGCAGCGTCGCCTCGGCCTGCTGGCGCTCCTCGTCCGCGGTCGCGATCGGGTCGGTCGGCTGCGCCAGGAGCGGGCTGCCGCACTTGAGGTTCGCGGCCATCGACAGCAGGTTGGTGTTCATGTAGTCGGCGGTGTGCGGCCCGTACGTCGTCAGCGCCTTGCGGTAGGCGTCGCGGGCCATGTACTCGCGGTAGGACACCGTGTAGCCGTCGTAGTCGCCGGTGTGGCCGAGGCCGACGCTGACCGCGTAACCGCGGCACGCGGCGAACGCGCCGGCGCCGAGCTCGGTGTGGGTGAAGTTCCCCTTGATCTGCGCGATGTCGTTCGGCTCGGAGTTGGCCTGCGCGGCGTACGACGGGTCGTTCCAGCCGGCCGCGTCGTTGTTGATCTCGGCTTCCATGTGGTCGAACGCCGCCTTGGTCACGGTGAGGCGGCGTTGGCCGAGGTAGTCACGCGGGTCCGGGCAGGAGTACGACGACCCCGTCGCGTCGGCGGCGAAGCAGGCGCGCACCTCCGTCGCCGGCTGGCCCTGGTCGTAGCCGACCGGCCACGCCTCGTCCACGTGCGCCTGGTTGGCGTAGTCGAAGCCGTACCACTGGTCGCCGACGCTGCGGTCGGTGCGGCTCTCGAGGTTGCGGATCAGGTCGGCCTGCGCCTCGCACGAGCACGACGCGAGCAGGATGTCGCCGATGCGCACGGCCTGCAGCTTGATCCGCGCGTTCTCCTCGACGCTGCCGAAGGAGGTCGCGTCGTAGTTGTCCGGCACCGGAACGCCCGCGGCTTTCAGCGTCTTCAGCAGGCCGGGGCTGAACGGCAGCGTCACACCGGGGAACGGATCCGGCGGGCTGCTGGTGCGCTGGCAGTCCGGCAGGCCCGCGGCCGGCACGCCCGGGTCGCCGGCGTCGGTCGGGCCGGTGCGGCAGTTGCCGACGGACGGGTACGGGTGCGACAGCGGGCCGGCGACGAAGTGCGTCAGCATCAGCACCGGCACATCGCTCGAAGACGGCGACTGCACCGAACGGTCGTTGCGACCGATCGCGTTGAACGCCGTCGCGACCTGCTCCGCGAGCAGGTGCGCGCCACGCTCGACCTGCGCGTAGCCCATGTGCGCCCAGACCGCGTGGATCGGGTCGCCGGCGTCCGCGAGCACCGGTGCGGCGCCGCCGTGGTTGGCGTACGAGTGGTCGTAAGGTCCTTCGGCCGAGCCGACGCCGCCCTGGCTGTAGACGACGGGCACGCCGGTCATCCGGTCGACGTACCGCTGGAACGGCGCGATCCAGTCGGCGGAGAACATGTCGTAGTCGTCGAGGGACTCGCCGTGCTCGGAGTAGTTGACCCACGTCGCGAGCGGCTTCGGGTGGCTGCGGTCGGTCATGTCGTCGAAGCGCATGACGACGAGGCCGTGGTCGTTGTCCTGCAGCGGATAGCCGGTCGGCGAGCCGTCCTCGTTGACCTCCGCGCCGGCGATGTTCCCCTGCATCCACGGGAAGTTCACGGTCGTCGCACCGACCTGCGCCGGCACCATGTGCGCGGTCGCCTGCTCGATCGCGCTCGCGGCCTGCCGCGCCTGGTACTCGAACATCCGCAGGTCGACCGCGTCCTGGAACAGCCACACGCCGGCTGCGGGGGAGGAGTAGTACGGCGAGTTGTGGTCGTGCGTCGCGGACACGAGCAGGTGGTCGTAGGTGACCGGGTTGCCGTCGGCGCTGAGGATCTGCGCGATGCGGCGCTGGAGCATGTCCTGCGCGAGGTAGTTGTCGATCTTCACCAGCGCGACCGGCGCGTCGCCCTTGCCGTCCTGCGCGACGATCGCGCGGATCTGCAGCCGCGACTGGACGCCGTACGACGACGCCTGCTTGATGTGCTGGACGTTCGGGTCCCACTCGTTGTTGATGTTCGAGGGGTCGTTGTCCGAGGCGTACTGGCCGGCGCCGGCGCCGACGTGCCAGCTCGCGTCGACCACGGCGACGCCCGCGCGCAGCCCGGTCCAGGTCTGGGCCGGGCTCTCGGCGAGCGCGACGAGGCCACCGCCCGCGGTGACGACGGACAGTGCCGCGGTGGCGATGACAAGGCGCTTCATGACTGGGCGCTTCATGCGTGCTCCGTTCGGCGACAGCCTCGTGCTTACCTGCGGTCTAACGACCAAGGTGGCCCCCGCGCATTGGTGACGGATCACAAATCGCACCGGCGCGGTTCGGCGTAACCCGAGCAGGAGTCCGCTCGTTGCAGGCGGAAGGAGTCTGTGACTTCACTCCAAGGAGATGCTCGTGCGCCGTTCCGTTGTCCTGCTCGCCGCTGCCGCTCTCGCGGCGTCCGCCATCCCGGTCGCCGCCCTGGCAGACGGTGGCAGCCACGGCGTCCGCGGCGCGGTCTACCTCGTCGGCGGCGGGGTTGCCGACATCAACCCGACCCCGGAGATGCTGGCCAACAACGACTTCTACCTGGGCGGCTACGGCTTCTCCGACTTCAAGGCCGGCAACGCGGTGCAGTTGCCGTCGACGTCCGGCCGGTTCGCCACCGGCATCCTCGGCGACGGCGCGCACAGCCGCGCGTTCGCGGTCAGCGACTTCACCCACACGATCGTTCTCGCGCAGATCGAGACGCAGGGCTACTTCGCGGCCTACAAGGTCGGCCCGTTCGGCATCACCGAGATCCGCAAGGACGCCTCCGCCGAGATCGCCAGCCTCGCCGCCGAGCACCACCTCCGTGCGCCGGTCCCGACCGCGTCGGAGATCCTGGTCGACTCCGACCACTCGCACGGCGGCCCCGACACTGTCGGCGTCTGGGGCGGCGTGCCGACGTCGTACCTCAAGTACGTGCACGACCGCACCGTGCAGGCGATCGTCGACGCGTGGCTGCGGCTGCGCCCGGCCGTGCTGTCGTACGGCGCGGTGCACGGTGGCGTCAGCGGCGAGGCGGCCTACACGCCGGCCGACGGCGACTGGCTGATTCACAACCAGTTCAGCAACGACCCGAACAACCAGGTGATGGACGACGAGGTGCGGGTGCTGCAGGCGCGCGACCCGCACACCGGCACCGTGCTCGACACGTACGTCAACTTCTCCGCGCACCCGACGGTGCTCGGCTCGAGCAACACTCGCGTCACCGGCGACTACGTCGGGCGGCTCGACGACAAGCTGGAGTCGGCGTTCGGCGGCTTCGGCATGGATCAGGTCGGCACGCTCGGCCGCACCCAGCCGGAGCGGGCCGACTGCCCGGGCCTCGGCGGCGACGACTCGAACCCGACGGTCGCGCTGTGCAAGCTCGACTCGTACGCCGACCGCGTGGTCACGAAGGTCAAGGAAGCACTCGCGATCGCGAAGCCGTTCATCGGCGTGCCGCAGGTCGCGCTCAACAGCTACCTGCTCACCGACGCCGCGACCAACCCGGTCCTCGTCGGATCGATCTACGCCGGCAAGGCGATCGGCGCCGAGGCCGGCCGGGCCGCGAACGCTCCGTGGTGGACCGGCAATGTCATGGGCACGACGTACTTCAGCGGGCGCATCGGCGACGTGCTGCTGTCCGGCGGCCCGGGCGAGATGTACCCGCAGATCGTGCAGAAGGTCCGCGACACCGTGACCGGCATGCGCGGCTACCTGAGCCTGGGTACGGCGGGAGACTTCCTCGGCTACATCATCGCGCCGCTCGAGGCCTACCCGTGCCCGGCGACCGCGTCGCTGGTGTCGGGTGCGTGCAACCTGTCGTCCAGCTCGGACCCGACGCAGATCAGCCCGGACCCGATCGGCAACGACAACTACTTCTTCAACGTGTCGCACACGTTCGGCGAGCGGCTGACCTGCGACCTGCTGCGCGGGGCTGGCGACGTCCTCGCCGGTGATGCGCAGAAGTATTGGTCGGCGTACAACCGGTGCGCGGCGTTCGCGAACGACCTCGCGCTGCCCGCGGGCTCGGACGTGCTCTGGCCGAGCCAGCCCGACCTCACGGCGGCCTTCCCGCACATGTAGCGATGCCGCGGCCGCGGGCCCTCGCGTTGACTGCGACGTTGTGTGTCGATTGACGGGGTGTTACTGACACACAACGTCACACTCGACGGAAGCTGACGGCGGTTAGCCGACCTTCGGGGTCGCGCGCTCCACGATCGCCCGCGTGTCCGCCGACGGCGGCAGCGTTCCGAACGCCGCGCCCCAGTCGCCGCCCAGCCGCGACGCGCAGAACGCGTCCGCGACCTCCGGCGGCGCGAAGCGCACGAGCAGTGAACCCTGCAGTACGAGCGCCATCTGCTCCACCAGCCGCCGCGCCCGTACCTCGATCTCCGAGACATCGGCGACCGCGGCGTCGAGTGCGTCGCACGCCGCATCGAGCCGCCGGTCCGCGCCGCGGGCGAGCGCGACCTCCGACCGGAACGCCTCCCACGCCGACGGCTCGCGACCGAGCGCGCGCAGTACGTCGAGCGCGTTGACGTTGCCGGAGCCCTCCCAGATCGAGTTGAGCGGTGCCTCGCGGTAGAGCCGCGCCATCGGGAAGTCCTCGACGTACCCGTTGCCGCCCAGGCACTCCAGCGCCTCCGCCGCGACGGACGGGCCGCGCTTGGAGATCCAGTACTTGCCGACCGCCAGCGCGATGCGTTTGAAGGCGACTTCCTCGGCGTCGACCGCTGCGGCGAGCCGCACCATCAGCGCTGTCGCCGCCTCGGACTCCAGCGCGAGATCGGCGAGCACGTTGCGCATCAACGGCTTGTCGACGAGGTAGTCGCCGAACGCCTGCCGGTGCCGTGCGTGGTGCGTCGCCTGCGAGACGCACGCGCGCATCAGCGACGTCGAGCCGATGACGCAGTCGAGCCGCGTCATCATCACCATCTCGATGATCGTGCGCACCCCGCGGCCCTCGTCGCCGAGCCGCCATGCGACGGTGTCGGCGAACTCGGGCTCGCTCGACGCGTTGGACCGGTTGCCGAGCTTGTCCTTGAGCCGCTGGATCCGGAACGGGTTGCGCGAGCCGTCCGGCAGCACGCGCGGCAACACGAAACAGGTCAGGCCCTCGGGCGCCTGCGCGAGCACCAGGAACACGTCGCACATCGGCGCCGACGTGAACCACTTGTGCCCGGTCAGCAGGTACGTCCCGTCGCCGTCACCGGACGGCTTCGCGACCGTCGTGTTGGTCCGTACGTCGGACCCGCCCTGCTTCTCCGTCATGCCCATGCCCGCCAGGCAGCCCTGCTTCGACGCCGGCGTCCGCAGCCCGAAGTCGTAGACGTACGACGTGAGCCGCGGCACCCACTCGTCGTACAGCGCTTTGTCGGCGCGCAGCGCGGGGACGGCGGCGTGCGTCATCGAGATCGGGCAGCCGTGACCGCCCTCGACCTGCGACCAGACCGAGAAGCCGGCGGCGCGGGCGACTTGCGCGCCGGGCCGCGGGTCCGCCCACGGCGACGCGTGCAGGCCGGCGCCGACGGCGACCTCCATGAGTTGGTGCCACGACGGGTGGAACTCGACCTCGTCGATCCGGTTGCCGTAGCGGTCGACGGTCTGCAGCTTCGGCGGGTAGTCATTGGCGAGCCGGCCCCACTCCTGCGCCTCCTCGGTCCCGGCCCGCTCGCCGAGCGCCGTCAGGGCGTCGACCGCCCAGGCCGCGTCGTGCCGGCGTACCCCTTCGACCAGCGCCGGGTCGCTGCCGAAGACGTCGTAGCCGGTCAGCGGCGGCGGCTGATTCGTGACGCTATGCGTGTCGGCCATGTGTTGAAGATAGACGCCGTACCGTGGGCGGATGGCCATCGTCACCGGTGACGCCGACCGGGTGCTCGAACGCCCGTCGGGCGGCAAGTTGCGGGTGACCGGGAGCCTCGTGCGCAGCACGCTGTCGCGCGCTTGGAACGACCGCGTGCTCGGGCTCGCGGCAGAGGCGGGCTTCTGGCAGCTGCTGTCGCTTCCGTCGTTCCTGCTCGGTGTTCTCGGCGTGATCGGTTACTTCAGCGGCCACCTCGGCCCCGAGGACATTCACAGCCTCGAGAACGCGATCGTGCGCGGGCTGAAGCATGTCGTCGTGCCCAGCGCGGTCGACTCGACGGTGCGGCCGGCGCTCGACCGCATCCTGCACAACGGGCGCGCGGACGTCGTCTCGATCGGCTTCGTGCTGTCGCTGTGGACCGGGTCGTCGGCGATGGCGACGTTCGTCAACACGATCACCATCGCGTACGGGCTGCGGCACATGCGCGGAGCGGTGTCCAGCCGGCTGCTCGCGCTGCGTCTCTACATCGGGTTCGTGTTCGTCGGCATCGTGCTGCTGCCGATGCTCATCCTCGGGCCGTCGCTGATCACGAAGCTCGCGCCGAAGGACTGGCGCAATGCCGTGCACTGGGCCACCTTGATCGGCTACTGGCCGCTGGTCGTCGTCATCTCGCTCGCGTTGCTCGCGACGCTCTACCACCTGGCCGTGCCGGTGCGGACGCCGTGGCGGCGCGCGATCCCGGGCGCGCTGGCCGCGCTCGCGTTGTGGTTGATCGGCTCGGTGCTGCTGCGGTTCTGGCTGGAGTGGGCGTTCCGCTCGACCGCGACGTACGGGCCGCTGTCCGCGCCCGTCGCCGTGCTGTTCTTCCTCTACCTGACCGCGCTCGCGATCCTGATCGGCGCGGAGCTCAACGCCGAGATCGACCGGCTGTGGCCGATCGCCGTGACCGCGCGGGCCCGGCAGGAGGACGAGTCGATCGAACGCGCCGAGCAGGGCGTCTGAGAGGATGCCGCCCGTGAGTTCGAACTCTGGTGCGGGCGGCGGTCACGGCGCCTCGATGAAGTCGTGGTTCGCTGCCGCGGTGATCGTCGCCGGCTTCATCGTCGGCGGCATTGCGGTCATCTACTGGAACTGGCCGATCTTCTGGGTCGGCGTCGGCATCGCCGTCCTCGGCTCGGTCTTCGCCGCGGCCGTCGGCATCATGGACGAGGTCACGGAGTACGGCGGCGGTGGCGGCGGGGGCGACCCGGAGTCCGCGTCGTACTGAGCGGGTTCGCTACGACGTCACGTCGTTGAGGGTCGCGCCGAGCTCGTCCAGCAGGCTCGACAGGTCGCCGCCCTTGAGCACCCACGCCGACGCCCCCGCGTCCATCGCCTGCGCCCGCAGCCGCGGGTCGTCGTGGCCGGTGAAGACGATGATGCGCGCGCCCGGCAGCACCGCGCGCAGCGACGGCAGCACGCCGATGCCGTCGATGCCGTCGATCGACAGGTCGAGGACGACCGCGTCCGGCCGCTCGCGCGCGGCGAGGTCGAGGGCCTGACCGCCGCTGGTGGCGGTCCCGACCGGGATGAACCGGCCGTCGAGCTCGAACGTGATCTCGAGCAGGCGCGAGAGCTCAGGGACGTCTTCGACGACGAGGACCTTCGCGGTCTCCATGCCTGCGGTGCCCCCCACGCGACGGAACGGTGTGTCGCCGCCCAGCGTGACGCGCGACCCGGCCTTTGTCACGGTTATCGGCAAGGACGTCGCGGAGAGTGCGCGGCATACCGGCGCAAATCCTGGCGAAGCGTGCGCGCGGTCGCGAATCCTGTTTGACCGACACGGGTCAAATGGTGAGCCGCTCCGGGACGACCTCGGGTACCCGGGTGCGGCGCGGCCGGATGGCCTTGTCGAGGAACGAGCTCAGGCCGGCGTCGGTGACCGAGCCCTGCAGCGCGTCGAGCGCGAGGAGGCGCGCGGCCTGCTCCTCGCGGCGCGTGTTGAGCTCGGCGACGAGGGTGTCGATCTGCTCGCTCAACGCGCTCACCGCGCGGACCTCGTTCTCGATCGCGCCGAGCAGGCTGCGCATGCCGCCGGCGAGGTCAGCGACGCCACCCTGCGCCGCGGCTGCGCTCGCGGACGTGGCGGCGGATGCCGCGGCCTTACGCGGCGCCTGCGCCGCCTTACGGGTCGTCGTACGGCGGGACGCGGCGGCCTTCTTGCGCGGGCGCGACGTGGTCTTCTTGGCGGCGGCACGAGCCATGGCTCTCGGGTCCCTTCGTTGCTCCGTTGCTGCGAACCTCCGCAGGTTACGCGGGGTGCGTGTCGGCCAGCCGAGCGACGGCCTTGGTGGCGAGCGTGCGGATGACCTGCACGGGGCCGATGTTCTGCGCCACCAGCCAGATCGCGCGGTCGCCGACGACGACGAAGTCCAACCACCCCGTGGCCGTCGGGCGCGCGCCCGTGGGGCCGGGGGACACGAGCAGATCCTCGTCGGTGCGAGTCGACAGCACGTTGCTGCCGGTGTCGTCGACGATGTGCTCGTCGCCGTTGGCCTGGAAGTCGTTCCCTCCGGTCGCGCATTGCGTGGCGATGTCCTTGTACTGGTCCAGCGCCCGGGCGGCCGCCGCGGCGTCCCGGAACTGCATCACGTACTCCTCGACGTAGACCGACTGTGCGCTGTCCAACGCGCGGGAGTGGTGCGGATCGCGCACGTAGATGGTTTCGAGGGTCCGGCGGGGCGCGATGCGCGGCGGTAGTGATCCGTTGAACGCCTGCGACTCACACTCCTCGTCGAAGCGGGAACCACGGCTGACGCCGGTCAGCGCCCAGTGGGGTCCGATGTCCGCGGCGGTGAGCGTCCCGCGCTGGGCGACAACTCCACCGGTGGAGCATGCGCTCGCCGACAGGACCGCGACAACGGCGGATGCCGCCCGGGACGCTGTCGTCGTACGCCGCCGCGTCCGGACGGGCGCGGTCACGCGGCCCACTCCGACCAGTGGGTGATCGCGACGGCGGCGGCCGCGACGTCGGCGAGCACGAACGCCGAGATCGCGACGTGGCCGTTGGCGCGCGCGACGAGTACGCCGGCGATCAGCGGCGCGACCGCGCCCAGCGACCACGCGGTGAACTGCAGGTTGCTGAAGACGCGGCCGAGGAGCTCGCCGGGAACGGCTCGGGTGACCCGCGAGATCAGCGCGACGTTGACCGACGGTGCGAGCAGGCCGATGCCGGCGAGCGGCAGCGCCATCCACGGCGACGGCACGAGGATCGCGGCCACGCCGAACAGGATGCTCGAGCTCAGCGGTATCGCGGTGACGAGGACCTGCAACGGCACCCGCCGGCTGATCCACGGCGCCGCGAACGATCCGACGAGCGGGCCCACCGACAGGGTGATGAGGACCGCGCCGATGACGCCGCCGGCCACATGGTGCAGCCGCAGCGCGACCGGGACGGTGAACACGACACCGGCGTACGCGAAGTTGACCAGCGGTGTCTGGAACGCGAACGCGCGCAGGACCGGCGTACGCCAGATGTGTGCCCACCCTTCGCGGACGCGTTGGTGCAGTCGTTCGCTCGTCGTCGCGCCGCTGTGGAAGTCGCCGCGCAGCGCCGCGAGGCTGGCGAGCGAGGCGAGGTAGGAGACCGCGTCGGCGACGAACGGCAAGGTGTGGGCGACGTCGAACAGCGCGCCGCCGAGCGGTGGCCCGCCGATGGACGACGCCTGCCCGCGTGCCTGGACGGCCGCCCATCCGGTCTCGATCTGCTCGTCGGGAAGGACGACGGGCATGACCGCGTAGGAGGCTGCGTCGATCAGGACGCCGCCGGTGGCGTCGACGCACGCGACGGCGAGTACGGCGGGCCACCACACGTGCCCGGCCGCGACCGCGGCGGCGAGCGCGGCAATGGCGGCGAGACGCACGGCGTCGCAGCCGACCATGAGCTTCCTACGGTCGAGCTGGTCGACCAATGCGCCGGCCGGGACGCGTACGGCGACACCGACGGCCGCGGCGATGCTGCCGACGATGCCCGCCGTCGTCGGCGAGCCGGTGAGCGCGAGGACGAGCAGGGGATAGGCGAGCGCGGACGCGGCGCCACCGGTGTCGGAGAGGCCCTGTCCGATCCAGAGCAGGACGAAGTCGCGGTTGCGCCACAGCGAGCCGCGTGGAAGCTTCATGGCAGGGTCCGCCGGTAGCGCACCTCGACCAACGCGACGCCGTCGCGGTCGTCAGTCTTGGTGGCGCCATCCTGGTGCCAACCGTGCTTGGCGTAGAAGGCGCGCGCTCTGGTGTTGGCGTCGAGGACCCACAGGGTCGCCACGGCGAAGTCGCCCGCGAGCAGCGTCATGCCGGCGTCGTGCAGTCGGCGGCCGGTGCCGGTGTCCCACCACCGCGGATGCAGGTAGATCGCGCGCAGCTCGCCGACGCTCGTGTTGCTGGTGCTTGTCGTGTCGCCGTCGCGGCTCGCGCCGACATTGATGAACCCGCACACGTCGCCCGCCGGCTCGTCGACCGCAACCAGCGTGTGGCCGTCGTGGATGCGCAGGATGTCCCGCCATGCGTCGGCCCGGCGCTCGGTCGAGAGGCCGTCGAGGACATGCTGCGGCAGCAGCCCGCGGTACGCCGCCCGCCACGACTCGACGTGGGCGACCGCGATCGCATGCGCGTCGGCCGCAGCGGCCGGACGGATGAGCACGGCTCAGCGCGGGTGCGTAAGCGTCCACCTCCGGTTGAGCAGGCCGGTGCCGATCAGGACGAGGCCCGCGATCGACAGCGCCACCGAACCGCCGGTCTTCGCTAGCGACGAACCGCTGCGCCCGGTGGTCACGCCGCCCGGCGCGCTCGGCAGCTTCGCCGACAGCCCGCTCGCGGCCAACGAGTAGAGCCACACGCCGCGGCCGTACGTCGCGGCGACGAGGTCCTTGCGGTTGGCGGAGAAGTTGATCCCGAACACGCGCGTCGTCGGCAGCGCGGTGCCGAGCCGCTGCCACGTCGTACTGCCGAACTTCGCAGTGAACACGCCGTAATCGGTCGCGGCGTACACGCGGCCGCCGGCCACCTTGATGTCCCAGACGTTGCCGCGCGGCAGGTTGCCGGAGACGTCAACGACATGGTCGCCGGCGTCGGTGCTCATCAGCACGCGCGCCGCCGCGGCGCCGCCGAAGTCGACACGGATGACGCTCGGCGTGATGGTCGCGATGTAGACGCGCTTCACATTCGACGGGTCGGCGGCCACGCCGTAGATCTCGCGCTGCGGCATGCCGATCAGCTTCGCGAAGTGCCAGCAGTCCGTCGTACCGATCTTCGCGGCGCAGCCGGGCTTCACGTTGGTCGCGAGCGCGCGGTCGATCGAACCGATCGGCGCCTTCACCGACGACTGGCAGACAGCGCACGCGCCGATGTACATGTAGGGGCCGTTGACGTCGCTCGCCTCCGCGAGCCGGCCGGCACCGCTGGCCGTCGTGCCGAGGTCGAACACCTGCACCCAGTCGCCGGTGCCGCTGATGCCGTTGCCGCCGCTGGTCGCCGCGCCCTTGGTGCTCTCGTAGACGACCGACGACGCGAGCACGAGGTGCTTGCTGTCGAACGGGTCCATCGCCGAAGCGCCCGGCTCGAAGACGGGCTCGCCACAGGTGCCGTTGACCGGGCACGGATCGATCTCGGTCGTCGTCTTGCCGCCGTCGGTGGTCACGTACGTCGCACCGTTGGCGTTGCAGTAGAAGACGTTGGGGTTGTCCTTGTCGACGCCGACCCACGTGCCGTCGCCGCCGCAGATCTCGTAGGAGTTGTTGCTGCCCGGCGGGTAGAAGTTGGTGCCGTTGTCCTGCAGGCCGGCGATGATCTCGCCGTTGCTGCCCTCGACCGCGCGGTAGGGGAGCAGCTGGTTGAGGTGCGCCGCGGATGTCCACGCGCCGTTCTGGAACGACGATCCGGAGGCGTGGTCCTGACGGAACGCGCCGCCGTCGTTGCCGATCCAGAGCCGGGTCGCGCCGCCGCCCTGGTCGACCACCGCGACACCGTGCTGGTCGGGGTGCGTGACCTGCCCGCCGTACGCCGGCACTCCGCCCGGGCAGCCGCCGGGCGGGGTGACACCGGTCGTGACGATGCCGCAGGCGGAGACGTACGCGTCGATCGACTGGAACGGAAGCGGCTTCGGGACCAGGCCGGAGATCGGCGCGGAGATCGTCGCGTCGGCGAGACTCTGGTAGACCTCCTCCTCGCCGATGAGCAGGCGATTTCCGTTGGAATCAAAGGCAATCCAGCCGTTGTACCAAGCCTGGATGCCGGTGTTGTAGCCGAGCAGGCTGGCCGCGGACAGCACTGCCTGCGTGCTGCCGGGCGCCGGTGTCAGTGACTCGGACGTCGCGATCTCGTCCCAGGTCGCGCCGTCGTCCGCGGACCGGTAGACGCCGTTGAGGCTGGTCGGGTGCGGGATGCCGAGCGGGTCGTACGGGTCGACCGGGCCGGCGACACCCGACGAGCGGTGACCGGCGTCGGCGACGAGCGCGAACAGGTACTTGCCGTCCGGCGAGAACGTGAGCCGGGTGCGGCCGATCGGGTCGGTGGAGATGTGGCCGTACGGCTGCTCCCAACCGGTCGTCGTACTGGTGACGTCGATGCGCTTGAACGTGCCGACGCCGCCGCTCGACGTCGACGAGTAGAGCCCGTTGCCCGGGGCCGCCTTCGACGTGGTGCCGTCCGAGTGCGTGATGGTCACGTTGCCCGCGACGTAACCGACCGCGGCGAACACGGTGTAGGCGCCGCTCGAGCCGGGCTTGATGGTGACGTCCGACGTCCAGGAACCGACCGGTGTGTCCGTCGCCGGCGCGTTGCCGGCCGCGTTCGTCGGCAGCAGTACGTCGGACCACGTGACGCCCTTGTCGGTGGAGCGGAACAGGCCGCCGGTCGTGGCGGCGAACACGACGCCGTCCGGCGCGACGGTCACCTGCTGGCCCGCGCCGCGCACCGAGGTCTTGGCCGGGTGCCACGTTGCGCCGGCGTCGTGCGAGTAGTAGACGCCGAGGCCGCCGTACTCGCCGCCGCCCTGGAAGCCTTGGCCGGTGATGGCGTAGACGTTCAGGTGGTTCTTCGGGTCGACGGCGACGGCGGAGACGGGCATGGCGGGGATGCCGGCGGCCGCCGTCCACGTGCTGCCGCCGTTGGTGGTCTTGAAGACGCCGCCGCCGGTGCCGACGTACGCGATGTCGCCGGTCGCGCTGGTCGGGTCGGTCGCGATGGCGAGCACGATGCCCGTGGTCGGGTAGCGGCCCTCGTCGGTCGCGTAGTTGGGGTCGTTGAGGAGCTGGCCGGTCGGGCCGACCTGCCGCCAGGCGTGCGCGCCCGGCGCGAGAGCGGCCGCGGCCGCGTTGGCCAGTGCCGCGCGGTCGAAGGCGACCGGGTCGGCGTTCGGCGGGGCCGCGGCGAGCGCCATCGCGTCCTCGGCACCGAGCGCCGGCGCCGCCTCGCGGTGGAAGACACGGTCGATGCTCTGCTGGTCCCGGGCCTGCGCGCCCGGCCCGGCGTGTCCTGCGCTGCTGGGCGCGGCGGCCGGTACGACGGCGGTCGCGGTCCCGGCGAGCAGGGCGAGGGTGCCGGTGGTGAGAAGGAGTGCGGGCAGGCGTCGCGAGGTCATGAAAGCCACGTGCCCATCTTCTCGGCTCGCCGATCATGACCTGCCGGGGGCAAGCGCATAAGCAAGATCTGACGCCGAAGTAACCCCGACTCGCGTCTGCACCCGTGCCTCGTAGCCTGCGCCAGGCCGCCCCTCTTTATCAGCTAATTGTGAGCGTGCAACTCAAGGCGAACGCAGTCACGCGCTGCCCGTTCGGGTCGATGTTCGTCGGTGCGAAGTCACAGGGGCCGGTGATCGCGCCGTTGAAGAAGCCGCTCACCGTGCCGGAAAACGTGACGAGAGTTCCGGTGCGAACGAAGTTGCCGGAAAGGTTGCCGCCACCGTCGCAGAAGGTAGAAATGCCACCAGCGCCCTGGGACCATGAGCCGATCTCGTCATTGCCTGAGCCACGGCAACTGAGCGTGCCGATTGCGCCGTTCGTCACCACCACGTAGCCGGACAGTCCGATCGTGAACTCGTTGCTGGGGTCGCCGTTCTCGGTCAGACCGGGCGAGATGGTGCCTTGGCCGGTTACCGACGCCGAGCCAGTGTCCGCGCTCGCGGGGAGCGCAGCGACCGCGACCGTGCCGATCGCGATGCTGGCCACGGCGAGCCGAACCTTCGTGGAGCCGTTCATGTGTTTTCCCCGGACTGCCGTTTACCAAGACGTGCGGCTGCCTGCGTAGCCAGACCCGTGCCCCGTCCGTCTCCGGTTTGCAATCCCACAGTCCCGAGCCGCAATAGATACGGAACGTCAGCCATGAGCGTTACCTCGATCTACCCGGCCCGCCGCGATTTGGGGCACGAGCAAACCGTCTCCGCCGCGTGGTCCGGGCCAGCCACTCGAGCGCGGGCTGCGCTCAAAGCGATGACCGAAGTACAAGCCGCGGCCGAACTAGCTGACGGTGAACGTGCAGTGCAAGAGGGAAGCAGTGATCCGGTCGGTGGTTGCGTCAATGTTGGTCGGCGTGAAGTCACAGGGAGCATCGATGAAGCCCTCGAAGCCGCGGCTGTTCTCCGGCGTCGCGAAGCCGGAAGCGGTTACCGCAGTCCCGGTGCGCACGTAATTGCCGGAAATGTCGGTGACGCCGCCACCGGTGGCACCGACGCATTTGCCGATGAAGCTACCGGAGCCCTGGAACCACGAGCCGATCACGTCGTTGCCCGAAAAAGTGCAGGTGATCGCGTCGGTTCCGAGGCTCGTCACCACCACGTAGCCCGACCCGCCCCACGTGAAGGTCTGGGGAATCCCGCCGCCCTCCGTTAGACCAGGCGAAATGGTGCCCTGGCCGGTGAGCGAACCCCAGCCGGTGTCCGCGCTCGCCGGCAGCGCACCCACGGCGACCGCGCCGAGCGCGATGCCGGCCATCGGGAGCCGAAGCTTCGTGGTCTTGTTCATGGCGCGCCCTCCCGTGGGCTATGGCGATTACCAGGCGCGTGGTGGAGCTGTGTACCAGCCCGTGCCTGCTGTAGGTACGCCGACTTGGACGGCCGCGGTGGGACCGAGTCACAATAGATACGAAACGTTAGCCATGAGCGTTACCTCGAACCGTGCACGCTTATCCAGTCATTCGCGGCGTCGAACGGGCTCCGCTGATCGCCAACAGCGTGACCGGCCCGCCGCGCCGTCAGGGAGTGGCTCTACCGAGCCGCCGTACCCGCCCGGGAAACGCCCGGCTTACGGGGCGCAATCCGAGGCCGGGGTTTCGCTACTGAGCACACGTCACCGCGATTTCATAGGTAAGGGCACGGGTAAGGGCACAAAGCTGTTTGATCTTGCAGGCTAAACCCCTGACCTGCGGAAACACTGGTGGGCGATACAGGACTTGAACCTGTGACCTCTTCCGTGTCAAGGAAGCGCGCTAGCCAGACTGCGCCAATCGCCCGTGCCGGTGGAGCATAAAGCCCCCTCCGAGGCGGGAGCGGGAATCGAACCCGCGTACAGGGCTTTGCAGGCCCTTGCCTAAGCCACTCGGCCATCCCGCCGCGGGGTTGAACCCCATGGAGCCGTGGCTCCACCGAGCGGACGACGGGACTCGAACCCGCGACCCTCACCTTGGCAAGGTGATGCGCTACCAACTGCGCTACGTCCGCAAACGCCCGACCACTATACGGGAGATCGGGCACTACCGTGACGCCGTGACCGTCCGACCCGGCCCAGAGGGCGACCCGCGCCGTTCTCCTGGCGCGGGCCCGCAGAGCGACCCGCGCCGTTCTCCTGGCGCGGGCCCGCAGAGCGACCCGCGCTATTCCCCTGGCGCGGGCCCGCAGAGCGACCCGCGCTGGCCGCGTGCCGCCGACTGGCTCGCCGCCGGCCCGCCGCCCGGCCGCGCGCCCGACCTCGCGCTCCTCGGCGTCCCCACCTTCGCCACCTCGATCAGCCCCACCGGCGCGCACAAGACCCCGCAGGCCGTACGGCGCGCGCTCGGCAAGTACTCCACCTGGTGCGCCAGCCGCCACATCGACATCAGCGGCATCGCCGCCTGGGACGCCGGCGACGTCGAGGACCCCGACGCCGAGGTCGAGGGGGAGTTCCGTACCCGCGCCCGCGCCCAGACCGCCGCGGCCAAGGCCCGCCTCGTCGTCGCCCTCGGCGGCGACAACTCCCTCACGTACCCGGTCTGCGCCGGCGCGTTCGGCGACGATCTGACCGACGCCGGCCTCGTCACCCTCGACGCCCACCACGACATCCGCGACGGACGCAGCAACGGCAGCCCGGTCCGTAACCTGCTCGACGCCGGCCTCGACCCGGCCCGCGTCGTCCAGATCGGCATCGCCGACTGGGCCAACAGCAAGTCCTACGCCGACGAGGCCGCCGCCCGCGGCGTCACCGTCATCAGCCGGACCGACGTCGCCACCCGCGGCATCGACGCCTGCATGCGCGAGGCCCTCGCCATCGCCGGAGCAGAAGGCCCCGTCTACGTCGACCTCGACCTCGACGTCTGCGACCGTGCCGTCGCCCCCGCCTGCCCGGCCAGCCTCCCCGGCGGCCTGTCCGCCACCGAGATCCTGCACGCGGCCTTCCTCGCGGGCCTCGACCGCCGGGTCCGCGCCATCGACATCGCCGAGGTCGACGCCACCCGCGACGCCGCCGACGAGCGCACCGTCCGCCTCGCCGCGCTCTGCGTCCTCGAGGTCGCGGCCGGCCTGGCACTGCGGCCGGCGTGATCCCGAGCCCCGACGACGACTGGGCCATCGCCGGTGGCTGCCTCTACACCGGCCTGCGCGACCTCAGCGCCGACCCGCACGCCCTCGACACGAGCGGCCGCTGGATCGTCGTACAGACCTTCGAAGGCGCCCTCGTCTGCGCCCGCTTCGCCACCGCGACGCAGTACGACGGAGAACCGGCTGCGGGAAAGGGCTGGGAGCCGGTCCGCGCGCCGTGGACGTCGAGCCTCGACAAGGACGGGTACGTCGACGCCGTCAAGAAAGTCCGCGCGCGCATCGCGGCCGGCGACGTCTACCAGGTGAACGTCTGCCGCCTCCTCGCCGCCGAAGCCGACGCGGTGCCCGACCTCTTCGCGCTCGGCGCGGCGCTCGCGCGCGGCAACCCAGCGCCGTACGCCGCGACCGTCAACCTGCCCAGCGCCAACCTCTACGTCGCGTCCGCGAGCCCGGAGCTGTTCCTCCGCCGCGACCGCGACACCGTCGTCTCCGGGCCGATCAAGGGCACCGCCCGGACCCCGGACGGTCTCACCGGCAAGGACCGGGCCGAGAACGTGATGATCGTGGACCTGGTCCGCAACGACCTCGGCCGGGTCGCGGTCACGGGCTCGGTCGACGTGCCCGACCTGCTCGTCACCGAACGGCATCCCGGCCTCGTCCACCTCGTCTCCCGCATCCGAGCGCGGCTCGCGTCCGGCATCGGCTGGGCCGAGCTGCTCGCGGCCACGGCCCCGGCCGGATCGATCACCGGCGCGCCGAAGTCCAGCGCGCTGCGCATCATCGGCGAGCTCGAACCGGTGCCGCGCGGCGTCTACTGCGGCGGCGTCGGGTGGGTCGACGCCGACAACCAACGTGGCGAACTCGCCGTGGCGATCCGTACGTTCGAATGGTCGGCAGGGAGACTGCTCCTCGGGACCGGCGCCGGGATCACGTGGGGGAGCGACCCGCGCCGCGAGTGGGAGGAGACCGAGCTCAAGGTGAGCCGACTGATCGGCGCGGTCACGTGACGGCCGCGAAGCTGTGGGTCGACGGCGCGCTGATCGCCGACCCGACCGTTCCGGTCGTCCGCGCCGACGACCACGGCCTCGTCGTCGGCGACGGCGTCTTCGAGACCGTCGAGGTCGCCGACGGCCGGCCGTTCGCGTTGTCCCGGCACCTGCGCCGGCTGCGCGACTCCGCCCGCGGCCTCGGCCTCGACGTGGACGAGGAGCTCGTCCGCCGCGGCGTCGACGCCGTCCTCGCCGACCTGCCGGCGCGTGCCCGGCTGCGGATCACTGTGACCGGCGGACCGTCGCCGTACGGCTCGGATCGCGGCGGCGCGTTGCCGACCGTCCTGATCGCCACCGGCCCGCTGCCCGACTGGCCGCCGACCACCGACGTCGCGGTCGTCCCGTGGACGCGCAACGAGCGGTCCGCGACCGCCGGCCTGAAGACGACGTCGTACGCCGACAACGTCGTCGCCCTGCGCTACGCGCACGACCGCGGCGCGGCCGAGGCGATCTTCGCGAACACCCGCGACGAGGTCTGCGAAGGCACCGGCAGCAACATCTTCTTCGAGTACGACGGCGCGCTCGTCACGCCGCCGCTCGGCAGCGGCTGCCTCGCCGGCATCACCCGCGAGCTCGTCATCGAATGGCTGCGCGACGACGGCGTACCGGTGCACGAGCTCGCGACTCCGATCGCGGCGTTGCACCGCACCCGCGAGGCGTTCATCACCTCGACGACGCGCGGCGTGCAGCCGATCCGTGCCATCGACGGCGCGCCGCTCGCGGAGGCGCCGGGTGCGCTGACCGCGCGCGCGGCCGCCGTCTTTGCGCGGCGGGCAGCCGCGAACTCGGATCCCTGAGAAGGTGAGCAGCATGCGCCGAACTCTGTGTGTCGCCGTCACGATGTTGGCTTCGCTCGCGGGCGTGCTCGTGCCCGCCGCGCCGGCCCAGGCGAGCGGCATCCTCGCCGGAAAGATCGTGGGCATCGACCCGGGACACAACGGCCGCAACTACACGGATCCGAGCTTCCTGAACAAACAGATCTGGAACGGCCGCGAGTGGGAGAACTGCGACACGACCGGTACGCAGACCCGTGGCGGCTACCCCGAGCATGCGTTCAACTGGGCGGTCGCCAACTACCTCGCGCAGAAGCTGCGCGGGGCCGGCGCGACCGTCGTCTGGACCCGTTCGTCCGACACCGGCATCGGTCCCTGCGTCGACCAGCGCGCGCGGCTGCTCAACCACGGCCACGCCAATATCTCCATCGACATTCACGCCGATGGCGGGCCGACGACCGGGCGCGGATTCGCGATCCTGCTGCCGGTCGCCGACGGACCCAACAACAGCGTCATCCGGTCGTCGGTGCGCTTCGGTGGTTACCTCCGCTCGCGCATGATCGGCATGGCCGGAATGCCGGTCAGCACGTACGACGGGACCAACGGGCTCACCTACCGCAACGACCTCGCCGGCCTCAACCTCACGACCGAGACCAAGGTGCTGATCGAGTGCGGCAACATGCGCAACTCGACCGACGCGAAGTTGCTGGCCTCGAAGGCGTGGCAGCTCAAGGCGGCCGATGCGATGGCCTCGGCGATCGTCAAGATGCTCGTCGGCTGATGCACGTTGTCGTCGGTCTCGATCCGCTGACCCCGGAGCAGGTTCTCGCAGTCGCCCGCGACGACGTCGAGGTCGAGCTCTCGCTGGATGCGATCGAGGCGATGCGGGCGTCGCGCGCGCAGGTCGAGACGCTCGCGTCCGCGGACCGCCCGGCGTACGGGATCTCCACCGGCTTCGGTGCGCTCGCGACGACGCACATCCCGGTCGAGCGCCGCGCGGACCTGCAGCGTTCGCTGATCCGCTCGCATGCGGCGAGCAGCGGCGCGGTGGTCGAGCGCGACGCCGTTCGGGCAATGATGCTGCTGCGGTTGCAGACCCTCGCGACCGGCCGCACCGGCGTCCGTCCGGTCGTCGCCGAGCGGCTGGCCGCGCTGCTGAACGCCGGTGTCACTCCGGTCGTGCGCGAGTTCGGATCGCTCGGGTGCAGCGGCGACCTCGCGCCGCTTGCGCATGTCGCGTTGACGTTGATGGGCGAAGGCGAGCGGGCCGCTGCGGTGCAGGCCGCGGGCATCGAGCCGGTCGAGCTCGCGGAGAAGGAAGGCCTCGCGCTCATCAACGGCACCGAGGGCATGCTCGGCATGCTGTTGCTGTCGTTGCACGACCTGCGTGCGCTGGTGGTGCACGCGGACATCGCCGCGGCCATGAGCGTCGAGGCGCTGCTCGGCACCGACCGCGTCTTCGCCGACGATCTCCAACGGCTGCGCCCGCAACCGGGGCAGGCGATCTCCGCCGCCAACATGCGCCGGCTGCTCGACGGCTCCGGCATAGTCGCGTCGCACTCGGGTCCGGAGGACACCCGCGTCCAGGACGCCTACTCGCTGCGCTGCGCTCCGCAGGTCGCTGGTGCGATGCGCGACACGATCGAGCACGCCGCGCGGGTCGCGTCGTACGAGCTGGCGGCCGCGATCGACAACCCGGTCGTGCTGCCCGACGGCCGGGTCGAGTCCAACGGCAACTTCCACGGCGCGCCGGTCGGTTACGTGCTCGACTTCCTCGCGATCGCCGCGGCGGATCTCGCCTCGATGTCCGAGCGGCGCACCGACCGCATGCTCGACCAGCACCGGTCGCACGGGCTGCCGCCGTTCCTCGCCGCCGAGCCGGGCGTCGACAGCGGGCACATGATCGCGCAGTACACGCAGGCCGGGATCGTGAGCGAACTGAAGCGGCTGGCGGTGCCGGCGAGCGTCGACTCGATCCCGTCGTCGGCGATGCAGGAGGACCATGTCTCGATGGGGTGGTCGGCCGGGCGCAAATTGCGCCGCAGCGTCGACGGGCTCACCCGCGTGCTCGCGATCGAGCTGCTGACGGCGGCCCGCGCGCTCGACCTGCGCGCGCCGCTGCAGCCCAGCCCGGCGAGCGCGGCCGCGGTGAAGGCGTTGCGTGACAACGGGATCGAAGGCGCGGGGACCGACCGCTACCTCGCGCCGGAGATCGAGGCGGCGGTCACCGCCGTACGCGACGGCGAGCTACGCGCCGCCGTCGAAGCGGTCACTGGAAAGATGGACTGATGAGCACCGCACGCGTGGTCCGCGCGCCGCGCGGTCCGGAGCGCAGCGCGCAGACATGGGGTGCCGAGGGCGCGCTGCGCATGCTGCACAACAATCTCGATCCCGAGGTAGCGGAGCGCCCCGAGGACCTCGTCGTGTACGGCGGGAGCGGCAAGGCCGCACGCGACTGGCGCAGCTTCGACGCGATCGTCGAGACGTTGCGCACCATAGGCCCCGAGGACACGTTGCTCGTGCAGAGCGGCAAGCCCGTCGGGGTGCTGCGGACGCACGACATGGCGCCGCGCGTGCTCATCGCCAACTCCAACCTCGTGCCGAAGTGGGCGACGCCGGAGCACTTCCGCGAGCTCGAAGCGCTGGGCCTCACGATGTACGGCCAGATGACCGCCGGCTCGTGGATCTACATCGGCACCCAAGGCATCCTGCAGGGCACCTATGCGACGTTCGGCGAGGTGGCCAACAAGCACTTCGGCGGTTCGTTGCGCGGGCGTTGGGTGCTGACCGCGGGCCTCGGTGGCATGGGTGGTGCGCAGCCGCTCGCCGTCACCGGCAACGGCGGCGTCGCGCTGTGTGTCGAGGTCGATCCGTGGCGGGCGCAGCGACGCCTCGACCACGGCTACCTCGACGAGATCGCCGACTCGCTCGACGACGGCCTCGAACGCGTGCGCCGCGCGGTGGCCGACGGGCGCGCCCTGTCGGTCGGTGTCGTCGCGAATGCCGCCGATGTCTTCCCCGAGCTCGTACGACGCGGCGACGTCCCCGACGTCGTCACCGACCAGACCAGCGCGCACGACGCGCTCAACGGTTACGTGCCCAACGGCATGACCCTCGCCGAAGCCGTGGAGCTGCGCAGCGCGAAGCCGAACGAGTACGTCGAGCGGGCGTCCGCGGCCATGGCCGTGCACTGCCAGGCGATGCTCGATTTCCAATCGGCGGGCGCGGTCGTGTTCGACTACGGCAACGGCCTGCGCGGCCAGGCGAAGGACGCCGGCGTCACGAACGCGTTCGACTACCCGGGCTTCGTCGTCGCCTACATCCGGCCGCTGTTCGCCCGCGGCGCCGGGCCGTTCCGCTGGGCCTGCCTGTCCGGTGACGGTGCGGATCTCGCCGCGACCGACGACGCCGTGCTCGCCGCCTTCCCCGACGACGATCCGCTGCAGCGCTGGGTCCGGTTCGCGCGCGAGAAGGTCAAGGGCCAAGGGCTGCCGGCGCGGATCTGCTGGCTCGGGTACGGCGAACGGCACGTTGCCGGCCTCGCGTTCGACGACCTCGTCGCGCGCGGCGTGCTGCGCGCCCCGGTCGCGATCGGCCGCGACCACCTCGACGCCGGATCCGTCGCGTCGCCCGAGCGCGAGACCGAAGGCATGCGCGACGGCTCCGACGCGATCGCCGACTGGCCGCTGCTCAACGCCCTCGTCAACACCGCGTCCGGCGCATCGTGGGTGTCGATCCACCACGGCGGCGGCGTCGGCATCGGCAAGTCGATCCACGCCGGTCTCGTCGTCGTCGCGGAAGGCACCGAGCTGTCCCGCCGCCGGCTCGAGCTGGTGCTGACCAACGACCCCGCGATGGGCGTGATCCGCCACGCCGACGCGGGCTACGAGATCGCGCTCGACACCGCGCGCGACGTCGGCGTACGAATGCCGCTCGAACCGGCGACGAAACCCCCGTCGTGGCAAGCCTGACCGCCCCAACACCCATGGTCGACTGTGACGTTCGAGGCGTTCCAGCGCCGATTTTCCGCCTCGAACGTCACAGTCGACGGCCGTGAGCGATCTCGCCGTCCGGCACATCGGCCGGCTGACCACATGGGCGCGACCGGTGCTCACCGACGCCGCGCTCATCGTCCGCGACGGTCGGGTCGCGTGGGTCGGCGCCGACCGCGACCTGCCGGCCACCGAGCACGAGATTCCGGAGCTCGACGCCGGGGGAGCGGCCGTGCTTCCGGGGTTCGTGGACTGCCACACGCACGCCGTGTGGGGCGGCAGCCGGCGCGACGACTTCGTCGGCCGGCTCTCCGGCGCGGCGTACTCGCCCGCGGGCATCCACTCGACCGTCGAGGCCACCCGCGCCGCGCCGTACGACGAACTGCTCGGGCTGGCGCAACGGCGGGTCACGACGATGCTCGGCAACGGGACGACGACGGTCGAGGTCAAGTCCGGCTACGGCCTCACGGTGGCGGACGAGCTCCAACTGCTCGACGTCGCGAGCGCGCTCCGTGGGCCGGCCGTGACCGCGACGTATCTCGGCGCGCACGTCGTGCCCCAGGGCCGCGACCGCAACGACTACGTCGACGAGGTCATCGCGACGCTGCCGGCGGCCAAGGCGCACGGCGCGCGGTGGTGCGACGTGTTCTGCGACGACGGCGCGTTCACGGTCGAGGAGTCGCGGCGCATCCTCACCACGGCGGTCGAGCAGGGTCTCGGGCTGCGCCTGCACGCCGAGC
>Ga0157369_10000290_pt1 | contig 67067 bp, 76 predicted proteins | sample C25metaG_FD_113461 | JGI IMG/M metagenome (GOLD analysis project Ga0157369, IMG submission 113461) | Corn rhizosphere microbial communities from Kellogg Biological Station, Michigan, USA - C2-5 metaG | ecosystem: Host-associated > Plants > Roots > Rhizosphere > Soil | place: USA: Michigan... | reverse complement strand
GGCCCGGTAAATAAATAAGCATGACTGATTGTGCCCTTTTTAAGTGCATTGCCTAAAGCAGTCGTGATGTGCTCTTGTCCCACAATCTCCGACAGCTTTTTAGGCCGGTGCGTACGGTATAGTGCTTGTCCCATTTATATATAGTATACGCACTTTTGCAGGGGAATGCTGTTGTGAATTAGCCTGCGGCGCGTGGACGTCTCGCCCTTATTCTAGTTCGTTGCGATTCGTCCCACTTTTTTCCCTATGATCTTTTGACGCTGTTCGCATACTTTGGCAATAATGTCTACATGCAGCATGTCTTCTCTTGTTTGCTCGCCTTTGTCATGTTGGGGTATTCGAGTCATAAAAAGCAGCCGTCGCATTGCTTCGCCCAAGTCCTGGTAGTTTTCTGCGCTTAGCAACGGGTGCCTTTTCATAACGCCCCGCCTGTCCGGTAGTCCATCGGCTTTATTATTGAGCAAGTTTGTGAAAGTATTGGCTAAACCGATGACATCTTTTATTAGAGCCATTTGTTCGAGACCTCGATAAATATTAAGTTTCTTATTGATTATCTCTACATTCGCCAATGCTCTGCGAGGGTCTTTGCTTACTTTTCTGAATAGCTCCGTGCAGTACATTCGCAGCGTAATCTCTAAATTCCTGGTTCCTAGATGCAGGCTATCTTTGTCTTGAACGACAAAGCGTTCATGAACTGCCTGAGTAAGCATGCCGCTTGTCTTGGATGAAAAGTTGACTATTCCCCAGCTGCCCCAGACATCTTCGGGGAGAGCGTCCCGATTGGTCATGCCGGAAAATAATAGTATTTTAGCTTTTTCCTGGGCAGGACTTTTGGTCGGTATGTCCGTATAAAGCGATTTAGCATTGAGCCTAAAGCTAGTTGCGAGATTGTTTTGACCTGGACTTGGATTGTCGGGGTGTAGTAATGCGCCGTAGCTTTCCAGAAGAGGCTCTGGATCGCTCGCATCTTCAAAATCTATTATGGTAAATGCAGAACACATGTTTTTCCAGATTGACCGAACATCTAAACCCAGGGTGCGTGGGAACGAACTGATCTTCGTCTCGTTTTGCTGTTTATATTGTTCACCATCGTCAGCGTTGGCCAAAGATATATTGAGTGCATCAATATGAATCTGGAGCTGTTCGGGTGTCGAGACCTTTCTGGCATGACTGACAATAGCCTGAGCGGTGTGCCGATCAATCAGTAATTGGCGAGTGTAGTCAGTAATTCGCTCTCCTTCCCAAAAGTAAGGCCTGTCGTTGATGCCTTTCGGGATAGGTATTAGGCCTTTCTCTAGGTCTGAAGTAACTCCGGAATGAATCTGCGCAAAAAACTGCTCAGGTGTGTAGGATTGTCGTATTTCTACTTCTTGTTGAACATTGGGAGTTGGCTCCATAGTATGGTCTAGTATACAGGAGTCAAAAAATAAATAATAACCTAGGATCCTTATGCAGAAAATAGGTTTTATATTTTAACGAGAATTATTTATAAAGCAGCTTCAAGAGCGGCCCACTCAGCGTTGCTGTCGTCTTCGGGAACGTTGACGCTTACTTGGTCGCCGGGCTTTGCTTTGAAGTAAGTAACGCTTGCGAGTAATACGCGAAGATTTTTACCCCCAGCTTCAACAAAATAGTGACCATTCTCGAGTTTGAGTGTGCCCACAATCTGTTTGCGAGGAATCGGGCCGATTTGTTTGTATAAAAAGGTGCCGTCATCGGCAATAGTAAGCTTAAGAATATCGCCCTGAACCAGCTTTGATTTACTGGCATAATTGGCCGGCACAGGATATACTTTGCCGTCTGAGCCAACCATATTCTGACCATCAAAAACGCCTTCAATAACCTTGCCGATATTGTCGTCATGTGTAATGGCAGCGACTTTTTCATCGTCACCCACAAGGCTGATAAGCAACTCGGTTGCTGCAGCAAGGTTCGTTTCAGCTTCCTGAATCAGTGCCCGTAATCTCTTTATTTGTTTGTCTGGTACATCTGCCATGTTTATCTTCGTCTCTCTTAGCCTCACCGAAAGTGTTTGTTCACCTACACTTATTCATAAAACTATCATGTTTGTAGTGTCAAGTCAAAACAAAAGTAATACGCTGTGGATAAACACAGCTTTTTATTTCAGTACAACGGGATTTAGTATACCAAACTTTTCCTTAGATGCGTATAGCTTTTGTGTCAGAAGCCCATTAATATGTTCAGTGAGACGGCTCGCTTTGCCCGCCCTAGCGTGTTTAGCGAAAACTGCACTTTGTTTTCCTTGATGCCCAGAATGGAGTTCTAGAGTGGTATAATTGTCGCTTATGGAGAAAAATACTATAGCCCGTCAAGACCGCAAACCTAACGTCCAGGATTTGCTTAGTAGAATCGATCAACCGGTGTTTGCTGATCCGACGGCGACAATGGGGGCCGCCGAAAATATAATCCTCCGATGCTTTGCTCAAGATTTCAAGCGTACCTCAACCGAAAGATATTGGGAGCCGGCCTTTGCAGTTTGTCCAGAAGACGCATTTGGCCTTAATGGACTTGAGGTTTTCGCAGTGAGAAGTCTTGGTCATAATAGTATTGAACTAGGCATTAGGCAGAGATTTATTTCTGCTAGGCGAAAAGACGATATGGTGGCAAAAAGTGCAACTCTCTTTGTGCCACAGGATGAAATGGGCGTCAAACTTCAAATTGAAGAGTCTTATGTCGCAGATAATAAGCCTGCTCCGCTTTCGCTCATCGAGCTTGAATCACGTGACCGTGTTCTTAATAATGAGGCGCTTTTGCTGTGCGGAATTATTGCCTCAGGCATGCAAGTAGATTTTCCTTACACTTGTGCCGATGAGTACATGCAAACAGCTCTACGAAGTTTGAATTTTATAAACGACTAGAAGAGTGACTTAAGAACTAAGAGAATTAAGTCATTTGGGTGTAAAAATAGCCCGGAGATTATCTCGGGCTATTTTTACAAAGTCGACTAAAACTTAGGCGAGGTCTACAGTTGCACCAGCGTCAACAAGTGCTTTCTTTGCAGCTTCTGCGTCTTCTTTCTTAGCCTTCTCAAGGATGGTCTTTGGAGCACCATCAACGAGAGCCTTGGCTTCACCAAGACCAAGACCAGTGATGTCTTTAACGGCCTTGATAACAGCTACCTTCTGAGCGCCAGCGTCTTTAAGAACTACGTCCCATTCAGCTTTTTCGTCAGCGGCAGCAGCACCTTCAGCAGGTGCAGCAGCAACGGCTACAGCAGCAGCTGCAGGCTCGATGCCGTATTCATCCTTAAGGATGTTTTTAAGTTCGTTTACTTCGAGGACAGTAAGCTTAGTAAGCTCTTCTGCCAATTTCTTTAAATCAGCCATTTGATTGATTCCTTCTTGATTAATTAATTTGGACCGGGGTCCTGTCAGTCGGTCCACCCCATTTTTTGTCCTCACTTTGCTGCGGGCAAAAATCGGGGTTGCCCTGCCGACTGCCACCCCTAATCTTTTGATATAGCGATGAATTTCATTGCTAATATCTAAATATTAAGCGGCAGCTTTTGCTTCGATGCCATCAAGCAGGCCGTGCAAGTTGCCAGAAAGGCCGCTTACGACGTCGTTCAATGGTGAAGACAATGTTGCAATAACTTGAGCGATAAGCTCGTTCTTGCTTGGAAGTGTTGCAAGTGCGGTAACTTCTTCTGCGGTCAGGAACTTGCCTTCTGCAGAGATAGCGCCTACGAACACAATGCTTGGGTTAGTCTTTGCAAACGTGCTCAGTACTTGGGCAGGAGCAACTTCGTCTTCGCTGTTGAAAGCGTAGAGTAGCTGGCCCTTCAAGCTGCTGGTGTCGACATCCTTAAGGGTGTCGCTTTGCTGCAAAGCCTTGATAACCAAGCGGTTTTTGACAACGCGCACTTTGGTGCCATTGCCGCGGGCGTCTTTGCGGAGCTGCTGAATTGCCTTAACAGTAGTGCCTGGATAGGCGGCTACGACAGTCATCCTAGAAGATGACAACAGTTCGGCAACATCTGCTACAACGTCATTTTTTGCTTGTTTGGTTAAAGACATAAATATATTTTCCCTTTGCTTTTAAATCTAATCGACCATTTAGATTTTTAAAGAACGTGGACATTTTCGAGAAACAAAAAAGTCTTTGGTTCTCGCACTACCAAAGACTATGGACAAAAAACAAAATCAGATTGTTTCACTTCCTAGGTAGCACATTAAGCGTTTAACCGCAGCTACTGTCTTTGGTAATGATCAGAGGTGATTATACAGATGTATGGTCAATTAGTCAACGATTTTTAAGGCTTGTAGAAAACGGGTTGGTTATCGAGCGCGATATTGCCAACAAAAAGGTCGACACCGCCGTCGTAACACGATTGCAGCTCCTGCCCATTGAACAGTGCAGTAAGCGGCGCGCCGTAACGCACTACGGTGGTTGGCTCATTATGCACGTCGAGGCTTCTAAGCGAAAATGCTCTGCCAGCAGGTATGTCATGGTAACTTCTATTGCCGCTTTTTTTACGAAGCGGCGCAATTGTAGTAAGAGATGCAAATTCAGTGTTACCAAGTACTTGCGCCGTAAAGTCCATCCGCTGATTTATATCTTTAAGGCCCTTAGCTTGTGCCTCAAGATATCCACTATTGTTGGGATACATATATATCGACATGCTGGTCTCTGTGGGTATGGCTGCGAGGTCTATTTTTTGCTTTTGCCTGGCTTCTTCGATTAATGCCCCCACAATTAGTGGTCGCCTTTCTTGCGCAGACAGACGTTCATGCATTTCGCTGATAGTCTTTGCATCGAAAACACCTGCTAATATGTGCAATCGTACACTTGGCGGACATAGCCTAAGTAGCTCTTGGACTAATAATGCTCTTTGGTCTGCGGGCATCGCGTCGCGGCTTAGCTGCAATGCAGTGCCTAGGTCGTCTCCGGCATCCTTGGCAAGTCCCGCGAGATAAGTTAGTGCTGATTTCTCAGAATTCTTAGGTTGGCGTCCAAACATATGGCAGTAACTATATCATGGGATAGCAGGGCGTGCATTATTATTGCGGTGGATTTGTGGTGATTTGTTCGATGTAGCCCTTAAGAATGTCTTTAAACTGGTACAGTCCTTCTTTGCTGAGCCATTCGTCGTCGCTGTGGTGATTACCGCCTTTAGGATAAAACGAAACACATGGCACTTTATGTGGCATAAAGAAACGGGCATCGCTACCACCTAGGGCGTGTGACCCGCTAACTTGTATGCCGGTGACGCGCTCTATTTGTTGTTTGAAAGGCTGTATGTATGGATTTTCTAGATCGAACGAGCATACCAAGCCGGACCAAATCAGACTGAACGAAGTGCCTCGCTTCTTACAGATCTTATCTATGGCATTGAGTATTTTTGTTCGGTCGGCTTCGCTAATAACGCGAATGTCGAGAGAGGCCTCGGCGTAATCGGGTATCTGGTTAATCACCTTTCCACCGTTGATAAGCCCTACGTTGCAAGTGCTTGTTTCGGCATTTTGCTCGGCAAATAGTTGTTGGATGTCAGTCAGTGCAGCCGTAAGTTTCATGATGGCGTTATCGCCCATCCATGGTCTAGAGCCGTGAGCCGCCTTTCCTTCGGCAACGACTTTAACGCCAGTAAAACCTTTGGCTGAAGTCTGAATTTGCCAATCATCCCCACCATCGGGTAGTATGCAGACCTTGGGCAAATAGCCGGCCTCGACTAACGTCCCCATGCCATCGTTACCGCCTGCTTCTTCGTCGGTAGTAATAACGATGCCTAAATCGTAGTCAGTCAGTTTACCTGGTAGTTCGTCGAGTATCTGCAGATAGGTCGCGATGGCATATTTCATGTCTAAAACACCGCGACCATACAGCTTGCCTTTGACTTCATGCAGCTCAAATAATTCTTCTGGACCGCTAACCACGTCGAGGTGGGCGCCAAGCATAATTAAAGGTGTTTTAGTTTTCCGGATGGTCGCAACCATAGACTCGATACCATTAAACATCAGTCGTTTTACATGCAGACCGCGCTTAGCTAAAAAGGCTTCGATATAGTCGAGCGCGTCGTGGTTTGCCTCGTAATTGCCAGTGATAGTTGGAATAGAAACGAGTCTACTTAGGATGGTGTAGATTTCGTCTGATTTTTTGGGCTGTGGTAGTGCCGGATGAGTGGTTCGGGATCTCCACTTGGCCGCCAATTTGTTTTTAAAATCGGCGAATGACTGGACCTTGGTCGCGCCTGTGGTTTTGCTCTTGTTCATATTGGCCGCTATTGTAGCGTCTTTTGCGGCTAGACTCAAGCGGTTTAGTTTATATCTAATTGCTCGAGTTTATATTGTGTATATCGTTCTGCGGCAAGGCGTGCAAGCTCAGGATCTTCGCCTTGATTAACAAACTTCATAGCTTCGCCTAGCATGGGATGGATCTCGCAGAGCTTTTCATGCATTTGTTTAACTAATGCGCGATAACCGGGGTGACCTTGCGGACTAGTGCGCAGTTCGTGCAAGTGAAACGCCTCGCGGGCATTATAGGTGACTTTCCAGCGCATCCGATGGCCCAGTAGTGTGGCGTATTGCGCCTCAAGCGCGTATCCATGCTGTTGCAACAAACTGTGCAATTGTAGGCTAAGTTCAAAACATTCTTCAAACTGATCGGCTAAACCGGCATTTTCAATAAGCTGAGGCACTTCATAGCCGTAACGCGGCGTGAGTTCTTGCCATTCCAGATCATCGACCATGCGATGTCGTTGCAGGTCGCGAAAAATCCCATAGTCGCAAACTAAATCCCAGCTGTAATGTATTTTTTCAAGTGCTCGGCCGGGGCGATGTCGCCGATTGAGGCGTTCACCGATGTATGCTTCGAGAACGTCGGCTTTTTTGCCGTACGGCCAATCTGCCGTTTGCCGTCGTAATTCTGTGAGTGGTAAGTCGCTGTGTTCGTAAAGCATATCAGGAACGATTTCAAGTTCGTTGCGCGGCCACACATCCGTTAGCTGCACTGCCGGCGAAGGTTCGGTGTGTTGTTCTGGCAGATATTCTTGGGCAAGCTTGGCTACACTCGCGTAGGTATTGGCGCGATATGCAATGGTTGCTCCACCCCGATCGGGCTTGTCGGCGCGTTCCAAAAATGCAGGTGCAACTTTACGCGCCTCTGTTAGTAGCGCTTGGCCGGTCGTGCGTGCTTCGGGCAGTTGGTCGCTCATTAAATGCATGATGAGGCTTTCCAGTGCTTGCCCCGAGGCATATATCCCAACGGTCGAAGTGGTTGCGACAGGAAGCACCGGCCTAACGGCGTCACAAGCTTGGGCTTTTATGGCACTGCGCCAGGCGGCATCTTGTTCGGCCACAGGGACGGTGGTTGTACTTACGAGATAGTCTTTGAGGGCATGTACCATGTGCGAGTAGCGATCAAAAATGCCGTCCATGTAAGCTTTATATTTTGGTTTGACGTCAGCCGAGAGATGATCCGGTGTATGGTAGCGATATTCGCCATTCGCATCTTTCTCATCGAAGTAAATATAGCGGGTTGATTGCTCTAGATATGCCGCCAGTCTGCCCCACTCTAGCTTTTTGGTTAGCAGATTGCTGGCTTGCTCGACAACAAAGTGAATACCGGTTAGTTGCTGGACGGAATCATCCCCATATGCCGTAATGACGCGTTGCAATAACTTGGCGTCTTTGCCTGCGCTATTGGCAAATTCGTCCAAAATAGTGATACGCATATCATCGGAACGACGTGACAGGCGTGCCATGGCCGCCGCAATGGTAATGCTATCGAGCTTTTGCGTAAAGGCGTAGACGTTGCCTTCCGAATTAGTGGTTGCTTCGTCAAGGAATTGCTTGCCCGCCTCTGTAATATTGTAGCCGCCATCCGTATTTTTGGTGATATACGGGTTTTTTACGGCGGTTTTTTGTGCCTTTGTTACGGCTGCTTCGGCCACTTTTTTAGTCGTTTTTTTGGCTGGCAACATGGGTTCTACTTTCTGCCAAATTATCTCATGAATGGCGTCAATGCTGATCATTTTGCCATCACGCGTACAATCAATCCGCGAAAAATCTTTAGGAAATAGCTGACACATGTCGTCGTATACTTCGACGGCTTTTGTAAGGTGATCTAAGTTGGCTTCGTGGATATCGCGTTTTTTATCGGTATAGTCGCGGGCTTCTTTTTGGTCAACCAATTGCTGGGCGATATCGGCTGGCACGCGCAGTACAAAACTGAGTGTTGGCCGTGGACTGCGTAGCATTTCAAACTCAAGGTTGTCGAGCCAAATAAAATAGCCGCGTCGTTCTTCGGCGTGGCGGAACTTTGTCCCCTGATGGGCCATATTTGAACCCACATAGCGATTAGCGAGTACAACCTTACCCGCCTCGAGTGCTTCTTTAATCTTGGGCGCGGCTTCGTATCGGTCGAGGGCATAAAAGAGCGATCCGGTATACGGACCAACGTCTTCGGCCTCGCCATATTTGCCGTTCAGATACTCTTTGACGAAGTAGCTTGAGGGCTTGTCGTACTGCGGAAAATCAAACGTGGCTACGTCGTAGCCTTCTTTGGTAAGTCGTTCCGTTAATTTGGTAAACTGTGTGCCCTTGCCTGAACCATCGGTTCCTTCGATGACAATAAACACACCGTTGGTATTTTGCATGTGAACCCTCCGCCACTTTATGCCCGTCCCCCTATTGCTTATATTTAGCCACACGTTGGCCGATTAAGCAAGGAGTTGTTCATATGTTTCAAACTGGCTGCCTACCGCATTGCCTTCGGCCTCCTTATTAAAGAGCACTTCGCTGCCTTTCATAAGATTGACGGTTGTAATGCCAGCGCCAAGCATCGCATTCCAACAGGACTTGCAGCACCACCAATGGCCCCACGTGTAGATTTCGGCATTTTTAAGGTCTTCTTTATGTATGCCGGATGCTATTGCTTCGGCTACGGCTCTTGCCTCACTGTGATTTGCCGGGTTGCAACCTTCGCATAGTTCGTACTCTTCGCCTGTTTTGCTGCCTTTTAAAACTCGTACGCAGTCGTTATTTGTATGAAAGTCGCTGCCATTCGCTCCGCGGCCGATAATTTTGCCCTTCAGAACAATAACACTGCCAACAGGCATTGTTTTATCTAGTGATTTCTCGCGGGCCACATCTGCTGCGGCTCGTAAATATGGATCGGCCGTATCGACGTAGTTGAAATGTACTCCTTCCGGTTTATAGGGGTACGTTATTTGTTTGGCTGGCATATTTTTCTTCCTCGCGCGTCTTAGTTATAGTAATCTTAAGACAGTTTGCATATAATCACAACAATGGCGGCATTCAACAAGATCTACCGAGGCTTCACAGTCGAATGGTATGTTCCGGACATGGTGAACAAGGGTCTGAGGACTGTGTTGTAATGAAAACATTTATCGTTGCTGCTATATCCGTTGATGGTTTTATTGCCGCCGATATAGCGCAATCTACCGACTGGACTAGCAAAGAAGATAAAAAGTTGTTTGTAGAACTGACTAGGCGCGCCGGTGTTATGATTATGGGGAACAATACCTTTAAAACTATTGGCCGTGCGTTGCCAGACCGAAAAACCATCGTCTATAGCAGGACTATCCCCGAAATGATTCCCGAAAATGTTGAATTTACGAGCGAAGATCCGAGTATGCTTCTAAAACAGCTCGAGATCAAAGGCTACAATGAAGTAGCCATTTGCGGCGGCCAAAGTATCTACGACATCTTCTTACAGGCTGGAGCTGTTGACGAACTCTATATTACGGTCGAACCTACTATATTTGGTGCAGGTATATCGCTATTTAAGACCGCCGCGTTGCACGATTTAACCCTAAAAGAGTGTACGAACCTTAATACTAACGCCGTGCTTTTGCACTACGAGGTCCAGAAATAATGTCGATTCTTACCAAAGATGATATATTGCAATACGTTTCAGCTGGCGATATTTGCTTTATGCCGGCATTGGATAGGTTTCAGCTGCAAGCGCATTCTGTTGATTTGCGCTTGGGATTCACCTTTTTGGTACCAAAGTCGTGGCATATAACTAAAAATGGCCGCGAACAACTGCACATGGATTACTATGATAGCAACCGGCCGGAATATTTTGATGTCGTTGAGCTGGAAAAGGGTCAGTATTTTGATCTGTTGCCTGGCGAGCATATTCTGGTTTCGTCGCTGGAGTCAGTCGCTATACCGGATGATCTTATGGCCGTTATGTACCCTCGTTCTTCGACGAACCGCAAAGGTATTTCGGTTGACCAGACCGGTATTATTGACAGCGGCTATCAAGGTCAACTGGTGATCCCGATTCGCAATAACACGCAGTTCCAAAGCGTGCGATTGTATCCGGGTGAGCGATTCTGTCAGATTGTGTTCGAAAAACTGTCCGAGCCGGTTAAAGCCCGTAAAAGCCGCTACCACCAACGCGATATCATTGATGGTGTTGATGTGGATAGTTTGGACCAAGAACGCCAGTCAGAAATCGAGATGATTATGAGCGGTGATATCAAAAAACTCAAAAGTGATTTTAAAGTGTAATCGCCAGTAAGCCGGCGAGTATACGTCGTAGGTCGACAATTGCGAGCAATAAAAAAGCCTCCAAAAAACGGAGGCTTTTTTGTAAGAGCTAGTAAGTGACTACAATTCGCTAGCTGCTACGGGCATTGATGGACCCATAGTAGTGGTAACAAAAATAGACTTTACGTATGTGCCCTTGACTGAGCTTGGTTTGTTGTTTTTGATGCTGGTGAAGATAGCGCGAGCGTTTTCCTCGAGCTTGGCTTTGCCAAAGCTTACCTTACCTGCACCAATGTGTACGATACCGGTGCTGTCAACGCGGTATTCAACACGGCCAGCTTTAGCTTCGGTAACAGCCTTGGCGAGGTCGGTCGTAACCGTGCCACTCTTTGGGTTTGGCATCAGGCCACGCGGACCAAGCACGCGGGCGTATTTGCCAAGTTTTGGCATGTTGGCTGGAGTCGAAATAAGGATATCAAAATCGAGCGTACCTTTTTCCAATTGTTTAAGCAATGTTTCGGTGCCAGAAATGTCAGCACCTTTGATCTCGTCATCGGCAAAAACGGCAACACGAACCTTTTTACCGGTACCGGCAGGCAGCACGAGGTTGTCGCGGATGTTCTGGTCGGCGTGACGCGGGTCAACATTAAGGTTAACGTGCAGCTCTACAGTCGCGTCAAACTTAACGGGGCTGGTTTTAATAGCGAGTTCCAAAGCTTCGGCGATGCCGTAGACTTTGTTTTTTTCGATTTGCTCGGCAGCCTTGCGGAAGTTTTTACCTTGGCGTTCAAGACGTGAACGAGTTGGCTTAGCTGGTTGTTTTGGCTTTTCTGCTTCGCCTTCGCTGGCGTGAGCTTTGCGTTCTTCTTTAGCAACTTTTTCCTCGGCTTCTTTAATGGCCTTGGCGCTGCGCTTACCGGCTTTGGCGGTGGCTTTTTCTTCTGCTGTTTCGGTTTCTGTAACTTCTGTAACTTCGGTAGCTTCTACTTCCGTAGGTTCTTCGACTGCAGCGTCAGGCTTAACAGTTGCAGCTTCGGCAACGGCTGGCGCTTCGATTACTTCTTCTTCGGTTTTCTTGGCTTTCTTGTCTGCCATGATAATTCTCCTTTTGTGGTGCTTGCGAGCCTTCTAATGCTCTCCCACAAATTAGTTATTGTTCTTCTGGTCGTTGTTCAAATTGTTGCATGATTTCGGGGTCAACTGGCGCCCCGGTTAAGTCACTCGCCAAAAGGACGGCTGCCCTTAGGCTGTGATAGCCAATCTCTCGTAAATGCCCAGGAGTAATGATTATTTCAGGTTGCCTGGGTTTGGGTTCTTCGCCTTTACCCATAAAAACCTTTGACTTAGGCCTCGACCTCAACGCCCATCGAGCGAGCGGTGCCGGCAACCATGCGCTTGATTGACTCAACGTCGTCGGCGTTCATGTCGGCGGCTTTGTCTTCGGCAATTTTGGTTAGTTGCGCCTGGGTTAATTTCTTGGTGATCTTTTCGGTGTTTGGCTTACCAGAACCCTTTTGGATGCCAAGTTCAGCACGAATGCGGTCGTCGGTAGGCATACCAACAACGCGCCAGCTCATAGTGCGGTCGTCATAAATAGTAATGTGTACGGTCACGGTTTGACCTTGCATGTCTTTAGTCTGGTCGTTGAACGGGTTGATGAAGTCCATCATGTTCACGCCGTGCTGACCGAGTGAGCTACCTACTGGAGGCGCAGCAGATGCGCGACCGGCAGGAATTTTCATCTTTAGATTTGCTTTTACGGCTTTTGCCATTAGTATTCTCCTTTTTCGAGCGTGAGTTTAGAAGCACTCACTACTCTCCTTCGCTTAATTCGAAGTGCGTAACAGGGGTTATTATACCGCATCGCCGACATAATGTCTACAGTGCTGTTGTGCGAATCGGTTGCAGAGCCTGACTCAAAAGGACGACCGGCGACCAAACAGTTTTATTACTTTAATTACTGATGCAAGTGCCCGTCCTCTTTACTTCGCCTGCAGTAACGCTGACCAATGCGCTGCAAGCTCTTTCGCCAATGCAAAAATCACATGATGTTTCTGGCAGGTTTATTTCTCCCGGGGTTTTATTATTGACAGTCACCTCATTGTCTATCCAATGTTGTCCGACTGCATCATAACAAGAGCCGCTTGTTGTTTGCTCCATGATATTGCTCCTGATTTGCTTTATTATACGGTTCTACACAAGTGTTATGGGTTAAGACATGTGCCACTGACCCTTATCGTGCCATCGCTCATATTAATTCCAACGGCTGCCTGACATGCAGTTCCGCCAATGCGCAGTTCGCAACTGGTAGTACTAACGGATGTCTCGTGAAGGGGGACATGCCGGGCTACTTCATCTCTTCGGGCATTGATTGCGACTGCTTCTTGGCATTGCCCTGTGACTTGAGGTTGCTGTTCCACAGTATTCTCCTTTTGACATATATTTAAAAACTACGCTAGTGTTAATCGCAGTACGTAACGAGGGCTTATTCTACCTTGGTCAAAACCGAAATAGCTGCGTAAAGCATCATTGCGAAATCCAACAGAGTATGATAAAAAAGCAATCTATGTCTATCGAAATCTCGAATGGATTACCAGGGAGTGTTAGGATCAAGTAGCGGCGGGGTTACGGCGATATTCGGATAATGCTCGTCTAGTGCTTGTTGGAAGTTGCGTAAACAAGTAGGAACTAGTCGATCATTGTCAGCAATCTCTATTATCGGAAAGCCATCTGCCGGGTGGTAGCCGGTAACAACGGCCTTGCCAAGACATTCCTTGCCCAATAGCTCAAGAACATACTCACAGGGAAACCTGTCAGGTTTAGGCTCGGCATCACTAGAAGTATGTATTTCACCTAATCTAATAAGTGCACAGTTGTATTGGTTAATAGACCGTCGGAACGTCACAATAAATATATTATACAATCTTATATAATAATTGTAAATAATTATTCTGGGCACTTATACCATCACACCATAGATCGTGACCGCTAAGGATATTATTGAGCTACCGCGGATCATTGTAGCGTCTGAAGCGATCGACGTCCCTAATCTTTTATGCAGCTACCGTGCATGACGACCGACCCAAGGCTCACTCCAGCTATAGCCGAACATCCACTTTCTTGACAGCTAACTTCTGAAGCGTTAAAAGGACCCAGGACATCGGGCAGGAACTTATCTTCCTCTGCAAGGCTACGAGTGTTGTTGTACGTGTCAAGAGCTTCGGCTGATGATCTCTTTGCGCAAACCATACAACTTTATACCCGTTTGACTTGGAGGCTGTCGAGTTCAACCGGGGTGTCGCGGCCGAACATATTAACAAGCACTTTAAGCTTGCCTTTTTGCGGGTCGATTTCGTTGATTGTGCCGTCAAAGCCCTTGAATGGCCCGTCAATAATATTGACGACTTCGCCCAGGCGGTAATCGATCTTGTGTTTTGGCTGTTCAAGACCCATGCGCTTCTGAATTTTTTCGATTTCTTCGGTGCCGATTGGCGTTGGTTCAGAACCAGAACCCACAAAACCGGTGACACTTGGCGTGTTGCGCACAATGTACCAGGCGTCTTCGCTCATTTTCATCTGTACAAGGACGTAGCCTTGGAAAATGCGCTTTTCGACAACACGGCGCTTGCCGTTTTTAATCTCGATCATTTTTTCTTTTGGTACGAGTACTTGGAAGATTTTGTCGGCCATGTCGAGGCTGTCGGCACGCTGGCGAATAGATTCGGCAACTTTTTCCTCGTAGCCGCTATATGTGTGAATTGCGTACCACTGTTTGGTAGCGTCATATCGTTTGTTCATTATTTTAGTAACACCTGCTTAAATAGTTTATCTAATCCAAAATCAAGAAGTGCGACAACGATGCCAAATACGGTGGCAAACATTATCACGGCAAATGTCAGACGGAACGAATCGCGGCGCTTTGGCCAAGTGACTTGCTTAAGTTCGCGCCAGCTATTGCGGAAATACGGCGGTACCAAAACGATACTTATGATATGCAACGGCTTGATTTTGCCAAGTCTTCGCGCAATGCGCCCTACTAAGCGAAAGGGTGCACCGGCTCTTCGTTTAGTTGTATGTAAACGGCGAGGTTGTTTGCTGTCTTCGACGGCTTTTTCGGCCTTCTCCCGGACGGTCTCAGCTTTCTTTACGACACGTGGTCGCTTTTCGTTGGTTTCGTCTGCCACTTCCTGCTCCTCTATATGCAAAAAGCCTACATTGATAGTAGGCTCCAATAAGTCAAGTCTACCTCATATAATTTCAAAAAGCAACCTGAATTTAGGCAACCAGATGCTTGATACCGGCACCCGCACTCTCGCTTCGCAGACCACGTTCCGCCCCAAGAGGGCTGCACTGGGCGGTCACGATCTGCGAAGCGAGAGTGCGGGTGCCGGTGCACATATGCCAAACAAACATTCTAGGGTATAGTAAAGGTATGACGATTGTGCTTATTCTGCTGGCAGGCGCACTGGCGCTTGAGGTATGCGCATATATCTTAAAAGGTTGGAACGTGGTACGCAAAACGGTAGCTGCTCTGTCGGCTGTCTTGGGCGGCTTCGCGACCGGCATGCTTTTTATGACGCGGCCCAATCTGTTCAGCGGGCTTATTGTAGTGCTTGGCTTGTACCGCATCTTCAATATGGTTCGTATTGTTGAAGCGCGTATGCACGAACGCTACCTGCGCCGGGCAACATGGCGAAGTGGTGTTATTTTGCTGGGCTTGCAAATAGCGGTTGCCGCTGGTTGGCTGGCCTGGAATACATGGCATACAACTGGTAGCACTACGTGGCAAGTGGTAACCAGCTTGCAGGCCGTCGTTGCATTATTATTGTGCCTCTCGGTTTTGCGTAATCTAAAGCGAACTTTGTGGCCGCAGCCCAAGAACGCCTATTCGGATAGAGAACTGCCGACGCTTAGCGTTGCCATTCCGGCCCGCAACGAAACTGAAGATTTGCAGATCTGCCTCGAAACAATTATTGCCAGTGACTACCCCAAACTGGAGATAATTGTGCTTGATGATTGCTCGCAGCTAAAGCGTACGCCAGAAATTATCAAGAATTTTGCCCACGCCGGTGTGCGATTTGTGCAAGGTGAACCGCCCAAAGATATATGGTTGCCAAAAAACCAAGCTTACGACCATTTGGCGCGAGAAGCAAGCGGTGAATATATGCTGTTTTGTGGTGCCGATATACGGTTTGCCCCTAACAGCTTGCGCAGCATAATGACAACGATGCTCGACCGAAAAAAGAAAATGCTCAGCGTATTACCGCTGCGTCAAAAAGAAGCATATGGGCGCTTTTCGCTCATTCAGGCTATGCGTTACTATTGGGAATTAGTGCCGCCCAGGCGTTACTTTAAGCGCCCGCCGGTGATTAGCTCATGTTGGGTGATCGAGGCTAACGCCCTGAAAAAAACGGGTGGCTTCCCATCGGTAGCCCGCGCCATCGTGCCGGAAGCGCCATTCGCCAAAGCCTTGATTGCTTCGGACGGTTATAGCTTTTTGCGGTCCAATAACGCCTTGGGTGTTACCAGTAATAAAACGCCTGCCGACCAACGTGACACGGCAGTCCGCATGCGTTATCCCCAATTACATCGTCGTCCCGAACAAGTCGCCATCGTATCGTTGTTGGAATTATATTTCTTGTGCCTGCCATTCATGCTGGCAATTACTGGCGGCTGGCTGCATATTGGCTGGCTAGCGCAAGTATTTGCCGGTATTGCAAGTGTGTTGCTTGTCGTGACGTACGAGCTGGCTGCCCGCAGTACACAGGTTAATGCCTGGTGGTTTGCTTTAGTAGCCCAGCCATTCGCGGTGTTAAGTGATATCTTCCTACTGCACTATTCTATGTGGAAATACGAGTTTTCGGTTATTGAATGGAAAGGGCGGAACGTCTGCATTCCTGTTATGCACGTCGTGCCGCATCTGCCTTACACCGGGTTTGACAAAAAATAGGGATATTAAATTATAATTTAATCCTTTACGCATACGCTTAGGGCGAGTAGTATATAGGCATAGAAAAGCGGTGATAGGCGCAGCCTATTAACCGTATTTTTTATTTCAATAAAACAGGCGGGGGTATGCTATGGGCACATGCATGGGTACGTAGCGGCCAGCTCGTACTTTCTTTTATTAGATATCTGACATAAAGAGTGGGGTTTATATTGTGGCAAAAACGCTGTGTGTTCATATCGCTAATGTAACCGGAGATACTGCTCAAACAGGTTTAGTGGATTATGCCGCTCTCCTTTCAAAAAAACAGCAAGAGGTTGCGACGACCTCAAACATACATAGTATTTTTTTCACAAATTGCGAGCTGGGCACGGCAGCTGCTCCGAAAGAATGGCCCTATGTGTATGAAGCTCAGCATTCGTACGAATCTATGGCTGCACGTTTCCCTCAAGAGGCATTTATACAACATATACAGGCATTGGCTAAGGCCGAAGAGAGCGTTCCCCTACTTGTATGTCATATGGGTGTTCGAACGGGTGCAGTGCTTACTCCTGAAACATTAAGACAATTCCCCGTCATTATTATTTCTCACGAATTTGAGCTGCTTAATGCTAATCAGCGCCGGTACAGAGTTGAGCAAATGCTGGCTGCGGCCCGCATAATCTTTACAACCGAATCTGAACGATTAAGCGCGTTGGAGTCAATCGCTGCTATGGCGGGCTATGAAAAGGCAGAAGAAATAAGGCAACGGAGTATTATTCGCCCGGTGCCCTCAAATATTATTTCGCCGAAACATGTCAAACACCCAAACGAGCGTGCCAATGATATTGTTGTATTCGGCACGCTTCGAGAAAGAAAGGGGCTAAATAAAATGCCCATGATAGCAAAAGCCATGAAGGATGATCCTTATTTTAAGGGACGATCAGTACGGATTGTGGGCAATATATTAACCAGAAATGGCGGGCGTGGCCTGGAAATTCTCAAAGATTTGCTGTTTCAGACATTTGCCCTTAAGAAAGAAGATCTAAAATCGCTTAGCCTAGAGGAGACGGTGGAGCTGACTAATGTGCTGGAAGGCATGCATTTGGCGGCTAAGCCGCTTTCGACTAAGGTGATTTCACTTTTTTCTGAAGATTTTATAGACCGTAAAATCCCTCTTCACATACAATTACGTCAAACTCCCCAGCAAGTACGGCAAGTGTTGATCAATAATCGCTACTCATTTTTGCCTATGCCCAGAGGCGCGACAAAGCATAGCGGCACATTGGCTGCATCGCTGGAGCACGGCATGATTACGTTTGTGTGCCGTAGTAAAATCGAGGACACTCCTCCGCATCTGGCTAACGGAAGCGTATATTTACTCGAAAAAGCTAGTGATATTCTGACGGTAATAAAGGCGCACGAGGCCATTGTCCGGCACAATAATTGTTACGAAGAGATAATGATTTCAAAAGGTGCTTCATATAAAAGAATGATTGGCTGGAAGGGACTTGTCGAGCTTACGAATAGTCTCATTAGGGATGCGATTAAAGAGAGCTGCTTTGCGGAAGAGATGACGCCTGTTAAGACGGGCTCTATTCCAAGTTTGGTATGAAGATCGAGAAAGTTGAACCTTTGTTAAGTTCACTTTTTAAGTCTAATTCGGCGTGAATCAAGCGTGCCAGTTTCATGGTGACGTACAAGCCCAGCCCGGTGCCGTTGTTTTTACGAGTGCGGTAATCTTCGGAACGAAAGAATTTATCAAAGACTTTTTCCTGGTCTTGCTTACTAATACCAATGCCGGTGTCGGACACGTCAAAACGAATGCCATTGTTCTCTGCGCTGGCGCTAACCGTAACGCCGCCCTCCTCGGTATACTTAATGGCGTTGGTGATAAAATTCTGCAGGATTTCGCGGACGTATAATTCGGTTGAGAGTAGTTGTGGTAGTGCAATCGGCGCCTGAACATTCAGTTTAAGACCTTTTTTACCGGCATCACCCTGATAATTTTCGGCTAGTGATGCAAGCAATTTGTTGATGTCGATCGGCTGTACTTCTACGACCAGCTTGCCGCGTTCGGCCCGGGATAATGTCGCCAAATCATTGACCATGTCGGCCAAAAATAATACTTGGTCGTGGGCTTGTTGCAGTGCCGCCTGAATTTGCGTTATGTCACCGGTTTTATTGACGATAAACTGCGCGTTGCTGATATTGCCTTCGGTGATAGCAATCGGTGTGCGCAGTTCGTGACTGACGACACTAATAAATTCGTCGCGTTCTTCCTCGAGCGACTTTTCGTGCGTAATATCGCGCAGTAGTAGCACGAAGCCTTGTTGCCCGTGCTTGCCATAGCCCAAGTGCACCGGCGCAATACTTAGGTACACATTAATCTGGCTGCCATCAGAATATTTGAGGATCAAGTCGCGGGTGGTGGTTGGAGTACGTGCTTCCTGGACTAACTGCTCTATATCCACTGGTTGGTTATTTTTGTCGCGGGGCTTAAAAACCGTGCCTAGTTCTTTGCCAATCAAGGTGTTATTTATATCCAGGATATTTAGTGCGGCTCCGTTAGATGTAACGATTTTCATACGATGATCTACGGCAATGACTCCGTCGGCCATGCTATTAATCAGGCTGGTGAGGCGCTCATGCTCTATACTCGTTCGGTGCAAATGCCGCACGTGCTTTAATAAACGGTTGACCATAAGCTCTATTATGCCACAGTTCGATCAATTGGCGTCAGGATTGGCTGATGCGTATTGATCTGTTTGCGTAATTGCTTGGCGAGCGGCAGGTGCTTTTGCATTTCGCGCCAAAACGGTGTGCCGTGTTGCATGATTTTAGTATGTGTTAGTTCGTGCACCAGTACGTAGTCAATTAAGTTCCACGGCAATTGCATCAGGAATAAATTAAGAATAATTTCTTGCTCCGAACTACAACTGCCCCAGCGACTTTTTAACTGTTTAACACCTACGGTTTTGTAGGTAAAGCCGGTTTGCGCGGCTAGTGCCTGCAGGCGCTGCGGCAATAGTGCCTCGGCTTCTTTGCGGAGTGCACGGATGCAGGCTTTACGGGCGGCCTGCTGAACTGCAGGATCTTCTGCCAGGTAATCAGTTGGATAGTGCACGCGAATCTCGTTGGCGGCAATTCGCGTCGTTACGGTGCCTGCCTGAGCCTGTGGTTCAAAATGCAAACGATGCGCTTTGCCGATGCCCTGCCCGTGTCGCAGTATCGTTCCTGTGTTTCCGCGATTTAATAAAATCCATTCAGCTTTAGACAAGGCAAATTGTTCGCCTGCAGCATACGGCAACCAATATGGCAGCGACACGCGCACTTCTCCGTTTGCGCCGATGCTTAATTTAAGACTTCGGTTTCCGCGTCGCTTGTACAGCGTTACGGCACCGATGTTTGGAATACTAACTTGTTTGGTAGACATTATTATCGAATAACGATATTCCGGCGACTCATGTCAACACGCCCGGCAGCTGGATTGGGAATAAGGTTAACGAGACCCGGCTTAACTAATTTAGCGTGCGCAGCGTTAATAGTTACGAGGTTTAGTTCGCGCATGCGCTTAAGCAGCGAACTTAATTGCGTGGTAAAGGTGTGTTTGCCGCTGATAACAATGTACTCTTCGTTTTGCGGATTTTGCATGCCGCTGGCGACACGCTCAAAAGTATGACGGTCAACAGCTGGTGAGTATTTATCGTCAGACTTACGGCGATCGCGCTTGTTAGCTCGGTTAAAGGCAGTTTCCATATCAACTTGGAACCAAACCAAGACGGTATGAGCGCCGGATTTTCGAGCTAAGTCGCGGAGCTGGCGGCGCTGACCGAGACGCATGGCGTTGGTGTCGTATACGACGCTCATGTCGGCGTTTAAAAACTCGCCAGTCATGTAGTCCATAAGATGTGCAATAACTTCGTTTTCTTCGCGGTCATAGCGAGGTTGTTCAAACAATTCGGACCGAATACGGTCGCCATGTACGTGGGCCGCCTGGAGATGTTCGCATAATTGACGGGCAAAGTAAGTCTTACCAGCCCCGGGGAATCCGTATAACAAGATTAGTAGTGGCTTGTTTGGTATGACCTTCTGCATCGTATATTAGATATATCAGATTTTGCCCAGAATATCAAAATTTGCCTTGAGTTTCGATGTCCGTCAACGATGTATACAATTGAGCGCACATATACAAAATTGCGACATGCGTACGATTGTCGGTGCCCAGTTTGTTGTTAATGGACTTTAGATGCGTGGCGACAGTTGACGTGCCAATATTAAGTGCCTCTGCAATTTGTTGATTGGAGCAAGCCTTGAGTATTTCATCGACTACCTTCAGCTCTCTCTCGGATAGTGCACGGAACATGTTTGGCGTAAAGCATCCCTCGTTTCCCGTTAACTCTAAAATATTCCGAAATATCATCCTCGCGTTATCTGTAGACAACTTGGGCGTTTTGCGTTCCATGCCGGTGCCAGTTGGTGCTACCGGCGTAGTTTTTGTTATAGCGGGTACCGTACTCGCATTATTCCGTGCCTCGGTGATTGTCAGCGTACGACGGTCGTTACCATCAGTAATCGTTAGCTGTATCCCTGTTTTGCCAAGCTGCGGCAGTATGCCGTCTAAATTTTCTATGATTTGGCTTGCCACGACTAGCTCAATTGCCGCTGGATGCAACGGCCGATCAATTGGCAATACTTCGCCGGGTGGTTCCGGTACTACTTCTGGTGCCAGTCTAGGGGCTTCTCTATACATATCGATATAAAATTATAACGTATAAGGCAAGCATAGCATAAGGTAACAATAAACTTTACAATCAATGAAGACAATGTGTCTAGGCTTCTTCGGGCATTTCAATGCCCTGTAAAGCCTGTAGTAATAGATGCCTAAGGTAGGCAGTTGCCATGAACGTTCGGTCACCGCAAGCTATATCCAGTTTTTTAGCAATGCGGCGGAGATGAGTTTTAATAGTGCTGCCGCTGAGGAATAGGCTTTGACCAATTTCCGCATTTGATTTGCCGTGAAATACTAGTGTAAGTACTTGTCCTTCACGATATGTTAGCTTGTCTAACATGGAAGAGTCGGGCCACTCAACATCTTCGCTTAGTAGCATGCTGCCAAGTAGTAAATGTACAAACTTTACGTTACTGTCGATGTTTTTGGCCAGCCATCTTCCAATTTCTACGCTGTTATAAGAATCGCGCGGATGAAGTGGGTTTTGGGCCGCTGAGGCATCTAGTTGTTGCTTTAGTGAAGGTTGCCGAGTAATTTGAATAGATGTTTTGCCTATCTCAATATTGCCGCCGATAGCTTGTCCTAACATACGTGTCGCAGCTTGAAGGTGGCGGGGAGTGTCGCAGTGCAGCTTCATCTGTACCTCTACAGCAAATGCCTCGCCTTGCGGTCGCGAATCCATTAATTGTTGATACTCATCTAACTCAGATTCTTCGCTTTGCCCTACTATTTCTGCAATAGTAGTTTCGAGGGGTATATGGGGCATCTTTTGTTCAGGCATACAATCATGCAGTATAGGGCGCTACGTCTTACGGCCACAAAGAAGATTATTACACTACTGCAAAGATTGGGCATGATCGGCCTTGCTTTATGGTTTGGCACCTACACCACCACACCATAGACCACGTTCTGCCCCTTCGGGGCTGCTACTTAAGCGGTCACGGTCTAAAGTGCGATAGTATAAGTGCCTATAGTTTCAGATGACATTTTGCTTAAGATGTCGTATTATAATGCCTGTTGTCGCTATGCTAGTGACACTTTAGGGGAGTAGCTCAGTTGGTAGAGCACCGGTCTCCAAAACCGGGTGTCGCAGGTTCGAGTCCTGTCTCCCCTGCCATGAGGAAATTACAGAGGTCAGGCTTCAAATCCGAGCCATAACAGGCTCGGATTTTTCTATTTCCACCTCTATTATTCATGGTTCGAGTCCTGTCTCCTGTCAAAGATGCAACGTTCGAACCGGACATTACAATATGCCGGCTTGTACCAAAGCTTTCTGAAGAGTTTCCGTACCCTCAAATCTGACGGCTTGCATACCGCACCGTATAGCGGCGTTAACATTACGCTCGTTATCATCGATAAAGAAGATTTCCTCAGGGCTTACATTGTAATAATCGATTACGGCCTGGAATGCCTGCGGATCAGGCTTTTTATGGCCAATCTCAAAAGATAAAAATATATGATCAAAATAATTGCTAAACAGCCATTTGCTCCGTGCATGTGCGAACATAGGGGTGGTGTCGGAAAGCATCGCCAATGTCACGTCTGTTTTACTAAGCTTGGCAAGGATGTTTTGTATGCCTGGCATTGGTGCGAGCGCTCCATTGAAGCTTTCGATAAAAACGTCTTCCGTAACTTGGTCGCGTGGCAAGCTGTACATGTTTGCAAACATATCAAGGAATTGTTCGGTAGTTAGCTTGCCTACTGTGTAGTCTTGGTAGAATCCCTTCCACATAACGAAAAGTTGTTCCTCGGACAGCTCAAATCGTCTTGCCAGGTCGTCGCCCACAACTGTATTTGCAGGAAAAAGTACGCCAACGGCATCGAAGAGCACGATTTTAACCTTCATTTTCTATGTACCTTACGATGTCGGCAGGTTTATCAACTACAGCTTCAGGATTGTGCGCCTTTAAGGATGCTGCCGTATTAAATCCCCATGTTACCGCCAGGCAGGCCACACCTGCTTTTTCTGCCGCCTCAATATCGCGTACTTCATCGCCAACGAATAAACACTCGTCGTTTTGGTAGCCATATTGTTTTTGCAGTTTTAATAAGGCTTTGGGTTTGCCCCAAAGACCGACTTTAGCGTAAATGTGTTCAAAATATGACCTAAGGTTATACTGCTCTAGAAACGCTTGCACGCCCTTTTCTGAATGCGATGTCACGATGAAAAGCTTATAACCACTTGTAGATAACTTCTGAAGCATCTCGGTAACGCTCGGAAAAATTGTTATGTCATTCTGGTGACGATCGATTTCACGCATGCCCTTGGCCACCAACAACGGCAATTGCCATTTCTTGATATCGAGTAATTTTATGACCTCGCGCATAGAATGTGCACGAAGCTCTTCAATTTCTTCGGGGGTAAAAGGCTTGTGTCCGAGAGCATATTCGATGGCGTGTACGAATACGCCAAAACTATCTGCAAGCGTGCCGTCAAAATCAAAGGCGATGGTTTTTTTTCGAGGCATATGGTTAGCATAGCAAAAGACGCCACCAGATGTTAGATGTTTCTATTATTGGTTCGAAACATAGTGCACTCAGTACTGCCAAGACGCAATAACAGAGGTCACGTCTCTAGTCCGAGCCAATTACGGCTCGGATTTTCTATTGCCAGCTCTGTAAATTTTGGTTCGAGCCCTGCCAGGGTGCCAAAGAAGCAACGTTCGAGCCAAAACATCTTTTATTAAGATATTATAATTGAACCTATGAGTCAGTCTACTCCATGCTATTATGTACTTTATGTCAAATCAGGAATTTGCTGAGCCGCAATCAGAATCTGGTAAACCTGGAGGTTTACTGGGACGGGCTGCGCGACACATGCGCCGACTTCTGGGTGAGACCGGTCAAAAACCATCGCCTGTCACTGATGTTATCTCAAATCAGCTAGAAAATGCGTTGTTAAACTTCCATCAAGAAAAGGTGGGAGCGTTGGTTATGCATGCCTTTAATCGGGTCGATAAAATGACCGCGGATGGATTAGGATACGATGGCAATATTCGCGATGAGCTCTTGAGTAGGCTGCGCAATGGGCGCAACGAGCAAGGCGGCTTTGATATGAAGGGGCTCGATCCAGCGATCACAGAATACATGAGGAGTAGTACATTCGCTTGCATATATACAGACGATGAAGACAATTTTCAGCTTCGGTATGAGGTCGATGGACATAATGGCTTATTTTCACCTAAAATTGATATGGTAACCGAGGACGGAACACTCAAAGTAAATCTTCATATGGGCCCGGATCATGACCGCTTCGATCACATTACATTACGACAAACATATGCTGGGCAGTATGTGCGCACTATTTCTACTTTTCACTCTAATTATTTTGACGTGTATGCGCCGCCCTATCCCTTGATTATTGAGCATGGAAGGCTTGGAGCGCTTTCTAAAACAACGCCGCAGATGATCTATAGTAACCTTGATACAGAAGGAAATGTTAGCTTGTTGGATGGGCAGCGCGTACAACATCCGGACTTTAGTATTAGCGGCAGGTACCACGCCAGCGATAACACCATTACGCGGATCGATCCTCCTGAATATGAACCCCATTTCCCCTATGCCCTACACGACAATATGCTGACTATCGGCGATGAATACTCTCATGCATATTTTCCCGTGCAGACAAATGTATATACCGAACTAGCACGTATGACACTGCTAGTAGAAGACATTTGTTCAAACTATGACTTATGCTAGTCCAACTGTGCTTCTGCTACAATTACGTAGTATGGAAATTCAACCAGACAAACCAAACTTCGAGAACGCCGTACGTCAGGCAGCCATCCAAGCCGGAATGATTACGATCAAGACTGTCATCCCAGGAATAAATAGCGTTCCAGACGCTCATACCGTCGGCACTGAATTTCTTAATGAAGTTGTGCGACCCTGGCCTAACGATCTCTAAAGTAGTCAACGTTATTCTAAAAAATGGTTTGAACATAGTGCGCTTAGGACTGCCAAGTAGAATCGAATAAAAATACCTCTGTAAAATGAGGTATTTTGAGTTTGGTTCTAGCATAGGGGTTAATGGACGACCAAACTTCCCGCAGTCCCGCCTAATGTCTTCACGACAATTGGGGGACCGTTTCCTTTAAAGAAATAAGTTCAAAAAGAATAAACTAGTTTAATATAGATACATGAGCAATGACCTCCCTTGTTGGTATAGAGTAGGCGTTAAAGCAGTCATCATTAAGAACGGTACCGTTTTACTTGCCAAAGAAGGAAGTAACTTTTGGGATCTTCCTGGTGGCGGCCTCGAACACGACGAAGATATTAGTAGCGGCCTATCACGCGAAGCTTCGGAAGAGCTAAACGCTGAAATTACAAGTCACAGTAAGACCCCTCTGTATGTTGGTAAGAGTTATGATCCCGTGAATAAGCGTCCTGTAATCGTCCTCTACTTCACTGCTGGCTTGGTATCTGAAGACTTTACTTTTGGAGAATCAGTTACCGAAATAGAGTACAAAGAAATTAGCACTCTCAAAGCGGATATATTCGAGCCATATATCCGACCATACTTTCAAGAACTACTAGAAATTTTAAGACAAGAAGGAAGAACTTATGCCGACACTCAAAACTAATCCCACCCTCACAGATCTACAAAAGTATGTTATTGACCTAGAGAAAGAACGCGGCTTTACTGATTTCACAGTTTTACAGCAATCTCTCATGCTTGGTGAAGAAGTGGGCGAGCTGTTTAAAGCTATCAGGAAGTCGCAGGCAATGGGCTATGCTACTAAAGGCTATAGCGCTAATCCCGCAGAAGAAATTGCAGATATTCTTATCATGCTCTGTGCGGTAGCTAACCGTCTTGACGTGGATATTGAGAAAGCCTTCCGCGAGAAGGAAAAGCTGAATCATAAGCGAGAGTGGAAATAGTATCAACTCGACACTGCAAATTTCGAACTGTCCTATGCGATGTAAGTAGATGCGTAGTAATAGGTTAGCCCCGTACTACCCTTAGTCTAGTAGTTTTTGTATCTCTTGAATATCTGACTCAGAATCCTCTTCAAAAGTTTGGTTCCAGAACTGACACTCCTGCCAAACCAGAATTCCAGATGAAAATCCGTTATATCACGGGTTTTCTTTTTTATACACGCCGTCTTTACCTCTGTTAGTTTGGTTTAAATTCTGCCTCCCTGTCAGAAGCGCGATGTTTGAAATTAACTTGCTTTGCAAGAATAAAACTATTAATTTATCACGGCAAACAGTTTACGTGGTTAGTATTGCGTTATATAGTACGGCCTTATGACCTACCTTCTGCATCCTGAATTGTTTTCACCTATCCCTGTTGTTGGTGAACGTGCTGCTATAGCACTTGATCGGCGCATTGGTGTTTTAGCTTTGGATAATCTGTCACTAAACCCGTCTGTAACGGTAGGTATTCGCACTTTTAACGAAGCGCCGAAGCTGGAACTGTTACTACAAGACATAGCGAGTCAGGCTGTCGGCAACGAAATCGAGATAGTTGTGGTAGATAATGAATCGACCGACCACACAAAAGATGTGGCCAAGGACTACAGCGCAGAAGTTGTTAGCTTGCCGCGGGGCGAGTTCACCTATCCGCGTTCTATGAACCTAGCTATGGATGCTGCTAGCCATGACGCGGTATTTTTAACTGTCGCACATGCCCAACTCTCGTCCACGCATACGTTACATGCCGGATTGCGCCATTTTGCGCGCGATAATACCATAGCAGGCGTGTACGCTATGGAATTACCCGGTACCAATGCCTCTCAATCTGATAACTTAGTTCGTACCGTTTGCGCAATAGAGCAGTTTCGTCAATACAGGCGTATCTATAAAGCAGGCCTGGCTGTGATGGCTGCAACTGGCGCGCTATTCTCAAAGGATGCCTGGCAAGAGCTTGGCCGTTTTGATGAACGTTACGAAACCGGCGGCGAAGATACCGCTCTCGCACGTGCAATGCTAAAAGCGGGTTACGGCATAGTCAAAGAGCCGGCTATGGCCGTGCATCATGCACACGGGCTTGGTCCTATTGAGACGGCTCGTGATATATCGCACTGTATGCGTACAGTGCATGGACCACAGTCTATGCAGCATAAGTTACTGGGCAGACGTCAAGCCAGGCTTAAGACAGAATCTTAAAAATTATACACTTTGGTATACTTGTTGTATGAAAATCGTTGAATCAATCAGGCGCCATCCGTATCGAACAGTGTCAGCAGCCGCTCTCGTGCTCGGCATTGTTACTGGCGAGACTATAGGATATGCGCAAAATCCCATCGACAATGTGCCAGAAGGCGACTGTGTATCTCCGCTGGCGGTGAGTAAAACTTATATTGAACCCGGTACAAGCACGCTACTTCAGACCCGAACAGGTATGTTCACTACTGGGCTAGTGGCGCGTGAAGCGATCCCTAAAGGCGCAGACGGTGTGCAGGTAAGCTTTAAGAGCCCCGAGGCTAATGCGGCTGAATGGGATAAAAATGCCAGCGGCATGATAAAAGCAGATGAAGTCGGCAAAGTTGTCCTTAAGATGGCAATCGGTGATGGCGAAGTGCAGTTCGGCGTACGTACCGTCGCACCCACAGGATCATCACTTTGCAATACTCCACCAGAAGTCACCTATGGGCACCTCGACCAAGGGGCATACTTTAGCGAGCATGCTATTGTGCCTTGGCGTAATCCTGTAAACGTGGTGACTAATATTTTTTAGATTTTAATAACAGCTTCACTCAAACGATTTGAGATGATGTCACCCGGATCATATACGTTGGATATTTCGGCTGATCAACTTACCTTTAACTCGCGCAGAACCAATCCGAATATTTGTGCCTAAATTGCAGTTATGCCACAGTCTGTTCGCGAAGATGATTATCCGACAAGTGTAAAAGAATTTAATTGAAGACTTTGCGATCAACCAACCGCTATAGCTCCAGAGAGGTCCGGTTAGAATTGAGCCACGTTAGACGGTACTTTTATTTATCTCGCTAAATATGAGATCCAGTTCCGAAACTTCAAAATTCAACTCATCTGCAAAAGTTATATTCCGACTCGTGAGTCCCTGCCAAGAAATTATTCAACTATTCTAACCGAACCTTTGTGTTTGGTTTTGTGCCTTTTGCAGAGTGCGTACCGATAGTAAAGCTAGTTTTTTTGTTATAATAATAAGCAATGAGTGCACTGCTAAAAAATATTGCCTACATTGACGGTCAAAATCTATACATGGGGACCGCTAAGAGTAGTCCGCAGTGGAGTATTAGCTTAGCACGATTTCGAAAGTACCTAGCTGCAAAGTATAATGTCGAAGACGCTTACTACTATCTGGGCTACGTCCAAGAAGGTGCCAATATTGAGAAACTATATGAATCTATCCAAAAAGCCGGATTCATACTTGTCTTCCGTGAGCATAACAGCGCAATGCTTGGCAAGAAGAAAGGTAATGTTGACGCTGACATTATCTTTTCGATAATGAAACGTCTTTACCTTAAAGAAAAGTTTAGTAGAGTTGTTTTGGTATCAGGTGATGGTGACTACGAAATGCTCGTCGATTTTCTCATTGAGCAAAATAAATTTGAAAAGATCCTCTTCCCTAACAGGCGATATCGCTCCTCGCTGTATAAGTCGATAGATCTCAGGTACTTTGCCTATCTTGATGACGCTGACACTAAGCGTAAAATCAAGCAATAAAAAAGAGAAGCTTCCTTAGGTAATTAACCGTTTGGGGCGCTTCTCGTCTTAATGCCTAAATTGTAGCACAATCGTGTCACATTCTCAAGGCTCTGACGGCTCTTGAAATATATATGGCCATATAGTTCTGATCTTTTTGCGTCGGACGCGCCAGGTTTGTGTAGGCATAAGGTGCTCAGCGCGCCCGATCTGTTAAAATAGAGCGTATGGAATATCACTTGCATATATCTAATGCTGATTATGGTGCCGACTATCCTCGCTATGCTGTCGAGATTCAGCCTCCACTGTCTGATATAGCAGCACAGGGGTTATGCAAAGCGCTCACTACTCCGAGACACCCGAATGCAGACGAATTAATGTCGCCGGGAGGCTTTGCGTATGAGGCCTTTATCACCCGGCAAGACAAAGAGGGCACCGTTCTTTATGTTTTGCCGAATCGTAAACCGGAAGATGGACATGAGGTGGGCGCTTATATTAAGACGTGGCTAGATCCTGCTAGTCTCCACGAGCTGCATATTGATATTTATCATGAGGGCGTGCCGCGTTCCTAGCCATCTAACAGCTCCCGAACCCGCTTTAAGTCGCACTCTATTTCGGCCGCAAAAGTTCGGTAGTTGTCCACGAACTCCTGCCAAGAATTTTTATCAAGTCTACAGATACAAATGTAGACTTTTTTGCTACGAGAAAGTTCGATTATCATTGCCTGAACTATTTAAAAGCTCTCACTGAAATCTCGGCAATTTATTGTATAATCATACTTTGTGAGTGAGTATGATAAGTTTACGCCGGGAATACCCGGGCAGAACCCAAACGACCTAGGGCAAGCCGCGCTGGAAGCGTTGTATATTACAGGCGATCCGCGCGGTATTGCTGCATTGCCGGAAAATGCCGAGTACGATGTTAGAGAAATTGTCCCTGGTGAACGAATGCAAGAACCACCAGACCGAGTATCTTTAGACAAGTCTTTAGAACCGAAAGAGATTGATGTCGCCGCCAAGGCTCGTAAACAAGAGATAGAATACGTATTCAATCCGCCGGACTTTATCCCGGCAAGGCAGCGACAGCGCGGCGAGTTTACCTTTGACCACCCGGAAACGACGGATTTTGTAGAGCCTGGCGATCCTCAGGCTATGCTCTGTGCTGTCGTAAATAGCTACTTTTGCCAACAGCCCGAGAATTTGGCAATCGTTACTGATCGATATAATCGTTTACGCGAACGCGATCCTGAGTTGCCAGCAACAAAGCCACGTTCATCTATTGCGATCTTAATGGCGTTACATAATGAACGTGCGATCACATTACGAGAGACAATAGCGGAAATCTCCCGCCAAGAAAATGTCGACCAAGATGAGATTTTGCTGTACGGAAATATGCCCGACTCTTTGAGCGGGCCAAGAAAAGCGCAAACCTGTGCTTGGTTTGATGCATTGGTGCTGGAGCTTCAGCTTGAGTATCCCCACCTTAAAATAAGAAGTGTTGCCGAGGAGTATGATTGGCATGTCCAAGATGGTAAAGAAAATGAAGAAGTTTTGATGGGCAAGCTCCGTCATGACGTTGTAGACCTTATTGCCTTGGATGGTGCCGCGAGAGGCTTTAGCATTGATCACCCTGTCGTATTTTTTGATGCTGACACTAAGCAGATAGCTAAAGCTGGCGTGAGTAATTTAGTGGAAGTTCTGACTGCACCGGATGCTCAAGAATTGATCGCACATCTCGAAACCCATTATCTGTTTGACGACGATACTGGTTTTTATGAGGATGGAACAATGACCGATGCTCGCAAACTGGCTATCATACAGGAAGTTCGACGACGGCAGTGGTGGCGGATACGTCATCAGCATGAGAATGTTTATTACGAAGACAGGAACAAAAACTACCGCCTGCCATATGATGAAGAATGGGGTATGGCAGTCGCCCTCGGCCCTTGTCTTATAGCCGGTAATTACAATGAGCGCGGCCGCTTGAATGAGAGCAAAGACTTAAAGGCGCGTCTATCGATTGCCCTACATGAGATATCCGATATTATGCGGTATGCTAAACCGGATATCCCATCGGGCCGAATGTGGCGGCATGCTTACTATGTAGTTGGACAGGCCGTGCGTAGCTCTGGACGCAGACAAGAGCAATTTTTGAAAGATTTGATTGCTGGTAAAGTTGATGAGGATGCTTACGAGCGAAGAACGCAGCGGTTTATTCAGAGCGGTACACCCTATCGCTACTTTTCGCATACTGACATTGCACGTACGCGCGAACAGACAATGCACCCGCGATTTCGGAATGAGGAGCAGGCTCGCCGAATAGCGGCGGCCGTGTTACTACCTGATGTTGTACGGGTAGGTGATAGAGAAATACCGATGCCTGACTCCATGCCTCTTTTGCAGCGGTATCACTTGCCTTTGCGCGATGGAGAAGACGGTGTCTAGTTGCATCTTTTGAGTAGCTCTCGAATTTGCCTCATATCACAGTCTATTTCTGCCATTAAAGTTCGGTAGTTGTCCACGAACTCCTGCCGAGACGCAATAACAGAGGTCACGTCTCTAGTCCGAGTCAATTATGGCTTGGATTTTTCTATTATTGCCCTATTATTGTAATTTTAAGTCCGGTTTGGTCGCCACAGATGCAACAGCCAAGCTAAACCCCGGCACTTTGATGCGTAGGTTGCGTAATAGACTTTTATATTTTATAATGTGTAAAATGCGTGAGCATGTTAGTTTCTTTGTTGAAGAACACCCTATTATTGCGGGTGCAGCGGCGATCGCTCTTGTGGGCGGGTTTGCGGTTGGTGGCCACGAAGTTGTTCGGATGTTTGATGAGCCTGCGTGTGCTCCTGTCGATCAACACCTGCTCCATACATTTGAACAGCGCCTGAAACACTCGACTCCCGAGGCGTACGCGAATGAGGCGAACTATCATGCCATTACTTTCGACGACGCCAAAACGACTGCTCAAAAGTATGATTTCACTCTTATTGACCCTGCTACTTATAAGAATGAAATTGCAAGTGCATCTTCTCTTTCCCAGGCAGCGGACCTGATGACTAATTATATGCGGCAATATGGCCTTAACGGTTCCGTAGATACAACGTCACTTGACTTGTATGCCCTTAAAACTGATGGCGAGCAGCTCGCGACAGCATTGCAATTTATCCCAGTAGAAGTCACGAAAGGCATCGATCCAAAAACGGTACAGATCGGCGTGAATATTGAGGGTGAAGAAGATGGCTCGAGTTTTGCTGGACAAATCTCAGTCCATCCAGGGCCATCCATCGGCGACCTTAAACTCAAAGGAAATGGTGGTATTGAAAGTACGCTGCCGCACGAATTGCTGGGCCACGGAATGCAACAAATAAGCTGCAAAGAGGGTTCGGTCAATAACGATCAAGATTTGGCCGCGCAAAATCCCGCTGGCTTTGGCTACGGTAAACAACCTGCCGGTACTAATAAGAGAACGCTCAATATATACGGAACCGACCATTCATTAACAAATACAACCGAAGATTTTGCGGCGACGGTTGAAATGACATGGATCGATCTTCACAGTAATATATCCGGTGAAATTTGCGAAGGTCTCAAAACACCCGCGGACCACAAGCTGGCGGTCACCATGGCAAGGTCAAACAACTCCAGGACAGGCCAGTTCGGCAGTTATATTATGGATCTTCGTGATATATACTGTGGCGTCGAACCTCAGTAGGATGAGAGGGGTATTCATTTGCTCTAGACATACGCCATAGCGTATCACAAAACTCCACTCCAATTAATTCGGCTCGTCACCCTCAAGGTCAAGTCTCTTTGGCGATGACGCACTAGTTGTATACATGTACATGTCAATGTTGGCGGCTTTAACGACATTGGTCATGTGGGCATCACAGGCCATTCTGAATATATGCCGCAATAGCGTTAGATCATGGTAATAACTACTTTTGCCGACCTCAATAAAATGAGTTTTAGGATCATAAGCGGGCGGTTTAGTAGTCTGCTTGGCTGCCAGTTTGTCCCACTCTTTTACGGCTACCAGAATATCTTGTGACATGTATCGCCCTCTCTAATAGCTTATGCTAATTATTTGATTAGTTTAGCACAAGTTGGGCAGTGATCTAGTGTTCGATGATGGTAATTTTGCAGCATTTTCATCGCAGGCCAGGCTTGCCCTGCCGCCGATTGGAAAGGTGATTTTAGGGTCGGTGTGTCCGAAATCTGCTCCGGCAATGATCGGTATGTTATCGAGGGCTGCCTTAGGCTTGATAATTTTCTTAAGCGTTGCAAGTTCCATTCCGCTTTTTCGTTGAAAACGACCAATTACAACGCCTTTGACGGAGGTATCGGTCAAGCTTTGTAATAGCGACTGCAAATCGCGGTCAAATACTTCGGCGTACGATTCCTCATCGTCTTCGATAAATAGAATCACATCGTTCGCCTTTGGCATATACTGTGTTCCCTGAAGCAAATTTAGGGAACACAAATTGCCGCCAACAATTGTGCCTTCGCCAGCACCAGGCTGCAAAACTTCAAAGCCGCTATTTTTGACGGGCGATCGTTTGTCCTGGTCGAGGAACCACTCGTCGTCAGTCCAGCGTTCCGACGCTGTTATGTTAAAAGGAACAGTTTCAAAAAGACATTTTTTGAAATACTCAGCCGTGTACTCGTCAAAAATTTTCTGACCGAAGTTTGTGTAGTGCGGTCCAGAATATGTCACCATACCAGTTTTGGCAAATATGGCATTTTCGAGCACGGTTATATCCGAAAAGCCCGCACAGAATTTTCGGATTGTTTGCGATAAGCTCCCAATCGATATGATCGAGCAGCTGGTTTGAATTATAGCCGCCTATAACTGACGGCACCGCCTTGACGGAAGGATCTCTAAAGGCATCGTGCAGATCGTCTGTTCGATCTTGGATACTAGACGACCGGAACTCGTCCATATCTTTACTATGTTTTGAAAATTCGACCTTAAGCCCGAGAGCGTCAGCAAGATACTTGTCGGCGTAAAAGCGCGTATCATCAGAAAGGATCTTTAATGATCGGGCGGGAGCGATTACACGCACAACATCGCCTTTTGCTAATTTTGGTGTAATTATCTGGTACATGACTCTAATATATCACGAGCCGCAATGGTTATTTGCGCGGCCTGAACGCTATGACATCCCTAATGTGCGGTGCACCGACCGCAGCCATGATGAATCTATCGAACCCAATTGCTATGCCGGACATTGGTGGCATGCCGTGGTCGAGTGCATTAAGAAAATCTGGATCCCTTGGATATTGCGGAAATCCATCAACTACTTGCTGAGCGTACTGATTGTCAAAGTTCTGACGCTGCTTTAGCGGGTTGTTTTCTTCGTAACATCCGTCACCTAGCTGCATACCATTTGCATAGAACATTACTTTGTTAACGGTTGAAGGATCGCTAGGGTCACGGATATCGCAACTAGGAGCTTTTTATCCTTTATAATGAAAAAATGTTAACCGAGTGGCAACAAATAGAGAATAGTTTGGGAAACCTCCAAGGAGTGGAGGGTGGCTTTTCGCCGGCTAAGCGTGGGTTAGTGGTGCTTCCAGACGGCCAAAGTGTTTTTGTAAAATGCGGAATAACTGATGATACGCAAAGATGGGCAAAAAAAGAGATACAAACCTACCACTTTCTCGAGGAACATGTTTATCCACATAGCTCAAGATTAATTGCCGTCAGCCCGGACGAAACTAGTTTTGCAATCGAAGCTCACCTTGCCAAAGATGGTTGGGTTTGGCGGAATTTATGGTCACATGAGCGATTGCATGGTACGTTGCAGGCTATGGACGACTTGGCTGCCATTCCATTGACAACTCAGGAACAAGAGCTTTTTAATGAGCGTAGTGTTGGCCCCGATGATGATGGCTGGCTGCGGCTTCTGAAGTCCGGTGTGAAACAAGCCCGACTTCTGAAAAAATTAGAACAAGCCGATGCTGCGGATATTGCCAAAAGATTGCATTTTGAGCGAGCAGCAATTGTGAGCAACCAATATGCGTTCGCTGCAGACACACTTGTGCATCAGGACGTTCGCGGGGACAATTGTGCATGGAACCCGCAACTAAACGAGGTGCGGTTGGTTGACTGGAATTGGCTGCAATACGGTGATAGAGATATTGATATGGCGGCAACACTCGCTCATGTAGCACAAACAGGGTGCGATATATCAGGTGAGGTGCTGACCAGACTAAAACCCGACGCACTTCACTGGGTTGCCGGATATTGGTGTCACGCCGCCATTACACCTATTTGGGAAAATGGTCCAGTTCATTTGCGCGAAATGCAGTTGCATGCCGGTATTGCCGCGCTCAGGCTTATGGAACGGCTGTAATTAAGATATTTCAATAAGTATGCGTTCAATGGCGTCCTTCGCCAAGGCAGGATCAAGAGGTTGGTAGAGGCCTTCCGAGTTCAAACTAAGGTGATCTGTCGGGCTGTAAATATGTGAGGTTTTCTCGGTCGGTTCTTCTAGCACAAGCCAGGCCGTCCATTTATTTACGGTATTTCGATTAGGAATAATTACGGTATGGAGATCATTTGCTGTCATGCGTATGAGGCCGCCAGGCTCCTGCTCGTTAAAATGTGGCGGCCGAACAGTAACTTGACGTTGGTACGAAACACCCATAGTACCATTGATGCCCGAGCTAAACGCGTACTCGTGTAGCTGTTCGCTGCCCTCAGGGTCGGCGGTCACCTCGTAATTAACGAAACTACCAAGCAGAGGAACGATGGTTAGCGGAAAACGATGATCATGTACACCAATAACAAAGTTCCCACTCTCTTCATCAATGATTTGACCTAAAGGATGCGTCTCTTCATGCGCGAGGAAAATTCTAGCCATGCCCCCATTAACGACGCTATTATTTTTAAGCACAATACTGTCTAGACCTGGCGCATGGCAGTTAGCCAGCGAGCCTTCATAGTCGCGCCGATCAAGTGCATCCGTCAACATATCGGTAGCCGACATTAGAGGATTGTGTGGGTCTATTAGGTTGCTATTTATGATTTCCAATGTTGACACCCTCCTTAATTTAAGGCCCTATTATCTCATAATACGCTGGGCACCAACAGTAACATTGACCATTGAGATATCAGCCCTCGGACTCAGTGTTGTCTCAAATTACTCCTTCTACTTCCTCGTGTCTCCAAAATTACTCCTATAAAAATTCGGCAACACAAAATATGCTGACCTTCGCGAATATCACCTATGCTACATGATGCTATAGTTGACCAGGAAGCAAGCCCTGCACGCCAATTGGTTGACATTTCTTAATTTTATAGTATAATTTGCAAAATGTCTGATGGTGATATCCAACGAAAAATTAATACCGCTAAAATGGCCGTCCTTCCATTGCCTGAAGCCCAGAGATTCTTTAATGATGTTGCAAATAGCCTTGCTAAAGACAATGAAGCCACCGGCGAACCTTACGGGCCATACGTGGCAAGACACTTAGGTGCATTACTCACCGGCTTGATACAGTTTCAGAGGCTGCCGATGTAATGCAAAATGTCCTACCAGAAGGAGAGGTACCAACCATCTCCATCGGCCAAGAATTGTATACAACCAGGACTCAGCAGCGTGTTGAGTATGGCGACCCTTCCTTGCAAGGTACAGCATCTTCACTTAACCCCGGCCTTTATGAAGCAGGTATAGCGGGGGCATATTATGCGCATGAGGCTACTCGTATCGTGCAGGAGCACGTCGGTAGAGTATACGACGGCTGGCCTCGAAGCTAGTTTTAGAGAGACCCTATTGCAGCTGCTGCAACCCTGGCCTACATCGTGCCATAAGACCGACCGAAATTATTCTAAAAACCGTTCAAGAGAAGTCCAGCCAGGACTGCCAGGTTAAGCATGGCAGAAGATAATTATTGGTTTGAACATAGTGCGCTTAGGACTGCCAAGTTGAAATAATACCAAAATATGGTATTATTATTTTCATGAATAGAGCCTACAATCAGGGTTAGCCAAATCTTTTAGTAACGTATGACAGAAAATATAAGCGTTCGTGGTTTGGCTACTGCTGAACAGATTACTCAACTGCATGAGGCGCTAAGGCCGTTGGCTTCAGCGGCGCTTATTGGTGGTGGCATCGCGCGGACGGAGCTTTCGGGCGAGGCTGAAGGGCAATTTTTTACCGGACTTGAGACAATGAGCGACGGATCGGCCATACTTTTTGTCGATGGCCCCGGCACAGAATCTAGCGACGGAGATGACGAAGGATCTACGCTGCAAATAGTAAGTGACGAGGACGGTATCAAGATTTTTCCGCCTTCTGACATGGGAATTGACGAGACTTTACTCCATTTACGCCGCGACGCTCACGCTCTCGCCGATGCCGTACAGACGAAAAGGCGCACAAAGCAACTTGCCGAAGAAGTTGCTGCCGAGCGAATCGACACTCTACTCGACACCCCTTCTTTTGGGAAATTAAGAGCCTTGAACCGACCTGCGACGCCTACTTGGTTCAAGCAAAAGCACGGGATCAACCTTGCGCAAACGGAGGTGTTAGAACGTTGCGGCATGAACGCGTGCTATGTCCAACGTGTGGGCGAGCACAGCGTGGCATGGTTTACGGACGCCTGGAAGTGCGGTGAGTATCCAATGATCTTGGGATACGTTACTGGTCGCCAAGGCACCGAGCTCTCTGTGTTTTATCAGAGTAATTCGCGTGCAGTTTGGCGCTGGCTCCCCGGATTTGACCCTGCAAAAGGTTGGTTTTCCAAGGGGGAAGATCCGGATGCCATGACCACGCCTCTCGAATTGCAACAAACTTTTGACTACATTACAAATCATACGCCCGACGCAGAACATGCAAATGATCGGCGAAGTACTATCTTGCGCGAAGCTGTCATAGTGCCACAAGTGAACAAATCCAGCCGCGACTCGACACCAATAGCCGCCACTCGATTTGAAGAAATGTTACCTTTGTCTGCCCTTACAAATAATAAGGCGCCTGATCTATCGCAGCCGCTAGCTTCGGTGGACTTGCACGACGGCCGATTGTATGGAGAAGGAGTACGACTTGAGAGCTTTTCTTCCAAAGATAACGCGGCGACCTTCATATTTGCGCACTCCGTGGATGGTGCACACGCTTGGCTTGCAGCAGTTATGCCGAGGCGTGCGTCTTTACGTCGCCAGGGACTTGTCTATAATGCATTTACGCCAGGAGTCGAAAAACGTCGACCTTTTGAGTATCTCAATGTGGCTGCAAATCTAGAGCCAAATAGTAGTGAGGAATATGCGGATACATATGGAGCCAGAAAGTACCAAGACGACCCACTGACCGTTGCCTACAACGAGTTCCTCGCCCGTCGATCTACTCAGGAGAGACCCGGCTACGACTGTCGGTAAAAATGGTTTGAGGGTTTGAACGTAATGCGCTTAGTACTGCCAATTTGAAATAATAGAGATCACGCCTCAAATCCGAGTTGTAGCAAACTCGGACTTTTCTATTTTCACTCCTGTTATTTTTGGTTCGTGTCTCGTCTGATTGCTATAGAACCCGGTCCAAGCCATTTGCTATCATATCCTCATGAATGAACTCACTCCAATCAGCCACCCAGACGCCCGTTATGCGGTGTCGGTATTAACGGCCTTTGGTCGCGGACACGATATAGGGATAAGTTATAACAGCATGATATTAAGTAGCGACGAGCCTGATGTCATTGATACATATGACACAAACATTTCTTCGCTTATGAGGTACGCAACGCTCTATTGGCCGAGCGGTAATCCTGATCACGGCCGGAAAGTTGAAACAATAGTGCATGGCGACTTACGCCCAGAAGAGTCTGCCGCAGAAGCAACGAGAGTCAGAAAGCTAATACTAGGCGCCTCTATTGGTGCGTCCGCACTTGCCAGGGCACCCTCTTATTTTCGAGGAATATGGGATACTGTAGATGCACATGCTCCAGGTGTGGCTCTAGAGGCTTTTAAAGAGCTCTGTATAGACCTAGAATGTCCATTGGCTGTCTGTGCAATAAGTACTGTGACAAGCGACAATCTCGGGAGAAGTATTTTGCATTTTTGGCATCTAGGCATGGTTCCTCCTGAGCCTTGTTTGGGTGAACTAAGGCAGGCCATAATTGAGTCATGAAAATTCCAGCCGGAGATCCGATGTTCACCAGTACGCCTCACTTGACGGGTAAATGGGGCAACAACGTTACCTGGGAAGTATATGGTACGACTATCTTGCCACCACTTGACCTGTGTACGGCCGTACCCAGACATGTATCTAGGGATTTTGCTCGAAGATTACTGCGTAGGGGTAGAACGGGTCCAGGTCAAGGCATTGTCGGCCGTCTCAAAGTGGCGGAGGATTACCAAAGACTTTACATTAATAACAGGGATAAAATTACATTCATAGCCAAGGAGGACAATAAACAAAACGAAGCACTACAACAGATTAGACAAATAATATTTAAATAAAAGAAATTGATTTTAGTGTTTTATAAAAACTTCGGGCCCAAGGTCGTTACTGGCGACATGCTTCATTCCTAGTTGGTTGACCATGGCCGCAAGGCCGATGGTTAAGGCTCGCTTGCGCTGCGCCTCATATTTCGTATCATCTGAACGTAATTGTAGCGTGCGACCGTCTGCGACCGTAATATGTGAGAATGACGCTGGATGCATAACCTTCGTTGTCGATACGAAAAGTGCGCCGCCCGGATTCAATAATTTGGCAAATACTCCAAGCGCTAAGTCAGGTATATGAGAGTGCCAAAGAGCCATCTTCTCCGATATAACGTCAACACCGTTTTGAAGTGGCACCTCTTGGCCGGTCGCCGTAGTTACTGCCGTGTTCCAGAGTTCGGGAATACTTGCATCAAGGAAATGTACGCGGTGCTGGTTGGCTTGTACGAAATCTAGTTTTTCGGCGCTAACCTTCCCGCCATCACCACGTAGATTCCCGGCATGAAGCGCTTTTGCTGATCCTGTATAACCGCTGTCATCAGCTTCTTCAGAGGGATAAAAGCCCAGATTGGTCGCCGCTAAGACGAGACTGCCTCTTTCGATGGCCGATCGGTATTTTTCCTGTGCCCCAACATTTACGAGCGATATGCCTAGACCGGCACCAAAGTCCATTAAGATAACAGGATCATCCACATTTTGCTTCTGTTCCAAACTTCTATCAATATGTTTTGCCCACATTTGTTCGTGGCTAGACAAGGGAATGTCTGCGACAGGTCGTTCTTTGTAGGCTGGATCTTGCGGAAAATCTTTATAATCCCCGTTACCAAAGCTCCAATCATTCTCTTGCAAGGTTCTTTCACGACCAATAATCGCGTCTTCTACCAATAAGCGATCCCCTAGTGCTTTGCTGTATGCACGGCGCTCAAAGAATGAGCCCGCTTCCGCCCGCATAACGGGGATAAGTGGTGCTATAGGGTCTCCTGCCAGCTCCGGATTAATCATTAGTTCATTATAACATAAAACGTAATAATTTCAATATTGGCGATCTCACACGTAGTCGAATCTATTTTATTGCTACTTTTCGCTTATCCTGCTAGCTTATATTCATAATGACTACTGGCGAAATACAAGCAAACGGTTTTAGGCATTGGATTTTGGGTGCTGCTGATTTGGCGGAACCCGTAAGTATGCCGACGCATTTGCCCTATGTTTTTAGCGCTCCAGACGGGCAAGACCGTGTGCCTTTTCCGGACGTAGTGCTTGCATCTGGCTATACGTGGGCGACAAACCCCGCAAACGGCTACCATTTCCATACATCTAGTAACAATGCTTTGTATCTCAGCGATGAAGATGCGGTCAGTCGCTGCATGCTTCGGCCCTATATGCATGCCACGTACAGTGCTCAGCGCTTCATAGAGCAGTCCGATTCTAACCCTAACGAAGGTCGTATTAATACGGGACACTGGAGACAGTCAGTCGCCCGATATTTGCTGAAAGAGTCAGGCATAGAAGTATCCTGGAATGGCGACCCGCCAGAAATCAGGGTAGCGCGTACACTAAATAGTGGGAAGTCTTCAGCCGCATCATGGGATATGGCCAACGTTAATCTTTATAATGACGGGCGTGCCAAAGCTCTTGCACTAGAAGAGCAATCGCCCCTGGCCATACTGCGGGTTTTCAGCCAGTTACGCACTACCACATGGTCGCAAAGACTCCTAAAAATTGATGAATAGCCACGAAACATAAGCTTGTTTTGCCGCCAAGTAATTATAAACCTATTTCGCTTTATGGGTGTCTATGGCCTTATTCGTTTATTTCGTAGGGTGGTTCGTCGTATCTTTCATGAATCATGTCTATTATTTCCGTACCGGCTATGCCCGCCCTGCCGAAAGCAGCAATGGTACGATCTACATCCCAATGTTCACCTAGGGGAATAAGGCCTTCGAGTCCTTCGGCCGGGGTGCCCGGGAGGCCCAAGGCTTCCTCCCCATCTTTATCCCAAATGCATGCAATACTGCCAATTTGTAGGCCAAAAACAATGTATCGGTCGGTAGAATTTGCCTCTGGCGAAAACACAACATCGCCAGTTCGCAGATATCGTTTGCCTTTTTTATCCATTAGTTATGACCTTTTTAATTCTTATAAAGCAAGCCTGTTTGGCGCAGGTCTTGCCGGAGCCTTTCGGCATCCTCAAACAGAACGGCTTGTAGGCCGTATTGCCTGGCTGCATCAACATTGTGCTGATTATCGTCGATAAAAAAGATTTCTTCGGGGCCTACGTCATAATATTCAATTACGGCCCGAAACGCTTCGCGCGCGGGTTTCTTGTGACCAATCTCGAATGATAGAAATACCTGATCAAAGTAATGACTAAACAGCCATTCACGCCGAGCATGGGCAAACATCGGAGTGGTGTCAGAAAGCATTGCTAAGGTTACATTTGTTTTATCGAGTTCTGCAAGAATCTTTTTCATGCCCGGCATTGGCGTAAGCGCCCTTTTGAAGCTTGTGGTGAAAACTTCTTCCGTTACTTTATACCGCGGCAAAACGGTATGTCTTTGCGAATACATCAAGGAACTGTCCAGTCGTGAGCTTGCCTACAGTGTAGTCCTGGTAAAATCCTTTCCACATGGATTGGAGCTGCTCCTCGGATAGATGAAACCTGGCAGCAAGATCGTCACCCACGACGGTATTAAGGGGAAACAGAACACCTACGGCATCGAAGAGCACTACTTTAATGCTCATAGGCTTTTATTTTAGACATGCACTTAGCATAGCAAAAAATAGCCAATACTGTCTTCCCTGCGAGCAATCGACGCATAATATCAATGAGGTCAGGCGACAATTCAGTATCGGATGCCATTGTTATCGTGAGGCCTGATATCTAATTGGTTTGGCCGTATGCGCGGTTCATAGCTGCACCTACCCCACGCCAATTTTGTTCGGGTGTGCCGCAGTCTGGGCCCTTGGTCGTGCCGGCATCATCGCCGAGCCATCTGAAATTGATGTCGCCGCGGTTGATCGTTCTGCCTGCACAGCTCGTTAACACACTCTTGAGTGCATTTTCGCCCGCTGTCGCTGAAGCTTGGTATCGGCGGTACTGATGCGCTTGCACATCTCTTGCTGCCTGGTCGGGAGCGGGACTCGCGCTCTCCGGTCGTTCGATAAGGGGGCTAGGCCGATGATTTTCGGCCTGATTACGTGCTGCCTCAATATCTGAAAGGGCCAGGCCTAACATGGGGCAGTCTTCGCAACGTAGCGGTATGTATAGTTCGCCCATAGCGTGCTTATTATAGAATATTTGTGTACGTTATACAAGTATGGTCGGCAGAATATTGCAGCTGGTACACTAATAGGTATGAAAACAATTTTATTTGCAGCAACGTACGGTGAGAGCGTCCGTAGTGAACCATATATTGACATGCAATGGAATTTAGAAGAGGCGGGTTTTGCCGTTGAGCTTGTGCAGCCTACTTGGCGGGGTCGCGCGGGGCGAACCGCACGAGGTGTCGCCGATCAATTGCAAGCCGTATATAGCAAATACCCTGACCCGAGCGAGGTTATTCTGGGCGGATATTACGCAGGTGCAGTGGCGGCAATGCACGTCGTCGCCCGGCAGTCTGAAGACCGCAAGCCTGCGGGTCTGGTGGTGGCTTCGGTCGCACCATTATTCAAGGAGGATCTGGCTTCACACCAACTTACAGCCGAGCTGTTGTGGCAGGGTTATTCAACCAGCCAACTTCAGTCGTACAGCAAGCGGTCCTTTGCAGATCTTGCGGGCAAAATTACCTGCAATACACAATTATTTATAGGCCGTGGAGATGGTAAGGAGACGATATACCGGAGCGAACAGGCTGAAGTGCAGCTTGCGATGGCGCAGGTAACGTGTGCCGACTTTCCAGAGACCGATAATACTCACCCGCTCTACTACGGATCCGTCATGCAGGCCCATTTGTCCACGGTCGATTTCTCGCCTCTGTAATTTGGGTCGATTCCTGTTGTCCTGCCAAATCTGCAACTCTGGCGCAATCTGATATCATAGGGAAATGAACCGGCTTAATCCCAGGGCAGACGAATGGCTGACTGCAGTGCTTGCCAGTTCTTTCACGGCCACGAAACACGCCCACTCTCACCAGGATGAAGTGTATAAAATAGAAGCGCTCGGTGCCAATTACTATCTTAAAATCGCAGCGACACTTACGGCTGAACGTGACAATCTTAAAAAACTTGCAACTATTTTGCCTGTTCCGCAAGTAATTGACTTTCATACTACAAACGATAGTCACGATTACCTGCTCATCAGTGAGTTGCCCGGTAAAAACCTTGTTGAACTCATTGGTAAACGGCCTGACACTGAAATCGTAGCCATATTTGCACAGGCTATTAGACGACTACATGACATAGATGCCACTGCCGTGTTTCCTGAAGCAAATAGCAATGACGTCTTACTTCACGGTGACATGGCATTGCCGAACATTATAATTTCAGAGCAAAAGAAGATTGGCTATATTGATTTCGGACAGCTCAGCTTCGGTACGCCCGAACTAGATTTGGCTGATGCGATCTGGAGTTTGCAAAGAAACTTTGGTCCCATTTACGGAGAGCTGTTTTTACAAAAGTACGGCCCAGTGACCATGACACCAAAAATACAAGAGGCGCTTGCGTTTAGATACAAAGCTGGCCGATAAAAATTTGCTGCAATATATAATTATGGAAATATCACGTCAGACTTGCTGGGGTAGGGCAAAAACCGGGTTCTCCAGGCCCGGTTTTTGCATCATATTGCATCATGTATCGTGTAGAACAGATCTATTTAAGCGATGACATTGACGTGGCCGTCGGGGACGAGCGGGCACGTGCCGCCCTCAAAGCCGATGGTTATTTGGCCGGTTAGCAGCATGCCGCCGATAATCTGTGCTGCTTGTTCGGGGTCCAGGTTCGGGTTGGCGGTGTTGACGTCTTGCGCCAACACGAAATATGTCCAAATACCTTTGTCTTCGATGGTGAACTGGTAGCGGCCGGTGTAGGTGCCGTCGTTGGCTTTGTCGTCGGGGAATTGGCCGTTGTCCTCTAAGATAAAGCGGCGGAACTGCCCGGCTGGGCCAATAAGATAGCATTGCACAAAGAGTTGGTTGCCTTTGAATAGCTTATTGGTGGCGTCGTAGAATTGGGCCTTTACGATAAAGGGTTCGCGTTTGTAGGCGCGGACAACGTCGGGCGCGTTGATGACGTACTTAGACAGCGTGTGAATGTTGGCGTTAAGTCCGCTGTCTTGGTATTTGTACACCGCAACGTCGGTCGTCCTGACATATTTCCAGTCGATACCGACCTTGAACGGTTTGCCCGGCTGGACAGGGTCGCTGTATTTGAACGTCATGTCGAGGTCTTCTTGGATGGTTTTTTCGCTTGTCGAAGCCGGCGCGGTGTGGTCCTGTCCCATGCGGAATGGGTCGCGGACGTCGGTGGCTCCTGCAATCGTTGCCACGGTAGCAGCGGCTGCAACCAAAGCTGCCGCTACCGTGCTGCTGCCGCCGCCACTGGCGCTGACGCCGCAACAGTTGGGCGTACTTCCGTCGGAACCGTCCGATCCGCCATTAACGGTAATACTGCCCGAACCGCCCACTGCCTCGGCGATGGCCGCCGCGATAAGCAGCAGCAAGGCGATGAGGCATAGTATGAGCTTCCACCAGGGGTCCTGAAACGGCAGGTCGCCGTATTGGCCGGCAAATGGCGGCGTAGGATTGACACTGGCATGCACACTGTCGATCAGATAACCGGGCAAACAAAAGTTGAAATTGGGGTTGCGGCTGCTTAGCTCGTCCGTGAGGTACTGTAAGACATTTTCGGGTGCAGCTTGAGCTTGGCTGTTTGCCCGGCCGGTCGCAGCGCCCGGCGCACCATTCGGCCCGTCGCAAGCGCATTTGCAGTCATCGCACGGCCGGCATCTGCCGCAAGGCTTGCCCGGCCCTACCATACTCAAGAACTGCACGCTGAGTACGCCCTCTGGCACCTGTGCGGTAAATGCCTGGGTGCCGGGGTCGTACCCAAGCTTTGCTACAAAAATCTTTTGGATGATACGCTGGTGACCACCGGACGTTTGCACAATGAAACTCACAAAATGTTTGCCAGCTGGTGCCGTTGAAAAGTCCGCCTCCCAGGCAAATAAATGGCTGGCACTTTGTTCTGCAGTGCCTACGTAAAATGTTGCGGGCGTTACCACGATATTGGGATTAGAAACACTCTCAAGGTATATTTGTACATCTGTTTCATCCGCGCCGGTATTCTCGAAGTGCGCATTAATATTCTCCTTGCCGATACCAGCCGCAAAGACGCCGTCAGGCAGCATCATGCCGGTGATTGGCTCGGTTGCGAATGGGCGATTCTTGATTGCAAAAGCCATAGGTTAGTCCTCCCCCTTGGTTGCGTTGGTGTCGCGCACGACTAGTATGCTTAGGCCGCCTACTTCTTTGCCTTCGGCCGTTTGTATAACATGCACGAGTGCAGCCTCGCCGTTTAGCTCGCCGACAACGCTTAAGCCTGTGCACATATTCGGCTTGACCTCAAGCCGTTCAATAACCGGCTTGGCCCGCTTGCGATCGCTTTCGTCGGGGCACAGTTTAGTTACAAAGCCGAGGTGTTCTATGCCTCCTTTTTCGGACGCCCGGAACGACCGCCCTAGATGGGGTAATAGCTGTTTTAACTCTTTGGGACTACCTATGCGCGTGCTTACGTGAAAGGTGCGCCCAATTCGCTGCGTATTACATACCTGAAAGCTTAGGCTGAACATTTTTTGGTTTTTAGCTACGAGCAGCACACTAAGATTCCGTTGCGCCACATGACGATCGGTCGGCACATTAAAGACCGGCGAAGCTGGCAGCGGGTCATAGGCCGGATGAAAGGCTTCTGCAAGTATGCATTCGTGCCCGCCGTTGACAAATGTGGGTACCCAAGGCACCAGGCATAACACATCCTGCGTTTCGCTGGCGTTGAGTGAGACATTGGCGTCGCCAACGTGATTGGCCGTGGTGCGGTCAAAACCGACCGACGGATCAGCCCAATAAAAACGCACTGTCGCATTTTGTACGGCATCGCTGCCATTATTGGTTACTCTTGCGTACAAAAAACATTGTTCGCCAGTAACGGGTAGGCCGGGCGCTCCGCCCGGATCGCTGCCTGGCACGGTCCAAATGTTAGGACTCAACCACCAATTTGGTGAGCCGTCAGGAATTTCTAGTTCTACGCTCATTCTTGCCCCCTGAATTTAAAATAACCAATGACTGATGCCATGTCGGTGGCATCTTTTCGACAGTATCGTTCTTTAATTATCAGAAAATTAACCGACACCTATGCCGCAAAGATTACCTTAAATAGTATTCATAGATGACTACGGGGCAGAGACTTCATCTCTAGATTATGTATGGCGTTCAAAAACCAGTAAAGGTGGTATTGGATGAGGTTTTTTGTTAACACTGTATGCTCGCAAATATGCCATGTGATGTGAATCGGAAATCTCGTCAGCCAATCCCTTGTCTGCCTCTAGTAGCTCACGAATTTGATGAACCACGGCCGCATTAGAGACAACTAAACGACCAGCGGATTGCAAAACACTGAGTGCGCTGCGCAGTTTTTCTTCGGGAGAAAAAACTGACCTCTGACCACCTTTGCGCACAAGGGATGCATGTTTATCCAGGCCATCGTTTTCCTTGCCTATAATTGCCAATTTAAAGCCTTGTCCGGCATCGTGTTTGTCTAGCTCCCCCATGGCCTTGGGTATATAGGTAATGCCCGGGTTGACGCTATCTTGCCGCTGAGTTTGTTTGACATGGGGCACGGATACGGTGACATCATAGCCGCCCCACCCTAGAACGCTGCCGAGCGAGGGAAAGGAATTTTTGCGTGCCGGGTCGGTAAATAATAAGATGCGGTCGTCTGTGTTGGGTGTAACGTTATTGGTTGTAATCTGCGCTTCTAATTCCTCGGGGTCAATACCGAGCATATCTAGGGCAACGGTTTCGGCAAACGGACCTTGTCGAATGCCGCCTAGGACTATGCTGGATTTCTTAAAATGGTCCTGTATTCGGTCTAACGAGCCGACAGTTTCATGTACATACTCTAAGGAAGTTTGGGCCAACGCCCATGCCAAGTAACCATCTTCCCTGAAGTTGGGGTATTGTTCCGAGTATCCGATTCCGCTAATCATAGAATCAAACTATACGCAATCTGCCCATTGGATTCAAGATAGATTAAGCTAGCTGGAAGTACTTAATTGTGATGCAAAGAGTCTTTAGCAAGTACCGAAACAAAGCCATCATCTCGTCGAAAGACTTGTGGCTCGAAGCCATGGCAAACGGCCATGCATCGGCAATATTCCCCGCATCGCCAGCACGCGCTGCAAACTCATTGGCGGTCATTCCGGGTCGTGTCGACATAGTGGTAAAGGTCCCTTAATTGCTTGTTCATAATACTATAATGTGTAAATTCTTTGGGTTTGCAAGCGGGGGCCTTTCAGGTCATCGAAAAAGCTGTTGCTTGTCAAAAATGATTCATTTCTCCCTCCTTATACAGGAATTTCTCCACCCAGGTTAACTAAGCAGAATTACCCGTGCTACCTGCTGCATGGCGGACAAATAATCCCAGCGGACTTGTTTTGTAAGGTTGACCTTGACTCAGGTCATAGGCTTTGAGGTAGGTTTTGTCACATAGGCCAGAAACTTCGTCGGCGAATTTGCGGTCGTTACTTAATATAGTACGGATAGATTCTACGCTACCTCTACCGCTGACAATTAATCGGCCGAGTGGCTGTAAGGCGGTAAGGATGCCGCGTAACCTTTCCTGAGGTGAAAAACCATACACCCATCCTTTGCGACCTTTTAATAGTTCGCTTTGACCCAATTCATTATTATCAAAAATTGCCAATGCAAATCCCGGATCAGCATCGTTTTCGTCCAATTCTGCGGCACTTGCTGACGTATAAAAAATACCGGGCCTACTCATGTCGTCTACATCCCGTTGGGTTGCTGCGGGGAAAGACACAGTTACATCAAAGCCGCTACGCCCTAGAATGCTTCCGATTGAGGGATAAGAATTTGCCTTAGGCTCCTTGGTAAATAGCAGTACCTGACGACCTATTCCTTGCTTGAGTTTATCCCCGCTGACTATAGAAGATTCTAGTTCTTCGGGATAGACTCCGAGAGTGTCTAGGACAATTGTTTCAACAAACGGATTGAGTTTATAGCCATGGTGAGCCGCGCCCTTGTTCTTTAAAGTGTAGCGTATGCGTTCCAATGAATCGGCAGTTTCTTGCACGTGATGTAACGGGGTTTGGGCTAAGGCCCAGGTTAAATATCCTTCTTCATTGCAGTTTGGATACTGTTGTGAATAGCCTAATCCTACAATCATAAAAAAAGTATATCCTACTTGCCGCCAAGTTTCATGTTATTTGTTTAGCATCTCATCCAGTACTCGTCGGCTGCTACATAGTGGCCCGAATCCACGGTTCGGCAGATCTGCTCGTCAGCGGAACGTCAGCATGACCGGCATCGGGAACTGATAGGTAATCTAACGTCACGCCGAACTGATTAAAGAAGGGTTTGTAGTTATGAAAAGCCCTGTCGTCGTGGACGAGTCCGTCACGCGCCAGATCTTCTGGCGCACAAAAGAGCGCTTTAGTGTCTGGCGTAATAATATTGTGTGTTTGAAAATCTTGCCAGTTTGCACTTAGGTCGGTATTTGCCCCTAAAGCTAGCTGCCCGGTCCAAAGACTCGGCGGAATGCCATGCAGCGTTTTGTCGAAGGAACTTGTTATATCGGCGCCAATAGTAAACGGATCGTAGGGACCATGACCCAATGCGCCCACGGCGTTATATAACACTTCGCCGGTAAATCCGCCGCGTGGGTTAAAGCGTGCAACTGCACGCGCGATGCCCTCTTGTTTTGTGTCGTGCAAATTAAATGGTGAGCAAATAAGAACTACGCGGCGCAAATGTATTGGCCGGCCATGGTTAACAACAGCCTGGCGCGTGGCTTCCAGGATGGCTATTCCACCGAGGCTATTGCCCACCACACTAAGATGCTCAAATTGTTTGGCATAATCTGCAATGAGAGGCGCTAATGATTCGGCAGTAATCCCTTGGTTGGAGTACTTAAAATACGACATAGGTTGCTGGTTGTGCAGTGCGTAGTGTGCAAATGCCGTAGCCTCTGGTAGAGCGTCCTGGTGACCTAGTCCGTCGGCTATAATCCACCCTTCCTTTTGCCGTCCGGACCGTATAAGGTTTTGCGAATAATCGAGAGGCAAAAGCTCTGGCTCATTGGGCGGCCATAGCGCCTCTGTTGCTGCCGTATTGGTCATGTAGGCTATGGCTAGCCCTTGGGTAGCACGTGTTAAAAACCGGCGTCTGGACATCGGATAGCGGTCTTTTGCGTATTGCAAAGGTTCGTTTGAGGATTGAGGCTCGCGTGACTCGGACATTACGTCATAGCTTATCACAAGATGTGCATCTAGAACTTGCGAAGTAACGTGAGATTCACAAGAAAGTATGACAAAATTATAGTGATATAGTCCGCAATAATGTACGAGTCTCTCAGGAAAAAGATGCCCGTAGCGTCTGTTGGTTCGAGAGAAGTCTATCCAGACCTGCCTTAAAGCACACTAGCTATTAGCAACCAGGGCGAGTTCGGGTGCGATCGTCTCGATGACTTTTGTGATGGCTGCCGTATCTTCGCTGGGCTGCTGAGTGCCAAAAAATACCGGATTATTGTCTAGGAGACAGTCAGGAATACACTCCGGCAGGCTATTTGCGCTAATCATTTCTGCGGGCACTTCTACCGGATTCCATCGCATATCAGAGGCATGATCATTCAGTGTCCGCCTTAGGCAAACCGGCAGCATGGGCGTGTTTGCATTTTTAGCCTCGTGCAGTTCTGTTAATGCCCACCTATGTCTCCCTTCGGCCAGCGATTGCCCCCAGTTATGCCCTATAATGACAAGCATAAGACTGGCTCGTGCCGCAGCCTGAGGTATTATTGTCTTATACAGATCCCCGGGCTGTAATGAGCGATCAGCTCTAAAAATAGAACGTGCTCCATACCGAGGTATGAGCATTGTGTCCAAGGCTACCGCGCTCATAATATCTACGTAACGGTAATTCAAAAAAATACCCGGTGCAGGTGGATCTTGTTCCCAAAAAGAAGGCTGCCCATGTGTGTATGATTCAGCTGAAAATGTCACTGGTAAACTTTACTATGAGTCTTTTCCCATGGCAATATTCCGTGGATCTAGTAAGCGAAGTCGGCTATGCCCGAATGAAAATAAGCCAGGGCAACGCTCCAGCCTGAAGAGTCGCCGGGAATGCCGTTCCTGCAGAACTGTCCGAGGGTATCGGTAAAAAGAGGTATGCTTGCTTGATCCAGCACGTCTTTTGGCCCGGTTATGTGCGTAAAATGCACGGCATCTTGTTTATCCTCTGGAAATTTGGCGCAATCAAAATCACCTTCCAACAATAGATCGGTGACACTTGTATTGCTTAGGTTTACCTTGTTTGGACCGACTGAAGTAGTGCCGCTGCGCGTATTGGTAATCCGAAAGTGCTCCGTGCTGCCGTTAATATCAACAGACACCTTGGGGCCAGTTTCTTGTGCGGGCCATGTACCGTGACCCACAATAGCGCCAATGCTCATGCCAAAGGCGACAAGACCAAATGCGCCCAGTACTTTAGCGGTAATGATATTCCAATTACGTTGAGGCTGGCTCTCGATTGGTAATTCCCCGTGCGTCATGCGTATTCCTCGTTAAAAGTAGTATCATATGCCACGACGCCTCGGGTTGTCCAGGGATATATCGCGGCGCACATTAAATGTATATTAGAAAATATGTAAAGTATGCTTGACTTGGTGTAAAGCACACTTTACAATCGGAAATATGAATACAACCTCCAATAAAAAAGAGAGTACCAGTGAATTAAAACGCCGTAACGCTGCATGGCGCAATGGGCTGGTGGTGGCTGTATTGCTGCTGCTGGCTCTGGGAATGGGCAGCTCTATAACAACCGAGCCGGGTGTGTCCCCAACGGCTACAGCAATCTGGTGGGTAGCACTTACCTGTGGTGCATTCGGGCTGTTGCTCGTTTCTAGTTTTATAAATTATAGGCAGTCGGATGAACGTCAGAAGCTTATCCAGCTTAAGGCCGCTGCACTTGCCTTCATGGCCGTGGTTATGGGTCTACTGGTAGTCGAAATGTTGCACGCCATCAATGCCCTAAACGTAAACATCGGCCTTCAGGCCACTTTTATTGGCAGTATTATATTATGGAATATCCTGGTGGGGGTTATTGAGCGCCGCAGTCACGCATGACAAATATTGTATCCGAACTAAGAGCTGCGCATAAATGGAGTCAAGCCGAGCTGGCCGACAGGCTCGGCGTTTCCAGACAAACAATTAATGCCATCGAAACGGGACGGTATGATCCGAGTTTGCCGCTGGCCCTCAAGATTGGCCGCTTATTTGCTATGCCAATCGAACAAATCTTCACGATCGACAGCCGATAATTTAGAAAATTCTTGGCAATTCTATTTTTTAGTAATGCTGAAGCGAGTAGGATGAAAAATAGGCATAAACATAACTTGGTAGAGGAAGTTGATATGACAAAACAACGCGAAGAAGAATTCAAAGTTGACGGTGAAGAGCTTCTAAAGAAGGTGAAGCATCTCATAAAAGAAGGCAATGTCCGCCGTATTACCATAAAAAATAAAGAAGGCAAGTCGATGATCGAAATACCGCTGACGGTTGGTGTAATCGGTGCTGTTCTGATCCCTTCCCTTGCGGCTGTGGGTGCTATAGCGGCTTTAGTTACGGAGTGCACCATTGCTGTAGAACGGGAAGTTTAACCGTACAGTCGTAAGGGATCAGAATTATATTAAATCGCTCAGCTTTAATGTTTCTTTGTGGAGAATGGCTGCGATCTTGTTCTCGTAGGCGTGTATCATCGCAAGCTGCTCTTTGGAGTACTCGGTTTCAAGCTCTGCAATAGCTTCCCCTAGAGGCATAAAGAGTTTAGCGACCTCTGTTAGATTTTCGGATACAACCTCAGCGAATACTCGTCGTCTATCTTTGGTGTCGTGAGTACGGCGAATAAAGCCTGCATGCTCAAGACGCGCAAGAACGGCCGTCTGGGCGCCTGGAGTGAGGCCCGTATACATCGCAAGTTCACTCGCCGTCTTCGGCCCATCAAATAAAAAGACTAGACATTTATGGTCTGTTGGATGCAGTCCTAGCTTAGTAGCAATTGCTCCGTGGAACAGTATCGTTTCGGTGCTGACCGAAGGAAATGAGTTGCTGGAATAGGGTTTTTTGGAAATTGTTGTTGACATAGCTTCAATAGTTGTAATAAATTATTATCATGAATCAAAATATTTAACTCATAAAAGGAAATATAACACGTGAGTTTACAAACAGCAACCAATAAAGTCTCTAAGTTTGCGCTTGTCATTCTATTGCTCGGCGTTTTTATGGACTTGCTCGACACCTCCATTATTAATATTGCGATACCTACCATTGGAAGGAGTTTGCATGCTAGTCCGAGCGCACTGCAGTGGTCAATTGACGCCTATCTTCTTGGGCTGTCGCTGCTTATAGTGGCGGGCGGACGACTTGGCGATATTTTTGGCCGTAAAAAAATGTTTCTGCTTGGCACGGTAGGTTTTACTGCTGCATCTGCGCTGGCAGGTTGTTCGACGAGTGCCGGTATGCTTATTGCCGCGCGCCTGCTGCAAGGTGCAGCTGCGGCCATGATGGTGCCGCAAGTACTCGCATTTATACAAGTACTCTTTGCTCCTAAAGACCGTGCGAAGGCATTAGGTGCGTACAGCGGTGTCGTAGGTTTTGCGACTGTCGGTGGGCCACTACTTGCTGCCGGACTTATTCAATGGAATTTGGCTAACTGGAGTTGGCGTACAGTATTCTTTATTAACTTGCCCGTCGGCCTTATTACGCTTCTGATCGGTATGAAGGTATTGCCGGAATCTAAGTCGGAACGTGCTACTGGTGTCGATTTCCCCGGCATTATTTTGGCTACAGTGGCGCTCACGGGTTTGCTCTACCCTCTAATTCAAGGCCGCGAGCTTGGATGGCCATTGTGGACATTTGCGCTTATGGCGGGCTCGATTGGACTTAGCGGTATCTTCCTTGTGTACCAAAAGGCGCGTTCTCGCTCAGGCAAAACACCATTGGTTAACACTGAACTGTTTCGCGCAAGAGGCTATGGTGCTGGCGTTGGAATATTCAGCTTGTTCATGATTGCGCTGAGCGGCTATTTCCTTACTTACAGTTTATATTTACAGATTGGCCTGCATTTTAGTGCCATTAAAGCAGCGCTGGCAACATTGCCGTTTGCATTTATGGTGCCTGCCACCGCAGGTGTGGCGGTTGTAGCGCTGGCGCCAAAGATCGGACGTAAAGTAATTGGTCTTGGCATTGCGCTTTGTGCGTTGGGATTGGCTGCAGCGGATGTCGTATTGCATCATACTGGCGCAAGTCTGCATATCTGGGAGCTTATCGTGCCATTGGTTGTTGGTGGTGCCGGTATGGGTATGCTGGTCGCACCCATTACCGACTTTGCACTTTCAAATGTGCCCGAAGCAGAAGCTGGATCGGCCTCAGGTTTTCTGACTATGATGCAGCAAGTCGGTAGTACAATAGGTGTAGCTCTACTTAGTACGATATTCTTTAATCTCGTCGGCTCCAACTATGGGACAGCGTCATTTACGCACGCTATCACAATTACACTGGTCATCGTAGTTATCATTCTCGCACTTATATTGCCTGCTGTTAAGTTCCTGCCACGCAAAATACACGCCCAACCAAATGCCAATGACTAGCTTCTAGTGATAGCTGGACCGTTTTTCGACTATAATGAATATTATGAACGAAATTATCTGTCCGCATTGCAAAAAAGCCTTTAAAGTAGACGAAGCCGGTTTTGCCGATATCCTTAAACAAGTACGCGATCATGAATTTGAGCAAGAATTGCTCGAGCGTGTACGATTACTGGAAAGAGATAAAGAAAACGCCGTCAAACTTGCCGAGGCTAATACTAAAAACCAGTTGCAGGCTGACACAGCAAAAAAAGACGCCGAGATTGCCGAACTTAAGGCCGAGAAGGAACTTGCGCTTACGCAATTACAGTCCAAAAAAGATGCCGAACTTTCCGAGCTAAAAGCCAGACTGCAGTCGAGCGAAACGGAAAAGAAGCTTGCTGTCACCGAAGCGGTTAACGTAGTCGAAAAACAGCGGGACGAGCTTGCTAACAAGCTGGAAAATAAAGATACCGAAAAACGACTGCTTGAATCATCACTCAAAGACAAATACGAAACAGAACTTAAGTCCAAAGACGAGATGATCGCTTACTATAAAGATATGAAGGCCAAGCTTTCTACCAAGATGATTGGCGAAACCCTGGAGCAACACTGCGAGACCGAATTTAACAAGCTTCGGGCAACTGCGTTTCCAAACGCCTATTTTGAAAAAGACAACGATGCCAAAACCGGCAGCAAGGGCGACTATATGTACCGCGAGGCCGACGTCGCTGGCAACGAGGTCATTTCAATCATGTTTGAAATGAAGAACGAAGGCGACGAAACCGCCACCAAGCATAAAAATGAAGACTTTTTGCGCGAACTGGACAAAGACCGCACCGAGAAAAAATGCGAGTATGCAGTTTTGGTTACGCTGCTGGAAGCCGATAGCGAGCTGTATAACTCAGGTATTGTGGATGTCTCACACAAATACCCCAAGATGTACGTTATCCGGCCGCAGTTTTTTATTCCTATAATAACGTTGCTGCGCAATGCTGCGCTTAACTCCCTCAAATACAAGTCGGAACTTGCTCTGGTCAAAGCTCAGAACGTTGACATTACTAACTTTGAAGACAACATGAATAAGTTTAAAGAAGGCTTCGCCAAGAACTACGACCTTGCCAGCCGCAAGTTCAAAACAGCGATTGACGAGATCGACAAAACGATTGATCACCTGCAAAAAACCAAAGATGCCCTGCTGTCATCAGAGAACAATTTGCGCCTTGCCAATAACAAAGCAGAAGACCTGACCATTAAACGGTTAACTCGCGGTAATCCCACGATGGCGGCAAAATTTGCTGAGTAATAACTTTTTATACTTTATAATATCAGTGTATGTCAGAACAAGGCGACTTCAAACCACCTGAACTCAATGACGTTGACTGCTTCCAGGCAGAGCTTGATCAGCTATATGGTTGCCTCATAGATACCTACGGGGTAGATATATCATACGAACGACAGGAAATCCCGAGCTTGTTGGATAGATCTGCCGCATTCGAACTACCGCGTTTAAGGGGTCTCGCCGCAGTAAAAGCCGCTATTTTCGGACATACACCTATGACTCCGCAATTTCCTAGTCCAGAAACATATACAGTAATTGAACGTGGGGTCGACATGCCCATCTTGCCTGCGCGTAATTCTGCCGATACCAGAAAGGCTATGTTGCTTCGCCGACAGTCGTGCGCAGAGGAGTCAAAACTTCTCTTTCAAAGTTGGTCTGAACGCTCTGAGGCCGAAGCTGCTGCAAGGGGGGTACACACAAAGACTATCGATGCTAGCCCGGCAGGGACGCATTATCGCGGCCTTGGCAATGGAAAGATTACGGCAGAGACCGGACAACTGTGGCGTGATTACCTTTCTAAAGTAAAAGCCTACAGAGACAGCGGCGAATATGACTCGCACGGTTACGGTCCGTTTATTTTACAAAACCACGACCTGCTCGTTGCAATGGAAGAAGCCATGGGCTTTACGGAAAATGACCTGGAAATTAAAAAGGCCCTGAAGCAACAGTATGATCAAGAGCAGTCCGCGCTATTTACAAAGCAAATTGTGGATAGACTGGCAGATGTACCCTACTCTGAATGGTGGCGGCCCTCAGATTATTCTCCAACATTAGATGGCCCCCGATATGACCAACGTTCCAGGAAGATAGTGCTGGCTCCTGCTGAAGCTTCGCTGCCCGAGCTTAGCATTACTCAAATTGAGACAAACCCCGTTTTATCAACCGTGCCCGCGTTTAGCCTTAAGCTGGGTCAGAGCACGCTCGATCTAACCGAAAAGTTATTCCCCGATATTCCCTACCCCACCAACCCGCAACGATTAGCGGATCAAACCTTGCACGAAATGATTCACACGGGTCTTTTAAATGTATCAACGGTCGAAGCTATAAGCGAACACGTAGCTGAACTTAATGCTCCTTTTCATATTGGCGCAAAGAATGAGGCTTGCATTTTACTTAGGGCACTCTGGAATGAAGCTATGAAAAAGCATAGCGCTACCCGAGAGTGACGGAAGCGGTAACCCACCAACTACGTTCTTCGTTAATAGCCTTGCAGCAACTGACGGATAAAAAGTTCCCGGCAGTAGAAGACGCAGAAGGCATCTCAACTTTTACGTCTGGTCTCTTCTCGTTCGGTGGTTTATGCTAGTTTTATAACAGATACAGTCCAATTGATATTGTAGTAGTTCATGTGGCTCAGGGGCTAGGAAAATTTATTATGGACCAATAATCAAACATATCTTACTGCAGGCCCAGGGTCAGGTAGGATCTGCTCCAGCGTTAGCCTTAGCGAGTCATTGCAACGCAACGCGGCTCTGCTTAATTTAAGGAGTAGCGCTATCATGCGATCCAACGTCATGCTATCCGGCAATTGATGATAGCGAAGACTTCATAGTGAAATTTTATATCGTGGTCCGTGCCCAAGCGCGTCATAATAACTAGTTAGATAGATTATATTTTAATCAGGGGGCAAATAATGTCTGGTAAAAAACACGTACATATGTTGAACGAGTTGTATGCTCACCCGATCGCGCATAACATCAAATGGCAAGAGCTCATACCTGCGCTGGCTTCCATCGGCGCTGTTCATACTGACACGAATGGAGGGCATCATTTTACACGCAACGGTCATGTGGTGGTATTCGGCCATGACGGCCATGACTCGCTAGATACGGAAGAAATACTGAAGCTGCGCCATTTTATACGGGACAGCGCCGTGTCCAAAAATACAACCTCTGACCTGACAGGTGACATTATTGTTGCTATAGATCATCATCAGGCAGTTATTTTTCATGACCCTGGTACGGCGCAGGAATCTCGTACGGAAGAGCACGCCGACCAAACGATGTTCAGGGTGCTCCATAAGCGTCCTGCGGCCCCGCCCTTTAGTAACGAGGGTCCAGACATAGATACTGAGTACTACCACGTCATGATTACAGAGATGTCTCATGCCGGGCGAATTGTCCTGTTAGGCCATGGCACAGGGTCGAGTAATGCGGCATCTCAGTTGCTTGCCAAAATTTCTGAACATAATCCCGAGGTAGCATCTCGCATTGTGGCAGTTCAGCGTTGTGACCTTGAGGCCATGACCGAACCGCAAATGATCAGTCTTGGCAAGCAGCTGCTTAGTTCCTAAACAACAGGAGGAATAGCTACTCTACATTTATGGGTGTATTTGCAATATTCAATTTGCTATTTACCCTGTATGTCATGCCTCTGGCAGTACCCCAGTCAGTAGCGGATATGGCCATCAGTTCGACATCAGAACCCCATCCGCATTGAGAAGTGGGAAGCGATGTAAGGTATGCGCCGGTTGCATCGGTTATGTCGGCATCGGCAAAATAGCGGCCGCAACTGGCGACAACTGTCATGCCGGGCATGGGTTTGCCCATTTTAAAAACGTATCCGGTGATAAGCGTCTTTGGTGTGTCGGCGTGTGCGATCCCGGACGGCGCAACACCAAACGCAATGATTAGAGCTAGGGGTATGCTTAGAAGTAATCGTTTCATGACCCCCATTCTAGCTTGCCTTACTTAAAAAAAGGTTAATCAGAAGGCAGATCAGTCCATCCTTTACTATGCTCCCCAGAGTTTTTGCTGGGATGCCTCGTCTAGTCGGAACTGTTTGATAATACGATTATGTAGCTCTTTTTTGCTGAAGGTGTGCAGTACGTCATTCGCTTGACTCATGTACGTTTCGAGTTGCGCGTAAGTGTTCATTAATGTCTGTTGGTCGGTAGCCGAAGGTTCTTCATTTTGTCTCAAACCGGAAGTGATATAGCGCACCCTGTCCAAGAGCACATCAACATCGGCTGGATTAGCCGCCAAACTAGCTACGTACAGCACAATTTCTAGGGTAAGTGCGGGTGTGAGCACGGTCGTTTGTTCTAGATCGGCTTCGGGGCGCGTAGCTTCGGCGAAGGCTGAGCCCACATCGTCAAAGATGCGTCCGGCTACGATCAATAGTATCGCGCCGACTACAAACGGCACAATCGTAATACTGTAGTCGTAATACCAATCGCCCGGTTTGGTTAAGAAAAGATTAGCTACGTAGTGCCAACCAGCAAAGCTGAGAACCACGAGTGCGGACGCTAACCAGCTGATAGATCGTTTGTATAGCGCCCCAATCTTATTCCTGATTTTATAAGCAAGAACTGTCGCAAATGTTATAAATATGGAATTAGCGATTGCAAGCGCAACCGATAGCCGGAATATAGTCTCGTCGGTTTCAATCGTAACGTGCGGTAAAAAGGCTGCAACTAGTGACGTACCAATAGTAAGCAATAGTGCTGTAATAGGAGAGGTCCAGAAGCCCTTAATGGCAAAAAGCCGCGCAAACATACGCATGCCCCAAAAAATTCCCAACACTCCCAAAAGATACGGAATCGCAATACCGCCGGAATTGACCCAAAATACCCAGTTCAGAAGATTTTCAAGAGGAAGTTGTACCTGCGCAATACCAAATAAAACGATGCCGATACACAGTACGGTATAGGCGCGCCGTAAGCCTATTTGAAACTGCTTTAGGCCTGAAAGAAAAAACGGCACGGCGAGAATATTCAGTAACGCTGCCATGATGGAAATAGCCAGCGTAACCTTAAAGTCTGGCGTATTATGCAGCACTAATCCAGATAGGCCTCCTACGAGGAGCGCGAAAATTACACCAAACCAAGCCAAAACCGTATGTCGCTTCATGGCACCCGTATACATCTTATCGCTTATGCTGACCGCCTTATTGTAACATGATGCACCTCTCCGCGCGCCGCTTCCAAGCATTTTAAACGTAATCAATATCCATTATAACTACAATTATGTTATTGTGATCTTTTATGAGGTCAAATAATACGCAGATTTCGGGCGCTTTGTTAGCCGAACAGGATCCGGTGTTGCATCCGCAGGTTGCGGTGCACCAGGTCATGTATGACGAGCTTGCCGGCGAGTACCAAATGCATGTAGACGATATTATGAATGTTGTTGCTGCAGGAGCTTGCAAAGCCGTTGCCACACCAGATAGAGCTGATGGTGTACGTGATGTTTTGGTCTGGCGGGTAGACGGCGATATTCTTGATGGCGATTTTGACTTTGCCGTGCGACTTGCCGCGCGTGTACGTCCGCTGGAAAAGGGCCGAACAGCTTTGCCGCTAGAGAGCGCCATCGGCACGGTATATGAACCGGCTGGAAACTGGAACGATTGCGCCCGGGACGTCAGTCAATACGGCCTGCTTTTGTTGAGACTCGAAACTCATCAGATGGAGTTGACTCAGCATAGGCCAGGAGATTTGCCGCCATCCTTTGGCCAGGCACGATTTACGCATTGCCTGCCAAGTGGTGACGTGCAGTACACTGCCCGGCCTCAAGAAAAAGATCCGCGAATCGTGCTCGAAAATATTCCACCTTACCCTGTTCTTTTGCGGCAAGCCTTTGGCCGATTTATTTTAGATCAAGCGGAAACTGTTTTGGACGCACAAACTACAGACGCCTTTGCGAGCGCTGCCGCAAAGGATACACAAGGCGGTTATGGTCCAAGCGATAGGCATGCCGAGTTTAATTTGGCTGTCCGCCGCGATCCGGGCGTTAGCAAGCGTATTCATAATCTGGCTGCCACGCTGTATGCGACTGGTGACAATATATGTACTGCCGATCTGTTAAATCTCATGCTGACCAGCAACATCGCCGTAACCGCAGAAACTGCTTTGCTCAACAAGAACGCATATTATGTCCAGAGCCGCGAACAAGTCAATCCGTTGCTGAGTAATCGCCTGGCATGGATGGCTTCTGATGAAACCGGCCAACTGGTAGCGAATTTGCGTAGTCGGCTGCAACACAACAAAGACGCACTAGGCATTGAGATTGAACACGAATTTGGCGTAATAATGACGGCCATACAGCAAGCAAAAGCAATGCATAACTTGCTTCAAGCACCAACAACCCACTCCATGGATCGCCCTTTTTGGCGCGTCATAGCTCGCTAAGTTACGCAACCACCGTAACGGCAGTTTCTGAATATAGAGCCGAGCAAGTACAGCAAGAAGAAAATAGATTAACCCACGAGCTAGCCGTTCGTCCAACAATCCAACATAGTTAACCATGCCGTCTTGGATCTGAATATTCCGCGCCTTATAGCTGCTGGCGACATTTTCTAAAACTTCTTGAACCGGACCAATTGACAGCTCAAATGCAGACATAATCCGCGTAGTATGACGATAATTTCGAAGCAACACTACCCAAAATTTCATAGCGATTTCTAGATAGACTCAATCGGGCCTCGCGCGGACTGTTACAAAATATCCGTCTCTTTGGCGTTTCTTAAGCTTATTGTCAGAAATTTTATATACAGTTACCAGAGTATTAGAATGTAATAAGTTATATCGGGAGGCTCCTGTTAATGAATCCGGGCGAAAATAACAGAGGTAAACAAAAGGTCGTTGCCTCATGTATCTTGATCTTTTCCGTAGTAATTATTGCGCTTGTAGTTAACGGGCTGTCGAACGAAAATAAAAATATAGCCAGCACATCTTCAAGTATTACCAGTGGCGGCGCTGCTTCTGGTCCGGCTACGACGACGACCACATCAAGCAGTACTGTCATCTACAAAGACGGTTCTTATACTGCAAGTGATTCGTATGCCACGCCTGGCGGCAGCGAGCACATCTCGGTTAAGCTCACCATTAAGGCCAATGCGGTTAGCGCAGTAAGCCTTCAGCAAAATGCCAATAATCGCGATTCTCGTGATTACCAGGATGCATTCGAGCAGAGTTACCAGTCATACGTAGTTGGTAAAGCACTAAATAGCATAAACATATCACGTGTTTCGGGCGCATCATTAACAACCGGAGGATTTAATGCTGCACTCGAGCAAATCAAGAGTCAAGCCCAGCAAGCATAGACCTACCAACACCGCTGTCCGACGGCACTACGCGTTTGATGCGATCGGTACGCGCTGGCGCGTTGATATTAATCAGCCGCTAGCTGCTGAGGCTTCGACGGCATTATTGCGTGCTATTAAGCAACGCATCGATACATTTGACCAAATATATTCAAGATTTAGAGCCGACTCGTTAGTAACTAAAGTTTCTAAAAAAGCAGGTACGTATATATTGCCGGATGATGCTCGAGCTATGTTCGATCTGTACCGCCAATTATATGAAGTTACAAAAGGTGCCGTCACGCCATTGATAGGCTCGGTTTTGGCTGATGCCGGCTATGATGCTACGTACAGCTTGGTGCCTAAAGCGATGCACCCCGCCCCATCGTGGGAAGAGGCCATGCAGTATAATGCCCCGATCTTAACCACCAAGCTTCCGGTTTTGCTGGACTTTGGCGCTGCTGGCAAGGGTTATTTGGTAGATATAATTGGTGATATCATTGCGCGTGCGGGCGTTGATTCATATTGTATTGATGCCGGCGGCGATATTTCATGCCGGAGCATATCAGGCACTGCCCAGTCAATTGGCTTGGAACACCCCAAAGATCCTTCGCTTGCGATAGGTGTTGCTCGAATCACCAACCAAAGTCTATGCGGATCCGCTGGCAATAGACGAGTCTGGGCAGATTATCATCATATTATTAATCCCGCTACCGGTCAGTCACCCAAACACATCGCGGCGGTATGGGTTGCGGCGGATAGTGCGCTGCTGGCAGATGGTTTAACAACTGCGCTCTTTTTTGTGGAGCCGCAGGTACTACAAGCGCGACATACATTTGACTATGCCATCGTCTATGCCGACTTATCATTGAAAAGGTCAAAAAACTTTCCAGCTGAATTTTTTACGCAACAGGAGGCCGTACATGCTTAAAAGAATAGACGCGGTGCTTAATGGTTTTACCATGTATCGTTTGCTGGTGTACGGGCTCGGGCTGCTGGCGTTTTTGGGACTGCTGCTAAGTTTTATGGGTACTTTGACGGTTTCGGGGATTGGACTCGGCATATCTTTGATACTACTGCTGGTGAGCACCTACTCCATAAATAGAGTGCTTGCGCGGGTGTGGGATATTCCTACCAATAGCGAATCGTGGCTTATTACCGCGCTGATACTGTTTTTTATTTTGCCACCGACCATGACTGTATCGCAGGGCGTTATGGTATTTCTGGCGGGTGTTATTGCTATGGGGTCCAAGTTTATTGCCGTGTATCATAGCAGGCATATATTTAACCCTGCCGCTTTTGCCGCCGGTGTTTTGGTTCTGACGGGACTGCTGCATGTGACTTGGTGGGTTGGTAGTAGCGTGTTGTGGCCTTTTACACTGGCGTTTGGTTTGTTGGTGGTGCGTAAAATCAGACGTACTTATTTGTTTGGTATGTTTGCGGTTGTCAGCTTTGTAGTTACCTTCGCAATGAGTTACGTGCAGCACCAAAGCGTTGCCGAAGTGCTTAAATTGGCCATCACATCCTCGCCGCTTATTTTTCTGGGTACCATTATGTTGACGGAGCCGGCAACTATGCCACCGCGCAAAAATCAACAGCTTTTATTTGCGGCCCTAGTGGCACTTTTGTATGCCTCGCAGCAAAGTATTTTCGGTATGTATATTTATCCGGAAGTGGCCTTGCTGGTTGGTAATGTCTACGCATTTGCTGTCGGCCAGAAATCACGTCTGCATTTGCGACTTACGAGCATTGTGCCGATCTCTGAACAGGTTACGGACTTTGTTTTTTCGACGGATCGCCCGCTGCGTTTTTTGCCCGGCCAGTATTTGGAATGGACATTGCCTGGCGTGACTTTGGATGGTCGAGGCAATCGGCGCACCTTTACTATCGCTTCGTCGCCAACCGAAAACGAGATTCATTTGGGTGTTAAATTCTATGAGCCGTCCAGTAGTTTTAAGCGATCGCTGAGGGGTTTGCGGCTAGGCGATAGTATGTATGCCGGACAGTTGGCAGGAAATTTTACGCTTCCGGCCGATTCGCGTCAGAAATTGGTCTTTATTGCTGGCGGCATAGGAATCACGCCTTTTAGAAGTATGTTGAAATACTTACTGGATAGCGGCCAAAAGCGCGATATTATTTTGTTGTATCTGGTTAGTAAACCTGAAGAATTAGCCTACAAAGACGTTATTGGGCAGGCTGCGGCGGCGGGAGTTTGCGTGGTTCATGCTCAAGTCGGAGGTGCGCCGCTTACGCCCGAAAGCATCCAGCAACTTTTTCCGGATTGGGCCGAGCGCACGTACTTTCTGTCGGGTCCAAATGGAATGGTTGCAGGCGTTAAAGACACTTTGCAGCACATGAATATACCAAGAAAACGTATCAAAACAGATTACTTTGCGGGCTACTAATAATTTGGAGGGACTATCATGACTGAACGGAAAAACAGCAAACAAAAAATAGTACAATTCTTACGATCCCGAGTGGGTCACTTCGCGCTTACTTATCTGATTATCATTATGTTTATGAGTATTGCTGGAAGCGCAGTATTTTATTTTACGGCTTCGCAGCAGCTTGAACGTCAACTGCCGCCTCCCTCATTTTATGATCGCGGCCATAGCGTTGGAGCCCCCGACGAGCCCGTTCATCGCGTTGATTTTGATGACTTCTTTACGCAGCGAATCGATCAGGGCCACGCCGAGCTGCTTGAGCGACTCATCCTAATTAATATTTTGGCTATGTTACTGGGCAGCCTTGTCAGCTATGCTTTGGCGCGTCGTATGCTGCGGCCTATAAACGTTGTCTTGACTACGCAGAAGCACTTACTCCATGAAACTGGCCAGTTTCCTGAACTGGACGATCTTTCTGCGCTAAGAATTAGTCCGCTGACGCTAAAAGCAGTATCGTTACAGGCGGTCGTACACAGTGCACTTGATCACGTTAAGACTCTAAAAGACAGAGTGGTCAGCAATAGCATTCCCGATGTGCAGGTGCTAGGCGATAAGCAGACGCTCACGCGCTTGATGGATATTTTGCTTAAAAATGCGGTAGAATATTCCGCCGATCAGACTGCTATTCATATTTCGGCAGAGCTAAAAAGCGGCAAAGTAAGCCTTATTATTCGCGATGAAGGCATGGGCATAAACCGTGCCGATCTACCACACATTTTTACGGAATTTTATCAAGCTGATCATACCCACCAACTAGATGAGCGCCGAGGTCACGGACTTGGACTAGCGGTTGCTCGTGCCATTGCAGAGGCAAATGGCGGAAATATACGAATTACTAGCGTTGTAGATCAAGGTTCGACGGTAACAGTTGAGCTTAAAGGTGCTCAGAGCTAGGCGAACTTTTTCAGCACTTCGGGCAAAAGTTCGACGAGGTCGGATGCAATGACGCCAGGTTCGGTCTTTCTGCTGGTTGCCAAATCGCCTGCTAGTCCGTGGAGGTATACGCCTACTTCTGCTGCTTGGGCGACGGTCATGTCTTGTGCCAGCAAACCGCCAATAATGCCCGCTAGAACATCGCCCGTGCCGGCCGTTGCCAGACCAGGATTTCCGGTAGTGTTGAGATGACTTGTTCCGTCGGGATGCGCTACTATGGTGTGCGGGCCTTTAAGTACCACGGTGACGGCGTATTGCTTCGCGTATTGTTCCGCAAGGTGCTGCAATAAGCTAGGATCCCGAGAAGGTTGAGTATTTGTGAGCTTGGCGAACTCGCCGGTATGCGGCGTGATAATAACGTTGGGATTTTTTGCCGTTACTTCCTGAAGCAACGACGGCTGGCCGTTAAATGCTGCCAGTCCCCCGGCATCAATAATAAGCGGTGTGAAGAATTTTGGGGTTATACGTCTAACGAATAATGCGGCTTCTGGCTTTAGACCCGGCCCCAAAATGGTAACCTTAACCCTACGATCATGCATAAACGTAAGTAGGGCTTCGATCTTTTGGCGCTCATCCGACCCGAGCAAAGAAAAGGTCATGATTTCCTCAACTCTTCCTTCGAGTTTACTGACCGTTTGAGCGTCAGAAGCAATAGTCACCAGCCCTGCGCCGATACGCAGTGCAGCTTCCCCGCTCAATAGTGGTGCGCCTACCATGCCGGCCGAACCACCAAAAACCAAAACGTGACCAAAGTCGTATTTATTGGCATCTGTTGGCCGGTGAGTAAGGTGATGCAACAGTTCTTTGTACATAGGTTCATCGTAGCAAAAGTGGCCGACTCGCGCCAATGGCGATGTGATATAGTGAACGTATGGATCCTAAACACCAAGAAGCCTACACTTTTTTGCAAGCACATAAGCTCGGAGTTCTTTCTACTCAATCATCAGAAGGCCAGCTGTGGGGCGCGGCGATATATTATTATGTTGATGATCGGTTTAATTTCTACTTCCTTACCCATACAGACACTCAGAAATATCGTAACCTCAGGGAGTACCCTCGCGTTGCCTTGACGGTCGCAGACGACTATACCCAGACAACGGTCCAGACCGCGGGTGGTGTAACAGAGCTACCTCCGGGAGATGAGCGTGACGATATTTTCCAGAAACTAACGGCGATTCATCCAGCAGGACAATACAGTTGGGTAACTCCTGTCAAAAAGATGAGTGAGGGTGAAGTCGCGCTTATGAAACTTACGCCGGACGTATTACAATTTTCGAATTTTAAACCTGACCGTGTGCAAGGTCAAAGCAACAGCGAATACGTGAGCCGCATTATTTAATCTGACTACTAGTGTAGCTACGTTGTCGCCGGCAATTGATTAACGAGTTCATCGACGCGTGCCGCAATCTCTTTGAAGATTTCTTCTTCGTACGTCCGGACGTCCTCACGGACTGTTCGATGTCCCTCGCCGATGTCCATAATATCCCAGTGCACTGTATTTTCGGGAAGTAAGACGATCGCTTTGGCTTCATCGACAACTCGCTGGTTCATGCATATTGTTAGATCCTGATTGTCTGCGCGTTCTTGGGTGAGCTGATCTGACGTATTTTTGGCGTATTCGACTATGCCGTGGTGCTTAAATAGCTCTATCGTGTTGGCAAAAAATGCACGTTCGGTTTTGCTGGACAGATCGACGTTAGTGCCGCTCGAGGTAGCCATTACGCCGGGAAGTTGCAGCGAGCGCAAATACGTTTCTGCAATAAGACTGCGCAGCACATTGCCTCTACAAATAAAATGGATTTTCATACGTGTAGTATACATGAGATAACTAAATCTTATTGCTCACCTGGCGGATAAGGTATGATATAAAATATGAAACTGCAAACCATGAAGAACATCGCCGCCAGACTAGAAGCTGCCAAAATGAGTCTTAAGTCATGAAATTAGTGCTTTGTTCAGAGGGTTTTCGTACTCAAAATTCAGTTCAAGCCTGTGTTGAGCTATGCGAAAAGCCGCAAGGTAGTATCTCGGTCGCAATTATTAATGAGTGTTATGCCGTAGAAGAGGGCGACAAATATTGGGTCGTGGACAATCTTAATGACGTTGCCAGCAACTTCAAAGGGGGCTTAGATATTGTGAATCTTCTTGCCCTGCCACTAGCCACAGTCGAAGAACGCATCATGAAGTGTGATGTCATCTTTGTTGTGGGCGGCAATGCAGATTATCTAAAATATATTTTCGACAAGACGGGATTTTCCAAACT
>Ga0157369_10000289_pt1 | contig 67235 bp, 50 predicted proteins | sample C25metaG_FD_113461 | JGI IMG/M metagenome (GOLD analysis project Ga0157369, IMG submission 113461) | Corn rhizosphere microbial communities from Kellogg Biological Station, Michigan, USA - C2-5 metaG | ecosystem: Host-associated > Plants > Roots > Rhizosphere > Soil | place: USA: Michigan... | reverse complement strand
GGGAAGCTGGTGCTCAGGCCCGCGCCGATCAGGCAGGCGCCGAATGGGAGCGTGCCGCGCAGGACGAGCCGCGAGTTGATGTACGCGACCGCGTACGCGCAGACGGTGAGCGCGAACGCGTGCAGGCCGAACATCGCGCCGGAGTAGGCGTCCTGCACGAGGCCGGCGATCACGCCGGCGATGATCGCGCCGAAGACGTTGCCGCCCATCGAGTAGTAGACGACCAGGATGACGTACGGATTGAAAAACGCCAGCGCGTTGGGAAAGAAGCTGTCCAGCAGCGAGTGCAGCGTGAGCGCGATCAGCAGACCGACGGCAAACCGAAGCCATCTCACGGCGTGTACCTCACCACATCATTCGGAACCTTGCGGGTGTGCAGGATGATCACCTCTTCGACCGCGCCGAAGTCGACCGAGGGGCGGACGGTGATGGTTTTGAAAAGGTCCTGCCCTTTCTCCGCCTTCGTAATCACGCCGACCGGAATGCCTTTGGGATAGATGCCGTCGATGCCCGCGGTCATGACCACATCGCCCGGCTGGACGTCAGCCAGCGACGGGATGTCGAAAAGTTGCGCGCCGGTCGCGCCGTCGCCCCGCAGCACGCCCTGGCGGCGCGTGCGGTCAACCAGCACGCCGACCGAGGAGTTGCCGTCGGTGACGAGCTGCACTTTGGCCATGTCCTTTGTGGTCAGGACGACCCGGCCGATCAGGCCATTTGCGTTGACGACGGCGTCGTTGACTTCGATGCCGTTGTTCGAGCCGCGGTCGAGGATGATCGATTTGAAACGGCTGGACGTATCGAGCATGACCGGCTCGGCCATCGTCGTGGCCATCGTGAATTGTTCGGAGTAACCCATCAAACTGCGCAATCGCCGCAGATCGCCCTCGGACTGACGCAGGCGAAGGTTTTCGGTGGTGAGCTGATCGATCTGCCGGTGCAACTGCAGGTTCTCGCCGACCGAACGGCGCATGTCGAGGTAGCCGTGGTAGGCGTCGGAGACCGACTGCCCGACCCAGTTCACGGTCTTCGGCACGGGCGCGAACAGAATCATCACGCTGCGCTCGAACATCGTGCGGGTTTCGCCGATGTAGCGCGTCCTCGTGCTCAGGCTCATGAGGATGAAGAGCAGTCCCAGAACGACGATGAACAGCAGCGTCGGACGCCGGGGGATTACGTCAGCAGGTGCGGCCATGATTCGCGTGCGTACTCAGCAGATTTCCTGCCATGGGTGTGGGGGGTGGGGAGTTGGGGGTCGGAGAACAAGTTTTCGCGTCTAGTTCGGTATCGGGTGTCGGAGTAACGAATCGGGAGTCGGGTGTCGGAGTAACAAGTCTGGAGTTGGGTGTCAGGGTCAGATGTCGAAGCCCGGGATTCATCTCCGACTCCCTACTCCCGACTCCCCACTCCCTATTCAATCGATATTTTTCTCAGCAGATTAAAGTCCGTCAGCATCTGCCCCGTGCCGAGGGCGACACACGCCAGCGGATCCTCGGCCAGCGTGACCGGCAGGCCGGTTTCTTCGCGCAGGCGCTTGTCGAGGTTCTTCAGCATCGAGCCGCCGCCGGCGATGATGATGCCTTTGTCCATGATGTCGGCGGATAGCTCGGGCGGCGTCCGCTCGAGCGCGACACGGACGGCTTCGACGATGGTGGCAACGGTTTCCGAAAGCGCCTCGCGGATTTCCTCGTCGCTGACCACCAGCGTTTTCGGAACGCCTTCGACGAGATCGCGGCCTTTGATTTCCATCGTCATCTCTTCGTCGAGCGGGAACGCGGAGCCGATCTCCATCTTGATCTGTTCGGCCGTGCGCTCGCCGATGAGCAGGTTGTACTTGCGCTTGATGTACTGAATGATCGCGTCGTCCATCTCGTTGCCGGCCACGCGCACCGAGCGCGAGTAGACGATGCCGGCCAGCGAGATCACCGCGACGTCCGTCGTGCCGCCGCCGATGTCGACGATCATGTTTCCGGTCGGGTCGGTGATCGGCAGCCCCGCTCCGATCGCCGCGGCCATGGCCTGCTCGATCAGATAGACCTCGGTCGCGCCGGCGCGCAACGCGGAGTCTTTGACGGCGCGTTTTTCGACCTGCGTGATCTCGGACGGCACGGAGATGACGATGCGCGGCTTCACCAGAAAGCGCCGTCCGTGCGCCTTCTCGATGAAGTACTTGATCATCTTTTCCGTAACTTCGAAGTCGGCGATGACGCCGTCTTTCATCGGCCGGATGGCGACGATGTTGCCCGGCGTGCGGCCGAGCATTTCCTTCGCTTCCTTGCCGACGGCTTCGACGTTGTTGTTGATCTTGTTGACGGCAACGATCGACGGTTCGCGGACGACGATGCCTTTGTTCTTGGCGTAGACGAGTGTGTTCGCTGTCCCGAGATCGATCGCCAGATCGTTCGAGAACATCGACAGAAGTGATTTGACAGCCATGAAGTGATGGTTTCCTTCTAGTGTGAAAACTTCCGAGGGGCCGAGCGGGTAAGTGCAAAAGGTCTGCCCTTGGGGCTGAGGGCTATTCTTCGACCAGCACCGTCGCCGATTGTATCGTCTGTTTGCCCGATGCGTTGATCGCTTTCACGACCACGGCGTTCGATCCGACCTTGGCGAAACTGACCAGCTTCTTGAAGTGGCCGTTGGCTTCGACGTCAGCTTCCTCGTCGTTGATCAGCACGGTCGCGCCCGGATCGGTGTTGCCCTCGATCATGTAGAACGGACCGCCGATCGGATACGGCCGCTTGAGGCGCAGGACCGGCGCGGGCGCTTCCTGCGCCGCGGCTCCAGCATCGTGCGCGCCGCCGCTGACGCGGAAACGGCGGAAGGCGGAGAACGGACCGGGATCGCCGTCGGCACCGATCGAGGCCACGCGCCAGTAGAACGCCCCCTCGGCCGTTACGCGCGCCGACGCCGTCGTCTTCTGCCGGCGCGAATTGATCTCGAGCGACGTGAACAGCCGCGAACGCGATACCTGCAGGACGTACGACGTCGCCGCCGGCACCGGTTCCCACGAGAAGTCGACGCGCGAGTCGCCGCCGATGAGAAAAACCTGGTTGTCCGCGGGAGTCACGACCGCGGGAGCCATGAGCAGTTTCTTGACCTGCGAAACCGCCCCTTCCGGCGTGGCCGTGACTTTATCGTTGACCGCGAGTTTGACCGGCGGCGTACCGGCGGCGCCGTTAATCGAAGCCGACCCTTTCTCGGCGACGACGTCGGTCGCTTTGTTCGCGTCGACGCCGACGTGCGTGGTCGATTCGGAATCGACCGTGACCTGAATCCCCGGCGTGCGGACGCTGGAGACGTCATCGGTCGTCGCCACTTCCACGGTCCCGATCGTCATCTGCACGGAGTTGTTCTTGCGGCTCGTGGACGGATTGAACTGCGAGTAGACCTCGAGCAGCGCGTTCGGCCCGACGGTGTAGAGCGAGCCGTTGGAGAAGATCAGTTCTGCCGATGCGCCGCTGCCGGTCTTGACCCAATCGCCATTGAACAGCGGTGTGCGCGTCTCGGCCGGATTCCAATCATTCGACGGCGACTTCTGATACTGGACGTCGCCCTCGACGGTGAGGAACTGCGCGTCATTCTCGATGCCCGCTTTACCGCTGAGCGCGGCCCGGCTGAACGTCTGCGACTCGAGCGCGGCGCCTTCCGCTTCGGCATACTTGCCGCTGCCGAGCAGCGTGCCCGCTTCGTCGAGCTTGTGCTGGGCCCGATCGAAATCGCCGCGATGCGTCGAAAAGTCTTTCGATGCCGCCAGCGTATTCAACGCCTGCCTGGCTTCCGCAATCGCTGCCTCGGCGGCGCTGCGCGGATTGCGCTTCTGATTGCTGAAATACCACCAGCCGGCCAGACCGAGAATGAGCAGCAGAATGATCAGACCGATCTGCTTCAGCCGTTCGACGGAAATCAGATACCAATCGACCGCCGGACCGTCCGGTTTCGTTTTCCTGGCCATCAGCTCGAATCGAGCTTTATAGCAGAGAAGCAGGGAGGAGAGGCAGGGATGAGAGGCAGGGACGAGGGGCGAGGGACGAGGGACGAGGGACGAGGATACGCATCATCAACGGTGATGCGCGGTCGCCGTTGCCGCGTCAGCGGCGCGAAAGCCGCCGGATGGCGGCTCGGACGGTAGCCAGTGGTCGCGGCGAAGCGCGCGACCACCGGAAAACGACGCGTCCCGATTTTCCGACCGCGGCAGCGGTCGCGGAGGGAACTCACGCCGCCTGGTATTTGATACGCGACGCCCTCCGGGGTCGAACCTCATCGCGCGCATTGATCCGGGGGTCTCGCGCTTCGCGCGCGACCCCCGGCTACCATACGTGTCGCCATCCGGCGACGGGACCGCGTCCACCGTCGCGTCGCTGATATCTCAATCCCTCGTCCCTCATCCCTCGTCCCTGCCTCCCTGCCTTGCTACCTACCGCGGGAATAGCTACACTGCCCCGTTTTTTAGGGATTTTCGCGATCGCCTGGCTCCTGAGTCCCGCGCCGCGGTTGCCACCCAATCAAAGTCAAGACAGAGGTTCGTCCCAATGCTCAAGTTGATGCGCGATAGCTTTCAGCAACTCAAATGGATCCTGGTCGCCATAGTTGCGATCTTCATCCTCTTCATCTTCGTCGACTGGGGCGGCGGCGGACCGAACAGCAACACCGGCGACCAGGGCGGCACCTACGCGGCCCGCGTCAACGGCGAGACGATCTCCACGCATGAGTTCGAACGTTCTCTCTATTACATGGAGAAGAACTACGAGCAGATGTACAAGCAGCCGCTGTCGCCGGAACAGATCGCGCAGATGGGGCTCCCGAAGCAGGTGCTCGAATCGCTCATCGATCAGCATCTTCTTCTGCAGCAGGCCAAGCGCCTTCATCTCACGGCATCGCCGCAGGAGATTCGCCAGAAAATCCTGGAGATCCCGACGCTGAATCCGGACGGCAAGTTCGTCGGCGAGGATCTCTACACGCGCTACGTCACCGGCATGATGGGCTTCGCCTCGGCGGCCGAGTTCGAAGAAGAACTGGCCCGCGAGATCACTCTCAGCAAAATCGAGAGCGCGCTGCAGACCTCCGTCGTCGTCTCGCCGAAGGCGGCCGAAGACGAGTACCGCCGCAACAACGAAAGCGCCAAGATCAAGTACATCCTCTATCCCGCCTCGCGCGAGGCCGCCAGCGTCACGGTTACGCCGGCCGAGGTGCAGCAGTACTACACGCTGCACCAGGCGCAGTACACGCATGGCGAACAGCGCGCCGCGAAGTACCTCATCGCCGACTACGCCAAGCTGCGCGCGCAGATGAATCCCACCGATGCCGAGCTGCGCAAGATTTACGAGCAGCGGCACGAAGAGTTCAAGGCTCCCGCCGGCGCGCACATCCTGCATATCCTGATCAAAGTCGATCAGGGCGCGCCGCCCGCCGCGGACGCCGAAGCCAAAGCGAAAGCCGAGAGCATCGTCAAACAGCTCCGCGCCGGCGCCGACTTCGGCAAACTCGCGCAGGCCAACTCCGGCGATCCGTCGTCGGCCGGCAAGGGCGGCGACATGGGTTGGGTCGACAAGGGCACGACCGTCGAGCCGTTCGATACCGCGGCGTTCTCGATGCCGCTGAACACGATCAGCGATCCAATCCACTCGGTCGAATTCGGCTACCACATCATCAAGGTTCTCGAACGCCGTCCCGAAGGCTACCGTCCGTTCGAGGAAGTCCGCGACCGCCTGCGCGCGCAGACGGCCGATCAGCTGGCCAAGGACCGCGCGCGCGACGAGATCACCCGCATCGAGGCGCGCATCAAGGCCAGCAAGCCGAAGACCGCGGATGAGTTCACCGCGCTTGCCAGCGGCAACGTGGCGTCGAACGATTCGCAGTGGTTCAGCAAGAACGATTCGATTCCGGGCATGGGCAACAATCCGGCCTTCACGGCGTGGGCGTTTGGCGCGAAAGTGAACGACGTTGGCGAGATCCTCGGATCGCAGCGCGGACCGGTCATCCCGTTCCTCTACGCCATCCGTGCGGCCGGCGTTTCGCCGCTCGATGAAGTGCGCGCGAAGGTCGAGAACGATGCGCGCATGGAGAAGGCGCGCCAGGCCGCGCAGCAGTCGCTGGCCAAGGCCATGCCCGCCGCGACCGTCGATGCGGCCGGTGCGAAGGTCGGCATTCCGGCGGCGGAGACGACCGTCAACCGGCAGGGATTCATCAGCGGATTCACCAGCGACACGTCGTCGCTCGTCGACGCCGCCATCTCGGCGCCCGTCGGCCAGGTGGTCGGCCCGATCATGACCGGCGACGGTCCGGTGCTGTTCCAGGTCACCGAGCAGAAAAAAGCCGATGCCGTCGCGCTCGCGCAGAACCGCGCGCAGTACACCGACAACCTGCGCCAGCAGGAAGCGCGCTACCTGCGCATGTCGCTGCTGCAGCGGCTGCGCAAGGCATCGACGATCGACATCAACCAGAAGCTGATCGCGCCGCCGACCCAGCAGCAGGCCGGGGTATGACCAGGTGACGGCGGAATCGCGCGAGAGCGAGACTCCGCAACAGCCGCGCTGGGACGAACCGGCCATCCGCGTGCTGATGATGCCGCGCGATACGAACGCGCACGGCACCATCTTCGGCGGCGTGATCCTCAGCTACATCGACCAGGCCGGCGCGATCGAAGCGCGCCGGCAAGGCAGCCGTTTCATGGTCACCGTGTCGATGGACAAGGTCGTCTTCCACGAGCCGGTCTTCGTCGGCGACCTGGTCAGCTTCTGGACCGAGACCCTGCGCATCGGCACGTCGTCGATCACCGTGAAAGTGACCTGCGAAGCGATCCGCGGCAACGATCTGCAGCAGAAAGTCACCGTCACCGAAGCGCAGGTCGTCTACGTGAACGTCGGCGAAGATCGCAAGCCCGCGCCGATCACGCGCATCGCCAACGCGCTCAGTGGCTGATGACGACCGGCGCGTCGTTGATGATCGGCGGCTGATTGACGTAGCCGGCCGGTTTCGCGAACTGCGCCGCCGGTAACGATGGGACAGTGCGGACGTCATCGACCTCGGTCGTGATGGTCTCGACCGTCGGCGCGCCTCCTTCGTACGCTTGCGAATAGGTCGTCATCGCGCGCAGCGGAAAGCCGGAGATGATCGCCGTCTTCTGCCGCAGCTCCGCATCGATCGCATCGACGCCGGTGACGAATGTTCGCGGCGGGAAGTCCAGTGCGGCGTCGATCTTGTCCGTGGTCCAGAGCATCATCGTCATCCCGTTTTCACGCTTCACCTTTGTGCCGCCGTAATTCTCCTCTGCGGTGAAGGTCGCACGGATGACGAAGGTACGGACCGGGAATCCGGAAATCGGCTCTGCGCCCGATTCCTCCCGCACGTTCACGGCCGGATTTTTGATCGCGGCGGCGGCGCGTCGCGGCTTGAGCGGGGTCGGCGCGCGTAGGACGGCGAAGTCGAACCACGTCCGCAGCGGCGTGTTGAGCGCGATGATCGTTTTGCCGCCATCGGTCGAAAGCAGCACGTCATGCGTGAATGGCTCATCCTGCTTCTCGACGTTCAGGCGGCGGTTCTGGCCGTCGGCGATCACCCGCTCCACGATCGGAGTCTGTTTCAGCCTCCCTTTGACCGTCGTCGTGACGCGGTACGTCGTCGCGGCCTGAAGCGCGGTGGTCGCGAGAACGACTAAGGCGGCAATTGCGAAGCGACGCATCAGCGAGGAACCAGGGCCACGATTCGAAGCGGCGCGCCCGAGCCATTCGCGATTTTCATCGGCAATGCGATCACCCATGCGCCACGCTCCGGCAGCCGGTCCAGATTGGCCACGTTCTCCAATCCTGCAACACCTTCGCCATTGGCGATCTGATGAACGATGAAGTCATTCGACTCGCCGTAATCGATGCTGGCCGTGTCGATTCCGATCGCGCCCGCATGGCGCTCCTTGATCAGCATGCGCACCGCCTCGGCGCCGAACGACGGAAAGTGCAGGTGATTCGTCGCGCCGGGCGTGTCGTCGCCGAAGTACGACTTCCGGTCGCCGTAGCGTTTGCCCCAGCCGGTGCGCAGAAGAACGATGGCACCGCGCGGAATGGCGCCGTTTCGCGATTCCCAGGCGTTGACGTCATCGACGCCGAGCCGGTAATCGGGATTCGCCGCCGCCTTCGCGGTCACGTCGATCACCACCGCCGGCGCGATGAGCTGCCCGACCGGAATCTGATCGACGGAGCGGCCGTGCTCGGAGAAGTGAATGGGCGCGTCGAGATGCGTCCCGCCGTGTTCCGGCGCCGAAAAGGCGTTCGCCGAATAGAAGTAGCCGCCCGCCGCCGGCCCGTACGAAAGCCGCTTCAACTCGAAGCCGCTCGGCGAGTTCGGCCAATACAGCGTGTGCTCATCGAACGCGTACGTGAGGTCGACGACGTCCGCGTTCGTCAGGTCGACCGGCGCCGTTCGCGTCGTCGCACATGCGGCGAGAATGACGGCGAGCAGAGGAGCGAGTGCGTAGTGTTTTCGCATCCGCAAACGATACTGCACCCCGCCGTTCAATCGGCGTTCGGCCTCTTCATCCCCAGCTCGCGCCAAAGGAACGCATAGACGTCGGTCTGCGTGGCCACAGCTTCGCTGAGGGCGGTTCCAAAGCCGTGTCCGGCTTTGGAGGTCGTGCGCAGGAGAATCGGATACGGCGACGTTGTCGAGGCCTGCAGAATGGCCGCGAACTTGCGCGAGTTGGCGGGATCGACGCGCCCGTCGTTGTCGCCCGTCAGCAGCAGTACGGCCGGGTAGCGCGTGCCGGGCTTCACGTGGTGAAACGGCGAGTAGGCCATGATCGCCGCGAGTTGCTGCGGATTCGAGGGCGAACCGAGCTCCTCGACGTTGAAGACGCCGTTCGGCGTCGCCAGCCAGCCGGGCACGTCGTAGATTCCTGCGTGCGCGACGACCGCCCGGAAAAGCTCCGGATGCTGCGTGACTTCCGCGCCCATCAGCAGTCCGCCGTTGCTCCCGCCTTCGATGGCCAGCTTCGCGGAGCTCGTATAGCCGCGCGTGATGAGGTGCCGGGCACACGCCGCGAAATCATCGAAAACGTTCTGCTTCTTCAGCATCCGCCCCGCTTCGTGCCACGCCTCGCCGAATTCCGCACCGCCGCGCAGATTCGCATCGGCGAGAACGCCGCCGGCGTCGAGCCATACGCGGCTCGCCAGCGACAAGCCGGGACGCTGGCTGATGGAGTAGCCGCCGTAGCCCGAGAGAATGGTCGGATTGGTGCCGTCGCGCTTCGTTCCCTTTTTGAAAATGATGTTGATCGGAATCTTCGTCCCGTCTTTCGACGTCGCCATCTCGCGCACGACTTCAACGTCGTTGAACGAGAACCCGAAAACCGTCGGCAGCGCGGCGGGAGCGATCGTCTTCGACGCGCTGTCGTAGCGGAACCATTCCGGCGGCGTGGTGTAGCTCCCGTCGCGAAAGAGCACATCGTCCGCGCCGATGCGCGCGAGCTCGTAAATCGATGAAATCGGCGGGATCGGAACCGTTCCGAGAGGCTTGCCGGCTCGATCGAAAATCTTCAGCTCCGACGGCCCTCCGGCCATCGTCGCCATGTAGATCGTGTTGCGTCCGACCGCGAACGCATCGATCGATTCCTTTCCTTCGGCGATCACCGTCTCGCGCGTCAGTTTCGGATCGTCAGGCGCGACGCGAAGGAGTTTCCCATTCGACGCGTTTTCGTGCGACAGCAGGTAAAGCGCGCCGTCTCCGCCGAATGCGGCGTCGCGGATTCTGTCGGAAAAGCGCGTGACCTGAGTCCATGTGTTGTCGGGCCGCCGAAGCCAGTGTCCGGCTTCGCCGCCGTCGCCGTTCAGGACCGTGGCCAGCACGTAACGGCCGTCGTTCGAAGTCTCGAGCGTCGTCTCCGCGATGCGCGGAAACTCCTTGCCGACCGCGTACGTGTCGGCCGAGGGTGCCGTGCCGAGGGTGTGAAACCACACCTGCTGATAGAAGTGAATGTCCGCTTCGGGCCGCTCGCCCGGCTTCGGATAGCGCGTGTACCAGAATCCGGAGCCATCGCCGTTCCACGCCACTCCGCCGCCGCCGGTCGGATAGTTGACGTGCTCGACAACGTCGCTTAGCTCGCGGCCGGTATCGACGTCGAAGACATGCACGGAGCCATCTTCGCTGCCGTTCTTCGAAAGCGACATGGCCACGCGCTTGCCGTCGAGCGACGGGACATAAAAGTCGGTGGACGTCGTGCCGCTCGGATCGGACGCGGTGGGATCGAAGACGACGCGCTCCGACTTCGTGTCGTTCGGATCGTCGAGCACGATCAGCGTCAACTGCTCTTTCGGCGGAGTCGATTTCATCGCGAAGAGCCGCCCGCCGCGCGCCTGCACGCCCGCGTAGGTGATGCGCGGCGCTTTGTAGAGCCTGGTCAGCGCGGACGAGATCGCGTCGCGCGCGGGAACGGCGTCGAGGATGGAGCGCGTGAGCGCGTTCTCCTTCGCCACCCACTCCTTCACCGCCGGATTGGACGCGTCCTCGAGCCACGCGTAATCGTCGCGAAATGTGATGCTGCCGAATTGCTTCGATACCGGCTTCTTGGCCGTAGCCGGATATTTCGTTGCGGCGATTGAAGACATTGCCAGGACCGCAACGATAACGATGGCGGCGCCGCGCCGCACGAGGAATGTCGATTTCATGAAGTCTCCTGCGCCGATAGACGCGTCGATCATCGCTACGTTAGTCGTTCTTCTTGCGCGCGTCGCGCATGGCGTCGAGGCGCGCTTTTATCTTCGCTTCGGCGCCGACGTCCTTCGGCTCGTAGAACCGCCGATCGGCCAGCGCCTCGGGAAGACAGTTCATGGCCACGGTCTGCTCTTCATAGTCGTGCGCGTAGCCGTAGCCGCGGCCGTAGCCGAGGTCTTTCATCAGGCGCGTCGGGGCGTTGCGGATGTGGAGCGGGACGCCGGGATTGTCGCCCTGGCGGACTTCGCGAACGGCCTCGCCGTAGCCGATGTACGCGGCGTTCGATTTCGGCGCGGCGGCGAGATAGGTGACGAGTTGCGCCAGCGCCACTCCCGCTTCCGGCATGCCGAGGAAGTGGACGGTCTGCTGGACAGCGATGGCGAACACCAGCGCTTGCGGATCGGCGTTCCCGATGTCCTCGGAGGCCGCGCGGACGAGACGGCGCGCGATGTACATCGGGTCCTCGCCTCCTTCGAGCATGCGCACGAGCCAGTAGACCGAGGCGTCGGCGTCGTCGTTGCGCAGCGATTTGTGGAGCGCCGAGATGATGTTGTAGTGCTCCTCACCGCCTTTGTCGTACATCAGCGAGCGTCGCTGCAGGATCTGCGTGACTTTCTCTTTGTCGATCGCGCCGTCTTCTTTGGTCGCGGTCTCGACCACGAGCTCCAACGAGTTGAGCGCCTGCCGCGCGTCGCCGGCCGAGGTCGCGGCCATGAAGTCGAGCGCATCGTCGGTGACTTCGATCCCGTGTTTTTTCAGTGCCGGCTCGTTCACGGCGCGGCGGAGAATCGTCATCACCTGCTCGCGCTCGAGCGCCGGGATGACCACGACTTTCGTCCGCGACAGGAGCGCCGAGTTGACCTCGAACGACGGGTTCTCGGTCGTCGCGCCGATGAGGATGATGTCGCCAGCCTCGACGTACGGCAGAAACGCGTCCTGCTGCGCTTTGTTGAATCGGTGAATCTCGTCGATGAAGACGATGGTCTTCGATCCGCGCGCCTTGCGCTCCTTCCGCGCCTCCTCCATCAACGTGCGGATCTCCTTGATGGCGGTGCTGGTCGCCGAAAAGGTGACGAAGCGCGCCCGCGTTTTGTTGGCGATGATCCGCGCCAGCGTGGTCTTGCCGGAGCCCGGCGGACCCCAGAAGATCATCGACGGAATGCGATCGCTCTCGATGGCAGTGCGGAGGAAACGTCCCTCGCCGAGGAGCTCATCGAGACCGACGACGTCTTCGAGGGTGCGCGGGCGGAGGCGCTCCGGGAGAGGCGCGTCTGATTTCGCCGGCGGGTCGAATGGCGCTGTGTCGAAGAGGGTCATTTTAGGTTGTCATCCTGAACCGCCGGAGCCGCGCAGTGCGAAGCACGGAGCGTCGCAGGACGGTGAAGGATCTCAAACTTCCCAAGCTGCGTTGAATCCCGGTGGTTTCAACTGGAGTTGCGCATCTTGAGATCCTTCGTCGTCCTCCGCTGCTCCGCCTTCGGCTACGCAGCTCCGGCGACTCAGGATGACAGAATCAGCAAAGCAACGAAAAGTCGATGTTGCCGCCGCTGACGACGATGGCGGTCTTCCCCTTCGGCTTGATCGCCCCCGACAGCAACGCCGCGATCCCCAACGCGCCGGTCGGCTCGATGACCAGCTTGGTCCGGTACATCGCCAGTTTCACGGCGGAGAGAAGGACATCATCGTCAACGCTGACCACATCGCGCACGCGCTCGCGGATCACGGCGAAGTTGCGCTCGCCGATGGCGAGCGTTCGGGCGCCGTCGGCGATCGTCTTCGGCGGATCGATTGACACGATGCGTCCCGACTTGAACGATTGCTCGCCGTCGTTGCCGGCGCGCGGCTCGACGCCGTAGACGTCGATGCCCGGTTTTAGCGACGTCGCGGCGATGGCGACGCCTGAGAGCAGGCCGCCGCCGCCGAGCGGCGTCACGATCGTTTCGACGTCCGGCCACTCCTCCACGATCTCCAGCCCGACCGTTCCGGCGCCGGCGATGATGCGCCAGTCGTCGAAGGGCGGGATGACCGCGGCGCCGCTCTTTTCGGCGATTTCTTTCGCCACCGTGTCGCGCGTTGCCGAGGTCACACCCGCGGTCACGACCTCCGCGCCGTAGGCTTTCGTGGCGTCGACCTTCATCTGCACCGAGTTCTCCGGCATCACGATCGTGGCCTTGATGCCGAGGGTCTTCGCGGCGAGCGCGACACCTTGGGCGTGGTTGCCGGAGGAAAACGCCACCACGCCGTTGCGCCGTTCCGTTTCCGAGAGTTGCAGCAGCGCGTTCATCGCCCCGCGGATCTTGAAGGAGCCGGCGCGCTGCAGGTTCTCGCACTTGAGCCGCACCTCGACGCCGATCGCGTCCGACAACGAACGGCTCGACAAAAGCGGCGTGCGGTGGATCGATTGGCCGAGGCGGGCGGAGGCGGCGCGGATGTCGTCGATGGTGACGCCGGCCACAACGATATTTGAAGAATTCACCGGCGCAGTATAAACTCCGGCAAACTGATCATAGGCCGGCGCATATCGGCGCCGGCATCGCATTACGGGCAGGGTTATTTTCGGGTGTTGGAGGGGTTTATGTGGAGAAGGGTTACCCGCGGCCTGGTTCTCGCTGTTCTTGCGTCGCTCGCCGTTCCGGTGCTCACGGCACAAACGGTTGAAACACACGGCGCGCTCGACTTTCCCGATCCGACTGTGACGCAGACTGGCGTCATCCTGGTCAAGGGTTGGTTCCTCACGCCGGAAGCGATCTCGAAGGTGGCCGTCTACGTCGACGACCAGTTCATCGCGAATTCCAACACGAACCTGCCGCGCATCGACATCATCGAGGCCTATCCGAACTGGCCCGGCATCCAGCACATCGCGCCCGGCTTCCAGATCGGAATGCTGGCCAGCCGCTTCACGAATGGCCCGCACACGCTGGCGGTGAAGGTTTTCTACAGCGACGGCACGATCACGGAGCTCGGACGGCGCACCATCATCATCGACAACACGCTCAACCAGGCGCCGTTCGGCAGCGTCGACATCCCCGACACGGTCGGCATCTACAACGCCTCCGGATCCTTCCCCGTCTCCGGCTGGGCGCTCGACACCGACGGCGTCTCCAAGGTGGAAGTGCTCATCGACAACGGCGTGATGCAGAACGCGATGTACGGCGATCCGCGTCCGGACGTGGCCAACACGATCGCCGACTGGCCGGATGCGCTCTACAGCGCGTTCATCGCCAACGTCGACACCACGCGCGTCCCGGACGGCGTCCACGCGCTCGACATCCGCGCTACCGACCGGAACGGCCTCTCGAAACTGATCGGCCGCCGCACCATTCAGATTTTCAACGAGGGCGCGCTCCTCAAGCCGTTTGGTTACATCGACGAGCCAAAGCGCGACGCGGTCCTCTACGGAACGCGCTGCAACGTTTTCCCGCAGGCCTCGCCGGCCATCAATCCGCAATCGCACATCACCCCCGTCCGCGGCTGGGCTCTCGACCTCGGCACGCGCACCGACACAGGCCGCGTGGCCTATGCGGAGCTGGAGGTGGACGGCCGCATCTGGTATTCGACCGCGCAGGACTGTGCGTTCAATCCGATCTTCGGCGCCTACGCGAACTGCTACGGCCTGCCGCGCTTCGACGTCGAGCGCTATTACCCCGGCTATCCCGACGCACCGCACTCCGGCTTCCTCTTCACGATGGACGTCGGCGCACTGCTCGCGTCCGGCGTGAAGCCCGGCAATCACGTGCTGAAAGTCCGCGTCGGCGATCTGCAGCAGACGTTTACGGAGCTGCCGAACCGCGACGGAATCCCGGTCTTCTTCGAATGCGCGGAAGATCGCGTGGCCGCGGCTCAGGGCTTCATCGACGTTCCGCACACCTCCGACTTCATGAAGGGAACGGTGACGTTCCAGGGATGGGCGGCGGCGGAAGGCGGCCTGGTGAGCTCCGTCGAAATCATCGTCGACGGTGATTTCAAAGGGCTAGCGCAGCTGAATTTCCCGCGTCCCGACGTCGTGCAGCAGTATCCATTCCTGACCAACAGCGGCAACTCCGGCTGGCACTTCATCATCGACACGACGAAGCTCGCCAACTCGAAACATCGTCTGACGGTGCAAGTCGTCGACTTCCGCGGCCTGAAAACGATCCTCGGCTCCGTCGATTTCTACACGCAGAACGCGAACCCAACGCCGAACTCGATGCCGGTTCCGCAATTGAACAGATTAGCGCGCGGCAAGTAGCGTGATCGCCGGCGAAGCCGGCGTGAGACCCGTAGCCCCCGGCTTTCAGCCGGGGGCATCCAACGCATCTCGAAAGTCGGAGCGCGCTTCAGCGCGCGATAGAAAGCTTTCTTTCGCCCGCTCAAGCGGGCTCACAAATTTACGCCGCTTGCAGTCCCCCGGCTGAAAGCCGGGGGCTACGGTTCTTAAGCTGGCTTCGCCAGCAGGAGGACGCGGGATTTAGGCGACGCCTGCACCGTATCTGTCGCCGCCTCATCCCCTCGTCCCTGCCTCATCTCCCTCGTCCCTCGTCCCTGCTTCACTCACCGCCACGCGTACACATCAACATTCGCCCTCGCCCGCAGCTGCGTCGTCCACGTTTCGATCTGCTGATCGAGCTGGCGTGAGCGGATGAGGGTGCGGATTTCTTCGCGAACGTCGTTGAGCGGCGGCACCGGCAGTCCACGTTCGACGCGCTGCTGACGCCAGGGACCGTTGTAGTAGTCGGCGATGTCTTCGTTCGACACGAACACCATTGGCGCGAAGCGCTCCTGGATGTACGCCTCGACCTGCAGCTGGCGCTTGATCAGCGCGCGTAGCTCGTCGGCAGTCAACTCAGCGCGCGCGAGTGCGGTGTCGAGATCCGCGGGCGACGCGAAGCGGTGCTGGATCTCCACCAGCCGCGCTTCGATCGAATCCTTCGGGATGTCCTGCGCGCCGAATCGCTCCACATCGCGATAGCGGAGCGCCTGCGCGATCAGCGCTTCGAGGATGTCGTGCCGGTAATCGTCGTCGCTTCGTCCGGCCACGCGCGGAAAAAATCGCAGCTCCGCCATCTGGTTGACTTCGCTAACGGTCAGCACCTGGCGATCGATGACCGCGGCGATGCGATCGACCGTCACGGCGTACATCGGCACGGCGAACAGGAGTGCGGCGAGCAACAAGCGCTTCATGGCCGTCATCGACACCAGCAATCTTGACACCCTTCGCCGCAATTCCTACATTCTCCTGTGTGTTAGCGGTCGGACAACGAGACTGCTACCCTCGCTCGTGACCCGCGATGCCCGCACACATTGATCTCCACGGTGACGATCTCGACAGCCGCGCCCGCGACGTGCTGCGCGAGATCATCATGCAGCACGTAGCCACCGGCGAGCCGATCAGCTCGCGGTCGCTGGCCAAAGGCGGACGCTTTCAGCTCTCCCCCGCCAGCCTTCGCAACGTCATGGCCGACCTCGAAGACCTCGGCTACCTGCAGCAGCCGCACACCTCGGCCGGCCGCGTCCCCACCGACCGCGGATACCGATTCTTCATCGATCACCTCATGCGCTCGCGCGCGCTCTCGCAACGCGAGCGGGAAATGATCGACGACCAGGTCAGCCACGCCAACGAAATCGACGAAGTGCTGCACCTCGCCTCGCGCGTTCTGTCGCGGCTGAGCGACCAGGTCGGCGTCATCTTCATGCCCACGCTGCTGCAGTTCACCATCCGCAGCATGGACTTCGTAGCCGTCGCCGACAGCAAGATCATGTGCATCATCGTCGGCCAGAACGGCGTGGTGGTGAACAAGATCATCGAGACGCGCCAGCCGTTCACGCGCGACGAACTGCAGAAAATCTCGCGCTACATCACCGTCGAATTCGCCGGCCTCACGCTCGACAGCATCCGCCGCCGCCTCATCCGCATGACCGAGGAGGAGCGCGCGATGCACGACGGGATGCTGCAGAAAACGATCTCCCTCGGCATCGAAGCGGTCAACGACGTCTCCCCGCTCGAACACGAGTTGTACGTCGAAGGGGCCGCGTCGATTCTCACCAAGCCCGAATTCTCCGACGCCGTCTCCATGCGCAAGACCTTTCTCGCGCTGCAGGAGAAAGAGAAACTGGTGGAGATCTTGAACTCGTGTCTCTCTGAAGAAGGATTGCAGATCCTGATCGGTTCGGAGAGCAACTTTACGCAGATTTACAACTTCAGCATCGTCGCGCGGCGCTATGGAACGCAGGCCGCGCCGCTCGGTATGGTCGGTATCATCGGCCCGATGCGCATGGAGTACGCGCGCATGGCGCCGCTGGTCGACTACCTCGGCGTCGCGCTGAGCCGCAAGATTGAAGAGGAACAGGAGCAACCGCAGTGAGCGAAAACGAAAAGGATGATGACGCCTACGTCATCGAAGACACAGGCGAATCGGTCGCCGACATCGAGCAGGAGATGGAAGCCGCCGCGCAGGAAGCCGCGGCCGGAACGTCTTCCGCCAGCTCGCAGAACGAAGACTTCCGCGACCGCTACGTGCGCACGCTGGCCGACTTCGAGAACTTCCGCAAACGTTCGGAGCGCGAGAAAGCCGACTTTCAGCGCTACGCCCTCGGCTCCGTCATCCGCGATCTCCTGCCGGTCCTCGACAACTTCGATCGCGCGCTCGAACACGCCGAGGAAGGCGACGAGTTTCACAAAGGCGTCGCGCTCATCTACAAACAGCTCTTCGAAGTCCTGCAGCGCCACGGACTGAAACCGATCACCGAATCCGGCGTCCGCTTCGATCCGAATTTTCACGAGGCGGTCATTCGCGAGGAAGATCCCTCGGTGCCGTCGCACACCGTCACCGCCGTTCTCCAGAAAGGCTATTTCCTTCACGACCGTCTCCTGCGCCCGGCCATGGTCAAGGTCGCTGTCGGCGGGCCGGAAGAGAATGGGTCCTCGGGCAACTAACACATGCCGAAAGTCATCGGAATCGATCTCGGGACGACCAACTCCTGCGTTGCCGTGGTGGACGTCGCCACGCCGCAGGTGATGCCGAACCGGGAAGGGAGCCGCACCACGCCGTCGGTGGTCGGCTTCACCGAGGACAGCGACCGGCTCGTCGGCCAGATCGCGAAGCGCCAGGCCATCACCAATCCGTTCAACACGGTCTTCGCCATCAAGCGCCTCATCGGCCGGAAATACGACTCGAGCGAAGTCGCGCGCGCAAAGCAGATCCTCCCCTATCAGATCGTTCCGGCTGGCAACGGCGACATGAAGGTGAAGATCCGCGACCGCGAATATTCACCCGAGGAGATTTCCGCGTTCGTGCTGATGGAGATCAAAGCGTTCGCGGAGGAGTTCCTCGGCGAACCGGTCACCGAAGCGATCATCACCGTCCCCGCCTACTTCAACGACAGCCAGCGCCAGGCCACGCGCGATGCCGGCAAGATCGCCGGCCTCGAAGTGCTGCGCATCATCAACGAGCCGACTGCCGCCGCGCTGGCGTACGGACTCGATCACAAACACAACCAGCTCATCGCCGTCTACGACCTCGGCGGCGGCACGTTCGACATCTCCATCCTCAAACTCGAAGACGGGCTTTTCGAAGTGCTCTCCACTTCCGGCGACACGTACCTCGGCGGCGAGGATTTCGACAAGCGCATCATCGACTGGCTCATCGAAGGTTTTCAGCGCGACACCGGCATCAGCCTCGCCGACGACCGCATGGCGCTGCAGCGATTGAAAGAAGCCGCCGAGCGCGCCAAGCACGAGCTGTCGGTTTCCGAAGAGTCGCGCATCACGCTGCCGTTCATCTCCGCCGATGCTTCGGGTCCGAAACATCTCAACAGCGTCCTCACCCGCCGCGAGTTCGAGAAGATGGTCGAGGACCTGATCCAGAAGACGATCGATCCCGTCAACGACGCCATGAAGCAGGCTGGCGTCACGCCGAAGGACATCGACGAAGTCGTTCTCGTCGGCGGCCAGACGCGCATGCCGCGCGTGGTCGAAGCCGTGCAGCAGGCCTTCGGCAAGGAGCCGAACCGCAACATCAATCCCGACGAAGTCGTCGCGGTCGGCGCCGCGGTGCAGGCCGGCATCCTGCGCGGCGACATCAAGGACATGATCCTGCTCGACGTCACGCCGCTGTCCCTCGGCGTCGAGACTCACGGCGGCGTCTTCACGAAAGTCATCGAGCGCAATGCCACGATCCCGACCAAGAACTCGCTCATTTTCACGACCGTCGCCGATCAGCAGAACAAGGTGACGGTGCACGTGCTGCAGGGCGAGCGCGAATTCGCGCGCGACAACAAGTCGCTCGGCAAGTTCGACCTCGTCGGCATCCCGCCCGCGCCGCGCGGCGTGCCGCAGATCGAGGTCACGTTCTCGATCGATTCGAACGGCATCGTCAGCGTCACCGCGCGCGATCAGGCCACCGGCCAGTCGACCGGCGTGCAGATCAATCCCGCCGGCGGCCTCTCGCAGGACGAAATCGATCGCCTCGTCAACGAAGCCGCCGAGCACTCGCGCGTCGACGCAACACGCCGCGAGACGCGCATGCTGCAGAACAAGCTCGAAGGGATGATCTACACGAACGACAAGGTTTTTCGCGAGTTCGGCAAGATGCTGACCGAGGAGGACCGCGACAAGGTCCAGAAGTGCATCACCAAAGCAAAGGAGTCGGCGGCGTCCGAGGAGAAGCAGCGCCTGAACGACGCCATCTTCGAGCTGCAAAGCGCGTCGCGCATCCTCACCAGTGTGATGCTTTACAACCCAGTAAAAATGAACGTGCCGGGCGGCGACGCCCCGTAAGAACTGACGAATGGCTACGACTGAAAAACGCGATTACTACGAAGTTCTCGGCCTTGCCCGTGAGGCAACGGTCGACGACATCAAGAAGGCCTACCGCCGCATGGCGGTGAAGTATCACCCCGACAAAAATCCCGGCGATGCCGATGCCGAGGAGAAGTTCAAGGAAGCCGCGGAAGCGTACGGCGTGCTCTCCGACGACGAAAAACGCGCGCGCTACGACCGCTTCGGGCACCAGGGCGTCGGCGGAGGCGGCTTCGATCCGAATCAGTTCGCCGACTTCGGCGACATCCTCGGCGACCTTTTCGGCTTCGGCGATTTCTTCGGCACCGGCCGCCGCCGCTCTTCGCGCGCCGCGCGCGGCAACGATCTCCGCTACGACCTCACGCTCGAATTCGAGGAAGCGGTGTTCGGCAAGGACATCACCATCGACGTCCCGCGCGTCGCCACCTGCGAAACCTGCAAAGGCAGCGGCGCGAAACCGGGCACGCAGCCGGTGACCTGCAGCGGCTGCGCCGGCCGCGGCCAGGTCCGCTATTCCCAAGGTTTCTTCGCTGTCGCCCGCACCTGTCCGCAATGCGGCGGTGCAGGAAAAGTGATCAAGGATCCCTGCGCGAACTGCGACGGCGCCGGCCGCGTCCGCGAAGAGAAAACGATCTCGGTCAAAGTTCCCGCCGGCGTCGACGACGGTTCGCGCCTGCGCGTTGCCGGCGAAGGCGAAGCCGGTTTCAACGGCGGCCCTCCCGGCGATCTCTACGTCTTCATCTCCGTCCGCGAGCACGCGAAGTTCACGCGCCGCGACTACGACATCCACTCCGAACAGACGATCTCGTTCACCCAGGCAGCGCTCGGCGCCGAAGTGCAGACCGACACGATCGACGGCCCCGAGTCGCTGCGCATCCCCCCCGGCACGCAGCCGAGCCAGGTCTTCCGCCTACGCGGCAAAGGCGTCCAGTTCCTCCAGGGCCCGGGCCGCGGCGACCAGTACGTCCACGTGACGGTGCGCATCCCAACAACCCTCGACGACGCGCAACGCGACCTCCTGACGCGCTACGCCGAAGCCGAGGGCGAGACACCGCTGCAGGACAAGGGGATGTTCGGCAAGGTGAAGGACTTTTTCACGACGCCGTAAACATGACGAAACGCAAAAAGACGAAGTCGGAATCAACACTGCCGCCCAACGATGCGGACCGCGATAACGTTGCGCCCGAATTAACGGGTGAGGCATTGATCAAGGTAATGCAGGATCCTCGTATACGTGATCTCGAATTCGAACATCTGCGTACGCCTGCGCACTCTCGTCGCGTAAAAATCTGATTCCCGACGCCGGAGGCGTCCCGTACGGTAGCCGGTGGTCCAAGCGAAGCGCGCGACCACCGGAAACTCGAATTCGCGTTTTCCCCGACCCCGGCAGGGGTCACGTACCATGCTCGCGCGAATTTCACATCCTGCCGGTGTCCAAACTCCGCGACCCCGCCGGGGTCGAATTCGGATCGCATGCGTAACCGGCGGTCGCTCGCTGACGCTCGGACCGCCGGCTACCCTACGTGCCTCCTCCGGAGGCGGCGGTCCACGCGCACGAAGAATTTCGCCGGATAAAAAAGTCCTCGCCCGATTCATCGATGACGCGGATCATCTGATGCTCGTCCGCGAATGAATCCGGCAACACTGGGTAGTGCTTGCTTAGCTCCAACGACGCGCGATAGCCGCGGTTGCTAACGCAGACGGCGAAATGTCTCGCGTTCATTTTTCAATCGTACCTCGGCTGAACGACCGCGCTCGCGCGCTAGAATGCGCGGCCTGTGGCCGACCTGACTTTCTCGCAATGGCGCCCGCATCCGTGGCATGGACTGAGTGCCGGCGCCGACGCGCCGCGCGTCGTCAATGCGTACATCGAGATCACGCCGTTCGATCTGATCAAGTACGAGGTCGACAAGGCCTCCGGATACCTGCGCGTTGACCGGCCGCAGCGGACGTCGTCGCAGCCGCCGGCACTTTATGGATTCATTCCTCGCACGTATTGCGGTTCGCGCGTGGCGGCGCTGACACCGGTGACCAAGCGCGGCGACGGCGATCCGCTCGACATCTGCGTTCTCAGCGAGCGGCCGATCGCGAAGTCGGAAATCCTCCTCTCCGCGCGCGTCATCGGCGGACTGCAACTCGTCGATCGCGACGAGGCCGACGACAAGATCATCGCCGTGCTGCAGGGAGACTACGTCTGGGGCGATGCGCAGGATCTCAGCGACGTTCCGACCGTGCTCGTCGAGCGTCTCGAACACTATTTTTCCACGTACAAACTCGTCCCCGCCGAGCCGGCCCGCATCCGCGTCTCCGGCTCCTACGGCTACGCGCACGCGGCGAACGTCGTGCAGGCGGCGATGGAAGACTACGGCGAGCTGTTCGGCGCACACGCGTGAAGGACTTCATCCTCGACATCTCCTTCGATGCGCGCGACGCCGCGCTCGAAGAGCTCGTGCAGTCGCGGCTTTATCTGACGCCATCGACCGGCAGTTCATCGTCCGAGGTGAACGGGACGACCACGATCTCCGCGTACTTTGATGATGCCGATCAACGCGACGAAGCCGCACGAGAGCTCGGCGACATCGACGGCATCGACCTGCACGCAACCGAGCGCGAACGCATCGACTGGCTCGATCGGTATCAGCAATCGCTCGAGCCTCTGTTCATTGGCGAACACTTCATCGTTGCGCCCGACGCGTCGCTGATCCCGGGCGACACAACGCGGCATGCTCTCGTCGTTCCGCAGGAGCAGGCCTTCGGAACCGGCTCGCACGAAACGACGTCGCTTTGCATCGAGATCCTGGAGACGCTCGACGTCGCCGGAAAATGCGGCCTCGACGTCGGCGCCGGCAGCGGCATCCTCGCCCTGGCCATGTGCCGCCTCGGCGCGGAACACGTCATCGCATTCGACAACGACGTCGATGCCTTCGCCGCGTTGCGCGACAACCGCGTCCGCAATGGCGTCGACCCCGCGCGGATGCCGATCTTCATCGGCGGGCTCGAAGCGCTTCGTGGCGGCGTATTCGACGTCGTCACCATGAACATCATCCCCGAGGTCATCATCCCGCTCCTCGGCGAGGTGAAATCGCACGTGGATGGATCACTCATCCTCAGCGGCATCCTCGTCATCAAGCGCGACGACGTCGTCCGCGCGTGCGCTGAGCACGGTCTCGAACTAGCCGAAGAGCGCGCGAAAGACGAGTGGTGGGCCGGCAGGTTTAAACTACGCGCGCTATGAACCAGATCAGCGATCGTTTGCGTGGCCTCGTGCAGTCTGACATCCGCCGCATGTCCCGCGAGTGCGAGCGGGTGGAGGGCATCAACCTCGGGCAGGGCATCTGCGACCTCCCCACGATTCCGGAGCTCATCGACGGAGCCTGCGACGCCATCCGCGCGAACAAGGCGACCTACTCGAAGTTCGAGGGCATCGACATCCTTCGCGAACGCATCGCGCGCAAGGTCGAGCGCCATAACGGATTCACCGCCGATCCGGCGAAAGAAATCGTGGTTACCGTCGGATCGAGTGGCGGATTCCTCGCCGCGGCCATGGCTACGCTGAACGTCGGCGACGAAGTGATCCTCTTCGAGCCTTACTACGGTTATCACCTCAACACGTTCAAGGTTCTCGGCTTCGAGCCGAAATTCGTTCCGCTCAAGGCGCCCGACTGGACGATCGACTTCGACGTTCTGCGCGCGGCGTTCACACCGAAAACGAAGGCGATTGTTGTCTGCACGCCGTCGAACCCCTCGGGGAAAATGTTCACGCGCGAGGAGCTGGAGAAGATCGGCGCGCTCTGCCGCGAATTCGGCGCGTGGATTTTCACCGACGAAATCTACGAGTACATCGTCTACGACGGCCGGAAACACGTATCGGTCGCCTCGATCCCCTCCTGCCGCGATCTGGCCATCACCATCAGCGGATTCTCGAAGACGTTTTCGATCACCGGCTGGCGCGTCGGCTACGTCATCGCCGACGAACGCATCGCCGGTCCGATCGGCCTGATGAACGATCTCTTCGCCATCTGCGCTCCCACTCCGCTGCAATGGGGAGTCGCGCGCGCGCTCGAAATCGGCGACGAGTACTACGCCAACATGGCCGCCGATTATCAAAAGAAACGCGACATGCTCGCCGACGCGCTGTCCGAGGCCGGCTTCAAACCGTCGGTGCCGCAAGGCGCGTACTACATGCTCGCGCAGATTCCGGACGAGTTCCGCGACGACAAGGAAGCTGCGAACGCACTGCTCGAAACAACGCGCGTCGCCTCCGTCCCCGGCTCCGCCTTCTTCGTCTCCGAAGCTGGAAAACGAATGCTCCGATTCTGCTTCGCGAAGGATTTCGCGTCGCTGGAAGAAGCCTGCAAGCGCTTGCGCGCATTCAAACCGGCGACGGTGTAGCGCCGTAGCGCTGGCGGCCCGCCGGCTGGACCGCCGCCGGCTCGGCGGCGCGTACCAAAACGCTGAACCGCCGGCGAGCCGCCAGCGGTCCAGCCGTCGAGCCGACGGCGCTACGTGTGGCGGCTACTTCGGAACCACCGTCGCCGTAACCACCACGATCAGCGCCTTGTCGCCCATCGTCGTCGTACCGATCACCACTTTCTCGTTCTGGTGGATCGAGACCGGCGTCTCGAAGCCGACCGACTGATACTGAACCGGCGTGGAGCCGCCGACGGTGATCGGGACGCGCATCGAGAAGTCGAAGCTCTCGATGTCGATCGACGGTTTGTCGCCGCCGGTCGACGTGATGCGCCGCAGCCGGTAGTTGTAGAGGATCGGCTGTCCTTCTTTCACCGTCATGCCGAGGAGCGTCGGCTCGGCGACGCCGGAGCCGGTGAGGCCGTTGCCGGGCTTCGTGCGCTGCACCGTCGCCGTCATCAAACCGTAGTGCGCGTAGCGAAGCGTCGACTCGAGCTGCTTCACGACCGGCGCCAGCTCGTCGGGAACGGTCGCCGCGCCGGGCAACGCGCTCTTCGATCCGATCAGCACCGAAATCTTCATCTCGATGTCCGGCGTATCAGCGACCGGCTGATCGAGACGTGCGATCGCGCCTTCGATCGCGGCAACGTTCTCCGGATAGTCGCGCACCGTGATCGTGTGCATCTCGTTATTGACGCTGATCGCGGATCCTTTGAAGCCGCTGCCGAGGAGCTTCACCGATGACGCGATCTCGCGCGCGTCGCGGTTGTGAACCTCGAAAACCTTGCTCCGATATTCGCGGACGTTGTTGTACTCCTCGGCTGCCGGCGCCGGCGCTTTTTCCTGAGCCAGAGCGCTCGCGGCGACGAAAAGCGCGGCGATGATGATGGTGATCCGTTTCATGATTTGCCTCCTGTTGTTGTCGATGGGGTCTGGCTCGCGATCCAGATGATGCGGACGTCGGGATCCGAAGTCCGGAATTCAACGCGGATGTTTGGTTGGGTTGCCGATGCGTACTGCGCATGCGGACGCGTCGCGCGGCGATGCCGCGGATGATGCGCAACGACTCGAGTCGCCGGCGGCGCCGCGACCGTTGCAACGGCGACCGGTGCCTTCTCGATCACCACCGGTTGCTTCACCGTCTCGATCGCGACCGGCGCTGGACGCTTCACGATGAAGACGACGCCAATCGCGATCACGATCGCCGCGGCGAGCGCGAACCGCATAGCGATTGGAAAAAAGGTATTCCGCGCCGCGATCTCGCTCATCACGTTGCGCCGGATGGCCGCGAAGTCCTCTTCGCGCAACGGCTGCTTCGACCGGAACTCGTTCATGTTCATTGATCACCTCCGGTGTTCCTGGGAACGCGGGCGTCTCGCCCGCCGGTGCTCCGAGCATCAGCGGCGGGCGGGACGCCCGCGTTCCCAGGCTCACGCCGTGCTTCGATCCACACGCGTAACTTCGCGCGCGCTTTGCTCACCTGCACTCGCACCGTCGCCGGCGCGATGCCGAGAATCGTCGCCGTTTCCTCGGTCGACAGCTCCTCGACTTCGCGAAGGATCACGGCCAGCCGTTCTTTCGCCGAAGCGCATCGATGGCGCGCGTCAGCAACGCAGCGTCATCGTTCGCGGCGATCGTGTCGTCTGCTGAACGATGACTGCTCGCGATGGACAGCGCCTGATCGAACGGCGCGAAAATCCAGCAGCGTCTGCGACGCTTCTCGATGTCGCGGCAGACGTTGACGGCAATCCGGAAAAGCCAGCCGAAGAAATCGAGCTGTTCGTCGAAACGCCGCAGATGGCGGAAGACGCGCAGGAACGTCTCCTGCGTCGCCTCCTTCACCTCTTCGGCATCGCCGAGGATGCGCCAGGCCAGGAGTGAAACGCGGCGTTCGGATGCGAGCATGATCTCCTCGAACGCCCGCTCGTCGCCATCGCGCGCCGCGCGGATGACGGCGAGGAGTGCCGGAGACGTTGCCGACATCCGCGTCGCCGCCGCATCCACTCCATCCGTCAACAGCGCCTCGGCGGTCATCTTCGTGCGTTCTCAAACAACCTCTACTCGGGTGAGGAGGAGATCGTTTATTGAGACGCGCGAAGAGATCGCCGGTGACGGCAGCGATTAAAGAACACCCTTAACGAATTGTTTTGATTATGGAAGTAGACATTGATACACGGATGTCCTATACTATGTTCCAGCTTCAGCAAACGTAAGTCGTCCCTTTTCCAGTTGCCGTGAACCGCTTCACAACGTGACGGATGGCATCGCTATGGCTCACACGAAGACGTCCCCATCTCCCGCCCCTGGTCGAACCATTGATATCCGCGTGACCATCGATACCGATTCCGCACCTCGGTCTCGGGATAGCCCCGAGGACGCTGCGGCTCCAATGAGCATCTCCCAGGACCAGGGGCACGTGATCATCACAGGGAGCCAGGGGGTCGAGAATCGGGGCGCGGACGAAGTCGTTTTCGAGGCTCGCCCAGGCGACACTCTTCGCTTTTTCACCTCGTCCGGATCGAACAACTTCGAGCAGATCGCCGTGATCGAGGATATCCGTTTTGCCGAGGGCGACGAGATCCTGAAGGACTTCGCGCAGCAGACGTTTGAACGGACTGGTGTCGCTCCCCACTCGAATACGGACGTGCTCCCCGCCAGGCTCGTCCAGCAACAGTTCCGGCTCTCCCGGTGCCTCGTCGTTTGCGGCGGAACCGGGAGATACGACCTTGTCGTCGCGCTCTACGACCGAAATGAGGAGGCTCAACCTCGACTAATCGGTCGTTACCGGTGGGCAATCCAGCTCACGGCCAACATTCAAAAAGGAGAAAACCCATGAGCAAGACTATCAATATTCTGATCACGATCGACACGGACAGAGTGAGAACGATCCCGAACCCCAGTAAAGACCCGGCTAAGCCGACCGGCGTCGCCCATAACCTCGGGTACATGGTCGCCACCGGCACAACGGTCAACAGCGGTCAGGGCACCGGGGACCTCGACATCAACGCCCTGGTCGGCGATACCGTACGCGCCTTCGCCACGTCAGGATCCGACAATTTCGAGGACGCCGTGCTTCTCTACGGCATGCCGAAGTTTGCCGGCGACTCAGTGATGTCACCCTATTTCTACATCAACTTCACAAAGTCGACCGTTGTCCCTCAGTCGACTTCAACACCGCTGCCGGCCAGGATCGTGGACGAGACGTTCTGGTTCTTCCAGGCCAACGTGATTGCCAAGGGAACGGAACAGTACATGGTGCAGTTCGGCCTCTATACGCGAGACGTCACAACGGGGCAACCCGTACTCTACGGCTACTTCGCATGGGATCCGACGATTCGCGTCCAAGGCTGATCCTTAGACGAGCATTGCGTTAAGACGAGGGCGAAGACTCTCGAAGTCTTGCCCTCGGTTTCGCGTCGCCGCTCCCTACTTCTTCGCGTGCGCTGCGTCGAGCTCCGCCAACACGTCTTCCGCGTGACGCTTGGTGTCGACTTTTTTCCAGATCTTCTTGATGCGGCCGTCCGGGCCGATCCAGAACGTCGTGCGGGCGACGCCCCAGTAGCGTTTGCCGTACATGTTTTTCTCTTTCCAGACGCCGTACATCTTGGCCACGTCGGCGGTCGGATCGGAGAGCAGCGGGAAATTCAGGTCGTACTTGCCGCGGAACTTGTCGTGGCTTTCGAGCGAGTCGGCGGAAACGCCGAGGACTACCGCATGCGCTTTGGAAATATCGGATTCGTGATCGCGGAAGTTGCAAGCCTCGGCGGTGCAGCCGGGCGTGTCGTCCTTCGGATAGAAATAGAGGATCACGTCCTTGCCGCGATTCTCCTTCAGCGTCATGTCCTTACCGCGCGTCGACGGCAGTTTGAAATCGGGAGCCATGTCGCCGACTTTCGGCTCGTAGAAGTCCTGCATTGGTTTTATCTCCTCGTGTAGTTCATCCTGCGGCGAAGCGCGCAGGATCTCCGGTTATACCGCACTGGTGCCGCTTCGAAGCGCAGATCGCGTGGTCGCACAGGAGATCCTGCGCGCTTCGCCGCAGGATTAATTAACGTTTCCGCTTCCGAACAGCACTTTCTCTGCGACGAGGACGGCGTTCAGCGCGGAGCTGCGGCGGAGATTATCGCAGACGGCCCAGACCCAGAAGCCGCCGCGAATCGAGGCGTCGGCGCGCACTTCGGCGATGAGAACTTCGTCCTTCCCGGCCGCGTCGATCGTGCCGAATGCCTGGTCGCCCTCTGCGAACGCGATCGCGGCATTCGCGCCGAGAGTCGTCGTGATGCGGCCGACGTCGAGAGCGTCTTTTGTCTGAACGAACAGCGAAAACGTGTGGCCGTGAAAGATCGTCCCCTGCGTGATCAGCAGTGCCAGTTGCGCGTCGGGATCGGTGAGCGAGCGAATCTGCGACGTGATGAACTCCTCGTTCCGCTCCGGCGCCGGATAGAGATTGAAGGCGAGCTGGCGATCGAAGACTTCCTGCGGAACGGTCTGGATATTGAGGACGCTGATGGTCTGTTTCGCCAACTCCTCTACGCCGAGCTGTTCGAACGCCGAGGCGGGCTGCACCACCGTCGCGGTGCACATCTCCACGCGGCTGAGCATTTCGATCTGATGCAGGATCAACGCGATCGGAATCGCCACGGGATGCGGCGAAACGATCAGCCGATCATTCGATGAAAGCTCCTCGAGGTTCACTCCGGCAACGGCCAGCTTTCCATCCACGGTCGATGGCTGCGACAGATCGATGGCCACAAACCGGTCCTCGTCATACCGCTCGATCCATTCGCGATTTCCCTCGGCGGGACCGCAGAAGAAAACGATGTCGCAGTCTTCCAACTCATCGTCGGAAACGGGCAGGACGACTGCCGGCTCGTCGCCGATCTCCGTCAGCGCACCGGCGGCTTGGCCGGTGCTGTCCATGAGCACGATCTTCGCGAACGGAAAGGCGCGCTCGCGCAGGATGGACTGGATTTCGGTGCCGACGAGAGTGAGCGGATTGACGATGCCGAGGCGGTAGCCGGCGGCGGATTTCGGATCGATCATGGCGGTGCGGGTTGTAGCACGTCAGCGGCTTTGCGCGACGGAAACGCGATCGACCAGAGCCGCAGCAGCGGTCCTGAGGCCAGATACGAAATCGCGAAAACGACGCCGACCTGGCGCGGCCAGGCGAAAGCGACGGCGATGATTGCCGCGATCACCACGATGTACATCAATGAGCGGCCCTGCTGGAAATGGAGTCCCTTCTGCGCGCGCCAGCGGATCGGCGACACCATCGCGAACGCCGTGCACGCCGTGAGCACGAGGATCACCAGCGCGAAGCGGCGATCGAGAACCGGCGCCGGCGCGTACCAGATCAGCGCCGCGATGGTCAGCGCACCGGCGGGACTGGGCAGTCCGACGAAATAGCGATAGTCGGTTTTGCCCGTCATCACGTTGAAGCGCGCCAATCGAAGCGAGACGCTGACAAGAAACAGGAATGCGATGCCGACGCCGAGCTTGCCGAGCGGATGCAGACCCCACGCGTACACGAGCACTGCCGGCGCGGTGCCGAACGTGACGACGTCCGCGAGCGAGTCGTACTCCTTCCCGAACTCGCTGGTCGCGCCGAGCTGGCGCGCGATCATGCCGTCGAACGTGTCGAAGACCGCCGCGATCAGCAGTGACACGCAGGCGATCTCGAAGAAGGAAATGGCCAGATCGGGATGTCCCGCGGTCATCGCCTCGCGAGCGCGCAGGCTGTTCACGATCGAACGGAAGCCGAAGAAGATGTTCAGGATCGTGAAGAGCGTCGGCACGATGTAGACGCCGCGGCGGAGATTCTTGCGGACGTCCGGCCGCTGCATCACTCCACTCCAAGCTCGGCCACGATGGTCAGGCCGACCTTCACCTTGTCGCGCATCCCGACTTTGATCACCGCCTCGGCGGGAAAGAACATGTCCACGCGCGAGCCGAACTTGATCATGCCGACGCGTTCGCCGCGCACGACTTCATCCCCTTCTTTTTTGTCGAAGACGATGCGGCGCGCCAGCAATCCGGCGATCTGTTTGAACGCCAGCTTCGCGCCATGCTTGTCCTCGACCACGATCAGATTCTGCTCGTTCTCCGTCGACGACTTCTCCGCAAATGCGGCGATCTTCTTCCCGGGGTTGTAGCGGTAGTGAATGATCTTCCCAGTGATCGGCGCGCGGTTCACGTGCACGTCGAACACCGACATGAAGATGCTGACCTGCTTGGTCAGGCCGGGCCAGATGTCACCGTCAGGAACGTCCTTGATCGCGACGACGGTGCCGTCGGCCGGCGAGAGGACGTCGACATGATGTTCGGACCCCGTGCGGCGCGGGTCGCGAAAGAAGTTGATGAGGAACAGCGCGAGTAATCCGAGGACGATCGCGGCCACGGTGTACTGGAGGAGTAACGCCAGAGCAGTCAGGATCAGAACCGGGATCAGGAACAGCCATCCCTCGGGCGCCCACGGCATTTTCCGCATCGGCGCGATGGTAGTGCAAAGCTGGAGCCGATGGGAACCCACGTCGCATTCCGGCCCCAAAAGTCTGTAAACGCGCCACTTAGCGGGGTCGAAAGCTGGCAGGCGGAGTGCTACAATTTCCGGCGAAGGTACTTCGAAGGAGGATAGAGGATGTCGAATCAAATCGCTGACATTCAACGGATTCTCAGCACCGAAGACAACGAGTTTCGCCAATGGCTTGACGAACACCACGCGTGCGAGTCGCGGCTTGGCGAGCTCTCAACCAAAAACGAGGTCTCCATCGATGAAGAGCTCGAAGAGAAAACGTTGAAGAAGCGAAAACTCCAGTTGAAGGACCAGATGGCCGCCCGAATCCGCTCCTACGAGACATCGAACGCGATGGCATAGCGGAAACGAACGACACACCTGATCAGCGAAAGGCCGCGGGTGACCGCGGCCTTTTTGTTTGCCCATACAATCCGCGCGATGCCGCGTCGTCTTCTCATCGCCGCAACGTTTTTCCTCATCGCAGGCGCGCTCATCACGCCGATGCAGCGCGATCTCTTCGTCGGCGATGAAACGAAATACGGCCAGGTGGTCCGCGAGATGCGCGCCACCAGCGCGTTCTTTCTGCCGACGCTCAACGGCACGCCGTTCACGCACAAGCCGCCCATCCACTTCTGGATGATCGATCTGCTCACCTTCCCGCTCGGCGTCTATTCGACGTGGGCCTTCGTGCTGCCATCGCTGATCGCATTCGTGTTCCTGCTCTGGCTGATGTGGAAGATCGGCGGACCGCTGGCCGCGTTCATCTGTGGCTCATCGCTGATGATCTGGACCTCGGCACAGTCGGCGCGGATGGACGTCAGCTTCACCGCCTTCATCGTCCTTGCGCTTTGGCAATTGCAGCGCTTCTTCGATGCCGATGACTTTCGCGCTCTTCTCCGCTGCGCCATCGCCCTCGGCATCGCAGTCCTGATCAAAGGTCCGATGGCGCCCGTGATCGCGATCGTTCTTTTCATCCTTGAATGGATACGCCGCAAACGGATCCCCAGCGGCAACTACGCGCCGGCGATTCTGGCGATGATCGCCATCCCTCTGCTCTGGCTCGGACCCGCGATGCGCCTCGGCGGCCGCGCCTACACGCACGACATCATCGTCAAACAGACCGTCGGCCGCGCCGTCGCGTCGTGGGTTCACAACGCGCCGCCGTGGTTCTACGCGATCCACCTGCCGGCGTCGCTCTTCCCCTGGTTCTTTCTCGCCGCCGCCGCCGTCATCGCGCTCTGGCGCACGCACCGTCTCCTCATCAACTGGATCCTGGCGGTGCTCATCCCCTACTCGCTGATGAGTAGCAAACTCGACGTCTACATGATGGCCATGATCCCGCCGGTAGCGCTGCTGATCGCAGAGTACGTGACGTCGGATCGCGGCCGACCCGCGCGATGGTTGAATGCGATCTCGATCGCGATCATGGCCCTCATCGGAATCGGCGGTCTGGTCGTCACTCCGCAAATGATCAAGAGCCCCGAAGGCGCGCTGGTTCAACTGCCGGCGGTGAAGATCTTCTGCGTCATCACGCTGGTAGCAGCGATCCTCGCGTTCGTGATCGCGCTTCGTTCCTCGCAAATCACTTCCACCGTCGCCGCCGGACTCGTTCCGATCATCGCCATGATCGTCATCGCCATCGCGCTGATGCCGGTCATCAACGACCTCTCCTCGACACGCCCGCTCGTCGCCGCGCTCGAAAAACAGCACATTCCGCCGGAGCAGATTGCGCTCTATGCCTCGCCCTATCTCTGGACGCGCGACATGCCCATCGCATACGAGCACGTCACCTACGCGACGCCCTACACGCTGGCGCAACTGACGCCGACGGTGATCGTGACGGCGCGCGCGCACGCCGGCGAGATTGCGCCGCAGCTGTACGGCTACCAGATGGTCGATCCCGTCCGAATGATCGGAAAGTGGTTCTATGTCTATCGACGCTAAACGCCGCCTCGCCGCCGCGGCGTTCGTCGTCCTGCTCGCGCTTTCCGTCTTCTGGCCCGCACCGGCCATCGAGATCAACCAGCTCTGCTGCCACGCTCACCTCGCCGTCGACAATCTCTCCTTCCTCGGGCGCGAAGCTCCGGCCTGGGACGTCGCCTTCTGGTGCATCGCGGGCTTGTTCGTGCTCGCGATTCTCCATTCCGGTGAGAACTACGATTTCCGCGAGATCTGGACCGTCTCGCGCGCCGCGCGCATCCGCCTTCGCAAAACGGACGCTCTCATCGTCGTCGCATCCGCGATTCTCGTCGCGATCATCTGGCGTTTCGCCGACGCGCCGATCACCGCCTGGGCCGAGCGCATTCAAACGTCGAACCTCCAGGACACGATCCGCATCGCCAACCGTTTCGGCGGCGGCATGAATCCGGCGATGGTCGTCGTCTTCTTCCTCGTCGCCGGCGTCGTTTACCGCACCCGTCGGTGGATCGCCTACGGCGTATCGATGGCCCTTGCCGGAGCCGCCGCCGGCGTCTCCGTCCAGATCGTCAAATACACCGCCGGCCGAACCCGCCCCGAGCTCTGGCTCGGCCCCTTCCACCACGCCCGCGCCGCCGCGACGTCCTTCCCCAGCGGCCACACCGTCGGCGCCTTCGCCCTCGCCGGAGTGCTCATGCTCGCCTCCCCATCGCGCACGATGCGCGCAGTCGCCTTCCTCCTCGCGCTGTCGGTCGCCGTCTCGCGCGTCCTCGCCTTCCGCCATTGGACAAGCGACGTGCTCGCTTCTGCCGCAATCGGGATGATCCTCGCGTCTATCGCGGTGAAAAGCGTGATCGCCAATAATGAAGGACACCCATGAGCGTCATTCCTCGGGGTCGGCCGAGGTACGATCGGAGCCATGCAATGGGACATCCGACGTGAGCCTCGTCGTTGGAGCGACGACGAGATCCGCAGCCGCTTGGATCTCACACCCGAACATTTCGAAGTGTTCGACGGCGAGATGCTTTTTACCGAGGAAGACCGCATCAATCTTCTCGGCGTTGTCTTGGAACAAGTTGGGATCAATGCCGCATTGCGGCTCGCCCCGAAGAAGCTTTGGCGCGAGGCGCTCGATGCCTACGAACAAGATCAGAGGCCTGTCGACAAATGATCCGAGCGGAGTTGGATAAGCGGGACCCTGAGACGTATGCCGTCATCGGAGCCGCGATGGCGGTACACGCCGAGTTGGGACACGGATTTCTGGAGGCTGTGTATCAGGAGGCGCTTCAACGCGAGCTTGTGGCGCGGGGCATTCCCCATGGACGCGAAGTCGCGCTACCAGTGTTCTATCGCGGTGCGCTTCTCAACACGGCATACCGCGCTGACTTTGTCTGTTTTGGGTCCGTCATCGTCGAGGTAAAGGCGCTCCACCGTTTGTCCGGCGTCGAAGAAGCTCAAGTCATCAACTACCTCAAAGCATCCGGCATGCAGCGAGCGATGCTGCTGAACTTCGGTAGCCCCAGCCTCGAATACCGACGGCTCGTACTCAATCTACCTACCGTTGCGCAAGCTCCCAACGACACGCTTGTTCGCAGATAAGACGAGAAGAAGCCATCGATTCTCCATGTAGCTGTTCGGATGGAGAAACGAATCCGCAGATTACACAGATTTACGCAGATTAAGACCGCGGTGTGACTCTGAGCGGAACGATTACTGACGACTGCGGTTCGTCCTTAATCTGCGGAAATCTGCGTCAATCTGCGGATAATCAAACCCGCGCTGCACGAACCTTGAGGCGAACTGCAGATGACGTAGACGTAAACAGAAAACCTGAATCGCTCGGCCAAACTACTACGCCTCAACCTCCGCGAAATTCACTGACACCAACCGCGAGCAGCCCGCTTCTTCCATCGTCACGCCGTACAAAATATCCGCGGCTTCCATCGTGCGGCGGCTGTGCGTGATCACGATGAATTGCGTGTCGCGGGACATGTCGCGGACCAGGCGGACGAAGCGTTCGTTGTTGATCTCGTCGAGCGGGGCGTCGACCTCGTCGAGGATGCAGAACGGCGACGGCTTGTAGCGGAAGATCGCGAAGAGCAGCGCCAGCGCGGTCAACGCTCGTTCACCGCCGGAGAGCAGCGCGATCGACTGGTTCTTCTTGCCGGGCGGTTGCGCCACCAGCTCGATGCCGCTTTCGAGGACGTCTTCTTCATCGAGCAGTTGCATGCGCGCGGTACCGCCGCCGAAGAGCGACGTGAAGATCTCCGTGAAGTACTCATTGATCGCGTTGAACGCGTCGCGGAACAGCTCGCGCGACGTCAGGTTGATCTTGCGGATCGTGCCGCGCAGCGACTCGATCGCCTGCACCAGATCGTCGCGCTGCGTGCGGAGGAACGACTCGCGCTGTTCAAGCTCCGTGTGCTCGTCGATCGCCAGAACGTTGACCGGACCGATTTTCTCGATCCCATCCGACAACTTCGCGACCTCGGCTTCCAGCGCCGCGCGGCCTTCGTCATCCGACGGCGGCTCGACGTCGGCGAGCGCGTCGATGCCGGCGTGCAGGTCGAGCGCGATCTGTTCGCGCAGCAGATCGAATGCGGACTTCGCGCGATCGCGGCGACGCTCCGATTCGAACAGCGAATCCTTGGCCGTGTTCCACAGCTCGCGAGACGCCAATGCGCGCGCTTCCAGCTCTTCCACGCGCACCTGCAGATCGGCCACCTCGGCTTCGAGACCGACGCGAACCTCGCTCAGTTCGTGCAATTTCTTCAGTGACTCGTCGAGCTGGCCGCGCGAACGCTCCACGGCAGCTTCCGTCTCTTCGCGCTTGCGCGCGAGCGACTCGATCTCCTGCTGGAGTTGCGTCGCGCGCGCGCCGAGGGAGATCACGATGCGTGAGAGGTTCTCGTGTTCGCGCTGGATCGCGTTCACGTTGCCCGCCGACGCTTCCACGTCCACGCGCGCCTTCGACGCCGCCTCGGTCACCGCTTCGAACGTTTCGCGGAGATTGGTCAGCTGCTCTTCATGCTGCCGGATCTGATCCTGGCAGTCGCTTTCCTGCGCTTCGAGCTGCTGCAGATCGGCGATGGCCGCGTTCTTCCGCGCGATGAGCTGTTCCTTTTCTTCCGCGTAAAGAGTCTGCTCCTCCGACGCCACCGCGAGGTCGCGCTCGAAACGATCGAGCTCCTGATTGGCGCGCTCGCGATTGCTGCGCCGTTCGCGCAACTCCTGCTCCGCCGAACGCGCGCGCTCCTCGGCCAGGATGCGAGCGTCATCCGCGGCGCGAAGATCCTCTTCGATCGTCTGCAACTCCGCGGCGATTCCGCTGGCGCGGGTCTCCTCGGTGCCGAGGAGCGCTTCGAGATCGGAGAGTTGCCGTTTGAGGGAGAAGACGCCCGGCGTCGCATTCTCGGACTTCCCGCCGATGACGAGCGGACCGCGAACGATGTCGCCTTCGAGCGTCACGAACGTCGCACTCGGCCGCTCCTTCGATCGATCGAGCGCCTCGCCGAGCGTGCCGACGATGTACGCCTCCGGCATCGCGCGGCGCACCGCGTCCGCGACCGGACCTTCGCCGACGACCGCGTACTTCGCATCGCCGCGCCGTCCGCCTTCGCCGGCTGCTTCGTAGTCGAGCGTGATGAATGCGCCGCGTCCTGCGCCGCGCTGGCGCAGACGGGCGATGGCGTCGGTGGCGATGCGGGTGTTGTCAACGACGACCGCCTTCGATACATCGCGCAGCAGCGTATCGAGCGCGGCCTCGAATCCTTCGGTCGCGCGCACGGCCTCGGCGGCCGGCGTCGCGTTCGGAATGAGCTCGAGAATCGCGCGGCGGACATCTTCTTCCTGCGATTCGAGCGAAATGAGCAGCGTCCGCAGCGAATCGATTTTGTACGTCATCTGCGACACGCGGTCTCGCGCGCCGGCCATCGTCTCGCGCCGCTCGTTGCGTCGCGTCGTCAGCTCGTCATTCAGCGCGACCGCTTCGCGAGCGAGTTGCCGCGTCGTTTCGAGCAACTCCTCGGCTTCGTTGACGCGCTGATCCCATTCCGCGCTCAGCGACCGCGCGCCGTCGCGGCTTTCGGTGGCCTTGCGCGCCGACTCGCTCAACTTGCCGAGGTAGAACTCGCACTTTTCGACGGCCACTTCGATCTGATGCACCTGATTGCGCGCCTCGGAAATCCGCGCGATCGTCCGCATCAGCGTCTCGCGCGCGTCGGCCAGCGCCTTTTCGTGACGGCGAACTTCATCCGCGCGTTCCTGTCGATCGCGCTCCGCCTGCTCGGCGATTTCGCGCAAGCGATTGCGCTCACCGCGCGCCACTTCCAGCGCCTGTGCACGCTCATCGAGGAGCGCCTGCTGCTCGGCTCCTTCGCTCTCCAGCTGCGCGATCTGCGTCTGCGCGTTGCCGCTGCGCTGCACGAGATCGCCGAGGTTCGTTTCCGATTGCTGCATGAACGAGCGGAGGCGTTCGACATCGCCGGAGAGCGACGCAACTTCCTCTCGCACATGCGACGCCCGCGACGACTTGCCGGACAGCGCCGTGCGATTCTCGGCAAGCTCCGCTTCGTCCGTCGCGAGTTGTGCCGCCAACTCCGACTCACTCGCCTGCGATGCCGCAACGCCCTCGTCCGCGGCCGACTGCTCCGCCTGCGCGAGCACGATGCGCCCTTTGTACAGCGCGCGCTTCGCGGTCGAGAGTTGCTCGCTCAGCTCCTTGTGCCGCCGTGCCTTGCCCGCCTGCCGCTTCAGCGAATTCAGATTGCGCGTGACCTCGGCCAGCGTGTCGTCGATGCGCAGCAGGTTCTGCTGCGTCTCTTCCAGCTTCATCTCCGCCGCGCGCCGCTTCGTCTTGTACTTCGTGATGCCGGCCGCTTCCTCGATCAGGCGGCGGCGGTCCTGCGGCTTGTTGGAGAGGATCAGATCGATCTTGCCCTGCTCCATCACCGAGTAATTGCGGATGCCGAGGCCCGTGTCCATAAGGATGTCGGAGATGTCCTTGAGGCGGACGCGCTTGCCGTTCAGGCGGAACTCCGACTCGCCGGTGCGGAACACGCGGCGGTTGATGACGATGCGTCCATCGTCCGACATCGGATGATTGCTGTCGCCGTTCGACGTCGCGAGCGTGAGCGTCACCTCGCCCATCGACAGCGGCCGGCGCCGCGCCGAGCCCTGGAAGATGACGTCGTCCATCGTCTCGCCGCGGATGTGCGAGGCGCGGTTCTCGCCGAGGACCCAGATGATGGCGTCGCAGATGTTGGACTTGCCGCAGCCGTTCGGGCCGACGACAGCCGTCATCGGCGCGGGAAAGGCAAGCTGCGCCGGATCGTAGAACGATTTGAAGCCGTGGATTTCAAGCTTGTCGAGACGGAACATTAATGAAGAACACCCTGACTGATCTGATTTGGACGCGCCGGATGGTACTGCAATCGCGCGCCGCGCCGTGATGCGAATTCGCCGCGTGTAAACCGCTCATTGCAAAGGGAAATTCGCCGTTGACAGCAACGCGGCGCAACCGTTCCTGTGCACGTAGAATGCGTCGCGATGCAGATCGACGATTTGCTCCGCCGCGAGATTGGTCTCGGCAGTTTCCCCAGCGCCGTCTACGCGATCGGTTCGTCGCGCGGCATCGAGCATGAGAACGCGCTCGGCAACGCCGTCGCGGTCCCGCTGCGCATCCCGGCGACGCTCGACACGCTCTACGACTGTGCCTCGATCACCAAGCCGCTGATCACGACCACGCTCGCGCTGCAGATGCTCGACGTCGATACCATTCGCCCGCTCCTAACTCACACCTCGGGTCTTCGCGCGTGGATGCCGCTCTACACGTATCCCGATTACCTGACCGCGATTCGCGAACATGGTCCTGAGTACGAGCCCGGCACGCGCGTGGTCTACTCCGACCTCAACTTCATCCTGCTCTGGTCGATGCTGCCGGATTACGCGACTCTCGCGCGCGAACGGATCTTCGCTCCCCTCGGCATTGAAAACGACGCGATGTTCCATCCGCCGCTAACGCTCCGCCCGCGCATCGCCGCAACCGAATGGGGCCAGCGCTTCGAAGCGAAACTCGCCGGCATCCCCTCCATCGCCGCAAACCGCGACGGCCTGATGTGGGCCGAAACGAACGACGGCAACTCCCACCACGCCGGCGGCACCGCCGGCAACGCCGGCCTCTTCGCGACCGCGCGCGGAGTTTTCCGTCTCGCGCAGTCGTGGGCGAACGCGGAGTTGCTTCCGCGTTCGGTCGTCTCCGAGGCCACGCGAAATCAAACGCCCGGCTTAAACGAATCCCGCGGCCTCGGCTGGCAAATTTCGCCAACGGGGGTGTACGGCCACACCGGCTTCACGGGAACGTCAGTCTGGATCGATCCGTCACGCGATCGGATCATGGTGCTGCTCACAAATCGCGTGCACCCATGCGCCGCGCCGATTGCGATGCAGCGGATTCGAGCCGAGTTTCACCGCTATGCCTAACCAAAGGGAACGGTTCACGCGGAGGCGCGAAGGCGCGGAGAAAGGCTCTCCTCCGCGGCTCCGCGGCTCCGCGTGAAAAAGCGTCTTAGCTCCACACGCTGCCCGGCGCCCAAGCAGCAGCCTTTGAACGCAGCGCGCTCGCGCGGTCAGGATCGCCTGCGGCGTCCGCGAGCGCGGCAAACATCACCAGCGTCTCTGCCAGCAGTGGATCGGGGTCGGTGTAGTCGTCGCGGAAGCGGGTTTCGAGGAGCTCGAGGTTGTCGGCGTAGATACGCAGCGCATCCTCGCGGTCGCCGCGTTTGAGGAGGATGTAGGCGAGGCCGAGGGCCTGGAACTCCTGGATCTGGGGGTGGAGGGCGATCGTTTCCTCCATCAGGCGTTTGGCTTCGTCGAGATCGCGATTGAGGTGCGCAAGGGAGAGAGCGATCCCTTCCTGTGCGGCTGGATCGGACGAGCGGCAGTACGACGCGATCGCCTCCTCGAATCGGCCGAGGAGTTTGAGCGCCTCGGCGCGATGGAGTGGATCATTTGCGGCGGCGGCGACGGCTTCCTCGTAGCGATGCTGCTGGATGAGTTGCTGCGCGCTGGTGACCGGCTTCTGCGCGAGCATCAACGCGGCGAGCCAGCCGATCAGGATCACGGCGAGGACGATGATGGCTAGTTGCAGCATCGTGCGAGTATTCAACAAAAAGGCCGCCGAGGTCGGCGGCCTTTGAGTTACGCCGCTTTTTTCGCGGCGGGCTCGTTGAAGAGCTGGAGCGCTTTCTGGAGGATCAGATCGTCCTTCGGCTTCACCGCGGCACGCGGAGCGCCGTGCGGCGCAAGGACCGTCGAGTCCGTATCGCGGAGCGCGAGCGCGGTCAGATCGACGACGACGTCCGGACGGATGCCGCCGGCTTTGATCGCCTTCATGTCCGGCGTGGTGTAGTGGCCGACGGTCATGTAAACGCCGCCGCCGCTCGGGAGCGGGATGAAGCGCTGCACGATCGACTTGCCGTACGTCGTCACGCCGACCACCTTGCCGCGCTGATTGCCGTGGATGGCCGCGGCAAAGATCTCCGCGCCCGATGCCGTCGAACCGTCCGTGAGGACTTCGAGATCGCCGTCGTACGCGGTGTTGCGGTCGGCCTGCCACTTCTTCGCGTCGACCTTGCGGCCTTCGATGGACGTGATCATGCCGCTGGTCAGCAGCTCGTCGGCCGAGGTGATCGCTTCGTCGACGTCGCCGCCGGCGTTGCCGCGCAGATCGATGATCAGCTTGCGATTGCCGTTCTTGCGGATGTTCTCGAGCGAGTTCGCGAGTTGCGCCGCCGTCCCTTTTTCAAAGTACGGGATCTTCACGTACGACACGCCGCCGTACTGTTCGGTGGTGATGGCAAGCGGATGAAACGACGCCTGCTGCAGCGTGAACTCATCGCGCTTGGTCTGCCCGCCGCGGAGAACCTGCAGGCGCACCGGCTTCGTCGCGCGGAGGAGATTGCGGACCTGCCACACGGCCATCTTCTGCGTCGGTTGACCGTCGATCTTTTCGATGAAGTCGCCGCGCTCGATGCCCGACTTTGCGGCCGGCGAACCCGGAACGGCAGCGATCACGAACGCGTATCCGAATCGCTTGGTGACGATGAGACCGACGCCGTTGTCTTCGACGTCGCTGAAGTTCTTGTACGCGGCCATCTGCGCCGGCGGCACGTAGTAACTGAACTCGTCGATGGCGTCGGTGACGCCGGAGAACGCGCCGTCCAAGAGCTGCTCGGGCGGTACCTGCTCGACGTAGTTGTGACTCACGAGGTCATACACCTCGGTGAAGATGCTGAGGTAGCGGTAGACGTTGTTCTTCTGCGCGGACTGGCCGAAAAGGGCGCCGCCGAGAAGCGAGAGGAGAAGCGCAACGGAAACGGAGAGGAAAGCGATTTTCTTTTTGCTCATGTCGTCGTGCTCGTTACCGCAGCCATTTCTGCGGATCTTCAGGCTTGTTGTCCTGCCGGATCTCGAAGTAGAGGTAGCCGGAATGCGCATCCTCCGACTCGCCGACACCTGCAAGCGCCTGTCCAGCGTTGATGCGGTCGCCAACCGCGACGGCGGGCGATTTGAGGTTGCCGTAAAGGGAGAAAACGCGATTGCCGTGATCGAGAATCACCAGATTGCCGTATCCCTTGAACCACTGTGAAAATAGAACTGTTCCCGCGAAAACCGACCGCACCTCGGCGCCCGGCGCAGCGGCGATTTTGAGGCCGTTGCTGAAGGTAACGGTCGAAAACTTTGCGTTACGCTGCTTTCCGAAGTGCTCGATGATCTTTCCCTGGACCGGCCACGCCAACGCGCCCTGCACGCTGCGGATGTCCGTCGCCGCCGCGGCCGCTCCATTCTGACGTGACAACACGTCGAGAAGATGCTCGAGCCGTTTCGCCTTCTCTTCGAGCTCGGCCAGCTTCTGCTCCGACGCATTGCCCTGATTGCGAAGCGACAGCAGCGTCCGCTCTTTGTCCGCACGCGCCGCAGCTACAGCGCGCTGACGCTGCTCAACGATGCGCCGCGCGGCGGCGACTTTTCGTTCGCGATCGGCCAGCTCGGCCGTCCGCGCGCGCAGTTGTTCGCGCTCGGACTGGAATCGCGTGACTGCGCGGGCATCGCGCGAAACGAGGAAGCTGAGCATCGACATCGCCTGAATCGGATCGCGGCGGTCGTCGATCGACAGCAGCAGGCGAACGTAACTCAGTCCGCCGAGGCGATAGAGCGCGGCGAGGCGCTTGCGCAGGAAGTCTTTCTCGCGCGCGATCCGTGGAGCAATCGCGGCAATCTGCGATTCCGTTTCGCGACGCTGCTCTTCGACCTGCGACTGCAGGTTGACGGCGAGCTGCAGTTCGTTCGTGCGGATTCCGAGCTCCAGGTCGGCTTCTTCGAGGTCGTGCTCGGCGCTGCGCGTCTGCGTGCGAAGGTCGTCGAGCCGCGTGCGAAGCCGGGCAATGTCGGCGCGGATGCGGGCCAGGTCGGCATTGCGCGCGGTCTGCGAATGCGCCGCCGTAATGCTAATGACCAGCACCAGCGCAGCAGCGATCGCTCTATGCGTCCGGCGAGTAGTCGCGCAATGCATGCCTGGCCGCCTGCTGCTGCGCCTCTTTTTTCGACGATCCTTCGCCGCGCGCCACGAGGCTGCCGACCTTCACTTCGACGATGAACCGCTTGTCGTGATCCGGCCCCACTTCGCCGACGACGCTGTACTCCGGCAGCGGAAATCCACTCCCCTGCGCGAGCTCCTGCAGCGCGGTCTTGTAATCCTGAAACAGCAGATCCTGCGAATCGATCGCCTCGAGGTCCGGCATGAAGCAGCGCTCGATCAGACTGCGCGCCGCGTCGATGCCGCCGTCGAGGAAGACGGCGGCGAGCATGGCTTCGAACAGATTGGCGAGCAGCGAATCCTTCTTCCGTCCGCCCGACTTTTCTTCGCCGACGCCGAGGAAGAGCACATCGCCCATCCCGTACGAACGCGCCTTCGCGGCCAGGCTCGTCGAACTTACCAGGAACGCTTTCATCTTCGAGAGCGCGCCTTCATCGAGATCGGGGAAACGGCGAAAGAGCATGTCGCCGATGACGAAGCCGAGGACGGAGTCGCCGAGAAATTCGAAGGTCTCGTTGTCGCGCAACGAATCGTTCTTCGCCTCATGCGAGTACGATTTGTGAGTCAGCGCGCGCTTGAGAAGGTCCCGGCTCTGAAAGCTGTAGCCGATGCGGGATTCAAACTCGGAGAGGTCGGCGTGCAATCGCGCGTAGTTTAAAGGAAACGCTTCATTGCAGGGCCTGCAATGCCTGACGCGCGGTCACGATGTCGGCCGCGTAGCGATCCTTCGGCGCGGTGGCGACGAATCGTGAGAGCGCGGACTTCGCCTCATTCACATGCCCGGCGCGGCCTTCGACCAGCCCGGCGTTGAAGAGCGCGTCGTACTGGCGCGGATCGATGGCGACGGCGCGGTTCCACGACTCGACGGCGTGCGCGTAGTCGTTCTGCCGCGCGTAGACGACGCCGAGGGTGTTGAGCGCGAGCGGAAGGCGCGGGTTGAGCGCGAGCGCGCGATTGAGATACGACTGCGCGGACGGAACATCGTCACGCCGTAGCGCCACAATGCCGAGGTTCTGCAGCGCCGGCGCGTTGTTCGGATCGAGCTGCAGCACGCGATTGAATTGCTGCGTGGCGTCGTCGATTTTGCCCTCATCCGCCAGCGCGATGCCGTATGCGTTGAGCGCGTCCGGATCGCTTCCCGACGCCAGCGGCGCCAGGATCTGCACCGCCTCGGCGGTCTTGCCGCTTTCGGTGAGCAGCAGCCCGAGTTGCACGCGGAGGCTGGCGTCCTGGCCGTGACCAATGGCCGCGCGCAAGTTCTCGATCGCGCCGGGGACGTTCTCCGTTTGCTGCAGCACGAACGCGAGCAACTCGCGTCCCGCCGCCATGTCGGGACGCGCGGCCACCACTTCTTTCGCCAGCTTCAACGCGCGCGGAACGTCGTGGGACTCGTACGCGTCGATGACGTCGTGCATCTTGTTGTCGAGCGCGACGAGGTTCTTCGGATCGTCGGCGGCGGTGTACGTCGATTTCCCGGCGTCGTTGCCGGTGACGTAGCCGAGGCTCCGCAACTTCGCCATCTCCTCGGCTGAAACATTGCGGCCGGCGGTAACGGTCGCATGCATCCCCGCCAGAAGTTGCCGCGCTTCGTCGGCATCGCGCCGCCGCTCGGCGCGAAGATTGGTGAGCTCTTTCGGATCGCGCGGCAAGTCGTACAACTCGGCGATGGGAAGTTCGATGTACTTCTCGCCGCGATGGATGACGCCCGTCAGCGGCGCCCAACCGCGATTCAGCGATGCGGAGAGCGATTCGAAATAGGAATCGCGCGGCTCGATCTTGCCGAGGAGCGACGCACCGGGAAGAACGCCCGGCTTCGCGATCGACAGCGCCTCGAGCACGGTCGGGACGATGTCGACGTGGCGCACGTACGCCGGCTCGACGCGATGCTTGACTCCGGGCGCGCGAACGATCAGCGGAATCTTGAGCGTGGCCTCGTACGCGAAGAGACCGTGCGTCAGCTCGCCATGATCGCCGCGCCCTTCGCCGTGATCCGCGGTGATGATGACGAGCGCATTCGGATCGCCATCGATGATCGGCGCGAGCTGCGCGTCGAGGGCGTGATCGACCGCCGCAACTTCGCCGAGGTATGGATCGGACGCGTACTCCGACGCGAACGGCTCGGGCGGACGATATGGCGCGTGCGCGTCGTAGAGATGCACCCACAGGAAGCGCGGCTTGCCCTGATTCGCACTCCACCAGCGCGCCGCCGCGTCGAGCACGGCGCCGGCCGGCCGCTCCTGATTGGCGAAATCGAGCGACGCAGCGCCTTTGCCGTAGTTGTCGTCGTAGACGTCGAACCCGGCATTGAGTCCGTAGCGCGCGTCGAGCGGATACGCGCCGATGAAAGCCCCGGTGGTGTAGCCGGCGCGATGCAGCATCGTGCCGAGGGTCTCGTTCTTCACATCGAGCTTGAATCCGGCGTTGTCATGCACGCCGTGCTGATACGGATACAAACCAGTCAATATGTTGACGTGCGACGGCAGCGTGACGACGTTGTGCGCGTGCGCATTGGTGAAGACGACTCCCTGCGACGCAAGCCGATCGAGAAACGGCGTCTTCACGCGCGTGTTGCCGGAGTACCCGACCGCGTCAGCGCGAAGGGTGTCGATGGTGACGAGGATGACGTCCGGCTTGCCGTGCAGCGCCGTTGGCGGCGAGGAAGGCTCGCGATGACAGGCGAGGATGGCGATGGTCGCGAGTAGAAGAGAAAGCCGGCGCATGGAACCGACGAAGGATACCTTCCTGTAGCACGCCATGCCGTCAAGCGCTCCAACCCTCCCGAGCCTCACCAGCACAGACAGGAGTGTCTGTGCCACATTGATTGCCGTTCTTGCCCGAGGAATTGGGTATCGGCGAGAGCCGGTGTGGCACAGACACTCTTGTCTGTGCTTTGGCAGGCTGCACTGCCTGACCCTGTAAACCAACGATACAAACGCTCCGGAATTCGTCCTCGCCGCGCGCCCGTTCACGGCGGCGTGATGCGCATCGGTCGCAGCCTCGCAATCCTCGCAGCGGTCTTCGTTCTGAGCGCGGCGTTCGATCTGCCACCGGTTCGCGTCTACTTTCCTCCGGTGCCACCGGTTCCGTCCGATGGCTGGCCCCGACCCGAAATCGCGGAGCCGTTCGCGCGGCAACTGATCGATCAATTGCCACCTGCCGCCTTCGACGCTGCTGTCTACTCGAATCCCGAGCTCGTTCCCGCCGTCCTTCGCAACCTCGGCACCGCGCTGCTCTCGCACGACGCGCAACTGCAGACGGCCGTGAAACGCTACGCGACGGCAGTCGTTCGCGAGCACGCGGCACGCATCCCGCGCGATTTTTCCGACGACGATCTGCACAAGCTCGTCGCCTTCCAGGTGCTCGATCCGCTGCGTTACGGCGAGGATGAGGATTTCCGGCGCGCGGTCGACACGATCCTGCCGGCGTCGCTCAGTCCGACATTGCCGGAGAAACTTCGACGCGAGGACGTCAATGAACTGAACCGCGTCGCGCCGATCAATTTCGACACCGCGGAGGCCCTTGCCGTTTCGGCCGGGCTTGTGCGGCCGAGCGGCAGCCGCTTCGTTGCGCACAGCAATGCGACGATCAACGTCGCGGGCAACGAGCCGATCGAGGCGTCGATTTACTCGATCAATTCGCGCTTCGTGAAAACGGATGAAGCGAAACGGTTTCTGACCGCGGTTCGCGCAGCAGCTCCGCAGCGCGGGATCGTTGTCATCGGCGATGAGTCGATCACAAATGCGTTGCAAAAGGATCTCGCGGCGTTGCACATCGACTTCATCGACGATCTCAGTCGTCCCTTGACGCCGTGGCCGCGCGATCCGTTCTCCATCGCGCGCGCTTCGGACGGCTCGCTCGTTTTCATCAATCGTCCCAACCAACAGCGCAACCGTGAGGAGGACGCGAGCATGGTGCGCGTGCTCTTCAACGGTCTTCCGAAGCCGCTCGACGACCGTTGGAAGCCGCGCTGGACCACCGGCGCGACGTCGTTTCACAACGGCCAGATTCTGCTGACGCCGAAGGCGGTGTGGATCTCGATGCACTCCGTCGAATTTCGCGCGCTCGAGCTCCTCGGCATCGATCACGTTCCGGTGGAACGATTCGGATCGCCGGAAGGGATCGCGCAATACATCGCGGCCGTGCAGCGCGCCGCGAACGAATTGTCGAAGCTGTACAACCGTCCGGTGCGCTTCGTCCACGAGCTGCCGCACACACCGCAGCAGATCGAAGTCCTCAGCGGCGGCGCAGGATTCGACCTCGATTCCATCGTCACGCTGCTTCCGCACACCGATGGTTCGATCAGCGTGCTGGTGGGCGACGTCTCGCTCGGTGCGAAGCTTGCCGCGTCCGCAAAGCAATGGCGGGAATTGGAGAATACGTACTCGCTCGCCGCGAATGCGCGCGATGCGGTGCTCTCCTTTCAGAACGATCCAGCATCGATCGGCCTGCAGCGTTTTCTCGATCGATGCGCGAACGATCTCGCCGCGCACGGGATCAAAGTCCGCCGGCTGCCGCTGTTGATGGTGCCGACGTCGCTGCTCGCCGATGAGGATCGGCCGGAAACTTCGTACTTTCTGGTCAGTTGGAACAACGTCGTCCTCGAACGAAATCGCGCCGAGGGATTCGCATCAGGTCTACCGGCTGTGGATTCCGCCGCGCGTTCGACGTTCAAATCCGCCGACTACGAATTGACGCTTTTCCCTCCGCTCCCGAGAAGCGTCGTGCTGAATGGCGGGTACCGATGCGCCTCAAACGAAGTGCGCGTTGCACGCTAAACTGCCGAGGTACACTTTTTCCCCATGAACGACGACGAAAAGCGCTTCCTGGAGCAGATCCAGAAACAGAACGAAGACGCGCACGCGGAGACGCGGCGTCAATTTTCTGAATTCGCCCAAGCGATCGAGCAACGATTCGACGAAACCTCGGTGGAGATGCGCCGGCACTTCGACACCGTCGCCGAAGACATGCGCGGAGACATCAAGTTCCTGGCCGAGAGCCTTGCTCACGTTGACCAGAAGGTCGACGCCAACAGCGCGAAGATCGATCAACTTGCCGCTGACAACGAAGTGTTCAGGGCAGTCTTACTCAACCACGATCGCCGTCTTCGTGTGGTCGAAGACATCGTCCTTCCGCAAAAACCTTCGTAGCGAATCAGCCGCGATACAGCGCCTGCAACTGCTTGTCAGCCGGATAGCGCGTCAGTCCTCGCGACGCCCAGAACTTCGCGCCCTTCGTGTCGCCGATCGTCTTTAATGTCTCGGCGATGGCAACGTACGACGGCGGCGTCGGCGCGGCTTTTTCGAGCGCGAAAATCAACTGCGTGGCGGCGGCGGTGCGGTCTTCCACGGCGTAGAGCAGGATCAGGTTTTTGTACGGCTGCGGATCCGTCGGAAAGTTTTTGATCTCGGTCAGGAACGCGGCCTCGGCTTCGTCCGAGCGGCCGAGGCGGGCCAGGCAGTCGCCGCGGAAGAAGTTGAGGCGCGGCAGCGCGGGCTGATTCTTCGCCTGCCGTAACGCTGCGGATTGATCGAAATCGCTCAACGCTTCCTCGATTTTTCCCTCTTCGAGCGCGATCTGGCCGAGGAGCATCAGATGGCCGGGGCGGTTCTTGTCGTTGTCGAACGCCGCGTTCGCTTCCTCGCGCGCCTTCGCGAAATCCTTGCGGCGCAGCGCAACGCGAGCCAGCACCTCATGCGCATCGTGCGGCGTCTGTTTCAACACCAGCTTCGCATGCGCCTCGGCGTCATCGAGGCGGCCGAGTTCCAGCGACAGATTCGCGACCGTCACCGCGAGCGAGGCCGTATTCGGCGAAACGCGCAGACCTTGTTTCGCGGCATCGATCGCCTCTTCGCGGCGATTCAGTTTGGATAGTGCGCGCGATTGCAGCGCCCAGATGTCGAGCATGTTCGGGTTCTCGCGCAGCAGACCGCTGGTGACGGCGAGCGTCTCCTCGAACTTGTTGTCGCGGAAGAGCCGGAACGCATGGGCGATCGCGTTCGCCTTGCCGATGTTTTTCTTGGGATCGGGCAGGACCGCATCGGGTGCGGTGGCGACGGTTGACCCGACGTAGCCGAGTGCGATGAGCTGCTGCTTCTGCTCGTCGTCGACCGCGGAAGGCGTGGCCGCAGATTTGATGTACGGCTTGATCTGCTCACGCAACGCCGTGTACGTGCGGCGGTCTTCGAGCAGCACGTTGCGCGTTTCGGCGGGATCGATGGAGAGATCGTAAAGCTCCGGATCGCCTGCGTGGATGTAGTGCTTCGCCCCCGAAATGAGCGAGTGCAGATCGTTCCAGCCGAAGTGCAGCCTCGGATAGTAAGTCTCCGAATAGATCGGGCGATCGGCGGCCGGCTTCGAGTCGATGTCGAGCAGCGATTTGCCGGCCAGATTCGCCGGCGGCGCTCCGAACGCGGATGCGATCGTCGGGAAGACGTCGATGAGCTGCACGGGAGCGGCGATGCTCGTTCCTTTTCGCGCGCCCTTCGGCAGTTTCAGCATCAGCGGGACTTGCAACGTTTCGCGATACAGCAGGACGCCATGCTCGTCTTCGCCGTGATCGCCGAGACCTTCGCCGTGGTCGGACATCAGGAGGATCGTGGCGCGGTCGTAGATGCCTTCGGAGCGCAGGTAGTCGAGAAACTTGCCGACGACGTCGTCCGCTGTGGCAACTTCACCGTCATACGGACTCGCATAGCGGGAACGGAACGGCTCGGGCGGTTCGTATGGCGTGTGCGGCTCGTAGATGTGGAAGAAGAAAAAGAACGGCGGCGAATCGTGCTCGTGTTCGCCGATCCATTTCTGCGCGAGTGCGCGCGTCGCGTCGCCGCTGCGTTGCGCGCGGCCGATGCTGAGGAATGTCGGATCGATGTCGATCGTGTCTTCCCAGAAATCGAAGCCGCGTTTGATGCCGGTCTCGCCGCGCAGGACGACAGCGGAGACCGCGCCGCCGGTCGCGTAGCCCTTCGACTTCAGCAGTTGCGCGAGCGTGGTCGCTTTCGGATTGAGGTCGTAGCCGAGGTTGTCGCGAATGCCGTGGTCGGCGGGGAGGAGTCCGGTGAAAAGGCTGGCGTGCGAAACGAGCGTCAGCGGGCAGTGCGAATAGGCATGCTCGAAGAGAATCGCGTCGGCGCGGAAGCGATCGATGGCCGGCGTGGCCACTTTCGTGTAGCCGTACGCGGGGAGATGGTCCGAGCGCAGCGTGTCGATAGAGATGATGATGATCGGCGCGCGGCCGTCGATCGGACTGCGCGAGCCGTGGCAGGCGAATAGAAAGAAAAGAGTGAAGAGCGAAGAGTGAAGAGTGAAAAAAAATCGCTTTCTTTCACTCTTCACTCTTCACCCTTCACTCTTTCTTCAAACTACTTGATCGACTTCAAATACTCTTTCGCTTCTTTCGCCTGATCGCTGTCGGGGGCGAGCTCGATCACTTTCTGGAGATCGGCTTTCGCTTCCTTTGCTTTGCCGGCCTGGATCGTGGCCAGGCCGCGGTAGTAGTAGCCGTCAGCGTCCTTCGGAGTCGCTTCGATGACTTTCGTGAAGTAATCGCGGGCGGCGGCGGGCTGCTTCTTGTTCATCAGCACGATGCCGATGTTCGTCAGCGCGGTGGGATCGACGTCGGCGGCGGGAAGCTTGTCGACGATCGCTTTGCCTTTGTCGAGCTGGCCGTCTTCGAGCAGCATGTTCGCGTAGAGCATGGCGTTGCGGGAGTTCGCGGGATCGGAGGTGTAGACGTCGGCCATCGTGCTCACGGCCTTCTTCAGATCGCCCGCGCCGTAGTAGGCGCGCGCGAGTGCGAAGCGGATGGGCATGAACGTCGGCAGAGCCGTAGTCGCCTTCTCGTACGAGGTGACCGCTTCCGGGTAATTCTTCGCGGCCAGCGCGGCGTTGCCGGCTTCGACGACGTCGGCGATGTCTTTCGACACGACCTGCCCGCCGATCTTGACCTCTTCCACCGGCGGCGCTTCCTGACCGGCGGCGGGCGCGGCAGCGACGACCGCCGGCTCCAGCTCGATCTTCATCGGCGGAACGCGTTGCCCTTCGCCGATCTGCATATTGCCCTGCCGGACGACGTAGCCGGGCGCTTCGACGTCGACGTTCCAGACGCCGGCGTTCATGCCGAGGACTGCCCACTTGCCGTTCGCGTCGGTGGTGACGTCGGGGCCGCCCTTGCCGCCCTTCTGAATGCGCAGGCTCACTTTCGCGTTCGGGACCGGCTTGCCGGTCGCTTTGTCGACGACGTAGCCGGAGAGGCGATTGTTGCCGCGCCAGTCTTCCGACGCGATGAGCATCGAGGCTGCGCAGATGAGAGCTGCGGCGAGGAAAAATGTCTTCTTCAAATGGTCCCCCTGAACGGCGCTTCGTCTGGATTCGGTGAAACGCCAAAAAAAACGCCGCCGGAGGATATTCCCCCGGCGGCGGTAGAACAGACGACTCCAACTAGAACGTGAACTTGGCGCCCAGACGCCAGATGCGCGGCGACTGGATTTCGGTGATGTTGTTGCCCGAAGCGAACGGGGCGCTGGTGGTGAAGAGGCGCGTGTTGCGCTGCAGGACGGTGCGCTGGTTGGGAACGTTGAACAGGTCGGCCGACAGAGTCAGGCCGACGCGGTTCATGAAGCGGATGTCCTTCGCCGCGCGCAGATCGAACTCGTAGACGTTGTTGAAACGCGTCGTTCCGATCGGCTGCAGGATGACTTCCTGGCGGTTCGGGGCGAAGTTGACGACGTACGTCGCGCCGCCGTTGATGCCGCGGACCTGATCGACATACGGCGCGGGATACCCCTGACGCGCTGAAAGGCTCGCGCCGACGTTGAAGTCCCATGGCAGCTGATACAAGCCGGTGAGGTTGAAGTTCCACTTCGAGTTGATGAAGACGTTGCCGAACGCACCGGAGCCGGCCGAGCGCGGCGCGACCTGTCCACCGGGGCAGTTGCCGACGTACGGCATCGGATTCGGGAACGCTTCGGCGCTGCAGTGTTCCGTGTAGCTGTTCCAGCTGGCGTTGCCGCGGAACATCCACTTGTGCGACATCCGCTTGGTGGCCGTCACTTCAACGCCTTCGAACTTCTGCGTGTAGCCGGGAAGATTCGTGATGACGCCGAAGGTCGGAGCGGGAACGCCGGACTTGATGACGTAGACCGGTACGGTCGGAAGATTGATCACCTCACCGGTATGCGGATCGGTGAACGGCCCGCCGGCGGTCGGATGCGCGCTGGAAACGACCCAATCCGCGCGCGTGTAGAAGTCATTCGAGCCCTGCGTCTTCTCGTAACGCGTTCCGACGAGGTCGGAGTAGTGGCGATACGTGAAGTTCATACCGACGGAGAAATCGGACATCAGTTCGCGGTCGAAGCCGAGGATCAGCTCATCGGTCTTCGGAGCTTTGGAGCCGTAATCGACGCGGATCTTGCTGATCGGAGAATTCGGCTGCGACGGATCGATGTAGTTCGAGCCGTAGAACTGCAGCAGCTCGTTGCGCTGAATGATGTTGTCGTGATTCTGGTCGACGCCGTAGAAGTAGAAGTAGCTCACCAGGCCGGTGGGGCTGGCGTTGGACACCGTGGCGCCCATCTGGCTGACGTAGCGGTTGTAACCGGCGCGCAGGAGCGTCTTCTTGTCGGCGCCGAGCGCGTACGTCAGTCCGAGGCGCGGCGTGACGTTGTTCCAACTGAGTTTTCGTGAGTCGCCGTTGAAGGTCAACTGCGCAAGACTGCCGGTGAAATTGCCGGCGGCGGTGCAGGGAAGACCGGAGCCGGGCGAGCAGGGCAGCGTAAGCGGAGTGCCAATGATCGCGTTCGCGGGTGCGCTGGAGGCGGTGTTGAGCGACTCCTGCCTGTCCATGCGCAGACCGGCCTGCAGCGTGAGGTTGCCCATCAGGATCGTGTCGCCCGCGTAGAGGTCGCGGTACTTTTCGCCGTAGTTCTTGTCCGCGTTGCGGGTGACGGCGGCGATCTGACAATTTGCAGGCAAGCCGGCGGCCGTGCAGTCCGAGGCGGCGATGGAATTGAGCTCCCAGAATCCGGACGCAGGACCCGGCCAGATAGAGCTCGAATGGACCGGCGTGTCGCGGTAACCGAATCCGAACTTCAGCTCGTGATTCATCGTGCCGATGTCGAAGAATTTCGAACCGTCGACGCGGTACTGCTTCTGCGGACGATCGGTCGTGTACGTGACGAAGTTCTGCGACCAGGCGCCGGTTGCGGCATCGAGCACGGTGCTTGGAGCGCTCGGTCCCACTCCGCCGTTGGCCAGCAGGCCGAAACCGCCGGAGACTTTCGACCACATGCCGGTGACGTAAAGCGTCGACCCGACGATCTGCGTGTCTTCGAGCTTGTACACCTTGGTCGGTCCAAGCTGGTGCCACGCCGTTTCGAATGGATGCGTCGGCGAGAGGTTGCGCGCATTGCGAACTTTGTCGCCGAACGTGTAGAAGCCGACCGCGCTGTTGCTCGGCAGGAGCTGTGCGTTCAACTTCGCGTTCTTGTCGCGCAGGACGATGTTGTCGGGAATGACGAACTGCCCGATGTTCTGCGTACCGGTGTTCGAGATTTTCTGCTCCGAGCTGGCTACCCAGGCCCAGAGGTGATCGCGCCAGATCGGACCGCCGACTTCGGCACCGTATTCACGGTTGTAGTCGACTTTGTTGGTGGCGGCGAGATAGCTGGTCGCTTCCGACGGGATGTGCGCTCCCGCCTGCAGGCTGCCCGGCGCGTAGAAGTAACGGCCGGAACCGCGCAGATCGTTCGAGCCGCGCTTGGTGACCATGTTGAGCTGCACGCCCGGAGTCATGATGCGCGGATCGGAGCCGCCCGTCGTGACCTGCATCTCTTCGAACGAATCGAAATCGAAGTAGAGCGGCGTGCTGCCGGTGGCGCCCATGTCGGTGATGTTGACGCCGTCGACGTTCCAGGTGTTGTCGGTGGTCTGCGCGCCTTTGGCGACGTAGACCGACTGCTGGCCCGACTGGCTGCCGCCGACGTTGATGCGGTCGACCTGAATGGCCGGCGTGGTCTGCATGACCGCCCACGGATCACGGCCGCTGGGGACCTTTTCCAGTTCGACCTTGGAGACGCTGGTCGAGTCGCCCGCTTTCCTCACATCCAGCAGCGGCGCCTCGGCGGTAACCGTGATCGACTCGGCGACCGACGGATTCAGCGTCATCGTCACATCCGCATTGCGGCCGATGTTGACGGTGATGCCGGCACGGGTCGAGGTTCCGTATCCCGCCAGATCCGCCTTCAGCGTGTACGTGCCGGGCGAGAGACTGACGAACCGGAAATCGCCCTGGGAGTCGCTGATCTGCGTCTGCGGAGCGCCGACGCCGGACAGCACGACGGTCACGCCCGGCAGCGCGCTTCCGTCCTTCGCCTGAACCTTGCCGTAGATGTTGCCTGTCTGGAACTGAGCAAACGCGCTGACGGCAAACAGCGAGATGCAGAGGGCGGCCAGGACCGCCAGAAATCTGGGATTGGGGCACCGTTTCATAGTGGCTCCTTTCTCACGTGAAAACCTGTCGCTTCGGGGTGTGCAGAAGACCGGCCTTCATGCCGGTCTCAATCAAATCATTGAAATCTCATGAGTTAGGTGCCCGGCAGCCCTGTCGCTGGATGACATGGGATTCAATGCGTTGGTCCCGCACGATCCGTTTGTTGAATCCGCGCAGCCAGATCACGAAGGAAAGACTAGCAAACTTTTTGTGACGGAGTAAAACAGAAACGGCCCGCCGGAGTAGCTCCGGCGGGCCGTTCTTTGGATCGTTGGTTGGCTGAGAGGCTAGAAGTTGAACTTCGCGCCGAGTCTCCAGATGCGGGGAGACTGCATCTCGGTGATGCGGTTGCCGCCGGAACGGGAGGTCGTGCCCGCGGCCGCGTCGTTGATGATGAGCGTCTCACGCTGCAGGACGGTGCGCTTGTTCGGTGCGTTGAAGAGGTCGCCCGAGAGCGTCATGCCGACGCGGTTCATGAAGCGGAAATCCTTCGCGATGCGGAGGTCCAGCTCATAGACGTTGTCGAAGCGGATGTCGCCGATCGGATCGAGAACGACGCCGATCGTGCCGCCCGGAAGACCGCTGACGTTCGAACGGAACGGCTGCGGATAACCCTGACGCGCGCTGAGGCTCGCACCGAGGTTGATGTCCCACGGCATGATGTAAGCGCCGGTCAGGTTGAGGTTCCACTTCGCGCTGATGAAGTCATTACCGAAGGCGCCGGAGCCGGCAGACTGCGGTGCGACCTGGCCGCCCGGGCAATGACCCGGTCCGCCGGAGACGACCGTCGAACCCGGAAGAGCAGGGGTCGGATCGGCGAACGCCGACGAGCCGCACGACTCGGTGTAGTTGTTGTACGTCAGATTGCCGCGGAACATCCACTTGTGCGACATGCGCTTGGTGGCCGTCAGTTCGAGGCCGCTGTATTTCTGCGAGTAGTCAGGACGCGTGGTCAGCACGCGGTAGACCGGGACAGGAACGCCCGTCTTGAGCTGGTAAAGAGCGACGCCCGAGGTCGTGTTGAAACGGGCGATTTCCGTACCGTTGCAAACCTGCGCTGCACCGACGCCGCTGATCGAGCCATTCTTGGTGGGATCGCCGGCAACCGGCGCGCACTGCACGAACGTTCCGCCCGCGGTCCTGCTGGAGAGGACCCAGTCGTCCGGGGTGTAGTAGTCGCCTGCGCCCGCGGTCTTTTCGAAGCGGGTGGTGAAGAGGTTGTTGTACTTGCGGTAGGTGTAGTTCACGCCGACCGAGAAGTCGCTCATCAACTCGCGCTCGGCGCCGACGATGATTTCGTCGGTCGTCGGCACTTTCATGCCGTAGTCGACGCGGCGCGTCAGCGCGATCGCGGACGGGTTGGCGGGATTGACACCGGCGAATCCGTTGATCTTCACCAGCTCATTGCGCTGGATGACGTGATCGCCGTTGGTGTCATTACCGAGAATGTAGAACGCGGAGTACGCCAGCGGGTTGGCGCCGGAAACGGCGGAGCCAATCTGGCTGGCGTAGCGGTTGTAGCCGGCGCGGAGGAGCGTCCGCTTGTCGGCGCCGAGGCTGTAGGTCATGCCGATGCGCGGGCTGACCGTGTTCCATTTGAGCTCCTTCGGATCGCCGCTGAACGTAACTCCGGGCAGCGACGCGTTCAACGTACCGCCCGTGCAGGAGGAAGCGATGGTGGTCGAGCAAGGGAGATTGAGAGGCGCGGCCAGAATCGGGTTCGCGCCGATGATGACGCCCGTGTTCTGCGACGACTGGCGATCCCAGCGCAGGCCGCCCTGCACGGTGAGATTGCCCATCAGGATCGTGTCGCCGACGTAGAAGTCGTTGTACTTCTCGGCATAAGCGACATTGACGTCGCGTGAGAGGTTGGCCACGCCGCACGTCGACGGAAGTCCCTGCGCCGTACACGTCGCCGAAAGGCTGGAGAAATCCCACCATCCGTGCGCCGGGCCGGGATAGACCGACGTCGAATGAACGGGCGTGTTGCGGTAACCGAAGCCGAACTTCAGCTCATGGTTCATCCGGCCGACGTCGATGAACTTGGAACCGTCCAGACGCTCCTGCTTCTGCGGCCGGTCGGTAACGTACGTGTAGAAGTTGTCGTGATTCACACCGGCGACGTCGCGCCAGCGCGACGGAGCGCCTTCGCCCTGTCCGCCGTTGCCGTTCAGGCTGAACCCGCCGGAGATCTTCGACCACATACCGGTCAGGTAAAGGCTCGATCCGACGATCTGCGTGTCTTCAAACTTGTAGACGGTGGTCGGGCCGATCTGGCGCCACGCAGTCTCGAAGGGACGGGTCGGAGAAAGGTTGCGCGCGTTGCGGACCTTGTCGCCCCAGGTGTAGAAGCCGACCGCGCTGTTGCTGGCCACGATCTGGGCGTTCAACTTCGCGTTCTTGTCACGAAGGACGATGTTGTCGAAGAGACCGACGACCGGAGTGGGAAGGCCCGTCTTCGGGTCGAAGGTGATGGTGTTGGAGGCCTGTACGGAGATCTTGTCATCGCCGCGCGCGCCCCAGAACCAGAGGTGATCTTTCCAGATCGGACCACCGGCTTCGATGCCGTAGTCGCGGACGAAATTGACCTTGTTCGTGTTCTGGAGGTAGTACGTCGCCTCGTTCGGAACTGTCGCGTCGGCCTGCATGCTGCCGGGGGTGTAGAAATAACGTGCTGTCCCGCGGATGTCGTTCGTGCCGCGCTTGGTGACCATGTTCAGCTGCACGCCCGGCGTCTCGATGCGCGGGTCGGAGCCGCCGGTGGTGGCCTGCATCTCTTCGAACGAATCGAAATCGAAGTAGAGCGGCGACGAGCCGGTGGCGCCCATGTCGGTGATGTTCACACCGTCGACGTTCCAGGTGTTGTCACGTCCCTGCGCGCCTTTGGCGTAGTAGACCGACTGCTGGCCGCTCTGGCTGCCGCCGACGTTGATGCGGTCGACGTTGACGGCCGGAATCGACTGCAGAACCGTCCACGGGTCGCGCGAGGTGGGAACCTTCTCCATCTCGATCTTCGACACGTTAGTGGCGGTGCCCGCTTTGCGGACGTCGAGGAGCGGCGACTCCGCGGTGACCGTGATCGATTCGGCCATCGAGGCGTTGAGGGTCATGGTGATGTCGGCGTTCTGGCCGACGTTCACGGTGAGTCCCGCACGCGTCGCGGTTCCGAATCCGGACAGTTCCGCTTTCACCGTGTACGTGCCGGGCGAAAGATTCGGAAACCGGAAGTTGCCCTGAGCATCGGTGACGGTGGTCTGCGGAGCACCGTTGCCGGTAAGGGTGACGGTCACGCCGGGAAGAGCGCTTCCATCTTTTGCCTGGGCTTTGCCGAAGATGTTGCCGGTCTGGAGCTGTGCGAACGCGCTGACGGCCATCAGCGAGAAACACAGGGTGGCGACGATCGCCAGGATCCTCGAATTGGGGCACCGTTTCATAGCGGCTCCTTTCTCTAATGGGACCTGATTTTGGGGACGTTGCCGGACTGTGCAGATCGCGGCCCAAATGCCGTGATCCGACAAAACTGAGCGAATTCAAAGAGTTACACGTCGCGCCACGATTCGGGCACCCGAAGCGGATTCAAATCGCCGTCGTTTGCCGTCCGTTTTACGAATTCGAAATGGGAACGATTGCCGCGCAGTCTAGCAAACTTTTGGCGACAGAAATGACAAACGCCGCGAATTTCTTCGCGGCGTTTGAGGCCTGCCTTCCGGCTGCCTACGAGGTTAGCTGTCGGATTCGGACTGGAAGCCCTACCAGCTTCTGGCTGGATTCACCCCGGACGGTGGCAAGCCGTCGCTCAATTGGTTCCCCCGTTCCTCGGCGCCGAGGATTAGGCCGGCAAGCCGCCACGCGTAGGCGGCACCGCGGAGTGTACGAGTTCGCGCGCGGATGTCAATCGAACGCAAGCGTTCCCTTCCTTCCGAAACGACGAACGCCGCGAGCAATCGCGGCGTTCGTGTTTGGAAAAAATTCGAAATCCTTACTTCACCGGCGCTGCGGTTCCCGCTTTCGCGAAGTCGCCGGCTTTGACGATGGTGATCTTGTTCGGGTCGATCCACTTGCGCAGGGCGGCGTTCACTTCGTCCAGCGTCAGCGCCGACACGTTCTGTTCGAACTGCGCGTCCCACTGCATCGTGCGATGCGCGAACAGTTCGCTGCTGAGCGTGCGCGCGAGCGAGGCATCCTGAGCGCGTTGAAGTTTGCGATTCTCCAGGAACCCCTTCTTCGCTTCGTCGACCTCCTGCTGCGTGAAGCCGTCTTTGAGCGCGCGGGCGATCTCTTCGCGGAACGCGGTCTCGAGCTTCGCGGCGTTCTGCGGCGCGTAGATGGCGAACGTGGTGAAGGTGCCGGACTTGTCGAACGAGTTGACGTTCATGAACGAGCCGACGCCGTAGCTGAGTCCTTCCTTCTGCCGGATGCGGCTGCCGAGGCGGGAGTAGAGACCGCCGCCGCCGAGAATGGAGTTGGCGATGACGAGCGCGGGATAACTCGGATCGTCGTCGCGAATGCCGAGATTCAGACCGGCCAGGAAAAGTGCGTTGGCCTTGTCCGGCGTCTCGAATGATTGATTGACCGCCGCGATGTCCTGGTACAGGCGCGGGACGCGGGTGAAGCTCGCGCCGCTCTTCCAGTTTCCGAAAAGCTCGGCGGCCTGCGCCGCCAACGCCTTCGCGTCGAAATCGCCGACGATCGCCAGCTCGCCGGCCGAGGCGCCCATGAACGACTTGTAGAAGCTCTTGATGTTGTCGAGCGTCATCGCGTTGACGGTGGCGATGTCCTCTTCGGGCGTGCTGATGTAGCGGACGTCGCCCTTCGGATAATCGTTCATGTGCCGGCTGAACGCGGTCTGCGCCACCGCCTGCGGATCGGTGCGCTGCTCTTCCACGCGGGTCAGCATCTCCTGCTTCCACGTATCGAGCTCGCTCTGCGGGAACGACGGCGATTCGAGAATCTCGGCGACGAGCGCCATGACGGCGGGAAGGTTGTCGCGCGTAGTCTCGACGTTGACGCTGACCGACGTCGCCGCCGCCTGAACGTTGACGCGCGCCTTGAGCCGATCGAATTCGTCCTTCAGTTGCTGGCGCGTGTGCTTCGTCGTCCCGCGCTGCAGCATCTCCCCCATCGCCTCGGCGGTATCGCCGAGGTTCATGAGCGACTTCTCGTCGCCGAATCGGATGGTGAGATTGGCGACGACGGAGTTGCCGCGCGTCTTCTTCGGCAGTAGCGCCAGTTGCAGTCCCGAGGGAAGCACCGAGCGCGTGGTGCGCGACTCGATGTTCGCCGGCGAAGCATCGAACGCCTCGCCCGCGGCCACCGGCGCGTCACCTTTGTAGTTGTCGACCAGCGACGCGATCGACGGCGTGGCCGGAATCTGCGCGCGGTCCGGCTTCGGATCGGGGATGAACTCGCCGACGGTGCGGTTGGACGGCTTCAGATACGCGGCCGCGACGCGCTGCACATCTGCGGGAGTAACCTTGCGGAGGTTGTCGCGGTTGATGAAGAAGAGTCGCCAGTCACCGGCGCCGATCAATTCGCTCATGGCCAGACCGACGCGGTCGGGTGCATTGAGGGCGAGCTCGATGTTTTTCAGCAGCGCAGTCTTGGCGCGGTCGACTTCTTCTTTCGACACAGGATTCGTCTTCAGCGCCTCGATGGTGGCCGACATCGTGTCGCGCGCGGCATCGAGCGACTGCTCCTGCCGCACCGAGGCCTGGAACGCGAGGAAGGCGGGATCGTGCATCTCCAGCAGATCGCTGCCGACGTCGGTCGCCTTCTTCGTCTCGACCAGCGCTTTGTACAAACGGCCTGAGGGCGTGTCGGCGAGGATGCGCGCCAACACCTGCAAGGCGGCGTAGTCGGGATGCGCGGTGGCGGGAACGTGGTAGACCATGCAGACCGACTGCACGTCGCCGACGCGGCGAAGAACGACCGAACGCTCGCCGTCCTGCACCGGCTCGACGGTGTAGGTCGGCTGCAGTTTGCGCGTCGGCTTCGGGATCGATCCGAACGCCGCATTCACGTCCGCCAGCGCTTTCGATTCATCGAACTTGCCGGCGATGAGCAGCACGGCGTTATCCGGCTGGTAGTAGTTCCGATAGAACGCCTGCAGCCGATCGATGGGAACGCGCTCGATGTCTTCGCGCGAACCGATGGTGGAGTGGCCGTAGTTGTGCCAGAGGTACGCGGTGGAGAGGACGCGCTCCTCAAGAATGTTGGCCGGATCGTTCTCCCCCGCCTCGAACTCGTTGCGCACGACCGTCATCTCCGAGTCGAGATCCTTCTGGGCGATGAAGGAGTGGATCATCCGATCCGCCTCGACTCCGAGCGCGAACTTGAGGTTGTCTTCATTGGCCGGCAACACCTCGAAGTAGTTGGTGCGGTCGTACCAGGTGGAGGCGTTGTACTTCGCCCCATGCGCCTTCATCTCCTGCGGGATGACCTTGTGCGACGGAGTCCCCTTGAACATGAGGTGCTCGAGCAGATGCGCCATACCGGTCTCGCCATACCCCTCATGCCGCGACCCGACGGTGTAGGTGAGATTGACGGTTACCGTGGCCTTGGTCGGATCGGGGAACAGCAGCACGCGAAGTCCGTTCGAAAGCCGGTACTCGGTGATGCCTTCGACCGAGGTGACCTTCACCGGAGATGAAGTTTTTACGGGCGCCTTTTTCTCGCCATACGTCGCGACAGCCACGAACAGCATCAGCGGAAGCAGAATCGCTCGATAGTGTCTCGTCATGATTTCTCCCTGTTGGGTTAATGGCCCATACGATAGCGCGGGAAAGAGAACCTGTTTCACGCGGAGGCGCGGGGAACGCGGAGAGGATTGATTTTCTCCGCGCCTCCGCGTGAAGCCGTCCCCTGCTACTCGAACACCGTCGGCTTGAGGTCGTAGGTGTGTTCCGCGCGTCGACACTCCTCTTCGAATGCGGCGGCATCGGTTCAAACAACACCGAGGAGTAGCCGCCGTGCTCGATGTCGATCTCCAACGGATCGCCGCCACGATTCCGTTTGAATGCATCGGACCTCGATTCGCCGTCTCTGACTTCCAACGGATGCTCGGCGCGCACGATCTGGCCTGCTTTCTCGTATCTGCCGACACAACTGCTGAAGGTCATGACGTCTTCGTCACTCCCGACATACAAACCGACGAAGCGGTTGTAGGCGCCGCGATCGAGACGGCGCAACGCTGCCAACGCGTAAAGCCGTCCAGGCAACGTCGGGTAGGGATTTTCCCGACCGCGTCCCACCTAATCAGAGCGACATCTGGGAATGCGACTAAGAAACGCCGCAATTGCCGGCGCGATCACAGTTCTGTACACCGCGATCATCGCCTCGCAGTGGGCGCGGCCAAGCGGAGGCATGGACATCGGTACCGCCATTCGGCAGCCTTCCTGTCGTCCGCTGGAGGCCCGGCTTTCGGGATGGCCATACGCGCCACCGCCTCGTGCGGGCGATCCCGGTAGGTTCTCGCAAGCGCGTACCAAGCCAATTGACTTCTCCACCGCCAGTCTCGTGCTGATCGGCAATCGGGATGGCGCAAAACGCCGGCTCGAACAAATGACATCGCGCAAAGACGCAACGGCAGCCGTATGGAGTGATTACGCCGCACTGCTTCACGAGGACGCCGCACCGGGCGACGCATTTGCGCTGACCACAGCACTCGCCGCGGCCGATCACGCTCTGGATATCCAGCCGCACTTGCCGGAAGCTCTGTTCAACCGCGGCGTGATCCTCGAGACGCTGTCCTTTCGCACCGCTGCCGCGAAGGCGTACGACGACTATCTGAAGGTCGATCCCGCGTCTGAATGGTCGGCCGAAGTCCGGGACCGGCTGACGAGACTTCGATTGCCATCGACCACGCCTTGGTCCATAGGCCTGTCCGATCTGCGACATGCAGCGGCGTCGGACGACGTGCTCTTCATCAACGACGCTGCGATCACCTCACCCGAGCGAATGCGGGGATTAGCGGATACAGCCTTGGTGCAATGGGGTCAGCGCACACTCGCGCACGACAATGCGAGTGCAACTGAGCTGCTCAAGGTTGCTCGCATTCTGGGTACGACGTTTGAGAAGCAATCGGGGGATACATTACTCGCGGAGACGGTCCGGGCGATTGATACAGCGAGCGATCCTGCGACGCTGGCGAGGGCACACGTTGCGCTCGGAGAAGCTCGCGATGTGTCCTTGCACGACGTGTTTCGGGGAGAAGTTCGCCACGTGTCTCTGGACCACCCGTTGGCCATGGCGGATTTCGTCACCTGTCCCTGCGCCAGCTTGCGCTACGGCGAAATTCGCCAACAGGTCCAACACCACGTTGCTGACGGCAAAGACCGCATGCCGTCGCCCCGCCCAGCAGCGGCACGTCTCCGCGAATCGGAGCGTCTCTTCGCGGCATGCGGCAGCCCGATGGCGCTCGTTGCGCAATTTGAGGCAGCAGGGATGGAAGCTTTCACTTCGATAGACCTGCGCCGACGCGTCATTGATGAGCTCTCACGACGTACACCTCCCCGATATCGGTTACTCACAGCGCACATTGAATCATTGCGCGCACGGGCATTTGTACGCGACGGATTGGCACGCGAGGCATTGACGTCGGGTCAGGCCGCTCATGACGCCTATAAGCAGCTCGGCGAAGAGTGGCATACAAATCGGACTCGTGACGCCTTGGCGGCGGTGTACAGCTCTATTGGGGATACTGCCACGGCGTGGCGATTGCGATCCGAGACGTTTAAATGGACCTCAGAGCGAGAAAATGACAGACAGCTCGCATACGCGATCTATCTCGCGGCATCCGATGCGCTTCGCGGCAATCGGTTCGATCTTGCCCATTCACTTCTGAATGTCGTCGTTGATTCGCAGGTCTTCGATCGCATTCGCGACGAAGCGCTCATATGGCGCGCAGCCGCCGCGAACAGCGCAGGGCTAAGGCGTACGGCGCGTGAACAATTCTACTCAGCGCAAAACGCCTTCCGGACGATGACTGACAACCGCAAGGATCTGAGAGCCGAGTCGTTGATCGTCGCGGCCTTGATCGATGGAAGCCCCGAGCCCGACACCATCTGGTTCCACCATCTTCTTTAATCCGAGCGAGACCGGCATGCTGAAGGTGGACCACTAGGCCCGCCCAGTTTGTCGAATTCCTCCGTTCGTCAGTTCTTTCTTACGCAGCCATTCGATACCTTCCGTCTTCTGGCTGCTAAGCAGGACCGGGATGGGCAAACGCTCGAGGCGATCAGATCCCTCGATCTCTATCGTCTTCAGGATCGGGCCGCCAACACCCTGCGGCTCGATCCCGAACACTGGTACCGCGAAATTCCGCCCGATACTGTCTTGATCAGCTATGGCGTATTTGACCGGCAAGTGGTCATCTATGCGGCCCATTCGAGTGGTGTCGAACGGGCATCAGTCGCCTTGTCGCCGCCCGACGTGGAGAGACTCATCGTGTCGTTCATTCAAGCGCTCGAGAAACGCGACGATCGCTCATCGCACATGGCCGGGACCGCCCTGTATCGCGTTCTCATTGCTCCTGTCGCGAATACCGTCGCAAGGGCGCGCTCGATTGTTGTCGTTCTGGATCCGTCCATGCGACAAATCCCCTTTTCCGCTCTGATGCAGGCCAAAGGCCGCTACCTCATTCAGGATCATGTCGTGGCGGTCGTTCCGAGCATCACCTCATTCCTGGAATCGCTTCGCACGAAACGGGCGACGTCACGAGCGGTGCTCGCCGTCGGGAATCCACTGCTCAACGAGGGTTTGAAATCGCTAGGTTCCCTGAGTGGAGCGGAGGCCGAAGTGCAGGAGATCGCGGCGATGTATCCATCACGTGCGTTGCTTGTTCGCGGTGACGCGACGAAGCAACGTGTCGTGAGCGCACTTGGCTACTGCGACGTTGCGCATTTCGCGGTGCATGCCGCCGTCGAGCTCAATGACGTCACTCCACCGCACTTGCTCCTTTGCGAGTCTGGCGAGGACGACGGCAGGCTCTCAGCATCCGAGGTCGCTGAACTACGGCTCCACGAAGTTCGGATGGTGGTGCTGGCCGGTTGCCGCACGGCCGTGGCCACTCCGCGGCGACGGGAAACGCGAAGCCTCGTGGATGCCTTTCTGACTGCCGGCGCCGGAAGCGTGATCGGAGCGCTGTGGGAGATCGACGACGGAATCACGCGAGAGATGTCGGTCGAGATCCATCGCGTCTTTCGCAGCGGCGAGACGCCGGCAGCGGCCTTGCGCGCTGCCCAATTGTTGATGATCGGTTCAAAGACGAGCGCGCGCTCTCCGTCCCAGTGGGCTGCTCTTCAGCTTTACGGATCGGGACTGTGAGAACGCCTTGATCAGCGACAATGGCGGGACTTACGAAGTGGTGCCCAGGGACGGAATTGAACCGCCGACACGAGGATTTTCAGTCCTCTGCTCTACCAACTGAGCTACCTGGGCCCGAGGTGGGCGGGAGAAGCGGGCGCGGAAAATACCACGCGCGAGCGGGGGTGTAAATGCTGCGCCCGCGGCGGTTCATTCCGAGGGCGCAGGCGTACGGCGGACTGCAGCTACCTCACTTCATGCACTTGTCGCAGATCTGCTTGACGGCGGTGGCGTCGCTGGCTTTGCCGCGGGAGTCCTGGACTCGGAGCGTGGCGCCGTATTGGCCGCCGGACTGGTATTGGTGATCGATGGTTGCGCTGGTCGTGGCGACGGGGGCGGAGCCGTCGCCGAAATCGAAGACGTACTTGACGATCGTGTCGCGGAGTTGCGGATCGGTCGACGACGCGTCGGGATCGAAGGAGCGCGAGGCGTCGAAGTGGACGTTGAGGTTCTTGCGCGGTCCGATGGACGATGCGTTGAGGACCGGCATCGGGGCGCGGTTGGGACCGCACTGCGCGACTGGGACGGTCTGTACGGAGCCGGTGCCGATGCCGCTGTCGGGCATCAGGTCGAGCGGCTGGGAGAGGACGCCGGCGGGCTGCGTGGAGGTAACGGAGAGCAGCGAGGTGATGCTCTGGCCGGCGGCAGTCACGCCGATATCGCTGGCGCGGACGACGATGGTGATGACGCCGGTGGCCGGCGCGTAGCCGCTGCCCGCCAAGGCGGGAACGGGCGTTCCGTCGACGAAGTCGCCGCGGTAGCTGCCGTTGCTGTCGGCCTTCACCTTGTACGACTCAAATCGCGGCGTGCCGGAGGCGTCGGTGATCATCCGCACGGCGTAGGCTGCGTTCGCGCTGTTCCGGAACGACGTGAACCAGACGGAGCTCGGCGGGAGCGTGCCGTCGGTTGACGCGGTCTTGAGCTGGAAGGTCATCGAGAGCTGGCCGCCGGCGAGATACGGCTCGCCCACCGTGAGCAGCGTCAGGTCGGCAGCGGGAGGAACGGGCGCGCCCGGCGACTGGCCGAGGACCGTGACGACGGAGACGGTGTCGCCGGTGCCGTCCTTCGCGACCGTGAGGCCGGGCGCGACGCAGATGTTTTCTGCCGGCAGCAGCGGCGCGACGACATTGCTCGGCGAGCCGGTGCCGTTCAGGTTTGCCGCCGACACACGGTACGAATACGTGGAGCTTGCGGCGATGGCGGTGGTGTCGTCGTACTTCGTGGCCGTTGCGGTCAGTTTGGCCAGCACGCGGAAAGAACCGCTGTTCTCGGAGCGCTCGATTGTGTAGCTGGTGATCGGCGAGGCGCCGGCGGCCGGGACGGTCCAGTTCAGCGCGACGCTGAGCGGACTGCGCGAACCGGTCAGCGCCGGGCTGGCCGGGAACGCGCTCGGCGGCGGCGGGTCGAAGGCGGCCAGCATGCGCTTGCCGGTGACTTGGCGCGCGACGTAGCCGCGGCTGCTGAACGAGCCGGGGCCGCCGCTGACGCACGCGTCGACGCAGCCATCTGCGTAACCGACCACGATGCGGCCCTGGCCGTCGACGTCAGCGTCCATGAAGTCGAGCAGGTTGCGGTCGTCAGGCGTGTTGCTGCAGAACGTGCCGCGGTCGCAGATGGATCCCTTCTGCGTCGGATCGTTCGGCGTGACGTTGTTCAGTTCCCACGTCGCGCCGCCGTCGAAGGTCGTGGCGGCATAGAGGTACCACTCTGCGGTGGCCGGGAACGTGGTCATGTCGCCGGAATCGCCTTCGGTGGCCGTGCCGTGGAAGATGAAGGCGGCGCGGCCGGGATCGCCCGCCACGACGGTCGGGAAGACGATGTTGGTCAGGCCGGCGGGGGCGCCGACGTCGGTGGCCGGCTCCTGCCAGAGGATGGTCGGGTTGGCGGGATCGGACTTGTCGAGCGTTCCTTTGATGATCATCGGACGATCGTCGCCCGACTCGCCGTAGCCGTACCAGACTGTCTTGCCGTCGTTGGCGATGGCGATCGACGAATCCCAGCGGCCGCTGGAGGTCGCAGGCACGGTGATGTAGTGCCACGTCTCGCCGGCGTCGATGGAAATTGAAACGCCTTCGTGCCCTTCGCACGAATTGTTCATCGGGACGTAGACCGTGCCGTCGGCTCCGACCTTCACGTGGCCGTGGTTGCCGCAGCCGTCGGTGGCCGGGAAGATCGGACGGCTGGGATTGAACGTCTGGCCGCCGTCGTCGCTGCGCGAGCAGAAGGCATTCACGTCTTCGTGCGAGCAGTAGTACATCGCGTGCGGGTAGTCGGCGCCGACGCGCGCGGTGAGCGGCTTGGTGTTGTTCGGATAGGGGCCGACGGCGATCGATTGGTTGTCGACGCCGTGCACCTGGCCCGGTCCGGTCAGCGACCGCGTCCAGGTGTTGGCGTTGCCGGAGGCGTCGGTGTAGGCGATGTAGCTGGAGGCCGCCATGAGCTGCGCGATCCAGACGCGGTGGTCGACGCTGCCGTCCGGCATGCGGTGCTGGTCCATGGTCATGAACGGATCGACGGTGGTCGGCGCGCCGCCCGTGCCGAGGTTGCGCCAGGTCGCGGCGGCGGGGCTGGTGGAGTCGTCGAAGGACGCTTCGAGGACGTCGAAGTTGAAGAGCATGTAGGCCTTGTTCGTGCCGAGGTCGACGCCGATCGTCGGCTCGTGGGCCTGATCGGTGCGCGTCGAAACGGACGTTGGCGGCGTGTAGTTGGCGAAGGTCGTATCGCCGAGTTTTACGGTCGTGCTCTGCGTCGGCGTCGGGCCGGTGATGAGCGATGCCGTAACCGTCGCGGTGACGGCGGCCGGGATCGACGGCACGACGTAGACGCGGTACGTGCTCGTGCCGGACGTCACCGGGAACTCCGTCGCTTCGGGCGACGGCGGGTTGTTGCGCGACTTGCGGAACGGCGCGCCCGACGCGGTGTCGTACGGAGGCTGGTAGATGTGCATGTCGAGATCGCTCGCCTGCGGATCCCAGCCGAGCGAGACGCGGATTCGATCGGTGGGATGCAGCTGCGCGTAGTCCGCCGGCAGCGACACGTTCAGCTGCACGACGTAGCAGGGATTCGCCAGCGCGTCGCAGGTGAAGCTGTCCGAGTTGCCCATGCCGGCCAGCTCGAGGACGAGGGCCGCGGTGTAGGTCTCGTTCGGGACGAAAAACGGACCGCCGCTGGCGCTGGCGGTGCGGGCGGTGTCGGTCAGCGTGAGGGTGGCGGCGGGGTTTTGGGCGGACGCGGCCGAGGAGATGAGGAGAAGGGCGACGCATGCGAGAAGCCGGCGGTCGAACATCAAAAGCCTCCAAATCCGGTTAGGGTGTTTGCGCTGAGCGGTAGTAACGCTACCGGCGCACTGCAAGTTGGAGACCAAGGTTGGTCGGTTTGCTAAGGAGGACCGGTCTCACGCGGAGGCGCGGGGCCGCGGAGGAGTTACGAGATGCGCGATTGGACGACGACGGCCAGATCGCGCAGCGGTTGGGCGGCG
>Ga0157369_10000288_pt1 | contig 67504 bp, 66 predicted proteins | sample C25metaG_FD_113461 | JGI IMG/M metagenome (GOLD analysis project Ga0157369, IMG submission 113461) | Corn rhizosphere microbial communities from Kellogg Biological Station, Michigan, USA - C2-5 metaG | ecosystem: Host-associated > Plants > Roots > Rhizosphere > Soil | place: USA: Michigan... | reverse complement strand
GGCGGCCATGCCGCGCGTCCGCATTTGACAGTCGATCCTGTTGTGGTGGGCAGCAGTATCGTGATGGCGCTGCAATCGATCGTCGCGCGCAATATCGATCCGAACGAAGCCGCTGTCGTGACTGTCGGATCGTTTCGCGCGGGCCATGCCGCGAACGTGATTCCCGAGGAAGCGGTGCTGGAAATGAGCGTGCGCTCGTTCTCGCCCGAGGTGCGCGACACGTTGGAAAAACGCATTCGCGCCATCGTGGCGCTTCAAGCGGAAGCCTACGGCGCGACGGCCGACCTCGACTTCATTCGCGGCTATCCGGTGCTCGTCAATAGCGAGGCCGAGACGGAATTCGCCCGCCAGGTCGCGGAAGAATTGGTTGGGCCGGAGCATGTGATTGCCCCGTTCCCGCCGATGTCGGGCAGTGAAGACTTCGCGTATTACCTGCAGCACCGGCCCGGCTGCTTCGTGCGGCTCGGCAACGGCACGGGGCGACCGATGCTGCACAGCGCGAAGTACGACTTCAATGACGACAACCTGACCATCGGCGCGGCCTTCTGGACGCGTCTGGTCGAACGCTTTCTGAGCCAGGAGCGCGTATGAGCATCGCCACCGATGATCGCGCTCTGACGAGCGCCGACGTGCCGCAAATGACGCGTTCCGAGCAGCGCAAGATCGTATTCGCCGCCGTGATCGGCAATCTGCTCGAATTTTTCGATTTCACGGTTTACAGCTACTTCGCGCTGACGATCGGGCGCCAGTTCTTTCCGGCGAATGATCCCGTGACGTCCTCGCTATTGGCTTTCGCCGTCTTTGCCGTCGGTTTTGTGATGCGACCGCTTGGAGGCTTCGTGCTGGGTCGCTACGCGGACCGCGCTGGGCGCAAACCTGCATTGACGCTGACAATCCTGCTCATGGCGATCGGATCCGTATCGATCGGCCTCGCGCCGACCTACGCCCAAATCGGGCTCGCGGCTCCCGTGCTCATCGTCGTCGCGCGATTGGTGCAGGGCTTTGCGCAAGGCGGCGAATTCGGCGCAGCCACGGCAACGCTGCTCGAGATGGGCGGTGCGACCAGCCGCGGCTTTCGCGCGAGCTGGCAACTCGCGAGCCAGGGCGGGGCGGCGCTGCTCGGCTCCGGGCTGGCGGCGGGCCTGGGCTTTTTGTTGCCGGAAGCCACGATGCATGGCTGGGGCTGGCGCATTCCGTTCTTGCTTGGCGTATTGATCGCGCCCGTCGGTATCTATCTGCGTCGCCATATTCGCGAAGAGTCGCCCGCAGCCAAGGCCGTGGCGGACCGGCAAGACCCGAAGCGCGGCCTTTACGTGCGCAACTGGTTTCTCACGATTTTCTCGATCATGGGGATGTCGGTGTCGACGTACGTGATGATGTACTACATGCCCACGTTCTGCATTCAGTACCTTGGCTTGCCGCCCAAAATGTCGATGTTGGCGGGCGTCGCATCGAGCACGATATCGCTCGTGATGTGCCCGATCTACGGCGCGTGGTCGGATCGGATGGGGCGCCGCAAGCCGCTGACGATGATCGGCCGCGCCGCCCTCATCGTGCTGCTTTACCCGGCGTTTTGGGTCATGACGCACTTCCCGTCTCTGCCCGTCGTGCTCGCTGCACTTATCGTGCTGATGCTGTGCTACACGATGGGTTCGGCGCCTTCGTACGCATTGATGCCCGAAAACTTCCCGAAGCATTTGCGCGCGGGTTATATGTCGAGCGCGTATGCGGTCGCTGTCTCGACGTTCGGCGGGACGGCTCAGCTCGTCGCGGCATGGTTGATTCGTGCGACCGGCAGCAAAATGGCGCCCGCGTGGTACATGATCGGCTGCGTCGCCGTTTCGTTGATCGCTGTCTCGATGTTCGAGGAGACGGGTAATAAGGCGCTGGACTAGCCGATTCGAGCCCGCTTCGAGTCCGGTCTTGGCGGCTCGTCAAAGTCAAGCCGGTTCATTGACTCTCGGACGCAGATGGCGTGCGTGCATGGACAGGCGGCGCGGGCGTCGCCGCACGCACCTGCCTCAGTGCGGCTCCGTCTTGCTTGAACAAATGCACATGCCGCGCGGAAAATCCAATATCGATCCGTTGTCCGTCGGTGGCGGCTGATTCGCCGGAGCCTTTGACTTGAATCGTCCGCCCGTCCGCGAGCCCGACGTGCAAGAGCGTTTCGCCACCGAGATGCTCGACGACGATGACTTCCCCCGACAAACGCGCGTCGTCTCCTGAGCCGCCGTGCTCGATCAAGTGCTCTGGGCGGATGCCGAGCGTAACCGTTTGCCCAGGCTCGACGCCTTCGCCGACGCAAGGCACGGTAAGCTCCGTGCCGCCCGGCAGGCCAACCGTCACCCCCGCCTGATCAACCGCCATCACCTCCACATCGACAAAATTCATCTTCGGCGAGCCGATGAAGCCCGCGACGAAGCGATTGCGAGGCTGCCGATAAAGCTCCAGCGGCGAGCCGATCTGCTCCACCGCGCCATGATTGAGCACGACGATGCGATCGGCCATCGTCATCGCTTCGGTTTGATCGTGCGTGACGTAGATCATCGTCGCGTTGAGCTGCTTATGAAGCTTGATGAGCTCGAGACGCATCTGCACGCGCAAGGCGGCATCAAGATTGGAGAGCGGCTCGTCGAACAAGAACACCTTGGGCTCGCGCACGATTGCGCGGCCGATCGCCACCCGCTGCCGTTGCCCGCCCGATAACGCGCGAGGGCGACGCTCGAGCAATTGACCAATCTGAAGGATTTCAGCCGCGTTGTGAACGCGTCGATCGATCTCGCTCTGAGGCAGCTTCAACATGCGCAAGCCAAAGGCGATGTTCTCGTAGACAGACATATGCGGATAGAGCGCGTACGACTGAAACACCATCGCTACTCCGCGCTCCGAAGGCTCGACCTCCGTCACGTCTTCGTCGCCGATCAGCACATGCCCGGAATCGGCGCGCTCCAAGCCGGCAATGGTGCGAAGCAGCGTGGATTTTCCGCAGCCGGAAGGGCCCACGAATACGAGGAACTCGTGATCGCGGACATCGATGTCGACGCCTTTGAGCACCTCGGCGCCCGAGAATGTTTTGCGGATTTGCTGCAACTGAACTGCGCTCATTTCGCGTCTCCTACGAACGTCGCGCTGCCGATGCTTCGATTTCTCCCGCGACTTTATCGTGCAATGCCGCAAGGACTCCTAAACAAATTTCTTCTTGACAAGCGTCGTGCGCCAAAATATACATTTGAAAAAATGAAATTACAAGTGAAACGGAGCTCGCCGGATGGCCGCCGGCGGTGTTGCGGTCGTATGAGGCATCAGGCATGACGCATGAGCAGTACCGCGTGTCCGCAGGCGTCGATCGATCCGATGTCTGCCGTTGAATCGATAAAAAGCAGCTTGGCATCGGATCGGAAGCGTTCGCTCAACCGCGAGCGGGCGCACCGATCGACAAGGAGACATTCGATGAGCAAACGGTTTTTGCAGCGTAATCTTGCGATGGTGTCGGCGGCGGCCGCGTCGTTCCTCGTGGCGGCGCACGCCAACGCGTGGACCTTGAAGGAGGCGGCGGCGCCCTATTCGGGCACGACGATCCACGCGATCTTTCTCGATCGCCCCGGCTATGCGGCGGCGGAAAAACTAATTCCGCAGTTCGAGAAGGAAACGGGCATCACGATCAAGTGGGACGTCGTGCCCTACGAGAGCACTCGCCAGAAAGAGGTGCTCAATTTCGTCAGCGGCGGCGCGCAAGACATCGTGCTCGTCGATGTGGTGTGGATCGGCGAATTCGCGAGCAACAAGTGGCTCGTGCCGATCAAGAAATTCACCGACGATCCGAAGCTCGCCGATCCCGCCCTGAACCTGAAGGGCTTTTTCCCGATCCTGCTCGATTCGTTCGGCACGTGGGATAAGGTCACGTATGGGCTGCCGTTCGACAACTACTCGGGCCTGATGTTTTACAACAAATGCATGTTGAAGGACGCCGGCTTTAGCGAGCCCCCGAAAACATGGGACGATCTGCTCAACGTTTACGCGCCGAAGTTGACGAACGCAAGCAAGAACCAGTACGCGTTCGCACTGCAATCACGGCGCGGCGAGACGCAATCGGCCGATAGTTTCATGCGCATGCTCTGGCCCAACGGCGGCTCGCTGCTCGATGCGAAATTCAAGTCGAACCTGATGTCGCCGCAATCGCAAGCGGGGCTCGAATACCGGCAGAAGCTCATGAAGTACATGCCGCCGGGCATTGTCGATTTCGATCATGCCGAAGCGGTGAATGCGCTGGCTCAGGGCCAAGTGGCGATGATCACCGAATGGTCGGCGTTCTATCCGACGTTGACCGATTCGTCGAAATCGAAGCTTGGCGATTGTCTCGGCATCGCCACCGAGCCGCGCGGCCCGGCCGGGCTGAAACCGGCGCTCGGTGGCTTCTCGCTCGCCGTCAACGCGAAATCGAACGCCAAGAAGCAAGCGGCCGCTTGGCTCTTCATTCAATGGATCACCTCCGAGCAGATGGCTAAGCCATACCTCGAAGCGGGTGGCGTGCCGGCGCGCACGGCCGTCTATCAGGATCCTGCCGTGCAACAGAAATATCCGTTCGTGAAGCCGATGGTCGAATCGTGGCAGGGCGGCGTGCCCGATTATCGTCCGCGCTTCCCCGAATGGCCGGCGATTTCGGAAATCATCGGCGAGTGGGGCACGAAGATGATGCTTGGCAACGTATCGGTGAAGGAAGGCGCGCAGACCATCGGCTCGAAGATGGAAGCCATTCTGAAGAAGGCGGGCTACTACGACGGCAAGAAGCCGCTGTTGAAGTAGGCTAGCCAACCTCGCCGATGTCGACAAAATCGCCCACCGTGAGCCGAAGGAGGAGTGCCATGCGCAGCGGTACCGTGTCGCACGGAGCCCAAGCGGCGGCCGCACGCAAGCGCGTGCGGCTGAAGTTCTGGCCGCGCTCGCCCGCGTTTTGGTTCTTGTTTCCGGCCGTCGCCGCCTTGGCCGTGATCGGGATCTATCCGCTCTTGGTCGCGCTCTACAACTCGGTGCATCAGTACCGCCTCGCGGATCTCGAAGCGGGGACGCCGTTCGTCGGGCTCGACAATTACCTCGCGACGTTCGGCGATGCGACGTTCTGGCAAGCGCTCGGCCGCACCATGCTGTTTCTCTGCATGACGCTGCCGATCGAGATCGCGGTGGGCCTGTTCGCCGCATTGATGCTGCATCGGCCTGGTTTGCCTTGGATGCGGGCGGCGGCGCGCGTGGGCTTGGTGGTGCCGATGGCGACGACGTATGCCGTTGTCGGCCTCATCGGCCGGCTCATCTTCAACCGGCAATTCGGCGTGGCCAATTATCTGCTGAGCTTTTTAGGCGTGCAGCCGCTCGACTGGCTCGGCGATCCGACGCTGGCCTACGTCTCGGTCATGATCATGGATGTCTGGCAATGGACGCCGTTTTGCGCGCTGATCCTGCTCGCCGGTTTGACGATGGTGCCGAAGGAAGCCGAGGAAGCGGCGCGGCTCGAAACGCGTAAGCGTCTAACGATCTTGTGGCACATCGAGCGGCCATATTTACTCCCGGGGCTCACGGCCATTTTGATTTTGCGTTCCGCCGACATGCTCAAGATGTTCGATGCGGTGTATACGATGACGCGCGGCGGCCCGGGAGCGGCCACTGAATTTATCAGCGTCTATATCGAGCGCATCGGCTTTCGCTTGTTCGATCAAGGCTTGGCCTCGGCCCAAGCGATGCTGCTGCTCGTGCTGACGATCGTGCTGTCGCGGCTCTACATTCGCTACATCTATCGGGAGATCGCATGAGCCTCTCATTGTTCGGTCTGCTGACGATCGGCGCTGCGCCGCGCTCGCGCCACGCGCGCGCGCAGCGTCGGCGCGCCACGATTTGGCATGGCATCGCATTGCTCGTGATCTTTCTGTCCTCGGTGTTTCCGTTCTATTGGATGGTGACCACGAGCTTGAAGCGCCAAGCCGACGCGCTCGCTTATCCGCCGCTATGGCGCTTCTCGCCCACGCTGAGCCACTACACCGATGCGCTGTTCAAGCACGATGTGGCGGGCAGCCTCATCAATTCGCTGATCGTCGCCAGCAGCACCACGGTGCTCGCGATACTGCTGGGCACGCCGGCCGCTTATGCGCTGGCTCGCTACGAATTCCGCGGCAAGCGCGATCTCTGGTTCTGGTTCATTTCGAATCGGATGGTCAGCCCCGTCGTGCTCGCGGTTCCGTTCTTCCTGATCGCCACGAAGCTCGATCTCATCGATACCCATATCGTCTTGATCTTGCTTTACCTGACGTTCTCGTTGCCGATCGTCGTGTGGATTTGCACCGATCAGTTCCGCAACGTTCCGGTCGAACTGGACGAAGCCGCTCGGCTCGACGGCGCTTCGCCTTGGCGCGTGTTCTGGCGGATCAATTTGCCGCTGGCGATGCCGGGCATCGTGGTGTCGGCGATCTTCGCATTCATCTTCTCGTGGAACGATCTGCTCTACGCACTCGTGCTGACACGCGATAACGCGGCCACGTCGCCGGTAGCGGCGACGAACTATATGAGCGGGTACGAATTGCCTTGGGGAGAAATCATGGCGACGGGCACGTTGATCGTGTTGCCGATGGTCATCTTCGCGTTGCTCGTATCGGGACGGCTCGTCCAAGGGCTGACGATGGGCGCCGTCAAATGAGGCATTTGCTATAACTGTCGGTTTTCCTTTCGTCGATACCTATCTGACACCATGGGCAAGACCACTGTTCCCGCGACGAGCGCCGAGACGGACGACGGCATCGATAGCGAAGAAGAACTGCAGACGCGCGTGGCGTGGCACTACTACGTCGGCAACATGACGCAGCAGGAGATCGCGCAGTTGCTCGGCACGAACCGCGTGCGCGTCAATCGCTTACTGGCCGCTAGCCGCGAATCGGGGCTCGTGCGCATCACCATCAATAGCCGCATCGCACCCTGTGTCGCGCTCGAAGAGCAGCTCGTCGAGCAATTCAACCTGCAGGCGGCCGTGGTGGTGCCGACCGGCGCGACCTACGAGGCGACCATGGCGGCGCTCGGCATCGGAGCGGCCGAGTATCTGACGCAGCACATCGCGGCCGGCCATACGATTGGGCTCGGCTGGGGCAGAACGATACGCGCGGTGTTGCGAGCCTTGCCGCAGCGCTCGTACGGCCCGGTCTCAGCCGTCTCGCTGCAAGGCGGGCTCGCGCATTGCCCGAGCATCAATACGTTCGACATCGTCTCCGATTTCGCGGATCTCTGCCATGCCGATGGCTATCTCTTTCCCGCGCCGATCTACGTCAGCAGTCAAAAGGTGCGCGACGTCATCTTGCAAGAGGACGCCGTACGGGAAACATACGAACTCGCGCGCGGCTGCGATCTTGCCGTGCTGACGGTGGGCGATCTGACCGAATCGCTCGTCATCACCTACGGGGTCAAGGACCCCGACGATTTGCGCACGTTGCGCAAGGCCGGGGCGGTCGGCGATGTGCTGGGCCATTTCGTCGATGAGAACGGCAAGCTGATCAACCATCCGTTGAACCGTCGCACCGTGGCGGTGGCGCTCGACGATTTGCGCAGCATCAAGCGCGTCGTGCTCGTGAGCGGGAGTGCGAAGAAATTTTTTGTGACGCGCGCGACGTTGCGTGGGGGCTATGTGTCGGTGCTGGTGACCGATGAGGATACGGCTCGGCGTCTGTGCGAAGAACCTTGAGGACAGCTAACGATGAGTGGAACGGATCAGGTGGATCGGCGCCATGAATTTGCCGGCAAGCGCGTGCTGGTGACGGGGGCGGGTAAGGGGATCGGCCGCGCCACCGCATTGCTGCTGGCGCAGCGCGGCGCTCAGGTGGTGGCGCTGAGCCGTTCCGAGGACGACCTGCGTTCGCTCGCGGCCGCCATCGGCTGTGAAACGCATGCCGTCGATCTGGCCGATGCGGGTGCGGCGCGCGCTGCGGCGGTTGCGGCTCAGCCGATCGATCTGCTCGTCAATAACGCAGGGATCGCGCGCCTTCAGTCGTTTGTGGAGATGGATGTCGAAGCATTCGACGAAACGATGGCCGTGAATGTGCGCGCGGCGATGATCGTGGGGCAGGTGTGCGCTCGCAACATGATCGAGCGCGGCGTAGGCGGTGCGATCGTCAACGTGTCCAGCTTGTCGGCGCATATAGGCTTTGCGTTGCACGGCGCCTATTGCGCCTCCAAAGCGGCGCTCGATGGGCTCACGCGTGTCATGGCGGTCGAGCTTGGCGCGCAAGGCATTCGCGTGAATGCGGTCAATCCGACGGTCACATTGACGCCGATGGCCGAAAAAGCCTGGAGCGATCCCGCCAAATCGGCGCAGATGCTCGCGCGCATTCCGCTCAATCGGTTTGTGGAGCCCGAGGAGGTGGCGCAGACGATCGCTTACTTGCTCAGCGACGACGCGCGCATGATCAACGGCGTCAGCCTCGCCGTGGATGGCGGCTTCCTCGCACGATGAAATTGAATCGGCGCCGGCAGTGTTGGACGAGACGACAACCTGCCCGCCGAGCCTTCGTACCCCATGCACTATGCCGCGGGAAGATGCGGCCGGTTTTTGACTGGCGAGCGGGCGCGCGCCGCGCACAGTTCATTTCTCATTCGAAGCGAGCCGACTATGAATCCATCGAACGAACCGACCACTATGACGGCCATCGTCTGCCACGCCCCGGAGGACTATCGTGTCGAACGCGTGGCGCGTCCGCAACCCGGCCCGAACGAACTCGTGATCCGTATCGCCGCTTGCGGCATCTGCGCAAGCGATTGCAAATGCTATAAGGGCGCCAAAATGTTTTGGGGCGGGCCGAGCCCTTGGGTTAAAGCACCGGTGATTCCGGGGCATGAATTTTTCGGGTACGTGGAGGCGCTCGGCGAGGGCGCGGCGCAGCATTTCGGCGTGAGCGTCGGCGAACGTGTGATCGCCGAACAGATCGTGCCTTGCGGCAAGTGCCGTTACTGCAAGTCGGGGCAGTATTGGATGTGCGAGATCCATAACATCTTCGGCTTTCAGCGCGAAGTCGCGGATGGCGGCATGGCCGAATACATGCGCATTCCGCCGACGGCGATCGTCCATAAGATCCCGGATGGCATTTCGCTCGAGGACGCCGCGATCATCGAGCCGCTCGCGTGTGCAATCCACACGGTCAATCGCGGCGATATTCAACTTGACGATGTCGTCGTGATCGCCGGGGCGGGCCCGCTCGGCCTGATGATGACGCAGGTCGCGCACTTGAAAACGCCGAAAAAACTCGTCGTCATCGATCTGGTCGACGAGCGCCTGGCGCTCGCGCGCGAGTATGGCGCGGACCTCACGATCAATCCGAAACAAGACGATGCGCTTGCCATCGTTCGCTCGATCACCGATCAATACGGCTGCGATGTTTACATCGAAACGACGGGCGTTCCGGCGGGCGTGCCGCAAGGGCTCGATCTGATCCGCAAGCTTGGGCGTTTCGTGGAGTTTTCGGTGTTCGGCGCAGAGACGTCGGTCGATTGGTCGATCATCGGCGATCGCAAGGAGCTCGACGTGCGTGGCGCCCATCTCGGCCCGTATTGCTATCCCATCGCCATCGATCTGCTCGCGCGCGGCTTGGTGACGTCAAAGGGGATCGTGACCCACGGCTTCTCGCTGGAAGAGTGGGATCAGGCCATCGAGGTAGCCAATTCGCTGGATTCGATCAAGGTGTTGATGCGGCCCGGCGATCGTTCGCCTAAGTAGGCTGTTTTTGCCACGCGCTGACGGGGGCGGCACGGTTTCTCCGGCCGTCTCTTCGTCGTTTTCGGCCACTACTCCTTTTCTTCGCATACCGCAGCCGATTTCCTCTGCGGATACGGCTCGTTTAAGGACGAATTATTTTTAAATAATCCCCGCGCGCGTGCGATGTACCCTCTTAACGCCTCCATGGGCAGAAGGTTAAGTCCAGCGCAGCCGAACACGACGAACAAGCCGGCGCTGGAACGATCTCGGGAGCCGGGTGCGTGTGCCGGTCATAGGCGGCGCTGCCGGAAGCGTTTTGTTCGTGGCCTGCAAACGGGGGAGTCATGAAATTCGATGCTATGGCGTTTGCCATCGGCCAGGGTCGCCGCGTGGCGACCTGGAAGTTTCACCGGGAGCACCGTGCGCAAGCGACGGCGATCCATCGTACGCTGCAGCGGTATCTTGGCGAGACGAACCGTGCCGAGATCGATCGCGCCGACGTCTACGCGCGCGAGGTGCTCGGCCATACCTGCTACGCACCCTGGCTTTACGTCTATACGGCGATCGCCGGGCGTTTCAAGGAAGGATGGATTCCCGATAACTACTATGGCCGCATCGTCGTGCCGAAACTCAAAGGCGTGTACGGCGTCGCAACGAGCTTGAAGGGATTGCAGCGAGCCGTTTTCGAGAGCGATACGTTTCCCGATGTGGCCTACTACGCGAACGGTCTCTTCATCACGCCCGACGATAAACCGATTCCCCCCGATGCCGTGACGCGCGAGCTGTTCGCGGGGCGCGATAGGCTCGTGTTCAAGATCGACAACTCGCGACAGGGCAAGGGCATCTTTTTCTTCGACCGAAAAACGTTCGATATCGATCAGGTCAAAGCGCTCGGCGGCGGTGTGTTCCAAGACGTGATCGTTCAGCACGAAGCGCTAGGCCGCTTCGCTCCGCGCTCCGTCGCCACGCTTCGCCTGACGACGGCCGTCAATGATGAAGGCGCCGTTTCGGTCCGCGCTTGCTACTTACGCCTCGGCCGCGATGCCGATACGCACGTGCAATCGAACAGCCACGTTCGCATTCCGGTCGATTGCCTCACCGGCGAACTGAGCGAGAGCGGCTACCTGACCGACTGGACGGTGGTGCGAGCGCATCCCGACAGCAAGATCCGATTCGCCGGCGTCACGATACCGTCGTTCGACGAGTGCGTGGCCACCGTGCTGGCCCTTCATCAAAAGGTGCTGTTCGATCGCTGCGTGGGGTGGGATTTGGCGATCGCCGCGGACGGCAGCGTCAAGGTGATGGAGTGCAACGCCGAGCACAACGACATCAAGTTCAGCGAGGCGACGCAAGGCCCGTGCTTCGCCGATTTGCGATGGGACCGGTTGGTTCGCCACGAGGCGCCGCCGGCGAAAGTGACGGACTCGCCGTTGCCGGTCAGCAGCGGCGCGCTGTGAGAGCCACGGCCTACGCTAGAGCCGCTCGTCGTCAAACCACGTTCAACATCGCCAGTGCGGTTTCTTGCAGATGCGGGAGCACGCGATCGAGCGCAGCCTGCGCGCTTTCATTGCCGATCGGCATGTTGGTGCTGAGCGCCGCGATGACTTCGCCGTGCCGATTCCTGAGCGGCACGGCGATCCCACGCACGCCCACTTGCAACTGCTGCTCGATCAGCGCGTAGCCGTCGGCGCGCGCTTGCTCGATCTTCTCGCGCAGCCGCGCCTTGGTCGTCATCGTGTGAGGCGTGTAGGGCAGCAGTTCGACGCTGTCGAGCCATGCGGAAACGGCCTGCTGATCATCGTTGTAGGCGAGCAGCACGACACCGGGCGAAATCAGCGGCGCGGGCACGCGTGCGCCTAATACAAAACCGGTGGTCATCACGCGCGAGACACCGTTGCGTGCGATGACGACCAACTCCCAATCGTCGAGTACGCTCACGTAGGCCGATTCGTTGATCGATGCGCTGAGCTGCTGCAAATACGGCTGCACGGTGCGCGGCAGCCGCGCGGAATCGAAGTACGACCAGCCCACGCGCAACACGCGCGGCGTCAGGCCGAACAGGCGCCCGTCGGTATAGACATAGCCGAGCGATTCGAGCGTCAACAAATAGCGGCGGGCGGCCGTACGCGAGAGCCCTGTGCGCGCGGCCGCCTGCGTGGGCGTCATGCGCGCATGTTCGCTATCGAAAGCCTCGAGAATCGCGAGGCCCTTTTCGAGCCCGGCGATCCAATCGCGCTTGTCGAGGGAATGCTTCTTCATGCCAGCCCGTGTGCCGCTCGATGGATGGTCGGGTCAGGCCGATTTGATGCGTGCGCCGACGATCAGCGAAAGCGCACAGCCGATCGCCAGGTAGCCCGCCACCAAGTGCCACGAGCCGCCGGCGAAGCTCGTCAGCGCGACGGCGATGAAAGGGGTGAAGCCGCCGCCGACTACGCTCGCGAATTGATAGCCGACGCCCGCGCCGCTATAGCGATACTCGGCGCCGAACAGTTCGGTGAACAGCGGCTGCTGCACGCTGACCACCATATCGTGCGCGACGTTGGCGAGCAGCACGGAGAAGATGACGATCCACACCGTCGCGCGAGCTTCGAGCGCGACGAAGAACGGCACCGAACAGGCCAGGCCGATCGCCGCGCCGATCAAATAGATTCGCTTGAGCCCGAAGCGATCCGCGAGCCAGGCAAAGCACGGAATCGTCACGCAGCTGATCGCGCCGACGAGCAAGCCGATGTTGAGAAACAGATCGCGCGACATGCCGAGGTTGGCCGTCGAATAGCTCAGCGCGAACGCCGTCACGATATACATCGAGAACAGCTCGGCAAGCCGCAGCGCGACGATGAAGGCGAACGCCTTCGGGTGACGCGTCAGCGCCTCGATCACGGGCAGCTTGACCTTGCGATGTTGATGCTCGACCTTGTCGACGAATTCGCTCGATTCGTCCATGCTCGCGCGCACCCACAGGCCGATGCCCACTAACACGATGCTAAAGACGAACGGCAAGCGCCAACCCCAAGAGCGGAAGGCGGCATCGCCGAGCCCGTGGCTCAGCAGAGAGACGAAGCCTGTGGCGAGAACGAGGCCGATGCCGTAGCCCACTTGCACGCCGCTGCTGTAGAACGCCTTATTGCCGCGCGGAGCGCATTCCACCGCCATCAAGGCCGCGCCGCCCCATTCGCCGCCCACGGCGAAGCCCTGGATCGCACGCATCGTCACGAGCAGCACGGGCGCCCACCATCCGATCGTTTCGAAGGTCGGCAACAAGCCGATCGCGACCGTCGATAAGCCCATCAACATGACGGTCAGCACCAGCATGCGCTTGCGCCCGAGCCGGTCGCCATAGTGACCGAAGACGATGCCGCCCAACGGACGAAATAGAAAACCCACGCCGAACGTGGCGAACGCGGCGAGCGTCCCCATCGTCGGGCTCACTTTGGGGAAAAAAGCCGTATTGAAGACGAGCGCGGCGACGATGCCATAAAGCAGAAAGTCATACCAGTCAACGACAGCGCCCACGGCGCTGCCGAGCGCCGCCCGGTGCGCCTGGCTCCTGGGTTGATAGTGCGTGGCGGTATCCGCGGCTTTCGCGGTATCGAGGTGCGGGGTCATGCGGCGTCTCCTACGATGTTGTTCGTCCCGGCCGATACCAACGTCGATCGAACATCGAGGTGGGCCGGTGGGCATTCGTCATGGTGGCTAGGTCCGTTGCAGGATAGGGCTGTCCGCCGGACAAAGGCAATGCGGTCTGCGCGCGTCGTGCGCGATTATCGCGCAAATGAGTGCGTTAATCGCACCGTTTTCGGGTTTGCCCCGAGGCCGTCCATCGTCGCTACGGTGCGCGCGGTGGTGCCGATCGGTGAACTATTTGGTTAAAATTCGAGGAATGCTGACCGGAGGTGGTGCATGGACCCTGTCGTTTCATCGTCTGACGATACCGCTGGTGCGGGTTCACCGGCTGTCGATCCGGCCAACCCGCTTGGCTTAGCCGGCCTCGAATTCGTCGAATTCGCCGCGCGCGAGCCGCAGGCGCTCGGCCATCGGCTCGAACAGCTCGGCTTCAAGGCGATCGCGCAGCACATCAGCAAGGCGGTGAAGCTGTATCGGCAGGGTGAGATGAATTTCCTCGTCAACGCCGAGCCCGATTCCTTCGCGGCGCGCTATGCGCAAGAGTACGGCATGGGCATCTGCGCGCTCGGCATGCGCGTGGAGAGCGCCTCTCGCGCCTTCAAGCGTGCGATCGATCTCGGTGCTTGGCCATTCGAGGGCGAACGGCGCGGGGCGTCGGAATTGAAGATTCCCGCGATTCAGGGGATCGGCGATTCGCACATCTATTTCGTCGACCGGTGGCGCGGGCGCGGTGGCCTGCGCGGCGGCGTGGGCGATATCTCTATCTTCGACATCGACTTTCGGCCGATCGACATCGCCACGGCGCACGACGATCTCAGCCATGCCGGGATGGGCTTGCGGCGCGTCGACCATATGGCGCAAACGGTCGGGGCGGGGCGTATGCAAGAGTGGCTCGATTTTTATCGCGATCTGCTTCACTTCGGCGAGATCCACGATGTCGATCCGGACGGCCATATTGCTAGGGACGCGCGCGTCATGGTGTCGCCGTGCGGCGAAGTACGGATTCCGCTCTATGAAGAAGGCACGGCCCGAACCGAGCAGATGCATGCTTACTTGCCCGATCATCCGGGCGAAGGCGTGCAGCACATCGCGCTGGCGACGGACGACATCTTTGCGTGCGTCGATGCGCTGCTGGGCAACGGTGTGGAGTTGATCGAGCCGCCGGCGGCCTATTACGATGGGATCGATGCGCGCTTGCCGGGGCATGGCGTCGATGTCGAGGCGCTGCGTGCGCGACGTCTGCTAATCGATGGCGAGATCGGCGCCGATGGTGCGCCGAAGCTACTTTTTCAAACGTTCGTCAAACATCGGCCCGGCGAAATCTTCTTCGAGATCGTCCAGCGCGTGGGCCACCATGGGTTCGGGGAAGGCAACCTTGCCGCGCTGGCGAGTGCGCGCTCGGCGGCGCAGCGGCCGTGAGAGCGCCGCTTAGCGCGATTTTGCGACGTACCGCAAGATCGCATCGACGATCATCTCTCGATGCTTCGCGCGCAAACGCGGATGCGAGGGATCGCGCCCGAACGCCGCGCCGAACGTCGAGCGATTGCTCACACGGTGAAAACATAGCGAGCTGATCATGAGATGCAGATCGATCGGATCGATATCGTCGCGGAACTGGCCCGCTGCGACGCCGCGCGCAAGCAGATCTTCGATCGTGACGATGACGCTCGCATTGCGGCTGCGAAACGTCTTCATCTGCTCGACATACTTCGCGCCGTGAATGTTTTCGATCGATACGAGGCGGACGAAATCGCGATGCCGATCGTGATAATCGAACGTGAATTCGACGAGCCTGCGCATGCCTTCGACCGGCTCCAGCTCGCCCACGTGTAGATCCTGCTCGAGCGCGCGGATATCGCCATACACCTTATCGAGCACGGCTTCGTACAACCCTTCCTTGCTGCCGAAGTAGTAGTACAGCATGCGCTTGGTGGTATGGGTGCGCTCGGCGATGGCGTCGACGCGCGCCCCGGCGAGCCCCATCGCGGAAAACTCCGCCGTGGCTACGTCGAGGATATTGCGCTTGGTTTCTTCGGGATCGTACTTGCGCCGCGTATCGTTCTTGACGCTATTACTGTTGGACGAGGCCGCCGGTCTTCCCATGTCGTCTTGCGTCGTAAGGAGTGAATGCGCGCGATTCTAACATGGCGCTTTTTGCCGAAATGGCCCTGCCACGCCCGTCGGCTGGGCGTGGCAGGGAGCGCAGGGGCGGCCTCAGGGGGGGCGAGGCGGCCCGGCGTGCTCGAACGAGCCCTTACAACTCGATCCGCTTGATGTCGCCGACGATGAAGATGTAGGAGGCCGCCCCGATCAATGCGATCACGCCGATGAAAGCGAGCGCGCCGACAAACGAGCCCGTCGCGCTAACGATCAAACCGATCACGAGCGGCGTGATGATGCCCGCCAAATTCGCGGCCACGTTGAAAATCCCGCCCGTCAAGCCGAGCATGCCGTCGGGTGCGATATCGGAGACGAGCGTCCAGCCGAGCGCCGCCATGCCTTGCGCGAAGAATGCGAGCGACAAGATCGCAATGACCGCCGTGTTGCTCTGCACGAAATTCGCCAGCACGATCGTCGAGGCCAGCAGCAGGCCGGCAATGATCGGCAGCTTGCGTGCGACATTCGGCGAAATACCTCGGCGCAGCAGCCAATCGGAAAACGTGCCGCCGAACATGACGCCGATCGATGCCGCGATGAACGGCATGACCGCGAAGAAGCCGATCTTGAGCCAGCCCATGTGGCGTTCAGTCGCCAGATAGGTGGGAAACCAGGTCAAGAAGAAGACCAGCGTCGAATTGCCCGCGAATTGACCGAGGCAGATGCCCGTGAGCTGCCGATGCTTGAGCAGCCGGCCGATATCGCGCCAGTCCACCTTATGCCGCTTGCCGGCTGCCGTCGACGTTGCATGCCGGGTCAGGCCGCCGCCCGCTTCGATGTAATCGAGTTCCGCCTCGTTCGCCGCCGGATGATCGTGCGGCTCGCGATAAAAGCGCCACCAGATGAAGCCGAAGACGATGCCGACGCCGCCGACCACGTAGAACAGCGTGCGCCAGCCGTACGCGCCCATCAATGCGAACAGCAGCGGGCTGAAGAACGCGAGGCCGATATATTCGCCGACGGTATACGTGCCGGTCGCGAACGCGCGCTCGGTCTGCGGAAACCAAGTGGCGACCACGCGGCTGTTGGTGGGGAAGCAGGGCGATTCGGTGACGCCTAGCCCCAGCCGGCAGGCGAATAGCGCGCCCACGCCGCCCACGAACCCCTGCGCCAGCGTGCAGAGGGACCACAGCGTCATCGAGAGGAAGTACGTGAGCTTGCTGCCGAAGCGATCGAGAAACACCCCACCCGGAATCTGCGATACGACGTAACTCCACGAGAATGCCGAGAAAATCAGCCCCATCAACGCCGCATTGATGCCGAGCTCCTTGGTGAGTTGCGGCGCGGCGATGCCGAGCACCGTGCGATCGAGATAGTTGATCATGGTCCCCGCGGCGAGCAGGCCGAGGATCTTGTAGCGGGCGCGCGAGCGGCGCGCGGCGGCAGGTTGCGCAGCCGCATTCAGTGGCGCCGCATCGAGCGAGCGCGGTGAAATCGGGGGGGCCATGTGCTTCTGTCTCCTATCGACTTAAGTCGGTGTAATTGAATGTGCGCAAGCGTGTTGCACTATTGCGCGAGCAGCGACTGCAGATGCGCGACCATCCGGTCGGCGTCCGGTTCCACGCCCGTGAAGAGGCGAAACGCGTCCACGGCCTGATAGACCGCCATGCCGCCACCGCTCAGCGTGCGGCAGCCGGCTCGTTCCGCCGCCTCGATGAGGGCGGTTCGGATCGGGAAATACACGACATCGGCCACCCACAGTTCGCGATGCAAGAGCTCGGCCGGCAACGGCAGGCCCGGCAGCTTCGCCATGCCCGTAGGGGTGGCGTGAATGAGCCCCGTCGCCTCGCGCATCGCATCGGGGAGCGAGCCGCCCGAGGTAACCTTCGCATGCGCGAATCGGCGTTGCAGTTCGGCTGCAAGCGAGGCTGCGCGCGCGGCGTCGACATCGAATAGCGTCAACTGTGCGGCCCCCAAACTCAGCGCCGCATGCGCGACGGCCGCGCCCGCGCCGCCCGCGCCTAGTTGAACGACGCGCGCGAGCGAGGCGTCCGGCAAGCCGCGCTGAAACGAACGCGCGAAACCGGACCAATCGGTGTTGCAGCCCAGCCGCTTGCCGTCTTTGAATAGCACCGTGTTCACCGCGCCGAGCGCCTTCGCATCGTCGGAGAGTTCATCGAGCAGCGGAATCACCGCTTGTTTACAGGGGTAGGTGATATTCAAGCCGTCAAAGCCCATCCGCTCGGCGGCCTGAAGCAAATCGGGCAGGGCGCTCGCGTCCAGTCCGAGCGTTTCCAAATCGATGCGCCGATAGACGCAGGCGAAGCCCTGCTGCCGCGCTTCCTCCTCATGCATCGCAGGGCTCAACGAACCCTGGATACCGGCGCCGATCAGCCCGACGAGGATCGACCGGCCGCGCCCTTTCGTCTCGACGCTCATTGCCGCGCCTCCGCACCGAGCAGGACCGCCATGCGCTCCAACGCCAAGACATAACCCTGCGTACCGCACCCGACGATGATGGCCTCGGCGATCGGCGAAACGAACGAGTGATGCCGGAACGCCTCGCGCTTATGCACGTTCGAGATATGGACTTCGATGACGGGCTTGGCGATCGCCGTCAGCGCATCGGCCAGAGCCACCGACGTATGCGTATAAGCGGCGGGATTGATCACGATGCCGTCGATATGCGTACGCGCTTCGTGCAGCCAGTCGATCAACTGATGTTCCGCATTCGATTGTTTGAACTCGATCGCGAGCCCCAGCCGCGTACCGGCTTCCTCGCAGCGCCGAGCGACATCGGCGAGCGTCTCTTTGCCGTAGATGGTGGGCTCGCGCGTGCCGAGCAGATTGAGATTCGGCCCGTTCAGGACCAAAACCGAAGCAAATGTCATTACTGCCACTCCGTCATGTAAGCGAATGCTGAACGAACGGCTGACACGCGAGACTCGCGCCGTCTTTCGTTCTCGATGCATGCCAGTGTGCGCCCGCGCGAGACCGAAGTCATTCTGGGGTTTTCACGAATTTGTACCAACTAGTTAGTTCACGTACAGTTCGGCATGTTCGTGCAAACGCGTTGTCCTGTTGTTCTTACTTATCCGTTCGACGGGATTCGGAAAGATCGACGAGCGGTTCGGCGCTGCCGTTTGCCTCACTCATCGCCCCGTAGGCATCGATAAGCCATGCAGACCCGAACTTTCCGCCATGCCGATCCCGTGTTGCAGCGATCGATCGCCACCGTCTCCATCAGCGGTACGCTGGTCGAGAAGCTGCGTGCGATCCATGCCGCAGGGTTTCGCTGCGTCGAGATCTTCGAAAACGATCTGCTGTATTACGACGGAACGCCGGCGGACGTGCGCCGGATCGCCGACGATCTCGGGTTGACGATTGCGCTGTATCAACCGTTTCGGGATTTCGAAGGGGTCGACGCCGATCGGCTTGCGCGCAATGTCGAGCGAGTCAAACGCAAGTTCGACGTCATGCATGCGCTTGGCACGGATCGTTTGCTGGTTTGCAGCAGCGTGGCGCCGGATGCGATCGGCGACGACGGCTTGATCGCCGAGCAGCTCGCGGTCCTCGCGGAGCACGCGCAGGCGGCGGGCGTGATCGCTTGCTACGAGGCGCTTGCGTGGGGCCGGCACGTCCACTCCTATCGTCATGCGTGGCGACTCGTGCGCGCGGTCGATTCGCCGCATCTGACGCTCGCCCTCGATAGCTTCCATACGCTGTCGATCGGCGATTCGCTGGACGAAATCAGCGCGATTCCGGGCGATCGCATCGGGTTCGTGCAGATCGCCGACGCTCCGTGGATGCAAATGGACGTGCTCGAATGGAGCCGCCACTATCGCTGTTTTCCGGGGCAGGGAGATTTCGCCGTGGCGCAGTTTACGGCGCGCGTGGTCGAGTCCGGCTATCAAGGGCCGCTCTCGCTCGAAATCTTCAATGACGGTTTTCGCGGCGCACCGCCCGCGGCCACGGCCGCCGATGGATATCGGTCGCTGCTGCTGCTCGAAGAGCAAACGCGGGCGTGGCTCGTCAAAGAAGGCAAGACCGCATCGAGGGATCGATTGGGTGCGCCCGATCCGGCATCGCCTGGATGTTCGCACGGCGCGCCGCCCGCTGCGCCGGCAAGCCTGTCCACCCAATTCTTGGAATTCGCCGTCGATACGACATCGCGCGCGCACCTCGTCGCCTGGCTCGAAAAGCTGGGCTTTCGGCGAGCGGGGCAGCACCGCTCGAAAGACGTGACGCTCTATCAACATGGGGCGGCCGCGATCGTCTTGAACGCGGAGCCCGACTCCTTCGCGAGCGCCTTCTTCCAGCAGCACGGCCTCTCGCTTTGCGCGTCCGCGTTTCGTCTCGACGATGCGCAGGCGGCGCTCGACCGCGCCGCGGCTTTCGGCTATACGCCGTTCTCGGGACGCATCGGACCCAACGAGCGCGTGGTCCCCGCTGTGCGATCGCCGGACGGCAGTCTTAACTACTTGGTTAACGAAAGATCGGATCAGCCGACCTTGTTCGAAGCCGACTTCTTGCTGACGGATATCGACGGGCCGAGCGAAGTCGGGCCTCTGACGGGTATCGATCACGTCTGTCTTTCCCTGCCGATGGGATCGCTCGATAGCTGGACGTTGTTTTTGAAAGCCGTGTTCGGCTTGGACGCCTCGCCTAGCGTGGTGGTGCCCGATCCATACGGGCTCGTGCGTTCGCGCGCCTTCGCCAACGGCGATCGGTCGCTGCGTTTGGTGCTGAACGCTTCGGTGGACCGCCACACCGCGGTGGCGGAAACCGTACAGGCGTACCACGGTACGGGGCTGAACCATGTGGCGTTCGGCACGGCCGACATTTTCCGGGCGGTGGCCGAATTCGAGGCGGCGGGGCTGCCGCTGCTGCGCATTCCGCGTAACTACTACGACGACTTGGAAGCGCGTTATGCGCTGCCCGAATCGCTGCTGGCCAAGCTGCAAGCGCACAACCTGTTGTACGACCGCGACGAGCGCGGCGGCGAGTTTTTGCACGCCTATACGGAAACGCTCGATCAGCGCTTCTTCCTCGAAATCGTCGAGCGGCGCGCAGGCTACGACGGCTACGGCGCACCGAACGCCGCCGTGCGGCTGGCGGCGCAGGCGCGGCGCCGGTCGGCGCACGCCACGACCTGACAGCGTGCCGGCGCCGCCCTATGCGGCGCTATCTCGCCGCACCACCTTGTTCGTTGTAGTTGCATGCACGACAGAGACCGCGGGGAACGACCCGCGGCGATGACCTTTGGAGATGGAGAAAGACGTCCGATGAAAACGCACAGCAGACATATCAATCTCAGCCGCGTGGCGGCGGCATGCGCGGCGCTCGCTTGCGCACCGGCGTTCGCGCAAAGCAGCGTGACGCTTTACGGTGCGGTGGACGACGCCGTGACTTACGTCAACAACCAGAAGGGGAGCTCGAACGTTTATTTGCGGCAGGGCAACCTTTACGCATCGAAGTTCGGCCTGCAAGGCAAGGAAGATCTCGGCGGGGGCACGACGGCGATCTTCGATTTGCAAAACGGCTTCGATCTGAACACGGGCGCGTTTTCTTCCTCGGGCGTGATGTTCAATCGTCAAGCTTACGTGGGGCTTCAAAATGTCCGCGCCGGGACGTTGACCGCCGGCCGGCAATACACGCCGTACTACATGTTCGTCGGCCCGTTGACGGGCAGCGCGTGGCTCACCGGCGCGACGGGTGCGCATCCCGGCGACATCGACGGGCTCGATACGACGGTGCGGATCAACAGTTCGCTCGTCTATACCTCGCCGAATTGGAGCGGCTTGCAGGCGAGCGCCATGTACGCCTTGGGCGGCATTGCGGGCAGCACGGGGAAAGGGCAGACCTACAGCGCCGCGGTGCGGTATTTGAACGGCCCGATGACGCTCGCGCTCGGTTATCTGCGGATGGACAACGCGCAGCAAACGGCCGGGTTCGATCCCGCTTCGACGGGCAGCTTCGGTACATCCGCGCTCAATGCGGGGTATGTCTCGGCGAAGGCGATTCAGCATATCGCCGCGGCGGGCAACTATACGCTCGGCAACCTCACGCTTGGGCTCTCGTATTCGAACGTCGAGTACCAAGCCGGCGCGCGTTCGCTATTCGCATCGACCGCCGTCTTCAACACCTATGCGGCATTGGCGGTTTATCGGTTCACGCCGGCGTTCGATGCAGGGGCAGGCGTGGCGTATACCGCCGCTTCGAAGGCGAACGGCATTAACAGCGCCGCGCGCTATCAGCAGTATTCGCTGAAAGAGGCGTATCACCTGTCGAAGCGCACGACGCTGTATGCGCTCGAGGCGTATCAGCATGCAGGCGGTCAAACGTTGGGGAGCGGCGGAGCCGGCAATATCGTCAATGCCGCGCCGGCAGTGGGCGATTCGCAAAACGGCACGCCTTCGTCGACGCGCTCGCAGTTCGTCGGCATGGTCGGCATCGCGACGTTGTTCTGACGGAAAACCTATCCCTTCGCGTCTTGCTCGCGGAAGATCTTGTCGGCGAGATGAAAAGCGGAGTTCGCCGCGGGCACGCCGCAGTAAATCGCCGTCTGCAGCAGCACTTCTTTGATCTCGTCGCGCGTGGCGCCATTGTTGGCGGCGGCGCGCAGATGCAGCGCCAATTCTTCGCTGCGATTGAGCGCGACCATCATCGCAATCGTCAATAGGCTGCGCGTATGGCGCGGTAAGCCTTCGCGCGTCCAGATTTCGCCCCACGCGTAGCGGGTGATGAAATCTTGGAACTCCTCCGTCAAAGCGGTGCGGTTTTCCAGCGAGCGGTCGACGTGGGCATCGCCGAGGACAGCCCGGCGCACCTGCATGCCGGCTTCATAGCGTTCTTCATCTTTCATGAGAGCCTCGCGGATTCAATCAATGGAGAGATCAAGCGCGTGCGGCCCGATAGCGTTCGAGCACCGTGTCGACAAACTGGCGTGCTTGCCCACTGTAGCTCGCAGGGTCGAATAAAGCATCGAGCCGATGCGTATCGCCGTCGAGCACGCGCATGACTTCCGGCATCTCGCCGAGCACTTCTCGAAGCGTGCGCCCGCTCTGAACGGCTTCGCGCGAGGCATGCTCAACGAGCTCATGCGCCTGCAATCGGCCTAGCGACGCGCCGAGCGCGAGCATTACCGCCTCGCCGAAGATCAGCCCACGTGTGAGGCCGAGGTTCGCCTGCAGCCGCTGATGGTCGACTGAGAGCCCATCCACGACTTCCGTCACATTCGCCAGCGCGCCCGCGCATAGCCGCGCGATTTCCGGCAACGTCTCCCATTCCGCTTGCCAGCCGCCGAGCGCGCGCTCGTGCTCTTGCACCATGGCGGCGAGCATCGTAGCGACGAGCGAAGGGACGCGAACGGAAGCGGTTAGCGCGGCCGCGCAGCCAACGGGATTGCGTTTGTGCGGCATGGTCGACGAACCGCCTTTACCCGAAGCGGCCGGCTCGGCCAATTCGCCGATCTCGGTTTGCATCTGCAACGAGACATCGCGGGCGATCTTGCCGAGCGTGCCGGTCAGCAGACCGAGCACGGTGGCCGCTTCCGCGATGCGGTCGCGTTGCGTATGCCACGGCACGCTCGGCAATGGCAAAGCGAGCGCTTGCGAGAGCGCTTGTGCGACGGCGGGCGCGGCATCGCCCAAGCTCGCGAGCGTCCCGGCCGCGCCGCCGAACTGCAAAGCCAGCGCGCGCTCACGCAATTGCGTAAGCCGCATACGGTGGCGCTCGAGTGCGTCGAGCCACTGGGCGAATTTCAAGCCCAACGTCATCGGCAGCGCTTGTTGCAACCAGGTGCGGCCGATCACGGGCGTATCGCGATGAGCCTGCGCTTGACGCGCCAGCGCAGCGCAAAGCGCATCGACTTGCGCATCGATGAGATCGAGCGCATCGCGCAGTTGAAGCACCATGCCGCTGTCGATGATGTCCTGGCTCGTCGCCCCCCAATGCACGTATTTGGCGGCTTCCGGCGCCTGCTCGGCGACGCGCGCCGTGAGTTGCTTGACGAGCGGGATCGCAAGATTGCCGGCGCGAGCGGCTGCGGCGGTCAACGCATCGGCGTCGAGTTGTTCGCCATGGCAGGCCGCTTCGATGGGCGCGACCGCATCGGATGGAATCACGCCGGCATCGGCCAGCGCACGGGCGAGCCCCGCTTCGACATCGAGCATGCGTTGCACCGTCGCACTCGGCGAGAACACATCGAGCATCGCGTCGGTCGAAGTTAGCCGATCGTTGAGTCGTCCTTGATACGCGAACATGAATCGGGCTTCCGCTAGCGGAGGAAAAAGAAAAATGATGCGGACATGGTTGCCTCCCGGAGGGCGATCGCCGCACGATTAACTGAATCGTTCAAATGGCGATGTGTTCGATTATCGAACAAAGCAGTGAACATCGAACGAATCCGTCCATCCTAAGCTTGGGACCTAGCGACGGTCAAGCTCGCGCTCCACGCTCCCCATGATGCATTCAACGTTTGCGTGTGCGCGGCTCTGCCACGCGACGCGCGGGGCGGCGCGTGCGGGAGGGGCGAGATCGGAGATCGTCGGCGGTCAGCGCGCGCAGGATCTCGGCTAACGTTTCGACTAGCCGCGACGGCTCGCCCGCACTTCGACGCAGCAGGCCCACGGGCTCTTCGGCGTTGACGATAGCGAGCGGTAGTCGCGACAGCTCACCGCGTTCGAGATCGTCGCGGGCGGCGAATTCGGGCGTGATCCATACGGCGTCGGAGCGCCGCGCGAGCAGACGCGCGACCGATACCGAGAGGGTTTCCGTGCAATTGCCCGGCACGATCAAAGCGTGCGCATCGAAGAAGGCGTCGGTATGGAGCCTCGGCACCGTGCCGCTTGGCGCCACGACGAGCGGGTATTCAAGGACCGATTGCGGTGACACACGGCGCTCCTCGCTAAGCAACGGATGTCGCGGCTGCACCGCCAAGACGAGCGGCTCCGCGTAGAGCAATTCGAACGAGATGCCTTGCATCATCGAAGGCTCCGCCATGCGCCCAACCGCGCAATCGAGGCGTCCCGCTTTGAGCGCGGACAGCAGCATGTCGTTGGTCGCGGTGTATAGGCGAACGCCCGTATGCGGTTGCCGTTCGCGCAAGCGCAGCAGCGCATTGGGCAGGATCCCGCTGGCGACGGTGGGGAGCGCGCCGAGTTCCAGGATTTGCACGGGCGGCGCGACGGGGCCTTGCAACGCTCCCGCGGCCGATTGCATCGCTTGCTCGACCTCGATCGCGTGGCGCAGAAAGCGTTCGCCGGCCGGCGTCAAGCGTGCGCCGTGTCTGCCTCGTTCGACAAGACGTAGCTCGGCAAGCGATTCGAGTTCGGCCAGCGTTTTCGACACGGCCGGCTGCGTCAAATTGAGCCGCTCCGCCGCGCGGCCGATATGGCGCTCGCGCGCAATGGCGAGGAAGCAACTGATATGACGAAAGCTGATTCGGGTTTCCATGACGAAAGGTTATGGATTGATGGAATAGAAGTCAATTTACCGGTGTACGCTGGAGCCATACAGTGGTGTCAAAAGCAGCCTAGTCGATGAATTGGCGGGCTGCCCATGGAGGCGTACCGGAGGAGGAGAGCATAACCATGTCTGATCGATCGACGGCAACGGAGCGCGGCCTATACGGCGATTTCGCGCAGCGCGATACGGCGGCCCATCCCGCCGCATATACGCCGGAGTACAAAACGAGCGTGCTGCGCTCGCCGCGCAATGCATTGATTTCGACGCTCAATACGGTATCGGAGCGCACGGCGCCGATCTTTCGCGCCGATGAGCTTGGGCCGCTCGATAACGACTTGATCCTGAACTTCGCCAAGGAAGGCTTGCCGATCGGCGAGCGCATCGTCGTGCATGGGTTCGTGCGAGACGAATTCGGGCGTCCCGTACCGAACGCGCTCGTGGAAGTCTGGCAGGCGAATGCGGGCGGCCGTTATCGCCATCGCAACGACAAGTACCTTGCGCCGATCGATCCGAATTTCGGCGGCTGCGGGCGCATGCTGACCGATGCGAACGGCTACTACGTGTATCGGACGATCAAGCCGGGGCCCTATCCTTGGCGCAACCGCATCAACGATTGGCGGCCTTCGCATATTCACTACTCGTTGAGCGGCGACGGTTGGGCGCAGCGCCTCATTACGCAGATGTATTTCGAAGGCGATCCGATGATCGCGCAGTGCCCGATCATCCAGACCATTCCGAACGAAGCGCAGGTGCGAGGCTTGATCGCGCTGCAGGACACCGGCAACAACATTGCGCTCGATAGCCGCTGCTTCCGTTTCGACATCACGTTGCGCGGGCGCCGCATGACCTTTTTCGAACCTACGCAAGAAGGAGGCAAGCGATGAGCCGCTCCGTCTTTTCACCGCTGATCCCAACGGCTTCCTTTGCGCCGGTCCGCTTACCCGAAACCGCCTCGCAAACCGCCGGCCCTTACGTCCACATTGGTCTCGCGCCCAAGCAGGCCGGCTTCGATATCTTCGAAAACGACTTTGGTTCGGTCCTGGTTTCTGCGCAAACACGCGGGCAGCGTATCGCGATCGAAGGCCGCGTGTTCGACGGCTCGGGCTCGATCGTGCGCGATGTGCTCGTCGAGCTCTGGCAAGCGAATGCGGACGGCAAATATGCCCATCCCGGCGATACGCAAGATAAGCGCATCGACCCCTCGTTTCGGGGATGGGGGCGCGCCTGCGCCAGCTTCGAAACGGGCGTATTTCGTTTCGATACGATCAAGCCGGGGCGTGCGAGCGGGCCGGGCGGCGTGCCGCAAGCGCCGCACGTCTGCCTCGTGTTGTTCGCGCGCGGCATCAATATCGGGCTGCATACCCGGCTGTATTTCGACGATGAACCTGCGGCGAACGCAAGCGACCCCGTTCTGACGGGCATCGAATGGGCGGTGCGGCGCCAAACGCTGATCGCGCAACGTAGCGAACGCGATGGCGCGATCGTGTATTCGCTCGATATTCGTTTGCAAGATACGCCGGACGGCGGCCGCGAGACGGTCTTCTTCGATATCTGATCGCCGCTCCCTTTATTATGTGTGTTCGATAATCGCACGATATTTCGATGATCGGCGTTGACGTGGAATCGTCACGTCCTCTACATTGATCGTCAACTGCAAGGACGGAGGCGCGCTCGCCGCGCGAAAGACCGATGATCGACAAGACTATTTCTTCACTCGAAGCGGCCGTCGCCGATATCGCCGACGGCGCCACGGTGATGATCGGCGGCTTCGGCTCGGCGGGGCAGCCGGCTGAGCTGATCGATGCCCTCATTGCGCAGGGTGCGCGCGAACTGACCATCGTGAACAACAATGCGGGCAACGGCGATATCGGTTTGGCCGCCTTGCTGAAGGCGCGGCGCGTGCGCAAGATGATTTGCTCGTTTCCGCGGCAGGCCGATTCGTATGTATTCGATGCGCTGTTTCGCGCCGGCGAAGTCGAACTCGAACTCGTGCCGCAGGGCAATCTCGCGCTGCGGATACAAGCGGCCGGCGCGGGCCTGGGCGCGGTGTTTACGCCTACCGGCTATGGCACGCGGCTCGCCGAAGGCAAGGAAACGCGTGTGATCGACGGCAAGCCGTACGTGCTCGAATATCCGATCAAGGCTGAATTCGCGTTGATCAAGGCCCATCGCGGCGATCGCTGGGGCAATCTCGTCTATCGCAAGGCCGCGCGCAATTTCGGGCCGATCATGGCGATGGCCGCCACGACGACGATCGCGCAAGTCTCGGAAATCGTCCCGCTCGGCGCGCTCGATCCCGAGGTCATCGTCACCCCGGGGATTTTCACGCAACGCGTCGTTGCGGTCCCCCAAGCGAATGCGCTCGCCGCGTGAGGAGTTTTCGATGAACAAATGGACGCGCGATCAAATCGCACAACGCGTGGCTCGCGATATTCCCGAGGGTGCCTACGTCAATCTCGGCATCGGCCTGCCGACCAAGGTCGCCAATTATCTGCCGGCCGAGCGGGAGATCTTTCTGCACAGTGAAAACGGCTTGCTGGGTATGGGGCCGGCGCCTGCGCCCGGAGAAGAAGACCCGGAGCTGATCAATGCGGGCAAGGAGCCCGTCACGCTACTTGAAGGCGGCGCCTTTTTTCATCACGGCGATTCGTTCGCGATGATGCGCGGCGGCCATCTCGACATCTGCGTGCTCGGCGCATTTCAAGTCTCCAAAACGGGCGATTTGGCGAACTGGCATACGGGCGCGGCCGATGCGATTCCGGCGGTGGGCGGCGCGATGGATCTCGCGATCGGCGCCAAGCAGGTTTTCGTGATGATGGACCACCTGACGAAATCGGGCGAGTGCAAGCTCGTCGAAGCCTGTACCTATCCGGTGACGGGTATCGGCTGCGTCGATCGCATTTATACGGATCTGGCCGTGATCGATGTGACGGCGCGAGGGCTCGTCGTCATCGATCGAGTCGAGGGGCTTACCTTCGACGCATTGCAGGACGTGACGCCTGTGCCGCTGTTGCAGGCTTGATCGAGTACGCAGAGATACCCAGGGAAACGACGCGCATGCAGCACGCTAACGGTATCGCTTTTACGGTTTCCGGCCCTGACGACGCGCCGGTCATCGTCCTCTCGAATTCGCTCGGCACGACGCTCGATATGTGGTCGCCGCAGCTCGATGTATTCGCTCGGCAGTACCGCGTCGTGCGCTACGATACGCGCGGCCATGGGGCGTCGATCGCGCCGTCGGGCGCCTATACCCTCGATGAACTCGGGCGCGACGTGCTGGCCGTACTCGATGCATTGGACATCGAACGCGCCCATTTCTGCGGAATCTCGATGGGGGGCTTGACGGGCCAGTGGCTCGGCGTGCATGCGGGCGAACGCATCGGCAAATTGATCTTCGCCAATACGGCCGCGCGGATTGGAACCTTCGAAGGATGGAGCCAGCGCTCGGCGTTGGTGCGTACCCGCGGCATGGACGAGGTGGCCGACGGCGCGGCGGGGCGCTGGTTCACGGCTGATTTCTCTGGCCGCGAGCGCGCTGTCGTTGCGCAGATGACCGATTCGTTGCGTGCTACGCCGCCGAACGGGTATGCCGGTTGTTGCGATGCATTGGCCACTGCCGATCTGCGTGAGGACATCGGTGGCATTGCCGTTCCCACGCTTATCATCGCCGGGCGATTCGATCCGGTAACCACGGTGGACGATGCCCGGTTCATCGCCGAGCGTATCCCGGGCGCGCGCATGGCGACAGTGGATGCGTCGCATCTCTCGAACGTCGAGGCGGCGCAGGCCTTCAATTCGACCGTGCTGGCGTTCCTCGACGATTCAAACGGATAGCAGCCCCAGTTCCTGCGCAGCTTCACGTAGAGCCGGCAGTATGCGGCTTTCCATCTCCGCGATCGATATCCGCGCGGCCTGTACGCCGACGTTGAGCGCCGCGATCGCACGGCCGTCGGCGCCGTGAATCGGCACCGCGATCGAGCGCAGCCCAATCTCCAGTTCTTGATCGATGAGCGCGTATCCGTTGGTGCGTACCGATTCCAGCGTGCTGCGCAAAGCGTCGCGCGATACGATCGTGCGCGGGGTGTACTGAATGCGCTTCGTGCGATCAAGATACGCATCGATCTCTTGCTCGCTCAGCTGCGCGAGCAGCACGCGCCCCATCGATGTGCAATACGCAGGCAAGCGGCTGCCGATATGCAGGTCGATCGACATGATGCGTGAGGTCGATGCGCGCGCGATGTAGAGGATCTCGTCGCCGTCGAGAATGGCGACGGAGCTCGACTCGTTGAGCGTGCTGCTGAGATGACGCAACACCGGCTGGGCGGCATGAGCCAGCGGAGTCGACGCCAAGTATCCGTGGCCGAGCTTAAGTACACGCGGGCGCAGCGAGAAGAGCCGATTGTCCTCCTCCGCGACGAAGCCTAGCTTCGCTAGCGTATAGAGGCAACGCCGGACGGCCGCGCGTGGAATGCCGGTGCGTTGGCTGATCTGCGAAGTCGTGAGTACGCGGCGCTCTTGCGAAAAGGCTTGCAGCACAGCCAGCCCGCGTTCGAGCGACGTCATGAAATTCGGATCGCCGGCCGGCGCGGCGGCCGACGCTTGCGCGTCTTCTTCGTTTGGCGTGGCTTCGTTGCGTTCGATTTCGTCGACGTTTTCGGTTTGCGAGACGGTTCGTGCTACGCGTGCCGATCGTGCCGTTCGTGCGGATTGGCGGTTCGCTTGCTTCATAGGGGTTCCCCATACGGTCGTATCGATGCGCTCATGAGCTGAATGCGCGATGTTCGATCATCGCACAGTATTGTGATAATCGCACTTGACGGTCACCCTCGGACATCCCCAAGATAGCCATCAAATCTCACGGACGAGGACTTTCGATGGAAAACGCCTTTATTTGCGATGCGATTAGAACGCCGATCGGCCGCTACGGCGGGGCTTTATCGTCCGTGCGCGCCGACGATCTGGGCGCCGCGCCGATCAAAGCGCTGATGGCGCGCAATTTGTCGGTGGAATGGAGCGCGATCGACGACGTCATTTACGGCTGCGCGAATCAAGCGGGCGAAGATAACCGCAATGTCGCGCGTATGGCGAGCTTGCTTGCCGGCTTGCCGACGAGTGTGCCGGGCAGCACGGTCAACCGCCTGTGCGGATCGGGGCTCGATGCGCTCGGCATTGCGGCGCGCGCGATCAAGAGCGGCGAGACGCAGTTGATGATCGCGGGCGGGGTGGAAAGCATGAGCCGCGCGCCGTTTGTGATGGGCAAGGCCGATAGCGCATTCAGCCGCGCGGCGAAGATCGAAGACACGACGATCGGCTGGCGCTTCGTCAATCCGGCGATGCGGGCGATGTACGGCGTCGATTCGATGCCCGAGACCGCGGAAAACGTGGCGACGGAATTCGGCATCAACCGCGAGGATCAAGACGCCTTCGCCCTGCGCAGCCAGCAGCGTGCGGCGGCGGCGCAAGAGAGCGGACGGTTCGCCGAAGAGATCGTCGCCATCACCATCGCGCAGAAGAAGGGCGATCCGCTCGTGGTCGCTAAAGACGAACATCCGCGCGCGACGACGCTCGAAGCGCTGGCCAAGCTCAAGGGCGTCGTGCGCCCCGACGGCACGGTGACGGCCGGCAATGCATCGGGTGTCAACGACGGCGCATGCGCGCTGTTGCTGGCCAACGAACGAACGGCGTCGCGTTTCGGCTTGACCCCGCGTGCGCGCGTCGTGGCCATGGCGACGGCCGGCGTGGCGCCGAGGATCATGGGCGTAGGGCCGATCGACGCGGTGCGCAAGGTGTTGAGCGTGGCGCGCTTGACGCTCGATCAAATCGACGTGATCGAATTGAATGAGGCGTTCGCGGCGCAGGCGCTGGCGGTAACCCGCACGCTCGGTATTGGTGCGGACGACGAGCGCGTCAATCCGAACGGCGGCGCCATCGCATTGGGCCATCCGCTCGGCGCATCGGGCGCGCGTCTCGCCACGACGGCGATGTACCAGCTTGCCCGTACCGGCGGGCGCTATGCGCTCTGCACGATGTGCATCGGCGTGGGGCAAGGGATCGCGGTGATACTGGAACGCGTCTAAGCGGGAGACGTCGCGCGTTTTGCACCGGCGGTTTGCACCGTTAAACAGCGCCCGGCCGCCGCTCGCAGACATGTTTGCGAAGTACGAATTATCGTAGGCCCGGGCGCGCGCGAACGCCCCTCTCTCATGTAAGCCATTCGTATTGCGTGGTTCCCCGGGAACTGGCATATTGGCGCGTGCGTGTTGTAGACCTGCATCGATCTTCGTAAAGAAGTAAAGAAGAAGACTCAGCAGGCTCGCCGAGCGGCGACAACATGAAATGCAGTCAAAAATGTGTCACACGTGAGGCGACTCATGAAGATGGTCGTTCTCCGACTTATACGGGGATGGGCGGCTTGGCTTCGCGCGGGCAACTTTGTCACGCCTTTCGCCGTCATCGTTTTTGCGCTATCCGCCTCGTGGGCCTGTACGCTGGCCGATGCCGACGCGCCCCGGCAGGCCGTATTGCGCGTGCTCGCGTGGCCCGGCTATGCCGACGACGATTGGGTCAGCGCGTTCGAAAAGCGCTTTCACGCCAAAGTCGAAGTGACGTTCGTCGATTCCGACGAAGCACTATGGGCGCGCATGCATAGCGCCGCGCCCGCGCCGTTCGACGTACTCGCAGCCAATACAGCGGAGATCCAGCGCTACGCCCGCAACGGCATGTTGGCGCCGCTCGATCTATCGCTCGTTCCGAACCGGCAAAGGCAGCGGCCGTATTTCCAGAAGCTCGATTCGATCCGCGGATTGACCGACGACGGGCAAGCGTACGCGGTTCCGTTTACCTATTCGTCGATGGGGTTGATCTACGACCGTAAGCAGATCGCCGTCGCGCCCCGCTCGATGCGCGCGCTGTGGGATCCGCGCTATCGCGGCAAAGTGCTCGACTTCAATAGCGCCCAACATAATTTCTCGTTTACCGCCCTGGCGCTCGGCTACGCCGATCCATTTCAGCTGTCGGCCGAGCAAATGCGCACGGTCGCGCGTGAGCTCGTGCGTTTGCGAGGCAATCTTCTGACGTATTACACGTTGCCCGAAGAAGCGACGGCGTTGTTCGTTCAACATCACGCCGCGTTGATGTTCGGCAATTACGGTACGCAACAAGTCGAGCTGCTGCGTCGCGCCGGCGTCGACGTCGGCTACGTCATTCCCGAAGAAGGTGCGCTGGCGTGGCTCGACTGCTGGGCGATCGCGCAGGGCGCGGGCAATCGCGAGCTTGCCTATGACTGGATCAATTACATGCTCGAGCCGGCGATCGCCGCGCAACTGACCGAGCGCGAAGGGCTCGCGAATACGGTGACGGCGGCGCCAGGCGATCCTTCGCCCGGCGGCGAGCGGCTCGTATGGATCGCGCGCGTCGAAAGCATCGGCCAGCGCGAGGCGCTCTGGCGGCGTATCGAATCGGGCGATCGGCTGCGGAGCTTTGCGCGATGATCAAGCTCGGGCTCGCCGCGAAACTGTCGATCGTCTTCGTCTGCATCGGTGTGGCGGCGTCGGGCGCCACGGGCTACTACGCGTACCGGGCGAATCGCGCGATGCTCAAACAAGAAGCGCAACGTAGCTTGCTGACTTCCACCCAGCTGCTCAGTCAACGCTTCACGGCCGCATTGGGCGACGTGGCCGACGACGTCCTCGTGCTGGCCACGCTCCCTTCGTCGGTTGCGGTGGCGCGCGGCAAGGCAACTTCGCAACGCGGCCGCGAGCGGATCGAGCAGGTCTATCTGCGATTCATGGCTCATCACCCCGAGTATCTGCAGATCCGCCTGATCACGCGTGCCGATCATGGGCTCGAACGGATTCGGGTGGCGCGCGGAACGCGCGGCATGGTGGTCGTGCCTGAGCGGGCGCTGCAGGAGAAAGGCCAGTTCCCTTATGTGTTCGATACGCTAGCGACGATGGCGGGGCACGTCTACTTCTCGCCGATCGGGCTGACGCCGCAAGGCAATGCGGCCGATGCGGGCGATATCGGCGGCAAGCCCGCCGTGATCATCGGCGCGCCGATCGTCGATACGAACGGCAAAAAGGTAGGCGTGCTCGTCATCGATGTCGATCTGACTCAAGTCTTTCAACGGCTCGGCCGCGATTTGCAGAGCGACTATGGGATTTACCTGGCGAACGAATGGGGCGATTTTTTGATTCACCCCGATCCGCGCCAGGCCTTCGGTTTCGAACGCGGGCGCCGCGTCTTGATGCAGGCGAGCTTTCCCGCCACGCGGCCGCTGTTCGACGGCGGCCGCACGGCGCTGACGTTCGACGCTTCCGCGCCGGCGGACCCTACGCTCGCCCAAGCGTTCGCGTTCGTTCGCTCGCCGTTCGGCCTTGTCGACGGCAATCGTTACATCGTGCTCGGCTTGAGCCGTTCGATGACGGATGTGATGGCTTCCGCCAACGCGCTCGGCCGGCAAATCGTGCGCATGGTGCTGATATCGAGCCTCCTCGCGATCCTGCTGGCGATTCTGTTCGCACGCGCATTGGCTCGCCCGTTGCGCGCGCTCGCGCATGCGGCGACGCATGTATTCGACGACGATGGTTGCGAAGGCCTGCCGATTTTGCGCTCGGATGAGATTGGCGTGGTGGCGCGTTGCTTCGACGGCATGCGGGTCGAGATTCGCTCGCAAATGAACTCCCTTCACGCCAAACAACAGCAACTGACGCACCTTGCCGGGCACGATACCCTCACCGGCTTGCCGAACCGCATGCGGTTCATGGAGCAACTCGACGCGGCGATTCTGCAAGCATCCGCGAGCGGCGAGACGCTGGCCGTCATCTTCGTCGATCTCGACGGCTTCAAGCAGATCAACGATCGGCTCGGGCATTCGTCCGGCGATCGCACGCTCGTCGTCGTCGCGCAGCGCTTGCGCGCGGCGTTGCGCGAGACCGATATCGTGGCGCGTCTGGGCGGGGACGAGTTCATCGTCCTGATGGACGGCGTGTCCTCCATGCAAGAGCTTCACGACGTGGCTGGACGGGTGCAAGCGGCGATGGACGAGCCGATCGTGATTGGCGCGCACCGTATGACGGTGGGGGCCAGCATGGGCATCAGCGAATTCCCGGTGGACGGCGGCGACGCCGAAGAACTCTTGGGCAAGGCGGACGCCGCGATGTATGCCGCCAAAACCTCGCAGCATCGCCGTTACCTTTGCTACCAGGAGCTTTGCGCTAACGAGGCGTCGGCCGATGGCGGGCGAATTAGCAAACTTGCGTAGTACGCATTTGCCGTAATCGGTCGAATTGCGACCAAATCCGAATGCAATTTGTGCGTTTGGGAATTGTCAGTTGGAAGTAAAATTAAACGTTTGTTTCAACGGGGCCAGCTATGTTCGACGAAAATGACGCCGTGCTGGAAGTTCTTCTCGGAACGAAAACGCCGTGCTGGCGCCTAGGTAGCGACAGCAACGCGTTGCAATTGGCCGCCGTGCGCGGCCTGACCGACGTCAGCGTCGGGCTTACGGCGGCTCAGGCGCAAGCGATTCGCAGCCTGACGGGCGTGACCTCGCACCTCTTGGTGGATGTCGCGTTCTTCGGGCATCCGGTCACGCTCCATCTCGTCGGCAAAAAGATCAATCTGACCGACTGGGCCGGCACCGCGTCGGATTGCTGCGATACCGTTTCGGTGGCGGAAGCGCTGTCGAACGGGCTGGCGGCCGCCGAGCAGGTGGTGTCCGAAGTCAATTCGCTGGTGGTCATCCTCGATCGCAACGGCATCGTGCAGCGCTTTAACCGCATGTGCGAAGAGGTAACGGGTACGCGCGAAGTCGATGTGATCGGCAGGAGCGCGTTCGAATTGTTCATGAGCCCCGATGAGGGGCAGCAATCGCGCACCAACATTGCGCAATTTTTCGCGAGCGGGAAGTCGTTCGAAGTCGAACGCCTCATCAATACGGTTAAAGGCCCTCGGCTGTTCCAGTTCCGCAACAAGTTCGTGCATAGCGGCAGCGGAGTGGACGAGGTGTTCATCATCTGCTCGGGCACGGATATCACGGAAGAGCGCAATGCGCAGAAGCGCTTGCAAGAGCTCGCTTCGACGGATGTCTTAACGGGCCTCATGAATCGCTATGCGATCAACGCCACCATCGAATCGGCGCTGGACGCCGTGCGAGACGATCCGTCGCGCACGCTCGGCATCGTGTTTCTCGATCTCGACAACTTCAAGCGCGTCAACGATCACTTCGGGCACGTCAACGGCGATCGGCTGATCAAGCAGGTGTCCGAAATCGTGACGGGGTGCCTGCCCGAAGGCGCGACGCTGGCCCGCTTGGGCGGCGACGAATTCTTGATCTTGGTCGATGCTTGCACGCAAGCGTCGCTCGAAACGCTGGCCGAAACGATCATCGATCGGCTGCGCGAGCCGATCCATCTGGATTTGATGGATGTCTACACGAGCTGCTCGCTCGGTATCGCCGTGTACCCGGAGCACGGCGAGACGCTGGAGGCATTGATTTCGCACGCGGATACGGCGATGTACGCGGCCAAGGAGGCCGGCAAGCATACGTACCGTGTCTTCGCGCCTGAGATGAACCAGAAGATCGCCAAGTACATTTGGCTCGACACCGAATTGCGGCGCGCGATCGATGAGAATCAGTTCGTGCTTCACTACCAGCCGCTGGTCAACCTCTGTTCCGGGCGTCTGCACAGCGCCGAAGCCTTGATTCGCTGGCAATCGACTAGCCGAGGCATTGTCCCGCCGTCGGAGTTCATCCGCTTTATGGAGGAATCGGGCCTCATCATTCCGGTCGGCCGATGGCTGATGCAGGAGGCCTTCGCTCAAGCCGCCCGTTGGAACGAAAGCGGGATGAACATCCGGATTTCGATCAACGTGTCCGCGCGGCAGCTGCGCGATGCGGAAATCGTCAATCAGCTCCGCCAGCTCGTGGAGCAAGGCCAGAGCTCGCGGGCGTTGATCGATATCGAATTGACCGAAAGCTGCTTCATCGAGGATGAAAAAGCGGCGATCGAACTCATGCGGCAGTTCAAGCAATTGGGCGCACGCATTCTGCTCGACGATTTCGGCACCGGGTATTCGTCGCTGTCGCAGCTCACGAGGCTGCCGATCGACGTGATCAAGCTCGATCGCAGCTTCATCACGGGGATCGATCAGAACTTCCAGGCGCAATCGCTCGTGCGATCGGTCTTGAGTCTGGCGCGGGCCTTTGGTTTCTCGGTGGTGGCTGAAGGCGTGGAAACCGAGCGCGAAGCGCAGTTTCTGAAAGATATCGGGGTGGACTACGCGCAGGGGTATTTCTATTCGAGGCCGATGGCGGCCGATGCGTTCGAAGCGTGGGTGTCCGATAAAAAGAAGCTCAGGTTGATTGCCTGAGCTTCCGATCTTATCGATGACGGCCCCTCGGAGGCCGTGGCTTACGAGACAGCTTTAAGCTTGGATACGCGTCGGTTTTGGAGCACGACGAGCCGCTCCATGAAAGCGATGTCTTTTTCTTCGAGCTTGAACGCCGATTCGACCCAATCTTCGGTGATGTCCATGAGCTCGGAACGAGACAAGGGCAACACGCGCTGACGTGCGCGCAACATGGCCCGCGTGCCGTTGAGCATGGGGCGGGCGAGATCGATGAACGTGCGGGTGGCGAGGAACGCATCGCCCGGCTCGAACGTTTGATCGACAAGCCCTTTTTCGGCGTGCCATTCGGCGAGGCGCGATTCCCCCGTGCTGATCAACGTTTCCGCGACATGCATGTTCGACTTGCGCGCGACGAGAGAATACCCGCCCATTCCCGGAAACAGATTGAACGCGATTTCGGGAAAGCCCAATTTGGCGCCTTTTTGCGCGATCACGTAATGATGGGCCAATGCGGCTTCGAAGCCGCCGCCCAATGCACTGCCTTCGATCATTGCAATGCTGATGGCCTCGGTGCCTAAGCCGTTATAGATCTCCCATACGCCGTCGATGCACGAGCGGGCATACGCCATGAGCCGATCGCGCTCGCCTTTGCGAATCACGTCGACAAAGAAGTTCAGATCGCCGCCGACGTTGAAGATCTCGGGCACGAGCGAGCCGGTGACCCAGAAATCGAAGCGCAGCCCCGATTCGCGGGCGGCGCGCGCCAAGCGGATGATGTCCGATACCAACTGCTGGTTGAAGCAGGGCCGCGGCTCCGAACGCAGCATCATCCACATGACGCGGCGCTCCTCCTCGTAGAACGCTTTGAGTTGACTAAATTCGCCTGCCTCATGGAACGGGCGGCATCCGGAGTTGAGCTCGAATTGCATGATGTACCTTTTGCGTATGGCGTTGTATTGAAGATTTCCCAAAGATGCGGATGCACCTTTGAGGCCGCCAATTTAGCGCGAGGAAACGCAAGAGCTATGGTCGATCAGGGAAAGCCAGGGTGTTGTTTTTGATAAGAAGGAACGCTGCGGCTTATGGCAGAGTGGCGGCGCAAACGTATGCGAGGCGTGGAACCGGCATATCGCCGTTGCAAACGCGCGCTTTTAGTGCGGTGAGGAAGGGGATCTGTAGCGGCTAGAACAATTCGTCAGTGCGATTGTAGAAACGTTGCGACCGCTTTCGCGTCGTCGGGCCCGAGCGTATGGGCCACGGCGGACATGACGGGCGCGTTTGCCCGCGTGCCGTTTTTAAAGACTTCTATTTGGCGCAGGAGATAGTCGGCGTGCTGGCCGGCAAGGCGCGGGAATTGCCCGTTTCCGGCGCCTTGCGCGCCATGACAGGACGCACAAGCCGGCACGCCTTTGTCGGGCAGCCCTTGCTCGAAAATCTTTTGACCTTGTACCGTCAGCGCCGCGTCGCCCGCAGCGCCAACCGTCGGCTTTTCTTGCGCGTAGTAGTCGGCCAACGATGCGACCGTTGCGTCGTCCAATTGCGAGGCGATCGCCCACATGTACGCGCGTGCGTCGGACTCGCCGCGTACGTGCTGCCTGAATCCCTTTAGTTGCGCGGTGAGATAGTCGGGGGTTTGTGCGTTCAGTTTCGGAAACATCGGCGATTTGCTGTCTCCATGCACGCCGTGGCAGGCGGCGCATAGTTGAGCGGCTAGGCGAGCGCCGCGCGCCTCCTGCGCATTGACGTTTGCGCTCGCGATGAGGACTAGGCAAGCGGCGACCGGCAACATCGCCGATGCCGCCTTGAGATCGGCGATGCGACGGGAGAGGCGTTTCATGACGATCCTTCCGATGACTGATTTGCGGTCTCTATTCTTCATTAGCGCTGTACGCCTTAGAACACGATCCAAGCGAGCAGGTACAGCGTATTGTTGTCGCTTGCGTTGCGGCCATTGCCGTCGTAGTTATAGCGCGCGCCGTTGAACTTCAAGAACCATGTGTACTGCACCGAAAGCTTCACTTGCGGAATCGGCAGGTAATCGGCCTCGAGGGTCACGCCGTTGGAATTGGGCGAACCGTTGGCGCTGCCGGTAACCGGCGACGAGCCATAGAGCCCTGCGTCGGTGCTGCCCGTCGTTTGAAAATAGGCGAGCGTCGCGCCGTATTTACGCTGGTAGTAATAGGAGGCCTTCGCTCGGAACGTATTGAGCGTGTCGATCGAATTCGCCGGCGTCGGCCCGGCTCCGATCCCGCCGCTCGGAAAACTCGCATCCCAGCTTTGCCTTTCATGGATCAAGGTGGCCTGCGCGGTGATCGAATGCGTATAGGTCAAGTATTGATACTGCGTATCGAGTGCGACATCGGTGAAGCGATCGGTGGGCGACACTGGAATCGTGTTATCGGCGTACTTGTCGGCGATGAGGCCGTATGTCCCGAACATCAACGAATGCGGCCCCCACTCGGCGTTGTAGGCGAGCCGCCAGTACGGGTTCGTTCCCGCTAAGCGCGCGACAGCGCCTGGGGTCGAGATGTCTTGCCCGGTTCGCAAAAACGAGAACATTTGATCGGCTGTGCGATAAAGGCCGAATTCCGCATAGACGCTGCGTTGCCAAAATGCGTAGGCCGTGACGCCCGCGACCTGTTGTGCGAGACCACCGTCGATGAGCGTGCTAGCCATCGGCGTAAGGGAGATGCTGCTCGACGCGTACGGGTACCCGAAGGCCGGCGTGCTGTTCCAGACATCGGAAACGGTCGGGTTGTTATTGAGCGTCATGCCGTAGATCAAATCGACATCGCCCTGCGTGAAGTGTCCTGCCGCGCGGATATCGGTGTTATCGATTCCGCTGTGGTGGGCGATACCGTCGTAGGTCCATTGCGCAAAGGCGCCGACGGGCCCGGCGATTCGCCCGCCATAAAAGATGCTGGCTTGTTGCAAGGCGACACCGCCGTTACGTACGAAATCGTACAGATCGTTTTGAATTGTCCGTGTATTCGTTTGCGAGAATTGGAGCATCGCCGCGAGCGGGATGGTCTTGTTATTGGTAAGCGTGTAGCCGGTCAGCTTGAAGAAGCGGCCGAAAGGCGTGAGCTCGGGAAAACTGACGTGGCAGGCGACGCAGGCGAGCCCGGTTTGCCTGGCGAATGCCGGGACGGCTTCGGCTCGTTGACTGAGCAGGCATAGGGCTGCCGTCGTGACGACAACCATGCGCAGCGCGCATGCGATGCGTCTTTGCCAAGTGATCATGGCGTCCCCCCCGAACATCGACGTGCCGCTTCGTTCGATTTATAGACCTTGTCGGACGCGCCGCCGGAGACATTGGGTGGCGGTTGTATTGAACCGCACACACCGCGTGGCTTCCAACGGTGCGCCGGTTTTGATAGTGAGCGGATGCGCTTTCGGTTTGTTGATACAAGTCAAGCGAACGGCATGTCGTCGTGCGCGCCGTTTTCTCAGAGATGAATGACGCAAACGATTGCGGACGATGCGAAATGGCGATTTAGTGCGAAATGACAAATAATCGAATAACCGTTCTATGATCATCGATCATGCGGCAATCGCTCACCAATGCCTTCTCACTTAAGGCTTTATGCACAAGTTCGAAAAAAGTTTTTGATCTTGGCTAAAGAACTCTGTGAAGGTGCCGTTAAGGGGTGCGATACGTGGATCTGCCGCGGACTGAGAGCAGCGGTGCGGTCGCACAACAAAAACTGAACCGAATTCCGTAATAAATGAAAGAAATGGGAATCGCGCCGGGCAACCGCATTCATATTGTTGATTGCACGCTGCGCGAAGGGGCTCAAGCACCGGGGGTAGCGTTCAGCGCAGAGGCGACGCTCGATATCGCTCGCGCGCTCGATGACGCAGGCGTCGGGACGATCGAGGTGGGACATCCTTGTGCGTCCGCCGTCGAGTTCGAGCGGGTGTCTCGCATCGCGTCGGCCGGCTTGCGCGCGACCATTCTGGCGCACGCGCGCGCAGCGCAGCGCGACATCGAAGCCGTCGCTCGTGCGGGCGCAGCGGCGGTCGGCATTTTCGTCGGCGTCAATACGCTGTCTCAGGCGGTGCGCTTGCGTCGCGGCGAGGCCGAGATTCTTTCCATGATCGACGACAGCGTGCGGTTTGCGCGGCGGCTCGGTTTAGCCGTGCGTTTGACGATCGAGGACGCATCGCGTACGGAGTTCGACTCACTGCGCCGCGCCTACACGGTCGCACTCGAAGCTGGCGCGGATCGGATTTGCTTTGCGGACTCGGTCGGCATCATGACGCCTGGCGCCGTCACGCGTCGCGTCGGCGAACTGCGCGCGACCTTTGCCGACGCCGCGTTGGAAGTGCATTTTCATGACGACCGCGGCCTGGCGATGGCCAACGCGCTCGCGGCGGTCGCGGCGGGCGCGACGCATGTTTCGTCTTCCGTCCACGGCATAGGTGAGCGCTGCGGCGTGACCGACACGGCCGGCCTGGCGGCCAATCTCGCCTATGAGGGCATCGATACGGGCATGCGGCTCGCGGCCGTGGCGTCGTTGAGCCGCCTCGTGTCCGAAAGGACGGCCTGCGTACCCGATGCACGACGCCCCGTGACAGGGCGCCACGCATTTAGCCATACCTCGCGTTTGCATGTGCTCGCCGTCGAACGCGACCGTAGCGCTTACGAATGGATCGATCCCGCTCAGCTCGGGTTTGCCACCGGAGAGCAGCTTGTCTGATCGATTAGTGCGCCTAAGCAGGTGAGCCGACGTGTTCTATTTTTCCCGTTTCACGAAGCAAGTCGATCCGATTCGCCGTTGGATGCTCGAGCGCCAGGCGGCGATGTCGCTCGATTTCACCTCGTTCGAATTGACGCTCTCGCATGGCGATCGCACGGTCACGCTTTATCCGCGTTTTGCGGGCGATCACGGGGGCCGCATGGCGTATTTCGATCATTTTTCGGGCGAATGGTCCTTTGTGGGGTGGCTGCCCTACAAGCTGCGCCGTTGGGAATTGGCCAAAGACAAGCTTACGTTCAAGCGCACAGCGCAGGCGCGAGGGCTGCGCGTGCCCGCGGGCTGGCGCGAAGGGCCGCCTCTTGCGGAGCACTACATCGTCAAGCCCGTGCAGGGCTCGTTCGGCCGTGAAATTCGCGGCCCGTTCGGCCCGCTGCATCCGTTCGTCGGCGAACGGGGCGAGGTGGCGTACTTCGAGCAATTCATCGTGGGGCGCAGCGCAAAGGCGTGGTTCTGGAACAGTACGCTCGCCGCGCTCGAAGTGCTTTCGCCGCCGATGCTCTACGGCGACGGCGTGAGCACGCTGCGCGAGATCGCCGAGTCCAAGCGCGGCAGCTTCGATTTGAAGCTTTCGCTCGATACGAGCGACGACACGTTGCGATGGCAGGGGCTGACAGCCGATTCGGTGGCGCCGGCCGGGCGCGAAATCATGCTCGACTATCGCTACGCAACGCCGTACGACCGCGTCACGTTAAAGAATCGCGACGTGCTTGCGCAAACGGACCCGGCGGTTCGGCGTCAGTTCGAGGTGGCGGGCCGCGTGCTACATGAGGAGATCGATGCGCAGGTTCGGCACAATTCCGCGTTCACGGTGGATGCGGTTATCGACGATCAAGATCGCGTCTGGTTTCTCGAGATGAACTGCCATCCGATGATTCATCCCGCCATCTACGAGCCGATGCTCGATTCGTTATTTGGCGCCGCGGGGCGGCCGGGCACGGAGAGCGGCTCATGAATATGGATCTCGCTCTGCAGTTGATGAGCTCGCTGCTGACGAGCGCCGTCAAGATCAGCGCGCCGCTGTTGATCGCCGTGTTGGTCGTCGGGCTCGTGATCAGCGTGTTTCAGGTCGTCACGCAAATTCAGGAAATGTCGCTGACCTACCTGCCGAAGCTCTCGATCGCGGTCGTCATGCTGCTGCTCGTCGGGCCGTGGATGCTGCGCCAGCTCATGAGCTTCACGATTCATCTGTGGGGCAGCATCCCCCAGTTGTTTTGATTCAGAGCGAGCATATCGTGTCTGTCCTGACTCCGTTCGTCATCACCTGGGCACTGCTGGCCGTGCGGCTCGCGGTCGTGCTGGGTGCGACGCCCGTGTTCGAACAGTTTCCGGTGCCGGGGCTCGTGCGCGCTTGCTTCGTCTTCGCCTTTTCGGCTGCGCTGGCGGCGACGTTACCTGCGGCTCGCGAGATGGCCGATCCGAGCGCCGGCCATCTCTTGCGCTGGGCCATCGAGGAGGCGCTTGCGGGCGGGCTGCTCGCGCTGTGCGTGAACATCGGCTTCGGCGCTTTCTCGATGGGCGCTCGCTTGATCGACATTCAAATCGGCTTCGGTATTAGCCAAGTTTTCGATCCCTTCACGCGTCGCGATACACCGATTTTGTCTGCGCTGTTCGCCAATTTCGCGGTGCTCGCGTTCTTCCTCTCGGGCGGATACATCGTGATGTTGCGCGCATTCGCCTATCTGGTGAGCATCATGCCGCCCGGCGCGGATGCGCTGCCGCATATCGATGCGCAAGCGGTGTTGGAAGGCGGGGCGCGGCTCTTCGTGGTGGGGTTGGCGTTGGTGGCGCCCGTCGTGCTGTGCCTTCTGACCGTCGAGGCGGCGCTCGTTCTGGCCGCACGCGGGTTGCCTCGCATGAATGTATTCGTCGTCGGTATGCCGCTCAAGATCGTGACAGGGCTGGTTTCGTTGTCGTTCTGGCTCGCGCATGCGCGCGATCCGATCGATCATGCGCTCGGCGCGAGCTTCGACATCTTTAGGAGGGCGCTCGACTGATGGCCGACGAAGATCTCGACAAATCGCATGAGGCGTCACCCTATAAGCTCGCGCGCGCACGCGAGCGAGGGCAGGTCGCGCGCAGCGCCGAATTCGTCTCGGCCGCGGTGTTGCTGGTCGGCGCGCTCGCGATCTACAGCAACGCGGGCGCCATGCTGTTGCGCATGTTCGCCTTCGGCGGCAGGCTGTGGCGCAACGCGGGGCAGTATGGCGGCGCGCCAGTGGGATTCGACGCGGTGTGGGGCTTGCTCTCGCAAGCGCTCAGTGCGTCGGCTGCGTGGCTGGCGCCGTTTCTGGTTGCCTTGGCGACGGTCGCCGTCGTGGCGAATGTGGTTCAGGTCGGCGCGCTCACGAGCTTTCAACCGATCAAGCCCGATTGGTCCCGGCTCAACCCCGTAACCGGCTTTAAACGCGTGTTTTCAATGCAGGCGCTTTATTTCGCTGGCCTAAGCATCGTCAAGCTCGCGGTGCTGGCCGCAGTCGGGTACTGGGCCGTCACGTCCGAATTCCCAGGCTTCGTGCGGCTTTCAGCGATCGCGCCCGGCGAGTACATGGCGCTGCTGTTGCGCAGCATCGGCAGCATCGCGATCAAAGTAGGCGCTACCTTGTTGCTGCTTGCGTTGTTCGACGTGTGGTACATGCGCTTTAGCTTCGGGCGGCGCATGCGCATGAGCCGGCGCGAAATGAAAGAAGAGCACAAGCAGCGCGAGGGCGATCCGCGCATTCGGCGGCGGCTGCGCGAGCTGCGCATGGAAGCCTATAAACGCAGCATGTCCTCGCGCGGAATGCCGAAAGCGGACGTGCTCGTCGTGAACCCGACGCGCGTCGCGATCGGCTTGCAGTATGAGCACGGCGCGATGGCCTCGCCGCGCGTCGTGGCGAAAGGTGTGGGCGCGGTTGCGCGCAAGATGCGCGCTTACGCGTCGAGCCGAGGCATTCCGATCGTTGAGAACCGCAAGCTCGCGCGCGCGTTGCTGCGCCGAGTCGATGTGGATGCATCGATCCCTGAAGATCTATTCGCCGATGTCGCACGCATCATCGTTTGGGTGATGGCGATGCGGCGCCGCGCCGAACGCATGGCCGCGCGCACCGCCAGCGGCGGCAAATCCTTGGAGTCAAGCCATTGAATACGTTGAGTCGTTTGCTGGGCGGCAACCGCGATATGGTGCTCGTCGCGTTCGTCATTTCGGTGCTGGCCGTGCTGTTCATGCCGATTCCAGCCACCGCGCTCGACATGCTCATTCTCGCGAATTTCAGCTTCGCGTTTTTGGTGCTGCTGCTCACCTTCCACATGGCGCGACCCGTCGAGTTCTCGACGTTTCCGTCGTTGCTGCTCGTCGCCACGTTGTTCCGGTTGTCGCTCAACGTAGCGGCGACGCGGCTCATTCTGTCCGAAGGCGATGCGGGCCGAGTGATCGGCGCGATCGGCTCTTACGTCGTGGGCGGCAATTACGTGATCGGGATTATCGTCTTCCTGATCTTGATCGTCGTGCAGTACGTCGTGGTGACGAGCGGCGCGCAGCGCGTATCGGAAGTGGCGGCGCGTTTCACGCTCGATAGCATGCCCGGGCAGCAGATGAGTATCGACGCCGACCTCAACATGGGCTTCATCGATCAGCAAGAAGCGCAGCGGCGGCGCAAGAACCTCGAGAAGGAAGCGCAGTTCTACGGTGCGATGGACGGCGCCTCGAAATTCGTCAAGGGCGATGCGATCGCCGGGATCTTGATTCTGTTGATCGATATCGTCGGCGGCCTCGTTATCGGCGTCGTCCAGCTCGGCATGCCGTGGAGTGAAGCGCTGCAAACGTACACGCTGCTGACGATCGGCGACGGCATCGTCACCCAGGCGCCTGCGCTCGTGATTGCGGTGGGCACCGGCATCATCGTGACGCGCTCGGGCGCGGATCAGGATCTCGGCTCGGAGGCGCTGCGTCAAATTACGGCGTTTTCGAAACCGCTCGCCGTTGTCGGCTGCGTCTTGCTCGCACTGGCGGCGTTGCCCGGCATTCCCGCTGCTCCGGCCGGCGCACTGGCCATTGCATTGCTCGCAGGCGCTTGGTTCGTGCGTCGGCGCAAGCCCGCCGCGGAAGAAAAGGAAGCGGAGCAGCCGGACGCGAGCGCCGCGCCGGCCGACGACTACGCATTGCTCACGATCGAGGCGATCGAAGTCCAACTCGGGCCCGGGCTTGCACCGCTTGCGAACGAGTGGAACGCTGTCATCGGTCAACGCATCGGCGTGTTTCGCAAGCAGTTCGCCGCGGAAATGGGCCTCGTGTTGCCGGCCGTGCATTTGAAGAGCCATCCTCGATTGAATGCGCATGCCTATACGATCGATTTGTTCGGTACGCCGGTCGCTCGCGGCGAAGTGCTGCCCGAACGGTTGCTCGCCATCCATGCGAACGGGGACGCGCCTGCGTTGCCGGGCAGCGTCGAAACGCGCGATCCGGCGTACGGCTTGCGGGCCTGGTGGATCGACGAAGCGCAGCGCGCGCAGGCGAGCGCCGCACGCTACACGCTCATCGATGCAACTACTGTCTTTTTCACGCACCTGACGGAAACGCTGCGGCGCGAAGCCGGTACCTTGTTGACGCGCGCCGAGACGGACCGCTTGCTCGCGCGCGTGCGTCAGTCGCAGCCGGGCCTAGTGGAAGAGCTCATTCCGAGCGTGCTGACGGTATCGGATGTGCAACGGATTTTGCAGAACCTCTTGCGCGAAAAAGTGAGCGTGCGCCATCTCGAGGCGATTCTCGAAACGCTCGTCGACGCCGGCCGGCAGCAACGCGACGTCGGCATGCTGACGGAGATCGTGCGGCAGCGTCTCGGCCAATCGATCTGCCAAAGCTTGATGGGCGAGGCGCCTGCGCTCAGCGTGCTCACGATGGATGCGGGCATCGAAGCGCGCCTGTTGCAATCGCTCGGCGAAGGCGGAGATAAACCGATGTCTCTCGATCCGAAATTCGCGGAAGCGGTGATGACGCGGTTGGCGCAGCAGACCGAAAAAATGCTGAAGGCGAACATCACGCCGGTGGTGTTGTGCGCGCCCGATTTGCGTCGGCATTTGCGCGCATTGTCGGAGCGATTGATCCCTCAATTGAGGGTGATTTCGATGGGAGAAATTCCTCGCACAATCGAATTAAAAGCATTTGCCACCGTCTCGCTGAACCTATAGAATTTGTAAACAAATGTAAGTAGATGTTGGATGGTTGTTACATAAATTAAAAATAACTTACAACTACGGGGTAAGGAAGTGCAAGACGCAATTTCCGTTGTTGCGTCTGCGATGGAGGCCGACATCGCGGATGCTAATCGTATTAGCGCCAATGTGGCGAACATCAATACCGTTGGCTATAAGCGATCGGTGGCGAATGCGGACGCCTTTTCGCGTTCGTTGAGCGCCGCGGCGAATGCGGTCAGTGCGCCGGCGGTGCAAACGATCGATCAGCGCGCCGGGTCCATGCTCGCAACGGGCCATGCGCTCGATTTGGCCGTCAGCGGGGTCGGCTATTTCGAAGTCGCGACGTCGCACGGGCCGGCCTACACGCGCGCGGGCACCTTTCATGTGGATTCGGGCGGGCGGCTCGTCGATGCGGCCGGCGATGTCGTGCAGGGCGTCGACGGCGAAATCACGCTCTCGTCGAACGCCGTGAAGATCGACGCTTCGGGGCGCGTGACGGACAACGGTCGCACGGCGGGCCAACTCAAAGTCGTCACGCCAGCGAACGCGGCGTCGGTGCAGCCGATCGGCAACGGTCTCTATTCGATTTCCTCGATTGCCGCGGCATCGAGCGTCACGCATGTGCTGCAAGGGTACCTCGAGAATTCGAATGTCGATCCGATGCTCGAAATGACGGATCTGATGGCCACCATGCGGCATTTCGAAAGCATCCAAAAAGCGGCATTGGCCGATGATGAAATGCTGCAAAGCGCTATTCAAAAGATCGGGGATATTTGATTCATGCTGAACGCACTTTATATTGCGGCGACGGGGCTGCAGGCCGAGCAGCAAAGCGTCGAAGCGATTTCGAACAATTTATCGAACATGAATACGCCCGTTTATAAGGCGTCGCGTGTGCAGTTCGGCGATCTTGTGGGCGATGTCAACGCGCTTGCTCCCGCGCAGGGCGGCTCGCCTAGTACTGGGCTCGGCGTGGGCGTCGCCAGCACGCAGAAGGTGTTCGAGCCAGGCCAGTATCAGCAAACGAATTCTCCGTTCGATCTCGCCATTCGCGGCGACGGCTTCTTCGAGGTGGTATTGCCCGACGGAAGCTCTGCATATAGCCGAGGCGGCGCCCTGAAAGTAAATGCGGATGGCATGCTCGCCACGCAAGCGGGTTATCCGCTGAAGGCCGGTATCGCCGTGCCTTCGGATGCGCAAAACATCAACATCGCTTCCGATGGCACGGTCACCATCGCGACGGCGACGGGCGGCGAAGCCGTCGAAGCCGGGCATATCGATCTCGTTCGTTTCTCGTCCGAAGGCGATCTGACGGCGCTCGGGGCAGGCCTGTATCAGCCCAATCAAGTCTCGGGCGATCCTTTGAACGTGCGCGCGGGAGAGAACGGTGCGGGGTTGCTGGCGCAAGGCTATGTCGAGCAATCGAATGTGAGCATGGTCGGGGAGATGGTCAATCTGATGGTTGCGCAGCGCGCATATCAAGCGAACGCGAAGCTCGTGCAAGCGGCCGACGATATGCTCAGCACGATCAACGGATTACGTCGCTGAGCAGCGCGCCGGTAGGAGAGTGTCTTGTCGTTCTCGCTTCGCGCCGCTGCGCTTTCGCTCGTCCTGCTGCTCGTCCCGCTTCTCGTCGGCGCTCGGGCCTGCGCGTCGTCGATCGAACTTTTGCCCGAAGCGACGATAGACGGTGCAAGCGTGACGCTCGGCGAAATCGCGCACGTCCAAGGGCGGGGCTCGGCCGACACGGCTGCGCTCGCCGCGTTGTCGCTCGGGCCTGCGCCGCATATCGGCCTCGAGCGCCGTGTGCGTCGCGACGATGTCGTCCGAGCGCTGCGCGCGCGCGGCTGGGACGACACCGACAGCGTGACCTATAGCGGCGCCCTGGTGACAACGATCCACGTCGCGAGCAAGAACGTGCCAGCCGATGCGCTCGTGCGTTGCGCCGGCGATGCGTTGAGCGCGGCGCTCGCCGCCCGCTACCGAGACGTGAAGCTCTCGCCGATCGACGCACCCGTGACGCTGGCGTTGCCCGTGGCGCAGATCGATTATCGCGCGCGGCCGCCCTTGTTGCCCGAGCCGCTGGCCCATCGCGTCGCGCAATGGGTCGACGTCTATGCGGACGGGCGGCTCTACCGCTCGATTCCGGTGACGTTCGACGTGTCGGCGCATATGGAAGTGCTCGCTGCCGGGCGCGACCTTCCGCAGGACGCGTCCCTTGGGGCCAGCGGCGTCGCATGGCGTGAGGTGGACGCGGCGCGCGTCGATGCTCAACCGCTTCCGCCCGAAGCGTTGTCCGACGGGTTGACGATGCGCCACGCGGTGCAGGCGGGCGCGCCGCTGACCTGGCGCGATGTCGCTGTGCGTCCGGCGGTTGCGCATGGCGATTGGGTCGTGCTGAGAGCGGGTGCGGGGGCCGTGCATATCGAAGAACGCGCGCGCGCGTTGGAGGATGGCCAACCCGGTGCGCGTGTGCATGTGAAGGTGGCGTCCGGCGTGGAGCTGTCCGCGCGTGTCGTCGGCAGTGGCGTCGTGGAGGCGGACGGATCATGAGCCTCACACGGTCTCCCCAATGTATCGGACTCTTAATGGTTTCTAAACGAATCGGCCTGCTCGCTTTGGTGTTTTGCATTTCGATCTACCCAATCGTTTCGCGGGCTGAGAGCTTGTTCGACGAGAGCAGCTATCGCGCATTGGCGAGCGATGCAAAGGCCCACGCGATCGGCGATGTGCTGACCGTGCAGATCGTCGAAAATTCGAGCGCCACCGAAAGCGCGGACACCGCGACGCATCGCAATTCCGACTACAACTTGTCGGCGGGCAAGGTCACGGAGCCCAACAGCAAGGGCGGCGGCTTGCAGGTTGGCAGCGATTTCGACGGCGGCGGCAAGACGCTGCGCAGCGGGCGGCTCATCGCGCAAATCACCGTGGTCGTGAAAGCGATGACGCCGGCCGGCGATCTGCTCGTCGCCGGCGATCAATTGCTGACGATCAACGGCGAAGATCAAAAGATTCATCTCGAAGGGCGCGTGCGCCCGGCCGATGTTTCGACGGCGAACACCGTTCCTTCGACACGGCTGGCCGACGCGCGCATCACCTATGTCGGTATCGGCGATCTGGCCGATCGTACTCGCCCCGGCTGGTGGGCGCGACTTTTGAATTGGTTTGGCCTATGACGTACATACGCTTTCTACGCAGATGCGCCATCGGCATCACGGCCTGTGCGTTGTCGCTGATGTCGGCGGCCATGCCCGCGTTCGCGGCCGCGCCCGCGGGCGGCGATATGGTCCGCTTGAAGGACCTCGGCAAGTTGAAGGGCTGGCGCGACAACACGCTGGTGGGCTACGGCATCGTGACTGGCCTCGCGGGCACGGGCGATTCGCCGACGAATCGAACGACGCGGCAAACGATCGCCAACGTCCTGTCGCAATTCAACGTGGCCGTGACGCCCGACGAAGTGCAAAGCCGCAACGTGGCCGCCGTGATGGTCAGCGCTACCTTGCCGCCGTTCGCGCGCGAGGGCGATCAGGTCGATGTGCTCGTGACTTCGATGGGCGATGCGCGCAGCCTCGTGGGCGGCAGTCTGCTTGTGACGCCGCTTAAGGCGCCGAACGGGGCGATCTACGCGCTCGCGCAAGGGCCGCTCTCGGTGGGCGGATATCGCTATGACATGAACGGCAACGTCGTTCAGAAAAATCACCCGACCACCGGCATGGTCCCGGCCGGCGCAACGGTGGAAAAGGGCGTCACTTCATCGCTGCTCGCGCAGGATGGCACGGTGACGTTCGTGTTGTCGGAGCCCGACTTCAGTACGGCCGATCGACTTTCCACGGCGCTCAACGATGCATTCGGCCGCGCGCTGGCGCAGCCCAAGGATGCGGAAGGCATCCGCATCGAGGTCCCGCAGGACGAGCGCGCGAACCTCGTGCATTTCCTCGCGCAAGTCGAGAATGTCTGGGTCAAGCCCGACCGCCGCGCGCGCGTGGTCATCAACGAGCGCACCGGTACCGTCGTATCGGGCGGCGATGTGACGTTGTCGAAAGTGGCCATCGCACACGGCGATTTGAAGATCTCGATTGTCACGGACAACGAGGTCTCGCAGCCGTTCTCGATCGGCGGTTTCCAGCCCGGCGCGCGCACGGCCCTCGTATCGAACTCGCGCATCTCCGTCGAGGAGCAGCAGGGCGGGACGTTCATCGCCGCGCAACACAACACCGTGGCCGATCTCGTCGAGGCGCTGAACCGCGTCAAGACCAATACGCGCGACATCATCGCGATCCTGCAAGCCGTGAAGGCCGCGGGCGCGCTGCATGCCGATTTGATCATTCAGTAACGTCGTCAATCGAAGCCGAAACCATGTTCGAATCCATCACTTTGCAAGCGGTGACTTCCGCACTCGATGCGACGTTGCTGCGCCAGGAGGCGATTGCAACGAACGTTGCGAACGCAGCCACGCCGGGTTACCAGCCCGTGCGTGTCGAATTCGAGTCGCACCTCGCGGCCGCACGCAGCGCGATTGCGGACGGCCGGCCGCTCGATGCGTCGATGCTGAGCGCGCCCACGCTAGTCGCTTCGTCGATCCGCAATGGCGAACAAGGGCCGCGGCTCGATCAGCAGATGAGCGACATGATGACGAACTCCGTGCGCTATCAATCGCTCGTTAAAGGCTTAGGCGACGAATACAAGCTGATCGCAACCGCGATGGATGAGGGTAAGTGACATGAACTACGACGCAATCCTCGGCGTGAGTGCCGCAGGCATGAGCCTCGAGAAGCTGCGCACCGATGTGACCGCGCTCAATCTCGCCAATGCGCACACGATCGTCGGGACGCAGGGCGGCTATCAGCCGATGACGGTGGTGGCTGCCGTCACGCCGTATGCAACGGCCGTCGGTTCGGGTTCGGCCAGCGGCTTCGCGGCGCTGGTTAATGCGACTCTGCGCGCGCCTGAGCAGGCCTCGGTCGTACCGACGAATGCGCAGCCGATGAAGGTCTACGAGCCGACCAACCCCAATGCCGACGCGAGCGGCTATATCCGCTATCCCGGTATCGATCAAGTCACGGAAATGACGCAAATGATGGTATCGGTGCGCGCTTATCAAGCCGATGTCGCGGCCTTCAACACCTCGAAAACGCTGGCGCTCAAAGCGCTCGAAATCGGAGACAACCAATCATGAGTTCCCCGTTCGTTGTGGAACCGATCGCGGCCTTGCCGGAAATGGCCGCCAGCACGCTCGGCGGAACGCAAGCCACGGCCGCGCTGCACCTTCCGACGCCGCCGAGCCTCGCTCCAATCGCAGGCGCCGATTCGAGCACGGCCGCATCGCCGTTCGGCTCGATCGTGTCGGCCGGGTTGACCGACGCTAACGATCGGCTGACATCGGCCGAAACCGCGCTGCAAACGCTGGCCGTCGGCGGCGCGGGCAACTTGCATGCGGTGATGATCTCGATGGAAGGCGCCAAGCTCGCGTTCCAACTTGTCGCGCAGGTGCGCAATCACGTCCTGAGCGCGTATCAGGACATCGTCAAGATGCAGCTCTGAGGTTTCGCCGATGCTCCTCGCTTCTTTCTGGCGCCAGCTCGATACGCGCGGCCGTGTGGCCGTGGGAATCATGGCGCTCGTCATTGTCGCCGCCGCCGTAGCGGGCGCCGCTTGGGTGCTTGCGCCGCGCTATCAAGTGCTGTTTTCCGATCTCGCGCCCGAAGACGCCGCTGTCATGACGGCCGAACTCGATCGCATGAAGACGCCATACAAGCTAGGCGACGACGGCGCGTCCATTCTCGTTTCCGCCGAGACCGTGCATAAGACGCGGCTCAAGCTGCTTTCGAAGAACCTGCCGTTGCACGGCGCGGTGGGCTTCGAACTGTTTAACGGCGCCGACTTCGGCATGACCGATTTCGCGCAGAAGGTCAATTATCAGCGCGCGCTGCAAGGCGAAATCACGCGGACGATTCTTTCGATCGACGGCATTCAATCTGCCCGCGTGCTCCTTGCGCTGCCTGAGCAGCAGCTCTTCAAGAAGCGCGATAGCGACCCTAAGGCGTCGATCAATCTCGTGCTGAAACCGGGCGTCACACTGACGCACGATCAGGTCAACGGCATCGCGAGGCTGGTATCGGCCGCCGTGCCGGACATCGCGCTGCAAAACGTGACGATCGTCGATCAGCATGGCATCGCGTTGACCGGAAGCGCCGGCGCGAACGGCGAGCGTGATGAAGGCGGCAGCGGTTCGGCCGCGCTCGACTTGAAGAAATCCACGGAAGCGTACTTGGCGCGCAAGCTCAACGACGTGTTGGGCCAAACGTTCGGAGCGGGCAAGGCGATCGCGCGCGTCGACGTGACGCTCGATATGAATCGCGTGCAGAACACGCGCGAAGAGCTGCTGCCTTCGACGAAGGACGGTGCGGCCGGTGTGCTCGTGCGCGAGCGCAGCGAAGGAGACGGTGGCGGCTCCGTCGCGTTGCCGCCGCTGCCAGGCTCGGGCGTCGTGGCAGGCGCGGCGCCGGGCTCGAGCGAGCGGCACGAGCGCGAGTATCAAGTGGGCCGGGACGTGAAGCAAACGGTATCGACGCCGGGCGCCGTGCGCCGCATCGCGATTGCGGCGATCGTCAACGACACGCTCGACGGCTCGCAGGTCGCGCACTTGAAAGAGGTGCTGGCCGCGACCGTGGGCTACGACGCTACGCGTGGAGATACGATCGCCGTCTACCCGTTTGCGCAATTGACGCCGCTCGGGCAGACACGCGCAGCGGCCGATGCGCCGGCGCTGGGTGACGTGTCGGGTCAACCGGCTGTGGCGAGCCTGCCGGCATCGGCGATGCGCACCGACGGCCGCGAGTCGGCCTCGCATGGTCCGCATTGGCTCGCTGCTGCACCGGCATGGTTACTTGGGGCGATCGCCGCTGGCGTCGCATTGCTGGTTGTATGCGCCGGCTTTGTCGTGAGCGGCCGCAAGCCGCAGCCGGGCCGCGACGCTCAGCCGCTCGATGAGGCGCAACGCGCCGCGCTGCTGTCCGACATGGAGCGTTGGCTCGCGCAAGAACCGTTGCAAGGAACGCCGCGATGAACGCCGCTCGCCGCGCCGCGCTGGTTTTGCATGCGCTCGAGCCGACCGACCGCGAGTGGATGCTCGCACGCTTGACGCCTGCGCGGCGTGGTGTGCTGCAGCCGTTGCTTGCCGAACTGGTGGAGCTGGGCATCGCGCGCGATACGCGGCTCGTTCGAGAAATCGTCGCGGATACCACGGTCGCGGCCGTCGATGATCAGGCTGACGGCGCGCTTGATTACGGGAAGGATCCGATCGCCATCATCGCGCGCGCGCCGGCTGAGAGGGTGATCGATGCGCTGTCCGGCGAATCGGCCGCACTGATCGAATGGATGCTCTGCCTGCATGCCTGGCCGTGGCGAGATGAACTTTTGGCGGTCCTCGGGCGCGCGAAACGCGATCAGGTCGAATCGCTGGCCGCCGCGCGTCGCGAGGGCCGTGCGTCCGGCGGAGAAGCGCTGCGTGAGGCTTCGTTGCGCGAGCTTGCGGTGCGTGTTCGGCGGACGAACGTCGAAATGGCGTCGCCGCAGCCCCAAAGCCGGTTGCCGCGGTGGCTTCGTTTTGGGAGAGCGGCATGAGCGCGCGCTCTCGCACGGCTGCGGTGTTGCGCCAACCGACGCTCGCGGGCGATGCGCGCGTGCCGGGACGTGCGTTGCCGATCGATGCGGTCGAGCAACGCAGAGCGGAACACGGTCTCGACGGGCGCGGGATGGCGGCCGGGACGCTAGATGAGATCTTGTCGGGCGTCGACGTCGAGGCCGAGCCCGACGTGAAGGCAATGGACGCCGCTGCGATGGAGGCGGAGATCGAGCGCCGCGCCGCTTTAGCCGCCGAATCGATGATCGAACGGCAACGCGCCGCATGGGTGGCGCAGGCGCGCGAAGAAGGTTACACAGCCGGGGTTCAAAGCGGCCGCGAAGCGGTCGAGCGAGAATGGGCCAAGCTTGCCGAACGTGCGCAACGCTTGCTCGATGCGGTGACGGCGCAAGCCGCGCGCGAGACGCAGGCATCCGTCGAATTCGCCTTTCACCTAACGTTCGCCTCGTTGCGCAAAATCTTCGGCGAGGCCTTCGCGTCGCAGGCGGGCGCACAAGCGGCGATCGAGAACGTGCTGGCGCAAACCGACACACAAACCGTCGTCGCCATCCGCGTCGCCCCGCAAGACGTCGCGCTGCTCGGCGGCGCCGATCAAAGCGCCGGGCTTTTCGGCGTCCTTCCTAAAGCGGTCGCGGTGGAAGCGGACGAGCGCGTGGCGCTCGGTGGATGTGTCCTTGAAACGCGCCGCGGTGCAATCGACGGACGCGTTGAATCGCAGCTCGAGGGGTTGCTCGATGCAATTCGCAGCGCGTACACGTCGCGTGCCGTATCGCGTGCGGGTGACGGGGAAGCAGCATGATGGCCGCCCAGTGGGTCGACGAGATCGAACGCGCATCGCTGCTGCAGCGCATGGGCGTCGTGCGCCGACTCGTTGGGCAGGCGATCGAAGCGGACGGCCCGAATGCGGCGGTCGGCGATCTGTGCGCGATCCGCGCCGAGCGCGTGGACGCTCCTATCACTGCCGAAGTGATCGGCGTGCATGGCGATCGTGTGACGCTGATGCCGTACGGCTCGACGCAAGGCTTGGCGGCCGGTGCATTCGTGCGCAAACTCGGGGCCGCTGCGCAAGCGCAAGTGGGAGAGGCGCTGCTCGGACGCGTCATCGATTGCTTCGGCCGGCCGCTCGATGGCGATCCCGCGCCCGCGTGCCGCGCTACACGTCCGCTGGCGGGCAATCGCCAAAACCCGCTGCTGCGTCCGCCGATCGATCGTGTACTGGAGACGGGCGTGCGTGCGATCGACGGCTTGCTGACATTGGGCAAAGGGCAGCGCGTCGGTATCTTCGCCGGCAGCGGAGTCGGCAAAAGCACGTTGCTCGGCATGATCGCGAAAACGGTCAAAGCCGATATCAACGTCATTGCGCTGATCGGTGAGCGCGGCCGCGAGGTGCGCGAGTTCATCGAGCGCCAACTCGGCGAGGCGGGGCTGGCGCGGTCCGTCGTCGTCGTGGCCACGTCCGATGAGCCCGCGCTCGCTCGCATGCGTGCGACGCAGCTTGCCCTAACCGTCGCCGAGTACTTTCGCGACGCGGGCGCGGATGTGTTGCTGACGATGGATTCCATCACGCGCTACGCGATGGCGCGGCGCGAGATCGGCCTTGCCGCGGGCGAGCCGCCGACGGCGCGCGGCTATACGCCGTCGGTTTTCGCGGAGCTGCCCGCGCTTAGCGAGCGATGCGGCACCGGGCCGGCGGGCGGCTCGATTTCGGCGCTGCTGACGGTGCTTGTCGAGGGCGACGATTTCAACGAGCCGATTTCCGATGCGCTGCGTGCGACGCTCGACGGTCATTTGGTGCTGTCGCGGCAGCTCGCGCATCAAGGCCGCTTCCCGGCGATCGATGTGCTGCAAAGCGCGAGCCGGCTCTTCGGCGAATTGAGCACGCCTGCGGAGCGCGAACTCGTCGACGAAGCGCGCCGCGTGCTCGCGCTGCTCGAGCGCAACCGGCAGATCGTCGAGATCGGCGCCTATCAGGCGGGCTCGAATCCGACGCTCGATCGCGCGCTGCAAATCGCCCCGACGCTCGATGCTTGGCTCCGTCAGCGCGTAGACGAAACGGCGAGTCGCACTGAGGCCTATGCGGCGCTGCGAGCGTTGCTATCGAATGAGCGGGTGGCGCAATCATGACCACCGATCTGCGCGGCTTCCGTTATCCGCTGGCCCCGATCGCCGCGCTCGAAGCGTCGCGATTGCAGATGGCCGAGCTCGAATTCGCGCGCGCGGCGCAGCGTTGCGTGCAAGCGCGGGACGCGCTCGACAGCTCGCGCCGCGCCGTGACGCAATACGTTGACGAACTCGCCGGCCATGGCGGAGAGCGCATCGATCTCGCGTTCAGGCAATTGGCGACGCGCTATGTCGCGGATCTGAACCGGGCGGTCGAGCGCTTGGAGGCGCGTGTCGTCGCGTTCGAGCGTGAGCGTGCGCAAGCGTTGGACGCATGGGAGGCATGCCGTCGCCGTGTGGAACAGTTCGATCGGCATCGCGAGTCGGCACAGGGCGATTACGCGCGCGAGGTGGCGGCCCGCCAATTTACGCAGGCCGACGACGATTGGACTTTGCGCCGCGATCGACAGGAAGAGACTCATGACGATCATTGAGTGGGACGACGTGCCGATCGTGCGGCAACTGGCTCGCGAAAACGTCGGCGTGCTGCGCGCGAACGAAGAGGGGTGGGCGCAAGCACTCGCCGATGCGGCCGTTTCGTTGACGCAGGCGGAGCGCGATGCGGTTTTGATGGAGGCGGCGTCGAACCGTCACACGGGGGAGCGCCGCATAGGCGATGAACCCCACGCGCGTAGCCGCCTGGAGGGGCAGGCATCGATGCAGACGCAGACGCGGGCGCAGACCCACGCGCCGATAAGCTTGCGCACGTTCGGCCATGCGCCGGATGCGGAAGTTACGCGCGAGTTCGATCTGATGCGCGAGTTCGAGCAGGCGCTTGCGCCCGAACTCGCGCGGGCGTCGGAATTCGAGCGTGCGCTCGATGTGGCGAGTTCATCGATACGCGAGCGTGCGGCAGCGCTGGAACATGCGGTAGAGCTCGAGCGAGTCGCTGCGCTCGCGCAAGCGGTAAAGGAATTCGAGCCGTTGATCGAGCGAAGCGAACTACCGCTTTTCGCGCATCACGGTACACGAACGCAAGACGAATTCTTCGATCGGCGATATACCGTTGCACGGCCCGCCCACAAGCCGGTCGAGAACGCGCCTTCAGCGCGACGAACCGAGTACGAGCCCGATCTTTTACCGGCTCCGCCCGTTGGACGAACGACTCTCACGACAGATGTGATGGATTCAACTCTGCATGCGGTGCGAACCCCGCGTGCAGTGCGTGCCCCACATATCGTACATGTCGCCCACACGCCGCATCACGCCGAGCACCCTCAGCAGGGCGCGCGCAGCGGGCATGTCGCCCGAGTGGTACATACCGCCCGAGTGGTGCATTCATCGCATATCGCTAGCGTTAGTGCGCCTAACTATGCGGAAAGCGATACGTGCCGGCTAACGCCCGACGAATCTCCATTCACACGGAGCGGGGCCGGCCGGCTTGCATCGACCTCGATGTCTTCGTCCACGCATAAGCGCGGCGCAGCAACCGAAGTCGCGAGCTCCTGGGTCGATGGGCAGCAGCCGTTGCGGGCATTGCGCGGCGCCACAGCCACTGGGCGTACCGCGAGAACGCTACTGGCCTCGATGCGCCGAAACGCTTCGAATGACCACGTGGACATTCCCGGCATGGCATTGCCGCGCAATTCGCGCGCTGGCGGCCCATGGTTGCGTCGCGTCACGCATGCCTACCTCGGCCCCGACGGCGTTGCGCTATGGGTTCGAGACGCCAAGATGAGCCGCGCAAACGCATCGGCGCTGTTGTCCGAGCTACATCGCTGGGCGAACCTGGCAGGCATCAAGATCGCCGCGGTAGTCTGCAACGGCAAGATGATCTATCGGGCGGCGCACGCACGTACGGCAAATGTGACCGACCGTGCGACGCCGATGGCCCACAAAGCATTCGAAGTGGAGAAAGCGCTATGACGACCAGTACAAGTCCGGTATCGGGAGTATCCGGTTCGCCGGCTTCCACGTCGCTCGGCATGCAGGATTTGATGAAAATCCTGCTGACCCAACTGCAATACCAGGATCCGACGCAGCCGATGGATAACGCGCAGTTCGTCGCGCAGATCGCGCAATTCGCGACGCTCGACGAAACCCGGCAGATGAGCGAGAGCATGACGCAACTCGCCGCCACGGAATCGCTGACGCAATCGGTGGGGCTGCTCGGGCGCACGGTCAACTACACGACATCTTCGAACGGGACAGGGGCGGGTCAAGTGACCTTGATCACCCTGTCGAACGGCACTCCGACGATGAGCATCACGGCAAGCGACGGCACGGTCACAAACGGCGTGTCGATTTCACAATTGACGACGGTTAAATGAGGGGAACGACATGATCGATGCAATCAATACCGCAGTGTCGGGCTTGAACGGCTTCAACAAGGGCCTTCAAGTCATCAGCGATAACGTCACGAACATGAATACGCCGGGCTATAAAGGCTCGAACGTGCAGTTCGAGGATCAACTGGCCTCGCCGTTCGGCGGCGAAGCGGGGGCTTCGTCTAGCGGCGGCCTCGACGCTTATGCCGTGACGCTGGATCTGTCGTCGGGGCAAGCCGTGCAATCGACGAACCCGCTCGCCGTCGCGATCAACGGCAACGGCCTCTTTGTCGTGCAGGATGCGCAGGGCCAGACCCACTACACGCGCGACGGCGAGTTTCAGTTCAATGCGGCCGGCTTCCTGACGATGGCCGACGGCGTGACGCGCGTCATGGCGCTCGGCAACGACGGCACGTTGTCGCCGATCTCGCTCAATTCGATCAAGGCGAGCGCGCCGCACGCCACCTCGACGATCTCGTTCACGGGCAATCTGTCGAGCACGGCGACATCCGACACGATCAATTCGGTCCCCGTCTATGACGCGGGCGGCGGCGTGCATGATCTGTCGCTCGCGTTCGCACCGGCGTCGGGCGGCGCGGCCAACACCTGGACGGTGACGGTGAGCGATGGCAGCACGACAGTCGGCAGCGGCACGATCAGCTTCACGAACGGGGAACCGACGCCTGCGCAATCGAAGATCACCTTGGCCTACACGCCGGCAGGTGGCCAGGCGCAAAACGTCACGCTCGATTTCAGTTCGAACGTCACGTCATTCGCGGCCGGCACGTCGTCGACGCTTGCCGTCTCGCAACAGGACGGCTTCACGGCGGGCACGCTGACGAGCACGACGTTCGACAGCACCGGCACCTTGTCGATGTCGTATTCGAACGGCCAAACGACGAAAGGCGCGCAATTGGCGCTCGCGACGTATAGCTCGACCTCGGATCTCACCTCGCGGGGCGCGAACGAGTTCGATTCGAAAAGCGGGGCGCTGCTGCAGCTTGGCCATGCCGGTACGGCCGGTTACGGAACGCTGCAGGCTAACGAATTCGAAGGTTCGAACGTCGATCTATCGAGCGAGTTCAGCCAGCTCATCGTCATGCAGCGCGGTTATCAAGCTTCGTCGCAATTGATTTCGACGGCTAATCAAATGCTGCAGCAACTGCTGTCGATGAGCGGACAAGCGTGAACGCGCGCAAACTCCGTTACCGCTTGCAAGAGGAGCGCACGGCGGTCGTCGAGCGGCTGCGCGAAGCGCTGGGCGCATGGCAGCAGGCCTGGGCGCTCGAAGGCGCGGCGCTCACGCACCGGCTATTGCCGGTCGAGGCGTCGTTGGACGACGGCGCTCGCTCGCCGTGGCAGACGCTCGGCCGTGACGAAGAGGGCGCAGTGGCGGCGTTCTACCGCATACAGCCGATCGAACACCCGGCCGGTTCGCTCGGCACGGGCGAGTATGCGCTTGCGCACCGCTGGCTCGGTTTGCCCGCGCCGGGCGTGCAAGCCCGCGAACTCGAGCTTCCGCCGCTGGGCGTGCGGCTCGCGCAGCTCGCCCACGATGCATTGCTACGCGCCGTCGCCGAACTGACCGGATGCGCCGCCGTGCAATCGTTGCCGGCCGGCGATGCGCCGCGCCCCTGTACGCGCCCGTTTAGCGGCGCATTGCGCCTCTGCACAAGCGGCGCGGGTGCGACGCTCGAATGGCTGTTGCCTGCCCGTACCGTCGATCGTTTGGCGCCGCCTCGTCCAGCGCCGAACGCGCGAGCGCGCGGCCCGCTCGAAACCGTCGCGCAAGCGCTATCGCAGTACACGTTGACGGTCGGTGTGGAAATCGACCCGGTGACACTAAGCCTCGGCGAGCTTGCCGGTTTGCACGCCGGCGATGTCATTACGCTCGGCCATCGGCTCGATGCGCCGTTGAGCGTCGTCGACGATGCGGGCCATGCGCTGTTCGGCGGATTTCTCGTCGCGAGCGACGGACGCAAGTCGCTCAAGCTTCATGCGGATACGCCCCGCTAATCTTTGTTAGTTGAAACGCCATGCACGATAGCCCTTCGGTCGCCATTGCCCACCCCCTGAAACTCGCTGAAAGCGGCGATGCGCCCGCTGCCGCCGACACGCCATCAAAAGACGATGCGCTCGTCCATACGCTGCACCCGCTGCGCAATGTCAAGGCGACGTTGCGCGTCTGCGTCGGCGACATCGAACTCACCGTCGGCGAGCTGATGAATGCGCGTCGCGACGATATTCTCTCCATCGATCGCTTGATCGATGAGCCCGTCGATATTTTGCTCGAAGGCAGCGTGATCGCGCGTGGCGAGCTTGTCGCGGTCGACGATGCCTATGGGGTCCGGCTCACCGAAGTGCCCGTGGGTCTGAAGCTGTGAGCGATCTGGTGAGTTCGGGTTCGGCGTCGGTCTCCGCCTCGCTCTCCGCTTCACAAGCGCAGCTGCAGTTGCCGTCGTCGATTCCGCTGCAGCGTGGAGACGACGCCTGGGTGTCGGGCCGCGCAGCAACGGCGATCACGCTGCTCTGCGTCGTTCTGGCCGCGGCATGGATCGTCGTAAGAAAGGCGCGCGGCGGCGGTGCGAACGTGCGTTTGCGCATGCCGGGGCGGCGCGAGCGCGCATGGCTGCGTGTCGTTGCTTCGCAGCGGCTGTCGTCGCACTCCGCGCTGCATGTGGTGGAGTATGAAGGGCGGCGCTTGTTGCTCGCCGATAGCGCGCAGGGCGTCCAGTGTCTTGTGGACGAACCGTATAGCGGCGCATCGGCCCTCGCGGGAGGCGTGGACGATGCGCCTTGATTTTCTGTCCGCTATCGGCGCGATGAGCGGCCGGCCGGGCCTCGGCATCGGTCGGAAACGTGCGTTTCGTGTCCTTGCGTTCGTGGGCGTAGTGTGCGCTGCGCTGTTTGCGAGCGCGGCCTGGGCGGCGACGAATCAACACGTGGGCGCTTCAGTCGCGCCCGACGGTATCGCCAACGCGCTAGGCGCGTTCGATAGGTCGACGTCGAACGGCAGCACTGCGCTCGCGATGCGCGTGTTGATCGGGCTCACGCTCGTCAGTTTGATTCCTGCGCTGCTCGTATCGGTCACGTCGTTCCTGCGCATCGTGATCGTCTTATCGATGCTGCGACAAGGCCTCGGCATGCAAGAGACGCCGCCCAACTCGGTGCTCATTGGTCTCGCATTGTTCATGACGTTGTTCACCATGGCGCCTGTGCTCGAAAAAATCGACACTGCCGCGTTCGAACCGTTCATGGCCGGAAAAATGTCGATGCAGGCCGCTTACTCAGGCGGCGTCGGGCCGTTGCGCGAATTTATGATTCGGCAAACGCGCGAGCAGGATCTCGCATTGATGATCGAACTCGCGAAAGCCCCCGTTCCCGCGAGCGCGAGTGAAGTCAGCAACGTCGAATTGATTCCTGCGTTCATGCTCTCCGAATTGCGCACGGCATTCCAGATCGGCTTCGTGATCTTGTTGCCGTTCTTGCTGATCGATCTGATCGTCTCGAGCGTGTTGATGTCGCTCGGCATGATGATGATGCCGCCGGCGACGATCTCGTTGCCGATCAAAGTACTGATGTTCGTGCTCGTCGATGGGTGGGAGCTCGTCGTCAAAGCGCTCGTTGGTTCGTTTCATTGACGGGACGCGACGTGAACGCCGTGTACGAATCGCCCACGCAGACACTGACACCGGAGCGCGAACGCGCGCTGTGGTCGGCGCTGCGCGAGCGCGGCGACGAATCGGCGCGCGAGGCGTTGCTCGCCCATCACATGCCGTATGCGCGCGTGATTGCAGGCAAGCTGTATGCGGGCCGCACGCACGACGACATCGAATTCGACGACTATCTGCAATATGCGTCGATCGGGCTGCTAGAAGCGCTCGATCGTTACGAGCCCGACCGCGGGGCGCAGTTTCGCACCTACGCGAGCACGCGAATGATGGGCGCGGTGCTAGACGGGCTGGAGCGATTGAGCGAGCGCCAGCAACAGATCGCGCTGAGGCAGCGGTTGCGCGCACGCGAGGCACGCGCTGCATCGTTGGCGGAAGACGTCGGATCGGCGCGCGACGCCGTGTTGCTGCAGCAAATGGCGTCGATCGGCATCGGCCTTGCGCTCGGGGTGTTGCTCGACGGCATGGGGATGATCGAAAGCGAGACCCCCGCCGCTGCACCGAGTCCTTACGAAGGCGTCGCCTTGCGGCAGATGCAGCGCCGCGTGCGCGATTTGATCAAGGATTTGCCCGATGCCGAGCGGCGTATCATTCGCCATCACTACCTGCAAGGCTTGCCGTTCGATGAAATCGCCGAGCAAATGAGCCTGTCGAAAGGCCGCATCTCGCAACTGCATAAGCGCGCCATCGAGCGCTTGCGCGCGGCGCTGAAGGAAACCAACGAAGTCGACGCCACCTGGTAGTCGATCCTGTACGAATAGCAAAGGACAACCTCGATGAAAGCTCCCTCCGACGCTGATCTCGCGCGGCTTGCGCGATTCGAGCAACTGGCGCAGGCCGATCCCGCCAACGATGCGCTCGCCGCGGATGGGTTCGATCTGGCGCTGCAGTTGCGCGACCTCGGTGTCGCGGCGCGGTTTTTCGACCGACTGGTCGCCATCGATGCGCAGGCGCCGGGCACACGCTTTCGCGAGGGGCGATTGCTGCTCGCGCGCGGAGACTTCGCTCTCGCTGCCGCGACGTTCGAGGCGCTGCGAGCGGAAGTCGGCCCGGGCGCCGCTATCGATTCGCAATGGGCCGCGGCATGCGCAGCAACGGGCGACCACGAGGCGGCGGTAGCGTTGCTGTTGCCGTACGCGGAGCAACGAACGCTACCCCCCGGCCCATGGTCGTTGCTGTTCAATGCGTTGCATCGGATACAGCGGTTCGATGTCGGCGTTGCGCTGGCGCGTGAGGCGCGCGCCGCGTTCGCATCCGACGCCGCCAGCCTTGGCGCCGCCAGTCTGCTTGCGCTCGACGCGAACGACTTGCCGCTCGCGGCTTCGTTGGCAGCCGATGCGCTGCGGCTCGATGGGGCGCAACTCGAAGCGCTCGTCGTGGCCGGCTTCGCCGCGTTGAACGAAAGCGAGCATGCGCGCGCGATCGCGTTGTTCAAGGAGGCCACCGCGGCAAGTCCCGGCGAGCCGCGCGCATGGTCCGGCCTCGGCTTTGCGCAATTGGCGGCCGGCGAGCTCGGATCGGCCGAGCAAGCGTTCGAGCGTTCGTTGGCGGGCAACCGCGCTCATGCCGGCACGTGGCACGGTTTGGCCTGGACCTTCCTTGCGGCAAAGAATCTTCCGCGCGCGCAAGCGGCGTTCGAAGGCGCGCTCGAATGCGATCGCAACTTTGCCGAGACGCATGGCGGGTTGGCGCTCGTCGCTCATCTGCAGGGCCGATCGCAAGCGGCAGAGCAAGCGTTGGAGACGGCATTGCGTTTGGACAAACGCAGCCCGACAGCGCGCTATGCGCAGGCCCTCATGCGCGGCACGCCGCTCGACGGCTATTCGAAGGCGGCTGTCGAGCATATTCTGGAAGCCGCGAGCGAGCGCGATTCTCGACTGACGGCGCGCGCGCTTTTCGCGTTGGCGCGCCGCGATGGGAAAGCGCTTTCGTAGCGCGCTTTCGCGTCCACCTTCGTACCGGGTCTCGAACCATCCTCACATCCGCACTCGCTGGGCTCACCCGAGCAACAAATCAATCGCCCGAGCCATCGGTGCCGCAAGCGACGGCTCCTTTTCCATCTGCTCTTGCACGGTGTCGACGAGCCGCTGATAACCGGGATCGGTAATCAGCGTCGTGCCGAACTCTTCAGCGAGCACGCTTTCCAAGAACACGCGGAACGCCTTGCGCCTGCGCCGCGGATCGTCGGGCGCAATCTCGCGGATCCGCTCCACGATCGTGCGGCCCATCTCCGCCGAACTCGCGCGATCGCCGCCGGCCGGCGTGCGGATCGACTTGCGTGAAGCATCGGTCGCGGGCCCCGCGCGCGACGCTTGTTGTCGAGCGAGCGCAACGAGGTGCGCGTAAGGATCGATCTTCATGCGGGGCGCGCGACACTCGGGCCGCGCTCCAATGTCGCTTCAACACGGAGAGCGATCGCTTCCGCGCGCGCTCGGCACGCATCGACGGAATCGCCGGTGACGGCGAACATCGGCCACGCGTCGCCTACGTCATAGGGCCGAGCATCGTCGTAATGCACACTGCGCACGAGCGGCAAACAGGCGGGGCCGTAATCGACCTCGCGCGTACCGTGGACGAGCGGCACGAGCACGCGACGGATCGCAATGCAGCGGTGCGGCCACTGAAACGCGAAGTCATTGCTTAGTCCGAGTTGGAACGCAAGAGCGGCCTCGTAAAACGGCAGATTCATCGCCTCGATCGTGTAATCGCCCATCGTGCTCGGCCGAAGATTGAAATCGATCGGATAAAGCCGGCCGTCTTTTTCCACCGACTGCACGTAGATGACCGAATGCGTGAGCCCTTGTGCCACGAGCGTTTCTACGAACGCACGAGCGGGGTGAGCCGGATCGGGCCAGCCGAGCGTATTCCATGCGCCCTTGAGCCGCCACTCCGAATGAGCCATTTCCACCGTGCCCGATTCGTAGAAAACGATGTCCTGCTTGCCAACTACGGCCGCCGTTGTCGACAGATGGCTATCGACGAATTCCATCACGAGGTAAGCGCCGTGCGAAAGCGGAGGGTCGTTTTGATAGGCCAAGAACGCATCGAGCAAATCCTCTTCGATCATCGCAGCGCGGAACGCGGCGACGCTGTCGAACATGCGATACGCCCACGGATGCGCGGCGAACGAACCGCTGCCGCGGTCGGGCTTGACGATGACTGGCCCGTCGTATTGCGCGCGTTGCAAATCTTCATCACGCCGCGGCACGATGAACCACAACGAATCGAAACCTGCCCGGCGCATCGCTTGATAGGCGAGCGATTTGCTCGTCGCGATCGTCGCCGCGAGCGGATCGGCCGCGTGAATGCCGTGCGCCTGCGCCAGCCAGCTCGCCTCGGCCGCGCGGAAATCGCTGCACGAGATCACGCCGAGCGTGGCTCGATCGGGATAAGCGGCGACATCGAGGCCGAGCGCGGCGGCCGCCGCCGCATAATGCCGTACCTTCGCCTTGCTTTCTCGGCCATCGGCGCCAAGCAGCACTACGTTATGACGCATAGCCGTCGAACTCCAATTCAGGGTGAAGCAGCCCCTTGCGGAGCATGTCTAGCGGATTGATTTCGCCGTAATACGCATTGGGCGTCCATGCGTCCGCTTCGTCGTCGTAACGTAGCCATGGCGCGAACCCCAGCACGAGATGAATGCGCGGCGTATTTGTCCGTGTGCGCGCATAGACGCGATGCGGCAGGTTCGTATTGAGCGAATAGGCGTAGCCCGGCGTGAGATGGTACTCGCGCAAGGAGTTTGAAGCGGGATCGGGCTCGGCGAGCGAAGGCTCGACTTGCATGCGATAGGCCTCGTCCGAGGTCAGAGGAATATTCACACGTAGATTCTCGAACACGCGTTCGTCGCGATGCCATCCCGTCGAAAAATCGGCGGTCTCGCCTTGCTCGCCGTGAATGACGGACAAGCGCGAGCGGACGAGATTCAATCCGCACTGCGAAAGGAATTCGCCGAGGCCGCCGAGCTGCGCCGCGGGTGTGGTCTTGCGGAAGCCGTACGTATCGAAGTACGTATGCTTGAGCGTTTTGAACCGCTGCGTACTGTTGTAGAAGAACTCGCTGTTTGCGTTGACAGATGTGCCGAGCGTCGATTGATGCACGTCGTCGATGCCGGGATCCTGCAGATCGGGATTGTAGGTCAGCGAAAGCGATCGATAGTTGTCGTGCGCGTCGCGTCCTTCGCTCGAGAGCCAGCCGAAGGAGCCGAACGATTCGAGCGCCATGAGGGCCGCGTCGCGCAATCGCGCGAACAATGGCGCAGGCAGCTTCAGGCGGATCAATCCTTCATAGGGCGGACACGGACACCGCTGCGTCTGCGCCTCGAAATCCGAACTGGCCTTGATATGTTGAATGATCGTGCGCTCGGGCGGCACGTCGCTCACGCGGTAGAAGGGGGAAGCCGTGCTCACGTCGAAGCCTTGTCGTAGCGGACGCTGCCGGCGATCACACGGCGCGTTTCGGTGTCGGTGTTCGTGGTCGTGTAGTGCATGAGATAGCGCGGAAACACCATGAAGTCGCCTTCGGCCGGCGCGATGTGCGTCGTCAAGGTATGTCGCGGCAACGCAAACGCGCCGCGCCCGACGGGGCCGCGCGGATCGATGAACACGACCTGGCCGCTGCCGTTGCGCGGGACGTTCAAGTAATAGACGAAGGCGATATCGGAGCCTTCGTGATAGTGCGCATGAATCGCCTCGTTGGCGTCGTTCTCGTGCTGCAGCACGTACCACATTTGGGTGCGCCGAACGTGCGGAGGGAGATCCGGCCCATAGACCGCCGTGACATAGCGATCGCACAGTGCGTTCATGCGCTCGCGCATCTCCAGCAGCGCCGGCTCCGTCGCGTGCGTGAAGACTTCCGACCGATAGCGCGTGTAGGCGTTCGTCGACGATTTCAACAGCGACGGATCGTAGCGCAGTTCGTGCTCGTTTTGTTCGGCGTAGGTCTGCAGGGCGGCGTGCAGTTCGCGCGGCATCTCGCCCGATTCGAGCAGATTGGCGTGCAGCACGGGGGTCGCCCATTTCCATTGGAGGCCCTGCGCGAGCAGCGCATCGGTTTCCGTTTGTGCGTGTTCCTCAGGCATGAAAGCGAGATCTACGTAAAAGGGTGGGGGAACAAGGCGGCGGCGCCGCGTCGCGTACGCTGGCCGACCATGCCTTCAGGTTCGAGGCCGTGACCGAATGTCAGCGGGATGCAGCCGGGCATCAGAGCGCGCACTACGTGGGGCCCCGATGCGTCGGCATGACGCAAATCGATAGCGACGATGCGCGGCCGTAGCGCGATCGATTGCTCGACGATCGCATCGCTTGTCGTCGCGCTCGCTTTGAGCGATCGAAAGTCGCGCGTTTCGCCGGGCGCCGCGATGAACCAATCGGCCCGCCGAAAATAGCGTCGCTGCGTATAAAGGCGCGCGTGGTCTTGCGATGTCAGCACATCGGCTGGGGCGATGGGCGGCTGCGGCGCCAGTGCAAACGTTGCGGCGACGGCGGCTTCCAACTCCATCAGCGCGTGATCGAGCGCATCGTGCGCATCGCAACTTGCCGCGCTCGCCACACGCGTGAAATGCTGGTCAATGCATT